>Ga0307372_10000407_pt1 | contig 76654 bp, 63 predicted proteins | sample OX1MG_FD_202533 | JGI IMG/M metagenome (GOLD analysis project Ga0307372, IMG submission 202533) | Soil microbial communities from Risofladan, Vaasa, Finland - OX-1 | ecosystem: Environmental > Terrestrial > Soil > Coastal area > Acid sulfate soil | place: Finland: Risofladan, Vaasa | collected... | reverse complement strand
ACACTACCCAAGTCCCCTACGAGATTTGCAAAAACGACTTCCAAAGGGATAAAAGGTGAAAGCTACTGAGAATTAAAGCTCTATGGGTTAGCTGCTCCCGTTTGCGAAATCGCGGGCCAACTGTTGCGAAATATTGATTCGAACCCCCTGGATCATATACACTTCCTTGCTCTCTGTCGAAAGCAAGGGCGCTCGCCGACCGGGCTGACCCTCACAAGCTACTCCATTACGCCCGGCGGTATTTTTCATCTTCCAGGAGGGATGATGACAAAAATGTTGGAGACCGAATCACATTCTTTACTCAAATCGGTTCTACGCGGCTTACTCGTGCCGGCCATCCTTCTTGGCGGCCTGGCTCTCTGCCCGGGACTCCTAGCCCAGCAGCCGAAACTCATTCCTCAGCCGCGAGAGGTTGAGACGACGCCGGCATCATTCAAGATTTCGGCCGACCTTGAAATCGCGTTGATCACGCCGGTCAATCCCGACGACCGTTTCGCGGCGGCAAGCATCCAGAAGGAGCTTGAACTCTCAACCGGCCGCCGGTTCCCGATTGTGGCGGCGACCGAGCTGCCCGCCCATAAGCCCGCCATCGTGCTGGGGCGTCTGGACCAGCCTGCCCTCCAGGCTCAGATGAAAATTCAGAAGATGCGCGTTGAAGGCGTGGGTGACCAGGGTTACGTGCTGGTGGTTGCCCCTGAGCAGGTTCTGTTGGCGGGCAAGGACGCCGCAGGACTCTTTTACGGCGTCCAGACGTTGCGGCAGCTTGTGGTGCCAAGCGGCAACGGCCAGGCGGAGATTCTTGGAGCGCGCGTCCGCGACTGGCCGGCGCTCCAGTACCGTGGAACGCAGGTGGATCTGAGCCGTGGGCCAGTCCCCAATCTCCATTATCTGAAGCGTACCGTTCGGACCATTGCTGAGTTCAAGATGAACCAGCTCTATCTGTACATTGAGGACTCGTTCCGACTCGACGGCCAACCGCTGGTGGGAGTGCTGAGCGACACGCTTTCGCACCAGGACTGGAAGGAGCTGGTGGCTTACGCATCCCGGTATCACGTGGACATCGTCCCGGCCACCGAAGCCTGCGGGCATCTCCACAAGATTCTGCGCTTTGAACAATACACCGGCATGGCCGAGCGGCCTCACGGGCACGTTTTGGCGCCGGGCGATCCGAACGCTACGGGCTTCCTCGAGAGCCTGTATGCGCAGATGGTCCCCATCTTCCCGTCCCAGATCTACCACATCGGCTGCGATGAGACCTTCGAGCTCGGACTTGGCCGCAGCGCCGACCTAGTTCAAAAAGAGGGATATGGCAAGGTTTATGTGGACAGCCTGACCCGGGTTTACGATCTGGTGCGCCAATACAACAAGCAGGTCATATTCTGGGGCGACATCGCCGTCGAGCACCCGGAAATGATTCCGAGCCTCCCCAAGGGACTGATTGTCGCCAGTTGGGAATATGGGGCCCATCAGAGCTACGTGAAGTGGCTGAAGCCGTTTGAAGGCACGGGCATGAAAATCATTGTCTGCCCCTGGGTTGGCAACACCAGCATGATCGTCCCGGATTACGAAGAAGCGGCCGCCAACATCCGGCAGTTCCTCTCCGACGGCAAGAAAGCCGGGGCCATCGGCGCCGACATCACCGTCTGGAACGACGATGGTGAATCACTCTATGGTCCGAACTGGTGGAGCATCGTGTACGGGGCGGCGTGTGCCTGGGAACAGGGCGACCCCGGCGTACAGGAATTTAATCGGAAGTTTGACTGGGCATTCTACCGCAACACCGATCACAGCCTGACCGACGCGATCATGGCTCTCGGTCACATTAACGAAATCATTCGGGCTGGAGGGCCGGTCCAGACCTATGACATGCACTGGGGCGGCGCCGACGACGCCAAGTTCTGGCACAACCCTTTTTCTCCTCTATGGCAATCCGACGTCCAGCAAATGCTGCCGGTGGCCAGTCTGGTCCGGAAGACTTCGGAGGACGCTTACACGGTACTGGTCAACAACACCGATCGGGCCAAACGCAACGCGGACACTCTGCAAGACCTGGAATTCGCCGCGCTCAAGCTCGATGCTCTGGGGATGAGGTGCCAATTTGCCCAGGAAATCTCCGAGCGCTATACCGACGCCTATACGCATCAGAATGACAAAACCTGGCGCTTGACCGGCAATGACCTTTCCGACATTGATTCAACCAACGGCAGGCTCCAGGACCTGCGTGATTACACCACGCGGCTGCGCGAACTCTACAAACAGTTCTGGCTGCAAGAAAACCTCCCCACCTGGCTGCCCAATGTGCTCCAACTTTACGACCGGAACAGCCAGTTGTGGCAGGACTTAATCACGAAATTCACGGAATTGCACACCGGACATTCCCGGGGCCAGCCACTGCCCTCGCCGGAATCCCTCGGGCTGCTTCCCGTCGAGCCAGCCGCCACGAAGTCAGTTCCCTGAATGCGGACCCAAGAAACCGCCGATTCTATTCTGCCGGAATCATGAACTTGACCTGGTTTGGACCCTGTGTTAGGTTCAGCGCACGGAAGAGAGCCTCTTCCACAGGGCGGTTGCATGGCAGAGATCTGGAAGGTCGATGATTCGTGTTTTGAAGCGGCGATCGAATATTCCGTGCGCTTGATCCATCGCGGTCAGGTTGTGTCTTTCCCCACTGACGCTTTCTACGCGCTGGGCGCAGACCCATTCAACCTTGCGGCGGTCCGTGAGGTGTGCCGCATCAAGGGCCGCGCCTTCAATCGTCCCGTGCCGCTCCTCGTCGCGGCGCTGGACCAAGCTGCCGACCTGACCAGCAATCCCCCGGCCTGTTCTTCAAACTCGCCGCAAAATATTGGCCGGGGCCGCTGACCTTGGTGGTGCCAGCCTCGCAGTTGATTCCCTACAAGGTGACGGGTAACACCGGAAATGTGGGTTTGCGCTGCCCCCAATCCGATCTCGCGCTGGAATTGATCAAAGCCGCCGGGCGCCTGCTCACCGGCACCAGCGCCAAGGCTGCCAAATAAGCGGCAGCCCCACACGCCAGCGTGACACCAAGGCCCAGGTGAACAGCGATCACCATAGCCAGCACGGATCCCATCACGCTGGACCCGGCATTGATCGCCCACGCCCACTCCACGGCGCTTCCGCCTTTTGATTCTTCTTCCTGCGCGTCTTCAATCATTGTCTTTTGCTGCGTGTGGCAAGCGTGGCGCGTCAAGGCCCGCAGGCCCGTTGGAAAGGGCATGCCCATGACGAACCCCAAGGGCGCCAGTGTGACTCCGCTGACGACGAGTTTCATATAGAAGGGAATGCCCACCAGCGCCGCGAGCCAGCGGGGCAGCGCCACCACATCCACCAAGAGGACGGCCACAATCATTGCCAACGCGCCGCGCAGGCGGCTGAACTGGGCCAGCCACCGGCGCGAGGCCCAACTGCCCGCGCTGCTCGAAAGCAGCAGCAGGAAGATGACCACGGTGATGGCATCGGTTGGGTTGCCGAGGAACAGCACCAGGCGCTGGACGAAGGTGATTTCCACCAGCATGTAACCGAGGCCGATGGCCACGAAGTAAGCCAAGTCCAAAGGTGGGCTGTTCCCGCGAGAGCCGCCAAGCAGAAGCGGCAGGATAAGGAAGGCCAGAACCGCTGCCATCGAAATTAGCAGCACCAAGCCGAGAATTACAACGCCAAGGTTAACCTTCCAATCGATTCCTTGGTGGCGCCCCGCCGCCTCCTTCAGCACTTGGCTGGTCTTCAGCGTAAAAAACAGGAACGGGGCGTCGTCCGTAACCGGAGCCACGTTGTAGGCATAGCCTTTCGCAAAGGTGTAAGGGTCGTTGCGCGCAAGTAAATGGGAGAACGGATTGTTTGGGTGCAGCGAAGGGAGATAAAGAGGCACAAGGTTCGGTTGCGCTTTCAGGTCTCGAAGGACGGCTTGTTGTTCCTGCGCGGTGAACGGAGTCTTCTTGGCAAGCACGGTGACGGGCCGGCCGTCCTCATTAAGCGGCCCGTCGGAGATCACCATGAAATTCCCGGCGGGGTCGGCCACGCCCAGCCGGTGCAGGGCTTCCACGGCGACGGACACCACGCGCAACGCCTCGCGCGGCTGCTTGAACTCCCAGCGGGTGACGGCCACCAAACCATCAGGCCGCAGGTGCCGGAAGTACTGCTCAAACGCTTCAACCGTGTAGAGGTAATTCTCGCTCAAGGCGAAGGCGCCGGCCGCGGTCGAGGCCCAGGTATCCACCAAGGTCATTTCGATGACATCAAATTGCCGGTTGGTTCCGCGAATGAAGGACCGTCCGTCACTGACTACAATCCGGACGTTGGGCAATTGGTAGAGGTGGTAACTGTAACCGGCATAATCGCGGCGCATGATGGTGTTGGCGATGATCGGATTAATCTCAATGCCCACCACGCTGGGGCTGCCGTTCGCCACCGCCCGCAGGACGTCCACGCCGCCTCCCGGTCCGATGATGGCATAACTGCCATGGGGCCGGATGACGTTCACCACGGCGGACGACGACGCCATCAGGTTCTTTTGCCACACGCCTTGCCAGGCATGGGGATCAACGTTCATCAGGGCGCTGTTGGCGTCCGCGTCAATCACAATCCACCGCGATTGATCCTTCTTGAGATCAACCTCGACGCGGGAAATGGCGTTCCAGCGGACAAACTCAATTTTTGCCAGGCTCGACAAGCGCACACCCTTGGCGTAGATCACGTCCACGAATCCCCAGACCAAATTGGCGCCGATGAGCACAACCAGCGCTGCGGCAATCACCAGCGCCCGCCTTCGCGTCCTTGCCTCTGCCGACCAGACAGCGGCAGCGCCCGCCATGGCGACGGCGGCGAAGAAGACGGTGTTGGGAGCGCCCAGGCCATCCAGCAGCGGGACCACCGCCAGGCACGCCAGCGCGCCTCCGGCAAGGTCCGCCGCATAGAGCAAGGGGATACTCCGGTTCTCCCGCGCAAACACCGCAGAACAGAGCAGTCCGGTGAGGAAGAAAGGCACTGCGGAGACCAGATAGATGGCGGTCAAACGCAAGAGGTTTCCCCAGCTCAAATCGAGCGAGACAGGGATGTGAAGAACAACCACCAGCACCGCGGCGATGGCCACCGCGTTTGCCGCCGAGCACACCGCCCCCAGTTCGCGCGTGGAATAGCAGGAAAGGCGACCCCTGCCCAGGTAGGCCGCGACGCCGCCCGCTCCGAGCCCGAGCAGGGCGATGGAGATGGCCAGAAAAGCGAAATGATAGAAGAGGACGACCGAAAAGAGGCGGGTGAGCGAAAGCTCCAGCAGCAGCGCGGCGAAGCTTACCAGGCCGATGCCCGGCAGCAGGGTTCGATGATCCGGCCGGGAGCGATCAGGCGGGGCAAAAGGTTCTAGGATGGTTTGGGACATTGAGTTTGCAGATTCCAGCGCGGCGGGTGGAACTTTGCCGGCGCGATAAATGCGAACCACCAACTTCGCGCCTCACTGTATCATATTGCCGGCTTTTAGAAATCCGCCCGCGCTCCTCCGGAGGTCAAACGTGATGGAACAGGACAATTCGCAAGCCTCGAAGTCAAACCCGGAGCCACTGCGGTCTCCACGCCCAGCTTGGCTTACCGACTCATTTCCCGAGCTTCGGTCCGGCCCGCCCTGGGTGATGCAGGAAATGATCGAATCGGAACCGGACTTGGCGAACCCGATCCTTTCCAACCCCGCCGCAGCAAGCGTTGCGGACATCATTCTTGCGGCGTACCAGAACGGTCAGCCCATTGTGACGACGGGATGCGGAACATCCGAACATGGAGCACTGGCCGCCGCCGCATTGATCGAAGGTGGACTCGCCTCCATAGGAGCGCCGGGAGTGCGTGTGGAATGCCGCCAGGCTTTCGATGCTTTACTCCAGCCGCGACCGGGCGGAGTTCTGCTGGCAGTGTCCCATGAGGGCGGCACCGCGGCCACCGTCGAGGCCATCAAGGCTGCGCGCCGGGCTGGGGCAACCACCGTTCTTATCACAGCAAGACCGGATGCGGCGGCGGGCCACGCTGCCGATCATCTCTTCGTGACTCCGCAGATCGACCGTTCCTGGTGTCACACGGTTGCTTACGTGTCTTCCATCCTGGCAGGAGCGGCCGTGGCGGGCGCCATCTGTGGTGAAAAGCTCAACGCCGGAAAGCTGTGCGATTTTCTGCGCCAGGCCGAGGCTCTGAAAGACCAGGCCGCGAAGGTTGCGCATTCCCTTGCCGGTTGCTCGCGCCTCATCATTACAGGACAAGGAGCAGACTTGATTGCCGCGCGTGAATTGGCCCTGAAGATCGAAGAAGGCGCAAGGCTTCCAGCCGTAGCCATTCAATTGGAAACGCTTCTGCACGGGCATCTGGCGGCAACGGACGATCACACCGGAATGGTGTTCTTGCTGTGCGGCAAACCCGGTGGCAACCGGGGCGATGCGCGGGCCAGCTTGGCAGCCGCAGCGGCGCGAAGGATCGGCGCCCGTTGCGCTGCAATTCTGGCGGCTCAAAGTGATTTTCCCGATTCCCTCAGCAACGCAGGCCGCATGGTGCTGCCGCCGGATGAGCCGGGGGGCAAAGAAATCGCTGCGCTCATGTTCCATCTAACCGGAAGCGCAATCGCCCTTCAGCAACTGGCGCTGGCTCTGGCCCACGAGCATGGATCGAACCCCGACCTCATCCGCAGAGAACAAGAAGCCTACCGGGAAGCGGCGTGGATTGCGGAACAAGGAACGTGGTAGGAAATGGACCGCTTCACATTGCAGCGAATGGCAATGCTTGCCGAAATCGCCCCGAGTTTCAGTCCAAAGGCAGGCCGGTATAATTCTCAGCCAGGCTGTGAGCTGCGGCGCGTGAACTGGTCACGTAGTCCAATCCGGCGAGCTGGCGGCGTTGGTCGAAGCCGTTGTCACTTTCAAAGCGATGCAGCATGGAGGTCATCCACCAGGAAAAGCGCTGCACCCGCCAAACGCGCCGCAGGCAAGTCTCCGAATATTGGTCGAGAAGATCGCGCCGTCCTGCAGCATAAAATTCGGCGAAAGCCAGGGCCAGGACGCGAACGTCCGCCACGGCAAGATTAAGTCCCTTGGCGCCGGTGGGCGGGACAATGTGGGCTGCATCGCCCGCGAGGAAAAGCCTGCCAAAATGCATCGGCTTGACGACGTAGCTGTGCATTCCTGTAACACCCTTCTGTACGATGGTTCCCTCGTTCAGTTTCCAATTCTCTCGAGTTGCAAAGCGCGTCTGGAGCTCCTGCCAGATTCTCTCATCCGTCCACTGCGTGAGGTCCTCATCCGGCGCACATTGCAGATACAGGCGGGTGATGCTGGGAGAGCGCATGCTTTGCCTTGTTCTGCGCGTCATTCACTCTGAGGCGAAACCGAATCTTTGTCCCACACCGTCGGCGTGCCACGACGCTGGCGCGAACTATCCACAGACCGCATGGAAAGGTTTCATCGCTCAACAAAATGCAAAGCAGCTGGCGGCTAGTCCCAATGCTGTTCACTTAAGGTCCGGTCGAGAATAATGCACACAGTTGAACCAGAGCCCCTCACCCGCCGCTTCGCGGCACCCTCTCCCCGCTTGCGGGGAGAGGGCCGGGGTGAGGGGTCAGGCGACGCCTCTGAGATCAAGATCATGAAACTCGCCAACCGGCTCCGATTCGGCCGGATTCGTGAATGACGAAACCGCCGCCGTTGGTGCATACTGAAGACCTGAAGCCGTTGCTTCGCAGCCTGAAGGACACCGGCCTTTATTGTGGATATTTCCAGAAGGGGATTCCCTCAAAAGTGTTAGTCAATCAAAAGCGGTTTTTGGTGGAATGGGGACATTGCGATCCCGCCGGCATTGTGTTCTTTCCCCAGTATCTGGCATGGTTCGATGAATGCACCACGGCCTTGTTCGCGAAAGCTGGAATGCCCATTCACCAACTTCTCAAAGCCTCCGGCATTGTTGGCATCCCGTTGGTTGACGTAAAGACCACCTTCCTTGTGCCTTCCACCTTCGGTGACCAACTGCTCGCCAAGTCATCGGTCTCAGAGTTCCGCAGGAGCAGCTTTGTGATCCATCATCAATTCTTCAAATCTCGAACCCTGGCTGTCGACGGCTTTGAGACACGAGTCTGGACGGCGCGAGACCCTGATGATCCTGAGCGGCTCAAATCGCGCCCGCTTCCTCCGGAAGTCATCGAACGGCTTTCCGGCCCGCGGCACCGGGGAAAACGCCGCTCGCCAGGGACCGCCGGGGCGCATACATAAAAACCAATGAATGCGCCACCCGTGTTTCCGGCTCCTGGTGCACTTTTTCTGGTGCACTCGCGCCATGCCAGAAGGCGGTCTCTAAAAAACTCGGACCTTGGGCCAGATTCCAGATTGGAAGGCCGGGCGATAGACCGCGACCCAATGGGATTAAGCAGTATTTATGCGCCTTCCGTTGAGGTTGTCCCCGTTCGCCAAGTGTGATAGATTACTACCGTTTTTGATTGAGGTGTGCACCAAATTGATAACCAAATTGATTGCACCATTTCTGGCGGACGTCGGACGGCGGACCGACGGGAGGGAGCCTTATGGAGTTCCTTGTCCTGTGGTTTATCTCCGGTCTTGTGGGAGCGGCCATCGGGAGCTCCAAGGAGAGAACATTAGCGGGGCTGATATTAGGGCTAATCCTCGGTCCCATTGGCTGGTTATTTATTGCGATTTCAAGCGGCGGTCGAAAGCGGTGCCCATCTTGCCGGTCGTGGGTTGACAAGCTGGCGACGGTTTGCCCTAGGTGCAGTCGGGACATTCCGCAGCCGGTCGCTCAGGCGGAGACGGGGGTGCGGCCAGGCCCTCAAGCCGTGCCTTCACCCTCGGGCAAGCCGACCCTGGAGACCGTCGGCCTCTGGCCCGGACGAATCTTACCGGCTCTCGTGATATTGGGCATGTTGGGCATCGTCGTCGCCATCGTCACCGACATCACTTCCCAACAACACCATCCGAACACGCCCGCAAAACCCGCCGCTAAGCCGACAAGAAATCACGTGCCTTTAATGACACCTGTGGAAGCAAAAGACGCCCAAAAGGCGATGCTGGATACCGCAAGACTGTATCGGAACATGCGCTCCTTTGCCCAATACGCGGACAACAGAGATCCGGCCGGCGCTTGCGCGACCGTATCCCACGTCACAGCAAGCGCATCGCGCGCGTTATCTAGCCTCCGAAAAGTGCGCGCTTCCCCAGCGACGCAGCCGATGATTGAAGCCCTTCGACCAGGACTAATGGACATTCAGAGTGGAGCAGAGAGCATTCGCTCGGCCTGTGAAACCGGCGCGCCTGTCCACGGTGAGCCGCTGCAGGAAATGGTTCGGGGGATGAGGGCTATCAACGCCTTTACCGTGTCCGGGTGGAAACCTACGCCCGGCCCTAAGTGAGGCAGGTTTGGCTGTGGGGCGGCCTCAAGCACTGGTACCACAACTAGGCAGGTTCCGCTGTCAAACGGAACCGGAAAAAGTGACAAAGGAGGCTCTATGAGGAAACCGGCTTTAGTGAACAGAGCAATTTGGTTGGCAGCATCGGCGGCGCTCTCGGCTCAATTACTGGTCGCCAAAGTTGACAAGGAGGCCCAGGCCAAGGACAAGGCCGCGCAGCAAGCTGCTATGCTCCGCATCCGTAAGATATACGTCCAAAATCCTCACATCTTCGGCTATATCGCTCCAGGTCGCCTCAAGAAGGAAATCGCCAAGAGCGACTGCCTGACGCTCGAACCGAGTCCATCACGGGCAGACGCGGTGCTGATGCCCGTGGCCTATGAGAGCTGGTTGGATGCAATTGGCAATGGGCGAGCTTCTCTTGCAACCTGTGACGGCTCTGGATGCTCCACCCAGGAAGTACACGTTGGAAATAGCACTTGGAGGTGGGTGCTTCTTGACCCAAAGACAGGCCGTCCAATCTCTGAGTGGACGATGAAGTCTTTCCCGAATGCAAAAAAGGTCGAAGCAGCCGTCGGGTGCCGGAAGTAATGGGGGTGAATGCTGGCCGCCGCAAGGGGTTGCGGCTATAAACTGGCACGAGGATTGCCGGGGCTGATAATCACCTGCCCAACGTGAAGTCATCCGGTAGCGCAGAGTTCGGAGAGCATGAACTCTGCGCTCCCGCTGGCGCGGGAATGACGGTTCCTCTGAGCGGCGCTACAGACCCTTCTCCGCCATCTCGAAGGCTTTGAGGACGGTGCGGGCCTTGTGCATGCACTCCTGGTGCTCCAGGGCGGGAACTGAATCCGCCACAATGCCAGCCCCGGCCTGGAGGTAGGCTTTGTCACCTTTCACCAACACGGTGCGGATGACGATGCAGGCATTGAGGTTTCCGGAAAAATCGAGGTAAAGCACGGAACCTCCGTAGACGCCGCGGCGCGTGGGCTCCAACTCATCGATAATTTCCATGGCTCGCACTTTGGGCGCACCCGTCAGCGTGCCGGCGGGGAAACAAGCCGCCAGCGCGGAGTAACTGTCTTCCCCTGCTCGCAACTGGCCTTGAATCGATGAGACCAGGTGCATCACGTGCGAGTAGCGCTCCACGAACATCATCTGTTTGGTGAGTACAGAATTGAATTCGCACACCCGGCCAATGTCATTCCGGCCAAGATCGACCAGCATGATATGTTCGGCGCGTTCCTTTTCGTCGGACTTCAATTCCTCTTCCATCCGCCGGTCTTCTTCCTCGGTGCGGCCACGCGGGCGCGTGCCGGCGATGGGCCGGTATTCCACCGTCCGTCCGGAAACCTTAACCAGCATTTCCGGCGAAGAACCGAGCACGGTGGAATCACCCATGCGCAGGAAATAGAGGTAAGGCGACGGGTTGACCACACGCAGTGCGCGATAGACTTCAAACGGCGCAACACGCTGCGGCACGGTGAGGCGCTGGGAAAGCACCACCTGAAAAACGTCACCGGCGCGAATGTATTCCTTTCCCTGCTCCACTATGTTTTCATACCGGGCCGGAGTCATGTTGGAACGAAATCGCAGCGGACCGCGGGGCGGGATGACTCGTGGCAGGTAAAGGGGACGGCGCAGGGCATCTTCCATCCGGTCCAGGCGGCGGATTGCATCATCGTATTTTTGCCGGAGCGTTCCAGCCCCTTCATCGGTCAGAACATTTGCCATCAGGAAAAGGCGGTGCTGAACGTGATCGAAGGCCACCAGGTCTGTGAAATACATGAAGAGGGCATCGTCCAGATCGACGTCCGGTTGGACGCGCGGAGGAAGACGCTCAATCATGCGAACCGCTTCATAGGAAAGATAGCCGACCGCTCCCGCCGAAAACGGGGGTAGGCCCGCGACTTGAACCGGATGAAAATGGCTGCCCAAATTACGCAGATACTGAAAGATGTTTCCGGACTCATTGATGCGCCGCTCACCACGGGCAAGTGTGATCTGTTCACCCCGGCAAGAAACCACCTGAAACGGGTCCACTCCAAAAAAGGTATAACGCCCGACACGCTCGCCACCCTCCACACTTTCGAGAAGGAATTGGTTGGGCTGAGCGCGGCGGCGCGAGGGTTTGGCGCTGTGGCGGGCCGGCGCCGCAAGTTTTAGGAACGCGGAAACCGGACTGAGCAGGTCCGCAACAATGCTGCGGTAGACAGGGACCACATTGCCCTGCTTCGAGAGCTTGCGAAATTGTGAGAAGGTCAGAGGAAGAGAATCCATTGCCAATCAGTCGTTCTCCACGATGCCAAACCCCTGGCGAACTGCCTGCTCCATAAGAGCGCGAGGCGCGGACTGACCGGTCCAAATCTCAAATTGGCGCGCGCCCTGGGCCACCAGCATCTCCAGGCCGGAAATTGTGGTCAATCCCCGTCCGCGGGCCTCGGCAAGGAACCGCGTCTCCAGAGGATAGTAAACCATATCGAACACGACGCGGGTACGAAGGCGGGCCAAGTCGACCGGCAATCCCTCCACGTTCGGCGCCATGCCGATGGGCGTGGCATTGATGACCGTATCCACGTCCAGGCTATCGGCGCTATCCCACGGGACAGCCTGCGCGGAGACGGAGGCAGCAAGCCGGCGCGCGGCAATTTCCCGGCGGGCGGCGATAAACACCATGGCGCCTTCGCCGCGCAAAGCAAACGCCGCGGATCGGGCCGCGCCGCCCGCTCCCAGAATCAAGGCCCGGCTGCCAGCAAGCCGCAAGCGCTTGGTTAGAACCTCAATCACCGCCGCGGCGTCCGTATTCCATCCTGTCCATTTCCCGCGTTGAACGGCCACCGTGTTGCACGAGCCAATCTGCGCGGACATCGGTTCCACCCAATCGAGCGCCCGGATGATGGCCCGCTTGAACGGCATGGTGACGCTGAAGCCCGCAAATCCCAGTTTCCGGGCGAACGCAAGAAAATCGCTCAATCGAGGGGTCTCACAGGGAAGATAGATGGCATTCACGCGCTTGGCATGAAACGCGGCATTTTGCATGGCCGGGGATAGCGAGGTGGAAGCCCTGTTCCCCACCACCCCGTAGAGTTGAGTTCGATGGTCAACGCTCTCCACACGGTAGACTGACCGCATCACCTCCGCCGGAAGTTGGCCCGGCGCCGCGGAAAAATGCGGGCTGGCAGAAGCAAACGTCCAGGCGCTGCCCCAATTCAATCCCAGAAGGCGCGAAGGCAATCCGGACGCCCCGAGCGCGACCACCACGGCGCGGCGCGACGCCGGGCGTTGTGCCTTGAGAAACTGGCGAACTTTGAGGTTATCCGCGAGGCTCCGCGCCAGGCCTGCGATCTTCACGGCATGGACGGGAAGCCTTGAAAGGCGCCGGTAGGTTTCTCCGAGGGGCGGCAACTTCTTGAAGTCATGGACCGAGACCACCACCCTGGAGTTGCTGAACCGCCTCAGCAATTCCACCCCGGCCTGCTCCACAGATTCAGCTTCAATATCCACCCAGGCACAGCCAGCCCGGACGGCCGCGCCCAACACTCTTGCTTGCTCCTCGACGCTACCGGGAAACTGTCCGCCCGCCTCCACTCGCCGGCAGGTGGCGATGGCATAGGGCGAGCGCAGGCGCAAAAAGATCTGCCGCAGCCGCAACTCCATCTCCGCGAAATCCTGGAGGTAGTCCAGCCGGAACTCAAAACCCATCTGCGATCCAACCACCTGCGTGGCGATCGACTCCAAAGCGTTCAGGCTGGGCGCTGCGACGGTTGCAATAATCCGAGGTTGTGCGGGCTTCACCAAATTCTTATCCCTGTTGTATTCTATTGAATCTTGCTGGGTGCGAATATAGGGTTTCTGCCGATCAAAAGGCAAGAAAATTAGGGGACTTTCGCACCTTGAGTCTCCGCCTCCCGGTTTGCGCGGCCCGGAACGCGGCCTGGTGGCTGGGACAAGATATGAAACGGCTTCGCCTGCACCCAGCCATTTAACGTCCTGTATCTGCACGCGCTTGTCAAGAATGTAACAGATTAAAGAGGTCTATGAAGCGCACACCGGTGATTTGGGCGTCGGCGGATTATGTGCAGCGCTGGATCAAAGAGCTCTACGAAGTCGTTACGTGTGATGAAAATCAATGAAGCGTGAATTTCCAGATCGTCCAGTGGTCGGTGTGGGTGGGGTCGTGATCCGTGATGGGACCGTCCTGCTGATCCGGCGGGGCAGCGAGCCATTGAAAGGGGAGTGGTCGCTTCCGGGTGGCATGCTGGAACTGGGCGAGCACCTGGAGGCTGCCGTCCGGCGCGAATTATTGGAGGAGACAGGACTGGAAGTGGAACCCGTTGCGGTGGTAGAAGTCTTTGATCGAATCATACACGACCGCGGCCGGGTGCGATACCACTACGTGATTGTGGATTATTTGTGCACGCTGAAGGGAGGCACGCTCCGGGCTTCATCCGACGTGACCGACGCGCGCTGGGTCCGCCGCGATGACCTTCGGCAATTTCACCTGACGGAAAAAGCGACCTCCGTGATTGAGCAATCTTTTGCGCTCGCCGCGCGACGGCATGAAGAATAGCACGCCGATTCCTCGATCCCATTATCCCCGCCCGCTTCGGGCCTTCGAGATTTCAAGCATGAAGTTTATATGAAGCGCCACTCATCGCCGCTGGCTATTCTTCCAGCCAATCGACCAGGTTCTTGAAAATCTTCAAACCGTCCTGGGAGTCATTGGCCGGGAAGGAAGCCCGCTCAGGATGGGGCATCAAACCCAGCACCAATCCGGTTTCATCCGTAATGCCGGCAATCGCATCCTTTGAGCCGTTGGGATTCTCCGGAAAGCTCAAGGCTGGATTCCCGGCAGCGTCGGCATAACGGAGGGCGGCGCGAAATCCGCCGGGACAATCCGCACCCTGGGAGAACACTCGGCCTTCACCGTGCGCTGAAGGCATCTCCAATATTTGGCCGGACAACCCTCGCGTCCAGAGCGATTCGAGCGGCGTGACAATCAGGCGAACCTTGCGGTCCTCAAAACGCGCCGACTCATTTTCAAGCAACGCCATAGCCGGTCTTCCCAGGCTTCGGCACGGCAAGACTCCCGCCTCCGAAAGCACCTGAAATCCGTTGCAGATGCCGAGCAGGGGCTTCCCCGCAGTGAGGAATTCCTGAAGCCGTTCACCAAGGCGTGCCACCAAAAGTGTGGCGAAGACCCGGCCAGCCCCAAGATGGTCCCCGTAAGAAAATCCACCGGGAATGACGGCCGCTTGAAAATCTTTCAAGCGCCGTGTTCCGTCCAGCAGATCGTGAAGCAGTACGACTTCGGCTTTGCCTCCGGCCAATTCGATGGCGGACGCAGTTTCCTCATGGCAGTTTGTGCCGGGCGCGTAGAGGACGGCTGTTGTCGCGCTGCTCATCCCATCATCTCCTTGAATGGCTTGGACCATACCTCAACCAGATCTGACACTGGCCCGTGCCACAGCCTCTGATTGCCATTCTTGATCGTCAAGGCAGCGTTCGCCGTGACTTCCCCGATCTGAACGTGCGGGACAGCGTGCAAATAGCTTCCCACCGGCACGCCGCGAGGAACTTCAATCAACACCGATCCGGTCAACTCGCCGAAGAGGATTCCATCGAACCTGGTCCCGTCTTTACCGCTGCTCTGGCCTTCTCCTGATTTGGCAACAGCGCTGAAGTCGATCTCAACTCCCAAACCCGATCCAAACGATGCCTCGAACAAACGTAGGAACGTACCACCTTCGGCAATCGCCGAGGCGGAAACGTAAGCGCCTCCAGCCCGCATGGTAAGCAAAGCATCCCATCGCCGCCGGATGGAAGGCGATTCGCCTGGAAAGAATAGGGGGCCTCCCGCCATTCCACAGCTATCGGCATAAACAGTTCCGCCTAGGGCTTCGGCATCAACGCTGCCAACCAGAAAAACCTGGTTTTCGGCGGCTTTGAATTCCTTGGTAACGATGCGGCGTACATCCGGGATTCGGCCCATTGCCGAGATCACTAAAGTGTAGGGAACGTCGATCGATTGCCCATCGGCCTCATAGGTTCCTGAGCTTGAATCCTTGCCCGAAATGAAGGGGATACCCAATTCGACGGATAGATCAGCAATGGCTTCCACCATGCGGCTGAGGTTCCAAGCCACCTCGGGACGGGCGCGCGGAGTATAGAAATTGTCACACAACACCATCTCCCGGTAGTCGGCGCCGGCTGCCACGGCCTTGGTGACGGCTTCAATCACCATCAGCCTGGCCATCCCGACAGGATCAATCGCTCCATACAGTGGATTGAAGGCGACTGTGGAAATCATTCCGTAGTTACGTCCACGCAAGGGCGCTGATACATAGAGATTGGTTGGCATCTGGTGGGTTCGTCCGCCGTAAGCACTGACGGCAGTACGCGCCTGGACTGTAGTGTCAAACCGTGCCCCGGCGGGGCTTTGATCGCAGCAGTGATAGTGGCCTATCACTCCGTGAATAGCTCTTGTCCACTCGTCCGGAGTTTGGGGTGGGTTGATTTCAAGGGATGCGGCACGGCGCAGAGGCTCTCGAACCGGGATCGGATCGAGCGGGCAGGCTTCCCAAAGGAAAGTCATCTCCAAGTCAACCACCTTCTGGCCGCGCCAGGAGGCCTGGAGCCGGTTGGAATCCGTGAATTCTCCAATCACGGCATGGCCTACCTCGTAGCGGTCAAGGATGGCTTTCACTTCAGCCAGTTTTTCGGGCGGCACTGCCAGCAACATTCGTTCCTGCGATTCGGAGAGCAGAATCTCCCAAGCCGTCAGCGTCTGGTCCTTCAATGGCACGCGGTCCAGGTCCAGCACCACTCCAGTCTCAGCCCCCATCTCCCCTGCCCCGCAAGAAATGCCTCCGGCTCCGAGGTCAGTAATGGACCGGATGCAGCCGGTGTCGCGCAGCACGGGGATGGCTGTGGCGAACCGCCGCTCGGTGACGGGATGACCGATCTGGACAGCAGCCGATTCCTTGGCAACAGTTTCCCCGCTCATGCCGGCAGAGCTTGCGGTGGCGCCGTGAATGCCGTCCCTTCCAGTTTCACCGCCCGCGAGCACGCACAAGTCACCCTTGCGAACGGCATCCTTCATTGCGAACTTGGCGGGAATCAGTCCAATGGAGTGGCCCAAGGCCAGGCACTTGGCATAACCCGGATGGCGGCGATAGAGCGCATGCATCATGGGAATGCCCATGGGATTCACGTAATAGGCCGTGGCGCGGATCGATTCGGAGACAATTAACTCCGGATGGAGCGTGCCGGAGGGCAGCGCGGAATCCTCTGTCGAGGGATCCATCGTGCCCATGATCGTCGTGCCGCCGATGGGGTACGCCCCTTTGCCGAAACCCAGTGTGTCCCGGATCACGCCGCCGTGCTTTGTGGCCACTCCGCCAAACGGCGCAATCGAACTGGGGAAGTTGTGTGTCTCTCCCTTGATGGTGATCACCCAGTCCTCGTAAAACTTCATGCCACCGGCATTGTCTTTGAATGACGACACCACCAGCGGATGATTGATCCGCTCCGTTGCAAGCGATAGCTTTTTCAGAAGTCCCAGACTCTTCCAAGTGGTGTGGTAGCAGTGGTCGCTCCAGGTCTGGACCAGAATTTCCACTTCCGCATCTGTGTACGGACGGCCTCTTTCAACCTCGTGCGCCTGGATCACTTTCAACTGTGAAAGCGGCGCGTACCATGAAAGACGGCGAGAGAGCTGAAGCAATTCGCCTTTGCTCAATTCTTTCAAGGAGATGGTTGCCACGGGATCGGGCGTCCCCGAAGGGATCAGAGAGTGGACGGCCTCATTGGGATCGCGCAGCCGCTCTACCACTTTGTTAAAAAGGAACCGCTCAGCGATTTGCTGAGCCTCAGCCTGGCCGATTCCTACAAACTGAAAGCGGCGGCTGAGACGGGCAAAGGCCAAGCCCCGTTCACCTAAAGCTCGTGCCCCGGCCAGGATGGACGGGGTTTCGGGGTCGGTCACGGCAGGGCGGTAAGCGATTTCGAGGATGGGTCCGGATGCAGGATCAAACATCGATTTGGAATGAGCGGATTGATGAACCGGGTTGATGAATAAAGGCAACAGTTTTTCCACTCGAACCTCGCCCTCCAACCAGAAGACTCGTTCAATCTTGAGATCGTAGAGGGCCGGATGGCCGCGGCGGCGCAGGAAGGCAAGCCAATTCCTCGCTTCTGCGTCATCCTGAGATTGAGTGTAGATCGCGTGGATCGGCATGAAGTCAGGACAGTCTATTCCAGAGTGATTTGATGAGACGAGGCCCCCCGAGACTTCCCCTGCTACCCCGGCCATCAGTCCCATCCGGCCTACCGGCACGGCCATGGTCCGGATTCCTCACCGCGCCCACCTCAAATGCCGGTTTTTGGCTTTGTTTGGGCAGAAAAGCCAATTCAATCCCAAGTCCTTCTGTTTACCCATTGATTCTATGGGAGTTGCCTGGATTCCCCCCTGAAATTATCGCAACTTACGCATTATGTATGGGTTGGCCGGATTCTAATGCTTTGGAAATAGTTTTGCTTTAAGTCTGTTCCGTGGTATCTATCCATGTTTTCAGTTTATTGCATACTTTTTCACAGGCAATAAAGATTGTTTTTTCGCCTCATTTTGCCGGAATCCGCATTTTTATTGGGTTTTTCGCGCTCGGCAATGGGTTTATTCCTCGTGTCAAATTGCATCCTATTATTTTCAATGACTTGCACGTCATTTGCGCGCCTACGCCGGGATGGGCCGTTTCCACAAGGCTAGCACCAGTATTTTTACTGTTTTTTTGACAAACTGCTCTGGCTCTATTCCTCGACAGGCGGTTGGACGGTTCGAACGATCCCGCCGCAGGGCCAAGGATCGGTTCCCAAGATAAAGCCTTATTACCGTCGATCGGCCCATGGGAACGGTCTCCGTGAAGCAACGTTCACTGTGTGCATCCTACCTCATAAGTGTATGAACGTCAAGGACTTTCTGCGTGACTTGTCAAGCCCCGTTAGAAATGTCCCCATTCTTATCTCATTAGAAGTGTCCCTTTTTTTCTCTCTGTTCTTGGTTGTTGTTTTTGTCTCTTCCTGGTCGTTGGCCTTGCCCGGAGCGAAGCCCTGCGGAGCCCGTAGGGCGACTGAGGTTAGCGCCCCCCAAGCAGAAAAACCAAGACCAAAAGGAAAGACAAAAACAGGACCTTTCTACTTTGCTCAGAACAGGAACTTTCTACTTTGCCTTGACAGCGCGTTATTCGGCATGGCGATGGGGTGGTGATTGAAGATTGGGCTGACGGACTGCTGCCGTTTCCTCTGAATCGCAGGCTCCACACCATTCCGTACAACGAAGGCTCCCGGTGTAGGTTATACTTTTCCATCTGCGCCGGAAGGAATCCGGCTTGCCGCCACGGGCGAAGCGCAAGTGGCAACACCCATTCGGAAAGAAGATCTGTCGAGAGGATGCGATGAAGAAGTGGATTGCCGGCATTGATATCGGCGGAACCAAAGTGGCGGGCGGACTGTTGGACTGGAAAGGTAATCTGGCAAGAACCACCATCTTGCCGACCAAGGCCGGCGAAGGCTTTCAAACCAGCATGGGGCAAGTGCGCAAAGTGATTGAAAGGCTCATCCATCACGCCGGGGGGAAAGAAAACATCGAAGGAATTGGTCTGTGCGCTCCTGGACCTCTCGATCCGCATAAGGGGATGGTGATGAGCGCGCCGAACCTTCCCGGCTGGCACAACGTGCGTCTGGCAAAGAAGGTGGAAGACTTCTTCAAGATTCCAGCGCGCCTGGAAAATGACGCAAACGCTGCGGGACTTGCGGAAGTCCTGTTCGGCGCCGCGGTGGGTTACAGCGATGTATTCTACGTCACGGTTTCGACGGGAATCGGAACGGGCATCATTATCAACCGCAAAATCTACCACGGCAAGAATGGGGTGGCAGGCGAAGGTGGCCACGTCTCGATTGACTTCCACAGCCCTTACCGCTGCGGCTGCGGAGCGCTGGGTTGTATTGAAGCGCTGGCCGCCGGGCCGGGCATGGCGCGGCGCACCCGCGTCCGGCTGGAACAGGAGTTCACCACGCCCAGCCTGCTGCGCAACATGACCAAAGGACAGATGAGTTTGATTACGCCGCAGATGATTGAGACTGCTGCGCGCGCCGGTGACGCTGTGGCCAAGTCCATTGTGGATGAAACAGGACTCTATCTTGGCGTGTGGCTGGGCGGCATGATCACGCTGCTCGATCCCGGCGCCATCGTGATTGGAGGAGGAGTCTCCCGCATCGGCAAACCTCTGTTCGACAAAATCCGCGAAACCATCCTGCATTACACGCTGAACCCTAAGCTTGCCGCCAAGATTCCGTTGCTGCCGGCCAAGCTTCAGCAGAACGTGGGGGTATTTGGGGCGGCCAGTCTCTTCCTGCCTGCAGGCGAGCGCGCCGAGCAAGGCGAGTAGCGCCCTCAACGCGGGATTTCTCCAGTGAACCCTTTAACCTGGATTATTCACGAAGTTCTGTTCAAAGACCGAAAGGGCACAGTCTTAACCTGGATTTTCCATGAAGCTCCAGTGTTGGACCGGCAGGGCACGGTTTTAACTGTGCCGAACAACGGCATTCCGATCGCCTTTTGTCTCGCACTCAAGGGGCACGGTTAAAACCGTGCCCTGCCGGTCATCGGCGAAGTGAAAGGAGTCTGCCTTGACACGTCCTGTTATCGCGGCCCGCCTAACGGGCGGTTCGGATCCGGCTGAATTTGTTTATAGCCCGCCGGGATCTCAAAAAGGCTGGAATCCACCGAGCCTGATGAGAATGACGTGACTTGAACCGTCATTTCCATCAGGCTCGCGGTCCCCGGAGAGGAGGCAGCGCCTTGTGGTGGAGGGGAATTGCCGTTGTTGGTTTGGCTGTCATCCTGCTGCTTTTTCTTATGGCCGAAACGTCCGAACCCGCCGAACATCCCGCCAATCACCTTTCCCGCCGCAGCCTGCGGCGAGCTCGCCTGATTGGAAGACTGCGAATCCTGGCTCTGCGAATTTGAATTGGCTTGAGGCGAGGCGCCGTTGCCGGCCGGAGGCATGCCCGCCATTCCGAAGTTGATCGTCTGGAGCAGTGGAAGTCCAACGGGCAACTTCCCACTTTTCGCCAGGTCCACCATCGCCTTGGACATCCGGGGATCCATCATGGGAGTCATGTTCGGAGTCCAATTCATGAGCTTCGCCATTTGCACGTAGAATGCCTGGACTTCCTGATAACCGGCAACGTGGGGGGCAATCCAGGAATCGACTCCCATTTGCATGGTGGCGCTCTGTGGACCGGCCGCCGGATGGTTTGGATCTTGTCCCTGCATCACCATGTCGGCCTCAATTTTCATTTCCTGCGCGACTTGACCCAGGAGCTGCTGCGTTTGATTCGTGGGGATCACATGGACCTTCATTTGTAATTGGACATTTTGCTGCCCCTTTTGTTGATGCATTTCTTGTTGCATCTTCTGCTGCATATTGGCAAGCGCCTGACGCATCTGCTCGAACGTCATCACCGAATAGGCCTGCTTCTTGGTGTTGATCTGGATAATGCGTTGCGAGGCCAAATCAATGATTTCCACCGTGCCGTCAGGGCTCTCCCGGCGCATACGATTTCCTTTGAAGTACGTCGTGGAAACCATGGGCTCCCGAAGTTGCTTGCTGAAATGGCTCATCATCTTCATCGCGCCCGCCATCATTCCCCCCGTCATTTTGGAAGACTGCGTGTACTTGAAATCAGCTTTGCTCAACCTCGGCCCAAGAAAAAGGGCGAGCATCAGTGCGGCTGCAATCTTGCTTTTCATGAATTCCTCCAATACTCGTGATATTGACGGACTGACGCAAGAATAAGACGTGCTTCTGCCAAAGTCAAGTTGACGGCCTGCTTGGTAGTGACTCAATTTGTTCCTTCATCGTCATTCCCGCGGAAGCGGGAATCCACTCCGAATATCGCAGTGGCATTCCGAACTCGTGCCGATAAAGGGGTTGTCCGGAGCATGGATCCCCGCCTTCGCGGGGATGACGGTGGCGGTCCATGTCACAAAACTTCAAACTGAGACATCACCGCCTGCTATGACACCAAAATGGCCTGCGTTCTGCGGCCATCGGAATGGACCCATCCAGAGGCTTTTTCAGCGGCGCATGAGGAATGCAAATCACCCTCTGTACATGAAATCGCGGCACGAAGTAAAATCAATATCGCAGCGCAAGGGCTCTTGAAGCCTGCGGCGCATCGAAGGACACTAATCGGGTCCAGTGAATCAGAAGATTCATCACGCAATTCTCAAGAAGGCCCGGGAGTCGAGCGACCGGACTAGACATCTGGAGCTTGAGACTTCGGACGGCGCGGGCTTTCATTTCGCGGCAGGCCAGTTTATCTCCATTCACATGGAGTGGAATGGCAATCGTTACGCCCGCGCATATTCCATTGCCTCCGCCCTGCGGCCGGACCGGCGGTTTGAGCTTTGCATGAGGGAAGCGCCGGACGATCCCGCCACGGCGTGGTTGGATGGCCTCCGGGAAGGTGACTCGATTGAGTTCACGGGCCCTTTTGGCTATTTCAAGCTGCGGGAACCGCCGGACGCGGTTTCGGCGTTTGTGGCCACCGGCACCGGAATTGCTCCCATCCGCGCCATGATCCAACAGTTCCACGCCCGGCCGGCGGGTGGCGAGGCTTGGCTGATATTTGGAGTGCGTCATGAAGAGGATATCCTTTACCGCGAAGAGTTGGAGGCTTTGGAGCACGAGAATCCAAATTTCCATTTCGTTCCCACTCTGAGCCGCGCCGAGCCGGGCTGGACGGGCCACCGGGGATACGTCCAAGCCCACGTGGAGAAATACCTGGCTGCGAAGAAGGGGCTTCACGTCTATGTGTGCGGAGCGCCGCAGATGGTGCAGGAAGTCCGGCAAGTGCTCGCCAGCATGGGCTACACACACGAATCTGTGAGCTATGAGAAATATGAATAACAGTTCGCGGAATCCTGGGACGTTCGGCCCAGCCGCTTTGGGGAAAGTTGTGCCGCCTTCTAACCGCAGAAGTGCTCCAACAACCTCGGCCCGGGTAGCAGTCATTCTCGCCTTGCTCGCTTGGGTTGGCGGCGGCAGCAGGACACTGGCAGCCGTCACAGCCACTCCGGCGCAAACCCGCACCCAAGCCTCACCGTCCGCGACATCCCAACTCAACGTCGTCATCATCACCGTGGACACGCTTCGCGCCGATCATCTGGCCTGCTATGGTGACAAGCAAATCCGCACTCCGAACATGGACCGCCTGGCAAAGTCCGGGGCTTGTTTTAGGCAGGCATTTACGCCCGTGCCCATCACCCTGCCGGCGCACGCGTGCCTGTTTACGGGAAGCTATCCCATCGCCACCGGAATGCACGACTTCAGCGGCAACCGGCTCTCGCCCAACGTTCCAACCCTGGCCACGGTTCTTCACGCACGCGGCTACGAGACCGCCGCCTTCGTTTCCGCGGCGGTGCTGGACAGCCGCTTTGGGTTGAACCAGGGATTTGATACCTACTACGATCATTTCAATTACAACGCCCCGGACGCCGCTGACATGGATGAAGTGAGGCGGCGCGGGGACCAGGTGACGGATCTTGCGGTCAACTGGCTGCGCGACCGGGAAAAATCCTTGCCCCATCAGCCCTTTCTGTTGTGGGTCCACCTTTACGATTGTCATGCCCCCTACCAGCCACCCGAACCCTTTGCCAGCCGCTACAGTGGGCGGCCTTATGACGGCGCCATCGCCTTCGATGATGCTCAGGTGGGCCGCCTTCTGGATGAACTTGAAAAAGCGGGATGGCTTTCGAACTCCATCGTCGTCCTGTGCGGCGATCATGGCGAGGGCCTCGGCGAGCACGGCGAAAAGACGCATGGGTTCTACGTTTACAACTCCACCCTGCAAGTTCCTTTGCTCATCAAGATGCCCGGAGCCAAGCCCGCCGTCATAAACCCCGGCGTCTCGCTGGTGGACGTGATGCCCACGGTTCTTCAGGCGCTGCGCATTCAAAGCCCGCCTACGGTACAGGGCCGCAGCCTGCTGAGCCTTGTTCTGGGACGGAGCAGCGGATCGCAGTCCAATCTCTATGGGGAAAGTTATTTGCCGTTACTCCATTTCCATTGGAGCCAGTTGAGGAGCTTCGAATTTCACGGCTTGCACTATATTGACGCGCCGCGCCCCGAACTCTATAACCTTCGAACCGACCCACGCGAGCTTCGCAATCTCTATGCGCAGCGCCAGTCCACGGGGCGGGAATTGCACGACCGGCTGTTCGACTTCTTGCGCTTATACACGCCCACCGCCGGAAACGCCACCGCAAAGAAAGACTTGACGGACCCCGCCCTGCTCGAACGCTTGCGGTCACTCGGGTACGTGGCCATTTCAGCGGGCACTTATGCGGATGCCAGCGGCAAGCAACTGCCGGATCCAAAAGACCGCATTGGAGTTTATGAGCTGTTCTCCGCCGCCATGTCTGACGGCCAGCACAACCGCATGCAACAGTCTCTTGAAAAGCTCGGACGCGCCGGGAGAGTGGAATCCCGTTCCATTCCCATTACCTATATGGAAGGCCTTGATGAATACAAGCTGCACAACTATTCGCTGGCAATGGAAAAATTCCGCGCCACTCTCAAGTTAGACGCCGGATTCAGCATGGGAGATTACTACCTGGGCCTTTGCCAAATCCAAACGGGCGACTTGGACGGCGCAGCCAGGAGCCTCGCTCAAACTTTAAAACTGGATCCCCGGAATTTCGCTGCCGCTTACAATCTGGGCGCTATCGATGTCAAGCAAGGCCGGATTGCGGACGCCATGAGCATGTTCAGGCAAGCGGCTACCCTCAATCCAAACTATGAACCGGCGCTCGAAGCCACCGGCCAATTGCTGCTTTATCAGAACCGCCCCCAGGATGCGATCCCTCTGCTGCAGCGCGCCGTAGACCTAGCGCCTGCATCCGCCGCCGCGCACCAGCATCTGGCCCGCGCTTTCCAGGCCGCCGGTCGCGCCGAAGATGCCCGTCGCCAGTTCGACCTTGCTTCCCAATTGGCCTCACAACAGGCGGCCCATTAGCATTCGCTTGGGGGGACAGGGCGCACCGAGCCGCAGTTCCGCCGTCAGGTCACGGCTTCAGCCATGCCCTGACGGTGGTCCCGAGATTCGAGCTTTAGCCCCTCAGTCGGTCAGCGGCTAAAGCCGCTTTTCTTTGCCTTGGGATTTAGCATGGCTGAAGCCATGCCGTGACCGTGCCTGATTCAACCTAGCAAAGTAATACCAAATAACTTTCTGCGCGTTGTCCAAGCAGGTACTCTCTTAGCGGACTAGGAGTCCTTCCAACCTGGCCAACTTTCGCTGGCGGTCGTCGAACGAGTAGAAAGTCTTTGCCTTCACCAAGAGCGCGGAAGCAACGTGCAGGATGTCGAGAGTCCGGACCCCGAGCTGCGGCGCTCTGCTGAGTGCCATTCGCTGGGCAAGCCCCCAAACCGTTGCAGGCAGCGTTTCGAGCACAAAAAATCCGGTGTCCCGATGTTCCCGGAATTTCGCTTGGACCGCACGCGCTTCAGAAGCCGTCCATTCCTTGCGGAACACTCCGAGCGCGACAGCATTGAGGAATTCCAACTCCCCGAGAGGGGTAAGGAAAAATCGTGGCCGGTGCTTCTCAACGGTTGCCACCGCCGCTTCGGACAATGCGTCATGGCCGTAGAGCGATACCAGAAAGCTCGTATCGGCGTAAGCGCTCATCAATACTTGCCCCGCGCCGCAGAGACCAGTTCGGCCCCGGTGCTCTTCAGCCGCTTACTGCCAAAGACTTCCCTTTGAATGGCTCGAAAATCAGGGTACGTGCGGGAAGGCCGGGGTTTCACCGGAGCCAATCGCGCAATCACTCGCTTGCGCTTCGTGATCTGAATTACGTCGCCCTCGCGCAGTCGAGCCTCGATCTCAGGAAAGTGGTAACGCAAATCGCGAACGGTCGCACTCTTCATGTGATTCATCATCGCATCACATCTTAACTGTGTCAAGAGGAGTTCAACCGGATCGTCAAGGCGGGCGCCGCCTTGTGGACATGGCTCGTTCAACCTAACAAAATAATACAGGCTTCACGCACCTTGTTAAGAGAAATTAGAGGCCAGGAGGGAAACAACACATTTGGCGGAGAGGCAGGGATTCGAACCCTGGGTACAGCCATTCAGCCGTACAACGGTTTAGCAAACCGCCGCCTTAAGCCACTCGGCCACCTCTCCGCGACGGACAACCTTAATAGACTACCACAAAAAACGCGCGCAAAAGCCTGAGGAATTTCGCAGTGCCAGATTTTCGTCGCTACAGCAAACAGACCCGCTACCGGAATTTCTGCTTGGGTGGAAGATCAATAAAACAGATATTTCCGCCAGCGTTCGTCGGATTTTCCCATCAATCGCATGAGTTGCCGGCTGGTATGAATAGTAAAGGGGCGAGGGGGCCGCAAGAGCCGGAGCCCAGCTTCTTCAGGCAAGCGGTCGCCCTTCCGGTTGTTGCAAGGGTGGCAGGACGCCACCAGATTGTCCCAGTCGGTGCGTCCGCCGCGCGAGCGCGGAATGATGTGATCCAAAGTCAATTCGCCGGCCGCCAGGATGCGTCCACAAAACTGGCAAGTGTAGCGGTCGCGCAGCAGGATATTCTTGCGCGAAAGGGCGCGAGTCTGATGGGGAATGCGGTGGAACTCCCGCAAGCGAATGACGGACGGAACCCGCACCCGGTGCCGGGCGGAGTGGATGAACGAGCCATTCTCTTCTTCCGTGGTGGCAACACCTTTGAACACGAGCACCACCGCGCGCCGGGCGGGTGTGACGTTGATCGGCTCATAGGAGGCGTTCAACACCAGCACCGGTGTTTGCAAAACGCGTTGGTCGGATTCCGGCATGGTCCGTCGTTTCCCAGCAGTGGCCTTTTTAAGACGGGCGGCGAGGAGAAGAATCCAGAGCTAGGGAAAATCTTCCGGCAATCTCCTTGCCCGCTTTTCTAGGTCACAGTCCTCAACTCCCATTATCTTCATCAAGCGCCTTTATCGTCAACAGCAGGACGGGAGGCGTTCGCTACCTCAGGCAGCCAAGGGGCAGCCCTCGCCACCGTCAAAACCACCACCTTCCGTGCGCCTGCCCTTCTCAATTCCCGCGAGCAAGCCGAAGCAGTGGCGCCGGTGGTCATCACATCGTCAACGAGCATCACCGTCTTTCCCCGGAAGCTATCCTTGTTGTCTGCCTGAAAGCTGCCTTGGACGTTCTCCTGCCGCGCTTGAAAATCCAACCCGCTTTGCGGGAGCGTTGCCTTGACCCGACGCAGACCGCGCGAATCCACTTCTAATCGAACCGGGCAATTTGCCCGGCGGGCTGCCGCTGCGAGTCCTTGCGCAATTCGTTCCGCCTGGTTGAATCCCCGCTCTCTTTGGCGCGCCGCGTGTAGCGGAACGGGAACCAGCAGGACCGGTTCCTCTCTTGCTTGATATGAATCTTTTGCATTGCCTGACAGGAGGGCAAAGTCCACAAGTTGCCGGAAAGGGCCATTCATGAAGGAATCGGCGAGTGCCTCTCCCAACTTCCGTGCAAGCCGCTCGCGGTGGCGGAACTTGAGTTGCAGAATCAGCGTACGTGCCGGGCCGGAATAAACCGTAAGGCTTCGCGCTAAATCAAACGCATAGGCGTCTTGATGGCACAGGTCACACAGGCCGGAAGGTCTCAGAACCGATTGCGGAGCGGCCGGAAGGCCACAAGCGGAGCATGACAAGCCCGGCCACGGTCTGAGCTTGGCCCAACACGTGGGGCAAGCGCCCGTCCAATCGCTGTGTTCCAATTCCCGGCCGCAATGGAGGCAAAACCCGGGAAACAGAACGCTCAGCAAACTTCCAGGCACCTTTGGAAGGAATGGCAGAACCCGGAATGAGCCGCGCAAAAGTGTAGAGAAGACCTGCCTCCACAAAGCGGTGGCTTCCCCGGCTAAAGGAGCCCTTCATCTTGCTTCGCCTGGCACTCCAGGCAGTGCCGCGCCCACGGAACAGCCTCAAGCCGCTTGGTTTGAACTTCCTGCTGGCACTCGACGCAGTAGCCGTAGGTACCTTCCTTGATGCGGCGCAGTGCATCATTGACCATTGCCAGAATCTGGCGATGGTCGTTGCTCTGGTGGAAAAGGAATTCCTTGGTGTAAGAGTTTGCAGCCTTGTCCGCGATGTCCTGGGTACCTTCCTCATCTGCCTGGCGGCCGTCCAGATCAGACTTGGAGACTAAGCGCGCCAACTCTTCCTGCTTTTCCAATAACATTTTCCGGTAAATTTCCGACTTTTTCTTATCCATGGATCGGCTTATTTCCTCAGACATAACCTCGAAATTATCCAGTTTAGAGGCTTACGAAAACCCTGTCAAGGCAAGGTGGAACGAAAAGCAGAAGAGAAGGATGGCACTATTTGATTTTTAAGAGAAGAACGGAGGAACCGGGTTGTGGCCCGGCCTCATCAGGTGGATTGTTGCGCGCATTTCTTCTTCAGAGCCTCATGCAGACGGTCGCGCACTCCAGCAGGCAGAGAAAAAAGCTTTCCGTCGCAATAAAGGGCGATGGTCTTTTGAGTCGTATCGAAGACCACTTTGCAGTGAGGACATTTGACAAGATGGACGTCAAGAATCTGCTTCAATTCGGCCCCCAGCTCGCCATCCAGGTACTTCGAAATTTCCTTAAATGCTTCACCGCATTTCACGTTTTACTCCTGTTTCAAAGCTTGGCTCAGTTCCTCACGCAATTGCATCCGGGCACGGAAAAGGCGCGCCTTGACGGCTCCCGTCGTGAGACTCAAAAGGTTGGCGGTTTCTTCGGTGGAGAGTTCTTCCATATCGCGCAGCAAAAACACGGTGCGCAAACTGGATGGCAAGGATTGAGCGGCCTTCAGCAGCAGATCTTCCATTTCCTTCTGCTGCATGGTCTCTTCGGGATTTGGCTTCCAATCCCGGAATTCGCGCGGCGTGATCTGCCCATCGTCGGAGACCTTGTCCTCCAAAGGTTCCGACTTGTCGGATCGCAGCTTGCGCAACCGCATCAGACCCTCGTTCACGGTAATGCGCACCAACCAGGTGTAGAACCGCGAATCCTGCCGGAAATCGGGCAGATGCTCGTAGGCCTTCAGGAAGCTTTCTTGCAGAACGTCTTCCGCATCCTCGTTGTTGCCGGTGAGGCGAAGAGCCAGGCGGTAGATCTTCTTTTCATACCGGCTCACTAACTCTTCAAAAGCCTCGTAACTTCCACTCTTGGCTTCAGTGACGAGCAGCGACTCCGGCTTCTCAGATAACTTTTGGGGCAAAATAGACATGAGGTTGTCCTGCAACGGGACGAAGCCTGTCATTCCCCGGTTCGCGTCCGGCGCAGAACTGAAAGTATAACCCATCACCACCAAACCCACCACTCTGCCATTTTTAACATCTATTGAAAGCCGGTGTTTGCCTTCCCACCGTTGGATGCTGCGGCTTGAAGCATGGTTACGCGGCTTTGGTAGGGGCGAGCCTTTTGCCTGGCCACCGACAACCTCCTGGGCCGCACTTTCGTCTGCCATGATAGCGGGGGGCCATGCCCCACGAATCGGGGCCAGACCGCAAACTCCGGTGTTTCCGATTTCGATCTTATGCCTTAGCATAGGAGATGGGACTTGTCACCCCTCCCCGACCACAGATGCTTGAGGGTGGTCACAGCACGGCCTGGTTGTCGTGGGCTTTCGCCTCGCCACTCATTGGGGATTTTATCCTCTGCGGTGCGTGGGCGTTACCCTGAAACATGCGTCAGTCCGGGAATCCAGGGCCGGCCGTCTAAAATTCAGAATAAGAACAGAGAGGTTATGACCGAATCCATTCGCAACATTGCCATCATCGCGCACGTCGATCACGGCAAGACCACCCTGGTGGACGCCATGCTCTGGCAGAGCGGCGCCTTCAAGGCCAACCAGGAAGTGGTGGAGCGCGTGATGGACTCGAACGAACTGGAGCGCGAACGCGGCATCACCATTCTTGCCAAGAACACCGCCATCTTTTACAAGCAGGTGAAGATCAACATCGTGGACACGCCGGGCCACTCGGATTTCGGCGGAGAGGTGGAGCGCGCCCTGAAACTGGTGGACGGCGTGTTGTTGCTGGTGGACGCGAGTGAGGGTCCGCTGCCTCAAACTCGCTACGTACTGCGCAAGGCCCTGGAGGCCAAGCTGCCTCCTATCATCGTGGTCAACAAAATCGATCGTGCGGATGCCCGCCCGCAGGAAGTGTTAAACGAGATCTACGATCTCTTCATTGAGCTGGACGCTGCAGAAGAGCAGCTTGAATTTCCCATCATCTACGCCAATGCCAGGCGGGGGATTGCCAAAACTGGCCTGGATGACCCCTCGGAAACACTCGAACCCCTTTTCGAAGCGATCGTGAAACACATCCCCCCGCCCGCCGGCGACCCGGCGGACGTCTTGCAGCTCCTGGTGGCCAATCTTGACTACAGCGACTATCACGGCCGGCTCGCCATCGGACGCATCTTTTCCGGTACCCTTCATCGCGGTGATGAAGTGGCCATCGTCAAGCTCGGCGGCGCCACGCAAAAAACCCGCATTACCAAGCTCTACGGCTTTGAAGGATTGAACCGCGTCGATATTGAGCACGCCGGGGTGGGGGAAATTGTGGCCATCGCCGGGGTTGAAGGCATCACCATTGGCGAAACCGTGACCAGCGCTGAAACGCCGCGCGCCCTCGTGCATGTTCCAGTGGATGAGCCCACGATCTCCATGGTCTTTACCGTGAACACTTCGCCATTTTCAGGGCGCGAAGGCTCTTACGTCACCTCGCGCCATTTGCGCGAACGGCTGGAAAAGGAACTGCTCACCAACGTGGCATTGCAGGTAGAAGAGATGGACAGCACCGATTCGTTTAAGGTGCTCGGGCGCGGCGAGCTGCAGTTGGGCATCCTGATTGAAACCATGCGGCGCGAAGGCTATGAGCTGGCGGTGGGAAAGCCGGAGATCGTCACCCACGAGGTCGATGGCAAGATACAGGAACCGATGGAACAGTTGATCATCGATTGCCCCGCCGAATTCGTGGGAACCATCATGCAGAAGATGGGAACGCGCAAAGGCGTGAATACCAAAATGGTGGGACAAGGCCGGCCAGGCGGCCGGGTGCGCCTGGAATTTTCCATTCCCTCACGCGGGTTGATCGGCCTGCGCAGCGAAGTCATGAAGGATACACGGGGCACGGCGGTGATGAATACGCTGTTCGACGGCTATGCGGACTGGCAAGGCGATATTCCTTCGCGGCTCACCGGCTCGCTGATCGCTGACCGCCCCGGCAAGACCACGGGCTACGCCCTTTACAACCTGCAGGAACGCGGGGAGCTGCTCGTCGGACCGGGAGTGGATGTCTACGAGGGCATGGTGGTGGGCGAAAACGCGCGCTGGGACGATATGGATGTAAACGCCGTTAAAGAGAAGAAACAAACCAATATGCGAGCATCCGTTGCGGACGAGGCGATCCGGCTGATCCCCGTTCGGCCTCTCAGCCTCGACCAGGCCATTGAATTCATCGCCGAGGACGAATATGTTGAAGTCACGCCCAAATCAACCCGCGTGCGCAAGAAGATTCTGGATTACAACAAGCGGCCCCGCAAGCACCGCCTGGAGGCGTGACCCGTGTCTTTAACCGGCAGCGAATAATTGGGCGAGGTGCGGCTTTTTTCTTGACAAACCGCCAGACACCAAGTCATAAGACACATGGTGGTTGTGTGCTCGAAAGAGCCAACGGACGACCGATCATCAGGCTGGCACTTCGTTAGGCAAAATTGCCACTCGAATAAAGGCTTGACGTGGAGGGCTGGAGGCTTCATCTCAGAGGTTCGGAAGAACCGGGTAACCCGGTGCAAGTGGCGGCTTGCGCAGGATTTGGAGCGAATCCGCCCAAAGCGGTCGTCTGAATTAATTATGAATGGACAGTCCCAGGAAGCCGGATTAATACCCCGAGGCCGGTCGTTGGTTAGCTGGGCTTCAGACGAGAGCCGTCCACCCTAACAGGTATGTCCTCTAGAGGCCCAACATGATCTACTTCACCGAACTTCAAAACCTTCCCGTCTATGACGTCCGCGGCGAATTCGTAGGCAAGCTGATTGACCTGGTCGTAGACCCATCCCACAATGCCTTGCGCGTCGCTGCCTACCACGTCCGAACCCTGAAGAAAGAAAAACTCTGCATCTCCTACGAGCAAGTGCAATCCCTATCCATCCGGGCGGCGCAAACCACTGTCCCAAGCGATGGCATTCGCTGTTACTCCCTGGACGAGTCGCTGATGTCTATTAAGAAAGACGTGCTGGACCAGCAAATCATCGACGTCAACCACCGCAAAGTGGTGCGGGTGAATGACGTGGATTTTGACATTCAGCCCACCAATGGCCACACCGAGCTGCGGGTGGTGGCGGCCAACATTGGCTTGGCTGCTGCCCTGCGAAGGCTTTTGCAAGGCATGATGGCCAAACACCGGATTCGCGCTTTCACCAGCCTGTTTCCTTCCAAAACCATTCCCTGGCAATTCGTCAACCTGATTGAGCCGGACCCGGCCCGGCGTGTGAAGCTGCGAATTTCCTTTGACCGGCTTGCCGAGCTTCACCCGGCGGACATTGCCGACATTCTGGAGGAACTGAGCCGCGACGAGCAGAAGGCGGTGATTGAATCTCTCGATGACGAAACTGCCGCCCAAGCCATTTCCGAGATTCCCACGCATATGCAGGCCGTGTTGCTGGAAAGCATTCCGGCGGAGAAGGCCGCCGATATTGTGGAGGAAATGGCTCCGGACGAAGCCGCAGACGTACTTCAGGAAATGCCGCCAGAGACTTCGGCCGAAGTGCTGGCCGGAATGGAGAAGGACGAGGCCAAGGAAGTGCGCGAACTGCTGGGGTTCGAAGAGAAAACCGCGGGCGCCCTGATGACTACGGAATTTGTACATGTCCCTGAATCCGCGACGCTGGATCAGGCCATTCAAGCCTTGAAAGACTTCGAGGGTCCGCCCGAAACCGTCCACGAAATATTTCTGGTGGGCGCAGAAAATACCTGGGCCGGCGCGGTTCCTCTGGCTCGCATCGTGCTCGCCGACTCAGCAACACCGCTGAAAGAGTTGGTCCTTGACCCTTTGATTTCCGTGCTGTCGCACGCGGGCGATAAAGAAGTGATTGATTTGTTCCACAAGTACAACCTGGTGGCCCTTCCGGTGCTGGATGAGGCCCGGCATCTATTAGGAGTCGTGACCGCCGACGATGTGCTGGAGCTGGTGGTAAAGCGAAGGTAAACGGATCCGGCAGCCTTCGGCGAGAACCCACCTTCGGCTCTCTGGCAATGGATTAGCGAAATAAACGGTGCACCTTGTTACTGCTCCGGAAACGCGGATTCGTAACCCTGCCGTAACATGCCAGGTGGAAACTAACAGACTTAGCCGCAATACTGTTCAGTTAGGATGAACCTCATGATTTTGATGGCATGATCGTCGCGTTCCCCCTCACCCCGGCCCTCTCCCCGCAAGCGGGGAGAGGGTGCCGCGAAGCGGTGGGTGAGGGGCCCGGATTCAACGAGGTGCAATTATTCTCCAACGGACCTTAAATGAACAGTATTGGGGTTAGCCGTGCGGCGTACCCCCATTACTCTAGATTTTCCCGGAGCGAACAAGACCATCGTGCTCGACCGCAAGCGTCTTAAAAGCTTAAAGTATAATCTGCTGATCTTCCTTGCCGTGGTCGGCCCCGGTATCATTACGGCTAATGTGGACAACGATGCCGGCGGCATCCTCACTTATTCGCAGGCCGGCGCCACCTACGGCTATTCCCTGCTCTGGACCCTGATCCCGATCACCATCGCGCTCATCGTCGTTCAAGAAATGGTGGCCAGGATGGGCGTGGTCACGGGCAAGGGTCTGGCGGACCTGATCCGGGAGGAGTTTGGATTCCGGACGACATTTATCCTGATGCTGTTTCTGCTGGCCGCGGACTTGGGAAATACCATTTCGGAGTTTGCCGGCCTCGCCTCTGGCATGGGCGTGCTGGGCGTCACCCGCTACATCGCCGTGCCATTGGGAGCCCTCATCGTGTGGGCGCTGGTGGTGCGAGGGACCTATCGCCAGGTTGAAAAGATTTTTCTGATTGCCTGCCTCTTTTACATCGCCTACCCGGTCTCTTGCTTCTTGGCTCATCCCAACTGGTCTCGGGCCGTGCAGCGGACCTTCGTCCCATCTTTCCATTTCAGTTCCGGCTATCTCTTCATGATTCTCGGTCTGGTGGGAACAACCATCGCGCCCTGGATGCAGTTCTACCTCCAGTCGGCGGTGGTGGAGAAAGGAATCAAAGCGCAGAATTACGTGCAGTCGAGGTGGGACGTCATCATCGGCTGCGTCATAACGGACGTTGTGGCCTTCTTCATTATCGTCGCTTGCGCCGCCACGATTTATGTCACCGGTCACCGCAATATTCAGGATGCAGGGGATGCGGCGATCGCGCTTCGGCCTCTGGCGGGGCGGGCGGCAAGCGCGCTGTTTGCCTTTGGTCTGTGCAACGCTTCGCTATTTTCTGCCAGCATCCTGCCGCTGGCTACCGCTTACTACGTCTGCGAGGGGCTGGGCCTGGAATCCGGCATCGGAAAGCGTGTGGGCGAAGCGCCGGCCTTTTATTCGCTCTATACCGGTTTGATCGTATTTGGCGCGCTGGCCGTCATCGTGCTTAGGGCCTCGGCACAGGTCCCCATCATTCTAATTTCACAAGTTATCAACGGCATTCTGCTGCCGTTTGTGCTGATCTTCATGCTGAGGCTGGTGAATCGCCAAGACCTGATGGGCAACTACCGGAACACCCGCCTCTTCAACGCCATAGCATGGGCCACCTGTGTCATCATGGTTGTCCTTTCGCTGATTTGGATCGTCAGCACGTTCTTCCCCAACGATCTCAAACTCCTGCACCTGTGAAAGCGGCGTGTGGCAAGTCCACAAGAGTGCTTGACTTCATAGGATTCTTCCCCTATACATGTCCAGACCCTGTTTTAGCAGGTCCTTATCCGTCCTACGCTTGGAGGAAATATGAATTGCCGGAGTTGCGGACAACCGCTTGCCCAGGATGCGCAGTTTTGCACGTCGTGCGGAAATCCCACCATTCCTGCTGGCCAATTCTGCCGGAACTGTGGCGCCACAGTCAGTTCCGGTTCTCAGGTTTGTTCACAATGTGGCTCCCCGCAAGGTGTGGCGGCTGGCACAAAAGATCTGGGCGTGACGGTCCTGTTCTCGCTTTTTCTTGGCATTTTTGGCGCGGATCGCTTCTACCTGGGCTACGTTGGGCTGGGTGTGGCCAAACTCCTCACCCTGGGCGGACTGGGGATTTGGGCGCTCGTGGATTTGATTCTGGTGGTCTTGGGTAAGGTGAATGACGCGCAGGGCCAGCCGCTGAGAAAAGCCCAGTCTGCGCCGGTTGGCAATGTTGAGTGGTCCACCCTCATGCTCCTTTCCATTTTTCTGGGATTTCTCGGGGTTGACCGATTCTACCTTGGCCAAACGGGATTGGGAATTTTGAAGCTGGTCACCCTGGGTGGTTGCGGCATCTGGTCGCTGGTGGACCACGTCCTGATCGCCTTTAATAAACTTTCAGATGCCCAGGGCAATTTTCCCCGGCAGGTCTGATGGATGGAGCCGTTTGCGAAAGGAATTCCGCGTCTGGCCGTTCTCGCAACGTCGATTGCGATTCTTTCCCTTTTGCCTCCGAGGGCCCTGGAGCGTGGCCCCGACCTCTGCCTCTGGAGCCATCTCTTCCACATGGCCCGCTGTCCCGCCTGCGGGTCCACTCGTGCCCTCTCTGCACTCTTCCACGGTCAATTCGGACAGGCATTGGCTTACAACCATAACGTGCTGGTTACGGGACCCGTGTTGCTACTGCTTTTTATCTCCGACCTGTGGAAGTTGGGACTCAGCATACGATTCGCCGCAATCAAACATTCGCCGTAGCCCGGATTCTTTGCCCACTTCCCCCGGGGCGCGACTTGGAAGTGGAACTTAAGCTCTACGCGCATCCCGGGACTCCTCAAACCGGGCACTCAGACACCCGCAACGCCAGGCCGGGCTGGCGCTGGCTACGCGCACCGTCCAGAACATTCCCGATTGCTTGAGGCGGGAGCCGATCCCCGTCTTCCAACGTGTGCTGAGGGCCTGCACGGCAAACACGGAAATCAATGTAAGGCAAATTAATCGCAGAGGAATCGAGCTCACGCAGCTTGAACCGATCTCAATCTTCGGTAGCGGGTCAGTTTGGATGGTGGGGCGGCTTTATGCCGCCAGTTGGCGAGGTAAACTCGCCGCACCGAGAGCCAAACTGATCCACCTCCATATCTTCGCTTGTCTCCTCCAACTGCCGCTCTTGGGTGTATAGTGGACCGTCAGGGCGCGGATGTAATTGTGCCCCGACATTCGCAATCACGGTGACGTGTTCTTGCAATGGTATTCAACACCCTCTCACCCCCAGCCCCTCTCCCCGCAAGCGGGGAGAGGGTGGCGCGCAGCGCCGGGTGAGGGGGTGCGAGAATATGTTAGTGAACTTACGAAACGCAGCACTAGGCCATCCCCATGGGAGGAACGATGATGAAAGCTTTGGTTGCGGCCGTCGGTGTGCTCATGCTGAGCGTCGCCTTGACGGTCCCGTCTTACGGACAAATCGGCATGTTCTCCAAAACCCAGCTCCTCGACCTGACCCGTGCCTGGAAGGGCGAGCGGTTTCCCGACGGCCGCCCCAAAATCTCCGATGCGCTGCTGAAGCGATTGGAAACGGTGGACGCCGAGGAAGCCTGGGGCGTGCTCCAGAGATCGGGATACCCGAATCAGTTTGAGGGCGGATGGAAAGTGGTGAATCCCGGCCCCCGCCTGGTGGGAAGAGTGGTCACGGCGGTTTTCATGCCATTCCGTCCGGACGTCAACGCGGTGATCAATGAGCATGGAAAGGAGGAACAGCGCATTGGAGCGCAAAACTCCTGGGTGATTGACACGCTGAAGCCCGGAGACATCCTGGTGGTTGACCTTTTTGGAAAGATCAAAGATGGGACATTTGCCGGCGACAATCTGGGCACTTCGATTTACACCAAGAGTGGGACCGGCTTGATTGTGGATGGTTCCATCCGCGACGAAACAGGAATGGAGGAGATTCACGGCTTTCAGGTGTATGTTCGTGGGTTTGATCCTTCGGCGCTGAGGAACGTGATGCTGATGGGCATTAACGTTCCCATCCGCATTGGCCACGCTACCGTTATGCCGGGTGACGTTGCGGTGACGGATCCCGAGGGGATCACCTTTATCCCGCCCCAACTCTGCGAGCCAGTGGCCGACCGGGCGGAATTAACCCATCTGATTGATGACTGGGGCCACTTGATGCTGCGCGAACAGAAATATACGCCTGGAGAGATTGACGGCAGGTGGACTCATGCGATGATCGAGGAATTCAACCATTGGGCCGCCTCACAAGGATCAAAAGTGCAAATGAAAGAACACTGAGGGCATGGCCGGGGAACTGCGGCCTTGCGCGGAATTCCCCGCAGGGGCCACCCCGCGGCTGATACAGACAGAGTGCGTTACCGCGCTTTGCGGCGATTGGATCAGTGCGGGGCGCGACAACAGAAAACCGCCTGAAGGGAGGAAGTCGATCGATGGCCAAGCGGAATAAGTTCATGGTGGACCGGCGCAATGTTCTGAAAACCTCGGCGGCAGTGTTGGGTGGAGCGCTGTGGGATGCCGACGCTTCGCAAGCGGCTGAAATCCGTAACGTCAATACCCATTCCAGCCCGTCAACACTGAAGATTACGGACTTGCGCGTGGCGACGGTGGTGAAGCCGGGGCCGAGTCCGTGCCCCATCATTCGCATCGATACCAACCAGGGCGTCTATGGTTTGGGCGAGGTACGAGACGGGGCCAGTCCTACTTATGCCCTGATGCTCAAGAGCCGCATCCTGGGCGAGAATCCGCTCAACATCGACTTTGTATTTCAAAAGATCAAGCAATTCGGCGGCGATGCGCGCCAAGCCGGCGGCGTGGTTTCCATCGAGATGGCGCTGTGGGACATCGCCGGAAAAGTCTATGGCGTGCCCATCTACCAGATGCTGGGCGGCAAATGGCGTGACCAGATCAGAATTTACGCGGACACCACCGAGTCCAAAGATCCCAAGGTCTACGCGCAACGCGAAAAGGCCCGCAAAGAAGAGATGGGATTGACCTGGCTCAAAATGGATCTGGGAATCAACCTGATCGAGGATATATCTGGCTGCGTGACTCAACCCTCCGGGCTGAGCCGGTGGGAGAAGAATTTCCAACCGCATCCGTTTGTGGCCACGGAAGTTACGGACAAGGGAATCGAAAAACTCAGCGAGTTCGTAGCCGCGGTGCGAGAAGCGGTGGGCATGGAAATCCCGCTTTCCATGGACCACCTTGGACACATCGGCGTGAATTCCTGCATTCGACTGGGCCGCGCTTATGAAAAATACAACCTTGCCTGGATTGAGGACGTAATCCCCTGGTATTACACCGATCTTTTGAAACACATCACCGAAGAAAGCCCCACTCCGACGCTTACCGGTGAAGATATCTACCGGGAGGAAGATTTTGAGATACTTTGCTCGAACCACGCCGTGAGCAAGATTCATCCGGACCTTGCCACTTCCGGTGGAATCCTTCGCACGCACCGGATCGGAGACATGGCTTTCCGGCATGGCGTTTCCATGGCCATGCACATGGCGGGTACACCCGTGAGCTGCATGGCGAGTGTCCACTGCGCCGCCGCAACACGGAACTTCCTGGCCCTTGAAAATCATTCGCTGGATGTTCCCTGGTGGCAGGACCTGGTGGAAGGCATCGAAAAACCCATCGTTAACAAGGGTTACATCACCGTTCCGGACCAGCCCGGCCTCGGCGTCACGCTGAACGAGGATGTGGTGAGGCAGCATCTGAAACCCGGAACAGGGTACTTTGAGCCGACGACCCAATGGGATAACGAACATTCCTGGGACCGGCTGTGGAGTTGAACAACCACGAGCCCTGGCACTGGCCTCGGATTTTGCACAATCTCCACTTCGAGGACCGCCATGGCATGGTTCCTAACGCGCCAAAAGCTCCCAAAAATCCAACTGAGTGTCTCAGGATTCTGTAACCAGTTGATTCTACATGTGTTGTTTGGAGTTTCTCTTAAATTCCGAGTAACTTACACATAATACAATGGTTAATCATTTTCCGAATGGCTTTACTATTGGCTTTGAATGGATTTTCTCCTCGAGTCGTCCTTTGTTTTCAATGGAATTCGGGTTTGTTCCTTAACATCTTCTGTTTTTCGCAAATTCTGCTCATCGGGGACAACAGGAATCACAACGGGAACCCACCCCGAAAGGGATTGAACCCGGTCACTACCGTTCAAATCGGCATTCCCCGGCAAAACTGACTGTCATTGCCACTTCCTCCATGTGCTGTCTTCCCGTTGCAGGCGGGTCCATGTTGCGACGCGCGGGCAGGACATGGATTCCGGCCTTGAATTGCCAGAGATTTTCGGCGATTCCCCGGTGAAGGGACAAGGCACGGGGTCTAGTATCCTGTCCCACTTAATTCTTTACAGGCGCTCAGTGCTCGGGTGGGTGATGTCTACTCTTTGCTCGCCGCTTACGAGAGAAGGCGGTAGCTGCCGCTACCGCAGTCCACGGCGGGCTTCGCCCGCAAGTTCACGGCAGGGCCGGAGGCGCCTTGGAGTGCGGCTGCGAAGCTGCCGCCTTACCCTACATTGTCAAGAATTAGGTGTGACAGGACACTAGCGGTCTGGGCGGAAGATGCTACGCAGTAGAAGATACGAAAGGACGGCAAAGACAGCCAATGCGCCGATTCTTACAAGGATAAGTTGAGCGTACAGTACTGATCCCATCAGTCTTTATCCTAGCCCGCTCCCCTTTTTGCGCATGTGTCCACCCGCTACGGGAACGAACGCGCGAAGAAGCAAGCTGCTCGCTGCTCACCGGGCTTAGCGAGAACATCAGGGGCGGCCTGGTTCAGCGGTCTGCCTCTGTCCCGTCGGCCCGGCAAGGCCGGGCTTGCCACTCACACCCACGCCGGATAGGGGTACGTTCTGCGGACTGCCGGGAGCATTGTCGGTGACCGTGACCGCTGCGGCCAGGGTTCCGGCTCCAACCGGGAAGAAATAAACCGTGATCATGCAGCTATCGCCGGCCGCCAGTGTGTTCGGGCTGATCGGGCAGTTATTCACCTGCGCGAAGTCGCCGCTGTTCTGGCCAGTGACCGTGATGCCCGTAATCGACAGAGGGAGTTCGCCCGTATTGGTCAGCGTGACCACTTGCGGAACGTTCGGTGCTGAAACACCTTGCGGGCCGAAGGTCAAGGTGGTAGGGCTGAGACTCACAACCGGGCCAAGCCCTGCATCCAGGCTGAAGACCGTGCCCCAGCCGTAGGGCCCGCCAACGTACGTTGTCCCGTAGAAGTTCCCATCGGTGGCCTGGACCAGCCCCGCGAAGGGTCTGGAGCCGTTCGTGCCGTCGAAGCTGTGCAGCGTGGTCAGCGTGCTACCGGTGAGTTTGAAGACCGTGCCACCATCGGGTGCCCCGCCATCGAGCGTTGTCCCGTAGAAGTTCCCATCGGTGGCCTGGACCAGCGCCGCTTCGGGGTTCCAGCCGTCCTTGCAATTGCTTTGCGAGCAAAAGCTGTAAAGCGTGTTCAGCGTGCCAGTTGGGGTGATCTGGAAGACAGTGCCGTAGTTGCCGTGCACCCCGCCTCCGCTCGTTGTCCCGTAGAAGTTCCCATCGGTGGCCTGGACCAGCCCCGCGGCGGGCTGTTGGCCGTCCTTGCAATTCGGTTTCGAGCAAAAGTTGTAAAGCGTCTTAAATAATGTGCCAGTTGTGGTGATCTGGAAGACAGTGCCGTAGTTGCCGTTGACCCCGCCTCCGACCGTTGTCCCGTATAATTTCCCGTCGGTGGCCTGGACCAGCGCCGCTTCGGGGTTCCAGCCGTCCTTGCAATTGCTTTGCGAGCAAAAACTGTAAAGCGTCTTAAATAATGTGCCAGTTGTGGTGATCTGGAAGACAGTGCCGTAGTTGCCATGCACCCCGCCTCCGCTCGTTGTTCCGTACAAGTTCCCATCGCTGGCCAGGACCAGCCCCGCATTGGGGATGATACCGTCCGTGCAGCCGCTTTGCGAGCAAAAGCTGTAAAGCGTGGTCAGGTTGCCACTTGGCGTGATCTTGAAGACCGTGCCTTCGCCGTTGGCCCCGCCTCCCTGCGTTGTCCCGTAGAAGTTCCCATCAGTTCCCTGGACCAGCGCCGTGGGGCCTGCACCGTCTGTGCAGCCGCTTAGGAGGCAAAAGTTGTAAAGCGTCGTCAGTGTGCCAGTTGTGGTGATCTGGAAGACAGTGCCGTAGTTGCCGTTGGCCCCGCCTCCGAGCGTTGTCCCGTACAAGTTGCCGTCAGTAGCCTGGAGCAGCCCCGCGAAGGGCTGGGCGCCGTCCGTGTAGTCGAAGCTGTGCAGTGTGTTAAAAGTCTGCGCCGGCAAGGACATCGCCGCCGCTACGCACAGCACAAAGACTGCGCAGGCCATCGTGCCCCAGTTAAGTTTGTCCATGTTACCCCCTCGCCGCCCGAGGCCTTTAGATGTGATTGTGAATGTGCCCGGAAGGTACTACGCCGGTTCGGCCCCGTCAAGTCGCCAGTGACTTAATGGCTTCGCGTTACATGGCTCACCAGGCTATTGACTTCTGAGATAGAGCGTTGTAGCGGAGAATCTGCGATGGGACTGATTGGGCGGGATGCGGCCTTAATGGGAGGACTTCAGCACGCCGGGATGGGCCGCCGTTTTTTCCGCCGTGGGCTCTTCTGCGCGTTCTGCCGGAGCCGGGTTCCCTCTCTACCGTGCGTTCCAATCTCAGCCCGCGGTTGCCCGGTGAGGCTTCAGGCCCACAGTGGGCCCGAAACGTGATATTGTGAAGATATTAGCTGTGGCGGTAGAAGGCGGCTGCCTCAGTTTTCCGGGTTCAACGGCGCCTCATCAAGATGGTTGAGCTGCTCTCAATTTTTCTCCTCGCAATGATGGCCGACGCCCTGATTTCTGCGGCCGAGGCTGCCCTGCTTGCCGTTCCCCAATCGCGCGTGGTGGCGGCGCGAGTGGATGGCAAGCCCGGCGCCGCCATCCTTGAAAAGCTGAAATCTGAAATTCAACGGCCCCTTTCCGCGCTCATCATTCTTTCCAACATCGTCACCATTTTGAGCGCAACGATTGTCGGCGCCGTAGCCATTCAAAGGTTTGGCGGTATTTATGCCGCCATTATCTCCGTGGGCTTCACCATTCTGATTATTCTTTTCGCGGAGGTGGTGCCGAAGATTATAGGTGTCAGGCACGCGGAAGGCATCGCCCTTGCTTCCTCTCAGACTCTTCACCGGATCTCCAGCCTGCTCGCTCCCATCATCAGTTTCACTTATTACATTGCGGGAGTCGTCAGTCCGGAAAAGTCGGTGCCGGTTTCCGAGGAAGAGATCAAAGCCATGGCCACCCTCGGCGCCAGCTCCGGGTCGATCGAAGCGGATGAAGCGGCCATGATCCGCCAGATTTTCCGTCTGAATGACATCACCGCCCGTGACCTGATGACTCCACGCCGCCAAGTCTTTTACCTCGAAGGCGAGAAAACCTTGGGGGAAATGAAGCCCAAGATTCTGGCGGCAAAGCACTCCCGGATTCCGGTTGTAGAGGGGGACCGTTTTGAAAATGTCCTGGGCGTGTCCCACCAACGCGATCTGCTGATCGCCTTGGAACGGGGCCAATCCTGCGAGCCCGTCAAGGCCTTCGCCAAAAAGTCGCTTCTGGTTCCAGCTCAACTTCCGGCCGATGAACTGCTCCGCGAATTTCAAACGGCACGCACCCATCTTGCCATCGTCATTAACGAGCACGGTGAAGCCACGGGCATCGTCACCCTTGAAGATTGCCTCGAAGAATTGGTCGGTGAGATTATCGACGAAAAGGACGTGATTCCCCAGCTCATCAAGCGCGTCAAGAAGGATGAAATCATCGCCCACGGAGAAACGCGGGGCCGCTACGTCAATTCATTTTTCCAGAGCGCGCTGCCTGAGACCAAAACCCTCAACGGCTTTTTGCAGGAAGAATTTCACAGTGTTCCGGAGAAGAACGAAGTTCTGGTGTGGAAGGATCTCGAGTTCCGCATCGAGGAGGCCACGGCAGGCCAGATTGAGAGGATTCGCATCACCCGCAGAGTTCCGGCTGGAGAAGCAACCCTCTCGTCCCGCGCTTCGGCAAGCGTGTGAATGCCGCGAGCCTCCGCCAGAATTTGTTCCCAACCCGTGCCCTGCCGCAAATCTTCATGGAGCACCTTGATGGCCACGGGACGGCGCAAGCGCGAATCATAGGCTCGATACACCGCGCCCAGTCCGCCCGTTCCCGCCTCCGCTTCCAGCACGCAATGTCCCAGCGTTTTGCCCGCCAAGCCATCGCCCTCCGCTCCAATGCCAGTGACTTGAGATTTACGTTGTCAAGTTGATAAACGCTGCGGTATGGGGGACATCCCAAGCCGTAAGAGCGGTAATTCGAGGGGGAGAGCAGGGATACCGAATAGGTAATCCGGGGCAGCGGATCATCGCCGACCTGGAGGGGAGTCTAATCCCCTAGGTTGCCCGGCTCCCCGCTGCCTGTTTCACTCAGTATTATGTGTTTCAACCGTTCAAAACGTTTCATCGCCAACTGAATTTTTACCTGATAATGCCCATCAGGATGCGGCCCAACCGTCATTCCCACGCAAGCTTGTCCCCGCGAAGGCGGGGACGGGAATCCATGTCCCGCCGGTGCATAACAACGTGGGCCCCCGCCTACGCGGGGGCGACGGCAAATGGGAGCCTTGTCCTAACCCTTTGCGGACGGCGGCTCAGGAGGGGTACGGCCTGGATTTCTGGGCATTGCTTGACCACTTGGGCGGCCGCCGATAGAATCAAGGCGGCGGGTTCGGTCTGCTCTTCCTTGCAACATTTCCGGTGCAGATCAGGGAGATGGCGGTTGCAAACCGGACCGTCGGGTGGGCACCGTTCGAGTCATGGCTGTCCGGACAGGATCTGAGGAGGTGGGTGATGTTTCCCTTTGGCGGCGTTGATTTTATGGAGATCGACTCGCTTTTTTCGGACGAGGAAAAGCTGGTGCGTCAAACCGTCCGCTCGTTCATCGATCAAGAGGTTCTTCCCCACATTGAGGAATGGAGCCGGGAGGGAAAGTTTCCCCGCCACCTGGTGCCGCCCATGGCGGAGCTTGGCTTTTTCGGGGCGAACTTGAGCGATTACGGCTGCGCCGGCATGAATAACGTCCAATACGGGCTCATCATGCAAGAGCTGGAGCGCGGGGACAGCGGCTTGCGCAGCTTCGTCAGCGTACAAGGGGCGTTGGTGATGTACCCGATCCACGAGTTTGGCAGCGCCGCGCAAAAGGAGAAGTGGCTGCCCCTGCTGCAACAGGGCAAGGCGATTGGGTGTTTTGGCCTCACGGAGCCGGACTTTGGTTCAAACCCCAGCGGCATGCGGACGCGCGCGGTGAAGGATGGTGGCGACTTCATACTGAGCGGCGAGAAGACCTGGATTACGTCCGGCACTATTGCCGACGTTGCGCTCATTTGGGCAAGAGCGGAAGACGGCATTCGTGGATTTCTGGTGGAAAAGGGAACCCCGGGGTTTTCCGCCAACGACATTAAGGGGAAAATGTCCCTGCGCGCCTCGGTCACCAGCTCTCTCTCCTTGCAGGATGTTCGCGTCCCAGCATCCAACGTGCTGCCTGGGGTAAAAGGTCTGAAGGGACCATTAAGTTGTCTAACCCAAGCGCGATACGGAATCGGCTGGGGGGCGATTGGCGCGGCCATGGCCTGTTATCACGAAGCGCTGGAATATGCCAAGACTCGCAAGCAGTTCGATGAAAAACCCATCGCCGGGCACCAATTGATACAGGCCGAATTCGCGGACATGATCACGGAGATTACCAAAGCTCAATTGCTGGCGTTGCAGGTGGGCCGCCTGAAGGATTTGGGCCGCGCTGACCACGTTCATGTCTCCATGCTCAAGCGCAACAACGTGAAGATCGCGCTCGACATCGCCCGCGCCGCCCGCGATATTCTGGGCGCCAATGGCGTGGCGGACGAATATCCCATCTTCCGCCACATGTGCAACCTTGAATCTGTGATTACCTACGAAGGAACGCATAACATTCACACCTTAATTATCGGAGAAAAAGTGACGGGGGTTCAGGCGTATAAATAATCGAGGCTTGAAGACAGGGAACATCGAGTAGTGTCTCAGTTTGGAGTTTTGTGGCATGGTTCGCCACCGTCATCCCCGCGAAGGCGGGGATCCATGCTCCGGACAACCCCTTTATCTGCACGAGTTCGGAATGCCACTGCGATATTCGGAGTGGAATCCCGCTTTCGCGGGAATGACGATGAAGGAACAAATTGAGACACTACCAACTGTTGGGTAGCGGTACATTTTCGCTGCTGTAGCGGCGGTCTCTGACCGCCGAATCTTATTTATCAGCACTTTCCGGCGGTCAGAGACCGCCGCTACAGCAAACTCAACCGGTACCCAAAGTCAAAATGGCTTCCGCGCCGCGATTCGCTTGGAGGAGCTTCGCCGCCGATCCGCGGTTGGCGCAGATTTCTACAAATCCCGAACTGCCCACCATGGCGAGCAATTCGCCGGGCTGCCCGTCCGCAAAGGACACACTGAGTTTTTCGATGTGGTGTTGGCCAATACTGAGCCGGAACGCCGGAAGATTTTCCTGCAGCAAGGCGGGAAATTGGCGCGCGGAAAAGTTGGTGATGAGGTTGCCGAATTTATCCACCTTGAGAACAACACCCTGGAATCGCTGGTCTCCGGCCGGTTTCGGCTTGGGCGAGACGAAGCGCACGAAGTCTGTGACCGGGTCGCCAAACTTCGCAACCTCCACGCCCTTGCTCAGCCAGGCCGCGACCGGCGAAAAGACGTCGCGCCCATGGAAAGTGTGGCTCATAGGGCTGAGGAAATAGTGGGACGCAGTGATTTCCCGAACTTCGATGGATTCTTCTTCTTCGTAGATCAGGGAGAGAACGCCATTGTCCGGCGCGACGAAAGTGTAACGGCCGGACCGGGCAATCACCGGCCGCCGTGCCGTGCCCACGCCCGGATCGACCACCGCCATGTGAATGGTATCCGGCGGAAAGTAGCGGTACGCCTGGAACAGTGTAAAGGCAGCGTCGAAAACGTCGTGCGAGTTGACCTGGTGGCTGATGTCGATAATCCTGGCTGCTGGATTGATGCTGAGGATGACACCCTTCATGGTTCCCACGAAATGATCGGAGACACCAAAATCGGTGGTGAGCGTGATGATGGAAGAAGGGGGCATTTTCACTCTCCTCGTTGGTTCCCTCTGCTCAAGATTGTAACGGAAGCCGGCCGTTTCGTCAGCAAGCGCCACAGTCATGTTGGTGGCGGCTCCAGAGTTTCGCGTTATTCCCTCTGGCCAGGCGTTCTGCGGCTTTCTGGCAGGATACTCTGAACCACTTCGGCCCGCCATTCCCGCGCCAGTCGAACCAGATCGGGCTTGTGCGAGGAAGACGAAGATGGCAGGAGTGGATTCCCGCCTTCGCGGGAATGACATTGAACGCCGGAAGAGCACGGTGGGCGGGAGCGGCGCTGAGCGGATGGGAATGACACAGGGCGCGGGAAGGACGAGGATGGAGACAAATATGAAACAAGAAAGGAACAAAGCCTACTCGCGGCGGTAGAGGCACCCGAAGCGGGAGAAATCGTATTCGGAGTCGAGTTCCAGCAATCGCAGCCAGGCGCTGACGGCGGGCGCTGTTTCCCCCAGCATTGCTAGAGAGAAGCCCAAAGCGTGATGGACGAAACCATCGAGGTAGCGGTAGCCCAGAGCTTCTTCGTAGGCGGCGCGCGCGCCCAGCCAGTTCTTGGCTTCGATGCACAGGTAGCCGCGTTCGCAGGCCCGCGCCCAAAGCTCCAAATCCGGCGTCACGCGGACGGGAATGGTCATGGGATTGTGTAACTCAAAGAGCTTTTGGGCGCACTCGCGCAGGTTTTGGTGGGCTGGAGAATCGGCAAAGATGGCGGCGGATTCCATCAACTCGCGCAGAGCCAAATTCAATTCCGCCACGCCGGGATCGGGAGCGTAGAGGCTCTTCAAGGCGTTGCGGTAATGCTCACGGCTTTCGAGCAAGGATTCCGTCTTCATCAGGAATTCCTCAGCCTTGGCATGCGCCGGGTCAATCTCCAGGGCGTGGCGGTAACATGCAGCGGCCGGTTCAAGCTGTCCGGTCGAGCCGTAAGCGTGGCCCAATAGGTAATGAGCCAGGGCGTGGTGAGGATCGTACTTCACGGCCCGAGTCAATGCTTCCAGCGCCAGATCCAATTGCCGCGTTTCCAGGTAGCAAAGGCCCAGATTTTGCCAGGCTTCGGCGCTTTCGGGTTCTTCGGCCACCAATTCCGAGAATATCCCGATCGCCTCCGGGAAGCTGGCCCTTTGAATGGCCGCTACGCCCTGTTCGAGTTTGGCTTTCAACCTCGGGTCAGGCATGAATAGCAATGCTCCCTGATGATGGCATGGCGCGGGCCGATACTAAGTGCAGCGTTTCGTAAGTTCGCTCACGTATTCTCACACCCCCTCACCCGGCGCTACGCGCCACCCTCTCCCCGCTTGCGGGGAGAGGGCAGGGGGTGAGGGAGTGTTGAAGACCGTTGCAAGAATACGTTGCCGTAATTGCGAATGGTGGTACCAAGGGCCCGCTCAGAAATAACTGTTCCATCTTCCAACCGGCACGCCTTACCCGCCGCTACGCGCCACCCTCTCCCCGCTTGCGGGGAGAGGGCAGGGGGTGAGGGGATGTATTGGGTCCGAAATGGAACAGTTATTATCTGACAACCCCCAAGCCCCGGCCTTCGCCGGACCGGATTCAATACTCAGCTCTTCGCAAGCATGGCCCAATATTTAGACGATTCGAGAGGAGGAACGGAAGCCGTCATCAGATTCTCTTTCACGTGATCGGGACGGCTCATGCCGACCAGTGCGCTGGTAACCCCGGGCGTCGAGCGGACAAACTGCAAAGACCGCTGCGCGTCGGTTTGGAGATTCTCGAACCATCGGGTAATTTCCGTGGGAAGGCCGGAGGCCAGTTGCCCCTGAAGCAAGCTGGCGCTTGAAAAAATCATCAGAGCCTGGCGCTGGGCGGTCTTCAATAAGGGCTCGAGATGGCCATCCGCCGGTTGGGTGCTTTGGCCTAACGCCTCCGGCATGGCGAAATTAAACGGAAGTTGAATGGCGCGAAAGTGATGGTCCACGCCGCCCGCCTGCCTCGCCACGCTGAGGACTTTGGCAACAGAAAGAGCGTCCTTCGATTGCGGCGATGCGCGATAAGCGTTCCAAGTGGCGGTGCCGTAAGACCGGATGCTTCCGGCGCTCACCGCTTCCTCCAAAGCGTCAAAAGCCAGGCGCAACAAAGTGTAAAACTCATCGCGAGAAACACGCTCAAGCTGAGTTTCCGGATTATGAAGATAATAGAGGTCAAGGGTTTCAACTCCCAGATTCTTGCGGCTCACATCGATTTGATTTTTCAAGTAAGCCGGGGTCATGACGTGGCACCCGGAAGCCACATCCTCTTCCCGGGCAAGACCGGATTGGATGACGGTCTCATGGAAATATTGCGTTGCCGGGACTGTCGGTTCGGCGCCATCAAAAGTAAGGAAGCCGCCTTTTGTAGCCAGAAAGATCTCATCCCGATGCAGTGTTCCCGTGCTGATTAAATCCAGCAACACCTTTCCAATCACGCGCTCGCTGCGCTGGTGGCGGTAATTGACGGCCGTATCAATGACGTTTGTCCCCATCTCAATCGCCAGGCGGATGGATTGGCGATACGATGCGTCACACTCGGAAGTCGGCGGGCCCAGGTAAGTCCCTTGCCCGATCGAAGACAGCCACAGGCCACGGGCTTGGCGGAAATGGCCGGGAAGACTGTCCCCGAACCGGCCTCGGAAACGCGCCGTTCCCTCGCCGGTGGCGTAGCCGGAAATCAGCATGAATGCTGCATCCTCTCGACTTCAATTATTCTCGAAGGATCACTCCATGCGCGTCAGAGCGCGGTCTTAACCGGTCCCTTTGGCGCCTGCGTCCTTCATTTGTCCCTCAGACCGGCCCTCTTCAAGATCTGAAGCAATGAGAAGAATTTGCCGCGATTTGAACGGCAGACGTTCTCAATGTCCACCGCGCACCAAGAAAAGCGGTATCTCCGACTCATGCCGGACGGTTTCGATGGTTTCCCCGTAAATCAGGTCGGAGAGCAAACGGTGGCCGTGGGTGGTCATGGCAATCAAGTCGCAGTTTTCCTGGCGCGCGGTTCTCAAGATTTCGGCCGCCGGCTTGCCAGCAGCGTGACGGCAATCAACCTGAAATCCGGCGTCACCGAGTTCTTTGGCGACATTTTCCAAGTATTCCCGGTCTTCGAGAATCTCTTCGGAATCGGCCAAATTCAGGCTCATCTGCCATTGCGCCTGCCAACCCGTCGAAACATGGAAAAGCACGATCCGTGCCTTATTCAACCGGGCGAGGTCTTTCACGTGAGGCAGGAGGGCCTGGTCTGCACGGCTGTGATCGAGCGCCACAAGAATCTTAGTGAACATAAAAACTCCAACGCGCGTTCCTGATTAACCGGGCTAAGAAATTGCCCCCCGGATCCAGACGAAAACTAAGTAGCCATTCAGACCGGCAATCAGCCATGCCACACTCCAGGAGATTGCATGGAGCCACTTGGGAGTTACAAACTTTCCCATCAGTGTTTTGCTACCCGCGAATTTTACCAAAGGGAAAACGGCAAAGGAAAGTTGAAGGCTCAACACCACCTGGCTCAGGATCAGAAGTTGGTTTGTGCCTTTGGCGCCATAGAAAAGAACGGTGAAGAAGGCCGGAATGATCGCCAGCAAGCGGGTGACCATGCGCCGCAGCCACGGGGTGAGCCGGAGGTGGAGAAAGCCCTCCATCACCACCTGGCCCGCCAAGGTGCCCGTGAGAGTTGAATTCTGGCCGGAACACAAAAGAGCGACGGCAAACAGCAGGCTGGCGGCCTTAACGCCCAGCAGGGGTGAGAGGGTGTGATAGGCGTCCTGAATCTCCGCGACTTGGTAAAGTCCATGGCGATTGAACGTGGCCGCAGCCATGATCAGGATGGCGGCGTTGACCAGGAACGCGAGGTTCAAGGCCAGAGCTGAGTCCAGGAAGTTGTAGCGGATGGCCGTTTGCATGCCTTCGGGGGTCCGCTCAATGGCGCGAGTTTGAACCAGGGAAGAATGGAGATATAAATTGTGCGGCATGACGGTGGCCCCCAGCATCCCCACCGCAATGTAAAGCATACTGTAGTTGGTGAAGAGTTCATGGGTTGGCAAAAGCCCCTGAACCATACCCGCAACTTCGGGTTTGACCAACAGGATTTCAATCAGATAACAGAGGCCGATGGTTCCAATAACGGCGACCACCACAATTTCCAGATATCGATAGCCCCGGTGTTGCAGGTAGAGGATGGCCAAGACATCGAGCGAGGTGATCAAGACTCCCCAAAGCAAGGGAATGTGGAAGAGAAGATTGAGCGCGATGGCGGATCCGATGACCTCGGCAAGGTCGCAGGCGGCAATAGCAATTTCCGCAAGAATCCAGAGGATGATTCCGGCAGGGCGGCTGTAATAATCGCGGCAGATTTGCGCCAGGTCTTTCTGTGCGACGATTCCGAGACGCGCCGCGAGGGTTTGGAGGAGAATCGCAATCAGGTTTGATAGAAAAAGAACAAAGATCAGGCGATAAGCAAACTGCGAGCCTCCGGCGATATCCGTGACCCAATTGCCGGGGTCCATATAACCGACGGCAACCAGGAATCCGGGTCCCGAGAAAGCCAGGAGCTTACGCCAAAAATTTGCCTGGCTGGGAACTGCGACACTCCGGTAAACCTCCGGGAGCGAGGGCATGGGTGCGGCTTGTTGGGCAGAATTTGGATACTTTGGTTGCATATGCCTTTCGCTTGATTTCTTCCTGCTTAGCCCGTCACCCCGTCCTATGAATAGGCGCTAAGTTTTGTTTCTTAGGTGCAGTGCTGTTCAGTTAAGGCGAGTTTCATGATCTTGATCTCAGAGGCGTCGCCTGACCCGTCACCCCGGCCCTCTCCCCGCTTGCGGGGAGAGGGTGCCGCGAAGCAGCGGGTGAGGGGCTCTGGTTCAACCGTGTGCATTATTCTCGAACGGACCTTAAGTGAACAGCATTGGGCTTAGCCCTTTCTATTCTATTCAGTGTGGGAGTTTTCAGCCCTTATGCCCTTATTTTAACGGTTTCAAGGTGTCGCAAGGCGACATGGCCCACAGAGCGAAGCGAAGAACCCCGGTATTCCGCTCATAGGTATCACATATGAATCCAGGCCAGACTTGCGGGCCTGACAGCAGCCAGAGATTCCGAGGGTCAGTAGTGGTGCATTTTCGCTGCTGTAGCGGCGGTCTCTGACCGCCGAATTTTATTTTTCAACAGCTTCCGGCGGTCAGAGACCGCCGCTGCAGCAAACTGATCCACTACCCGAGAGTCAGGTTAGGCGATTGCGGCGCTTGGGTCAAGCCTTGCCAAGTCTTGCTGTTGGCATCGCGGAGGGAATTCCAAAGCAAGTCATCAAAATTCGCCTCCGCCACCGCCGTTTCATGCCATGATAATGGGCAGGAGAAAAATCCGGAGTGCCATTTCGTGGCATTCTTGGCCGTGACAAACTATCTGCTGTCGGTCATGGATGGTTGGAGGCGCGCGCCTCAATTGCCCCGGAAGGCGAAGCGCGGCCCCATGCTTTGCCGGTGATGGTGCCGGAAAAGGCGAAGATAAAGCTCCTGGGGAGATCAAGCGAAGAATGATCGTGGGGACGGGCATTGATATTGCGGAGACGGGCCGGCTTCACCAAGCTCTGGAAAATCACGGTGAGCGGTTTGCGAAGCGCATCTTTACTCCGGCAGAGATTGAATATTGCGAGCGTTTCAAAAACCGGGAAGAGCGTTACGCCGCGCGGTTTGCGGCTAAGGAAGCAGCCTTTAAGGCACTGGGGACCGGATGGACGCAAGGTATTCGCTGGCTTGACGTGGAGGTGGTCCATCTTCCGAGTGGTAAGCCGGAGCTGAAACTGACCGGTAAAGCTCTGGAGGTTGCGCAGGGATTGCGAGTCAGCCGTATGGCCGTTTCGTTGTCCCATGCCGATCGCTATGTTGTTGCACATGTCATCTTCGAGTCCGATGACTAGGCGATGGACATTGTCCAGCCTTGTGGTCCTATGGGTCGCCATCGCCTTTTGGGCCGTCGCAACCCGCGGGGCCGCAGCCGATTGCCTCCATCGCCAGGCTCCGTTTGCCACACTGACCAGCAAGAAGGCCGTCAAACTCCTGATTTCACAGCCGAAGCCGGAATATCCACCGGCCGCGCAAGTAAACTACATTCACGGCCGAGTGCGGCTCTTGGTTACAGTAGGGTGCCGGGGACGGGTGGAGACGATCCATGTGGAGGCCGGCCATCCTTTTCTTGCGCAAGCCTCCATCGATTCAGTCCGCCGGTGGGTTTACCATCCCTATCTGGATGGCTTCGGTCCGGCTCCGTTCCAGACGCGGGTTGATGTTAAATTCAATCTTCGAACTTCGATCCGGCGGCATTTTCCTTCCCGCCCGGATTTAGACCTGCTCCGGGTGGTTCGTCCACCGAAGTTGATCTCGGTGCTGAGCCGCCCGGCGGTGGTCGATTCGCCCCGTCTTCGATTGCTGGTAAGCAGTCATGGGCGTGTGATCGACTCAACTCTAATTGACGGTACGGTGGAGGAGTTTCAGAAAGCCGCCGCAATGGTAACAAAGTGGAAATTTATGCCCGCAAGATGCGATAACCTGGATGTACCCTGGTATGTGGAGATGGTGGTGCCGTTGCCCGGACCAGCAAGGAAAGCGGGGGGCAGTGGGAATGAGAGTCTTGAACAGGGTTCACGTCCGGGCCCCTGCCCGTCCGGGGTGAATTTGGGTCTGTGAGGGTTTGGGGTTCGCCGCGTCCTCAAAGTTCGGCGGCGAAATCCTTGGATATCCTAGGGTAGGTGGGTGATATGGGAAGAATATCTAGAATTAGCGTGGTGATATTAGGGATTGGACTGATCCTGGCCTTGCAGAGAACGGCGTGGTCCGATAGCAAGGCTGACGCCAACCTTTTCAAGTACGCCGGGGGAACTGAAAGACTGCGGGATGGCTGCTCGGGCGAGTTAAAGCTGTCGGATGAGTCGATGACTTTCCAGTGCCCGGAGGGCTCGATCACCGCATTGTACCGTTCGATCCAGCTCATGCAGTACCGCCCCGACGTCAGCCGTCAGGTCTGGAAGATGAAGCTCAAGTGGAAGGTGAAGCCCCACGATTTCGGAGGGAAGCACAACCGGTATTTCACGGTGGTTTTCACCAGAGCCGGCCGCACCCACGTCATGGTGCTGGAGGTGGACCCGGATGAAATGCGCCCCTATCTTGCGGAGATTGATCTGAAGGCGGGCAAGCGGGTCCAAGTGTGGGAGCTGGAGGTCTATGACGAGTAAGGCGGTGGGTGGAGATTGCCGGCCCGGTGCCTTGCAATTTACTTCTTAATGGATGGATTGTAATAGCCCGAGCGGGATCGGACTTTGAAGGCTTTCAGGTTTACTTCGATCCTTAAACGGTGGAACCCCGTTTGCCCCAAAGTGGTCGGCACATAGGCCAGCTCATATTGGCTGTTGATTTCCAGCGCCACCTGGGTCAATTGCTTCTGCAATTTCTTATTTGACCAGTGGGAATAGTCCACTCCTCCGGTATAGCCCGCATAGGCTTCCAGGACGCTCTTGGCGGTCGCCGTGCGAATGACATCCCCGGTTTCGGTCACAATGGGAATGACGGGAATGTCCGGCGTGTCATAGTAATCCTGCGTAATGGTAATGGTGTGAGGCTCTTCACCCGGTGTGGGGCGGGCCATGGCAGTATCCAGCGGATTCTGCCCTTTCGGTTGATTTTGGCGGTGCAGGAATGCCTGCATGGGACTGAACTGAAGGCCGTAGATCGCCACCCCGTCGGCCAGAGCTGCGTGAATCACATCCTGGGGCCGGTTGCTGCTGCCGCGGTCGAATCCTTCCGACAAAGCAATGACGACGCGGCGCTCCGCCACGGGCCGGTTGGAGAGCATGGTGATGGCCTGCATCAGCGCGTCGTTGAGCCGGGCTTTGGATCCATCGGAATCAAACTTGGCCAGTGTGTTTGCAAGCACCGAGGCATGGCTCGAGAAGGGTTGAGCCAGCTTGACCTGATCAGCGTAGAAAATTACCGCCGCCCTACCTTGCGTTCCCAGAATCAGGTTGGAAAAAATCGGTCCAAGCGGACGGACTTGATCCAGCAAAGGAGCAATCGCTTCGTTATTTTGCACTACGATGACCAGGGATACCGGGTCCGTTGCCAGTCCAAACCGCTGAATTCTTTGTGCCACGCCGTTATCCAGCACTTCGAAATCGCTCTTCTTCAAGTCCTGCACAAAGTTGCCCGAAGCGTCCATCACGGTCACGGGAGCATTCACGATGGTGGACTGAATGCGGATATGGGGTTGGACGCTGTCCGCAGATTGCCGGTTGGAAGCTGAATGACCAGGGTTGCTGGCGCCTTGAGGTCCGGCATGATCCTGCCGCCCCAGGGGACGGGCCGGCACTTGGAGCACGCACAGAAAAGTCAGAAGGATCAACCCGGCCGGGGGTTTCCATGAGTGGTGCTGGGTCTCTGCGGACTTTGAAGTCCGGCAACAGGACCCTGAGTCTTGAGAACCGCTGCGGTTTATATAGAGTTTCTGCTGGCGCGTAATTGATTCTCCCTGTCCGTCCATGGTTTGAGCCCTCACGTCGTGCCCCGTTTTCAGGTAGTGTCGCAGTCTGCTGTAGCGGCGCTCTATGAGCGCCGGAAACCGTTGAGGATCCAAGCTCGGCGCTCATAGAGCGCCGCTACAGCAAACAAACTGAGACACCACCCGTTTTCATTTTACATTGAGGAGATGTCGAATGAAGCGGAAAAAGGGCAGTGACTCAGTTTGATGTTTTGTGACATTGTTCGCCATCGTCATCCCCGCGAAGGCGGGGATCCATGTTCCGGACAATCCCTTTTTCTGCACCAGTTCGGAATGCCACTGCGATATTCGGCGTGGATTCCCGCTTTCGCGGGAATGACGATGAAAGAACGAATTGAGTCACCACCAGAAAACGGGTGGCGTCAATACATCGGCATGTCGGGATCGATTTCAGAGGCCCAGGCACGGATGCCTCCCCGGACGTTGTAGACCTTGCGGAAGCCGGCCTTCCGTAACAGGTCCGTCGCCTGGGCGCTGCGCATCCCGCTGAGACAATGGATCAAAATTTCGTCCGAAGAATTCAGCTCGTTCATGCGCCGCGTAAATTCGCTCAGCGGGATTAGTTGTGAGCCGGGGATGCGGCAAATGTCAAACTCGTGGGGCTCGCGCACGTCAATTAAAACGTAGGACGCCTGGTTATCCATCTTCTGCTTCAGGTCGGAAACCGTGACTTCCGGCACGGCCTGTTCGATCCTGGATTCTTCGCCTCGGACGCCGCAAAATTCCTCGTAATCGATCAACTGAGTGATGGTGGGATGCAGGCCGCACACCGGGCAATCCGGATTCTTGCGGAGCTTCAACTCGCGGAATTTCATGGCCAGCGCGTCAAACAGCAGCAGGCGGCCTACCAGCGGCTGGCCCTTTCCCAGGATCAGCTTGATCGTTTCAACGGCCTGGATGCAGCCCACAATGCCGGGAAGCACGCCCAACACGCCGCCCTCCGCGCAGCTCGGAACCAGGCCGGGCGGAGGGGGTTCAGGATAAAGGCAGCGGTAGCAAGGCCCTTTCTCCGCATCGAACACGGAGGCTTGCCCCTCAAAACGGAAGATGCTCCCATAGACGTTGGGCTTCTTGGACAGCACACAGGCGTCATTCACCAGGTATCGCGTCGCAAAATTGTCCGTACCGTCTGCCACGATGTCAAACTCGCGGATAATCTCCAGGGCGTTCTCCGAGGTCAGGCGTGTCTCGAAGGGAACGACTTCAACATTGGGATTGACGTTGAGGATGGACTCACGGGCCGAATGCAATTTGAGACGGCCCACGTCTTGAGTGCCGTGGATGATCTGCCTTTGCAAATTCGTGAAATCGACGACGTCAAAATCTACAACGCCCAGCGTGCCCACGCCCGCCGCCGCCAAATAAAGCGCCAGAGGTGATCCGAGCCCTCCCGCGCCAATACAGAGCACCCTGGCTTGCTTCAGCCGGGTCTGACCCTCCATGCCCACTTCCGGCATGATCAAATGCCGGCTGTAGCGGTAAACCTCATCGCGGTCCAACTCCGCGCCCCGGTGTGTGGTGTAAGTCGCCATAAAATTAAACCTCGTTGCCTTGAATTCAAATAAAATGCGCCGCCCACTGGCCTCAAACCGGCCAGAATCTGGACGAAATAAGCGGTTGGAATGAGAGCATCGGGGAAGGGAAGCGCCTGCAAATCCGGCCCTGCCGGATCCAGGCTAACTACAGGTGCAACGCGGCGCCGCGCCGCCGGCGATGGATGGGACAATGCTAATCACGTCATTTTCCTTGATCGGCGTCTGGTCCTTTTCGAGATAACGAATGTCCTCGTCGTTCAAGTAGACGTTGACGAAACTGCGGAGCTTGCCTTCGTCATTGTACAAATGTTTGCGAAGGCCGCCGTAGAGGCCCGTCAATCCTTGCAAGGCTTCTCCCACCGTGCTGGCCCGCAACTCAACTGCGTCTCTCTTCTCCGTATATTGCCGGAGTGGAGTCGGGATGATGATTTTGACCTCCATTCAAACTCCTTTGCGCGTGTCCTTGAAATTGAACAATCGCTTGAAAGATTCCCGTAAAGCGGTAGTGGCGCTGTCTGGCTCTTGTAGCGGCGAGCTTACCTCGCCAATTGGCGGCATAAAGCCCCCTCTACATCCAAACTGACCTACTACCGGTAAAGCGGCTCGATTGAAATCAAGCGATCACTTCCACCGCCTCATCATCAAACCGTGATCGGTCCTCGGCCAGGACCCAAGACGTAAATTCCCCGGCTTTCCCCCGAATCACCTGGATTATAACATAGGAGTACCACGGCCACGCATGGTCGCGATCATATTGCGAGGGCCTTGCAGGATGATCCGGGTGTGAGTGGTAGTAGCCAATCACATCCAGATTCAGATCCCTGGCCGATTTCTCCACGCGTATCTGCTCCCGGGGGTCGATCAAAAACCGGTTGCGGTCCGTCTCTGTTTCCGGAGAGTCGAGCGGTAACATGCTCTGCGCTTTCGACGGGTCGTGCCGGAGATTGCGAATTTCCCTGATCTCCGAAACCACCTTTGCCTCGCCGTCGGATTTTCCCAACATCATGCCGCAGCACTCGCTGGGATAATCGCGGCCGGCATGCGAGAGCATCTGTTCCAAGTGCTCGGTCTTCATTTTAAGAATCATGGTTCGAAGTTGGCGCGGCTTATCAACCGCCCAGTATTGGATGCTGCGACTTCCTTTGAGGTAACAGATCGAATCGGGACGGCGCGGGAGGCATCGCCGGTCCGGCCGCGCACCCGGCGCTTGTCGAGTTCATTGTCATCATCCTTTGCCTTCATCCCAGAATCGTTCGCTCAAGTATTTGTCGCCGCTGTCACAGAAGATGGTGACGATCACACCTTTCCCGATTCGCCCAGCCACCTTCAATGCCGCCACCAGGGCCGCGCCGGCTGAAATTCCCACCAGCATTCCTTCTTCCCTCGCCAGACGAAGCGTCATGGCATAAGCTTCTTCAGTCGGTATTTCAATATTTTCGTCGGCCAGGGCCGGGTCGTAAATAGCAGGTTGAATCGCCGTCGGCATGTGCTTCAACCCTTCGAGTCCGTGAAACGGGGCATCTGGCTGTACGGAGATGCAACGAATCTGCGGGTTCAATTCCCGCAACCGGCGGGAAGTGCCCATAAAGGTGCCGCTGGTTCCCAATCCGGCCACGAAATGGGTCAAGCGGCCTTCGGTTTGTTCGAAAATTTCGGGCGCGGTGGCGTTGTAATGCACGCGCCAGTTGGCGGGGTTGTCATACTGGTTGGCGTAAAAGTAAAGCTCAGGATTCTCCTCCGCCAACTCCCGGACTCTCCGGATGGCCCCATCCGAACCCTCCATCGGGTCCGTGTAGACGATCTCCGCTCCATAAGCGTGGAGGATGCGCTTCCTTTCAACCGAGGCATTGGAGGGCATGAAGACTTTTAGCCGGTAGCCTCTTGCCGCGCAAATCATGGCATAAGCGATTCCGGTGTTGCCACTGGTCGAGTCGATCAGTACCTTGTCGCGGCTCATCAGGCCGGCTTTTTCCGCTTCCAGAATAATATTCAGGGCGGCGCGGTCCTTGACGGAGCCACCCGGATTTTCCCATTCCGCCTTTGCCAGGATTTCAACCTCTGGGAAATCGCGGGCCAGCTTCTGAATGCGCAGGAGTGGCGTGTTGCCCACGCGCGAGAGCAGACCCGCCGCTCCCGGCGCCGCAACAGCGGGCGAGTTTAGGGCTGAGATTGCTTTGTGTGCCATCAATCCAATAAATTCTGAATCGGCCCTCTTTGTCAACCCTTGCGCCCGGGGCCGGTGACAAAAACGGTCAGGCGGGCCAACCCGATGCTGAGATTCTTGGCCGAAAGGTATACTTTACATTAGTGGCGCAATTCTCCGGTTCGTTTTGCACCATTCCAAAATGCCGATCCTTTGTTTTTCATACATTCTTAGGGTTCGTTCCGAAAGTTTCGGTCGAAACCCCTCACCCGGCTCGCTACGCTCGCCACCCTCTCCCCGCGAGCGGGGAGAGGGTGGACCGCGGGGAAGCAGTGCTTCCCGTCGCGGTGGGTGAAGGGCAATTCGCATGCTTTGTGGGTGTCGCAAGGCGACATGACCACTCTCCCGGTTCCAAACCATCATGGAGTCCATACCATCTTAGCCAAGGGCAGGGCGCATGGATGGAAAAAGCACTTTGTATTGATGCGATACATTGTATACAGGGGATAGGTGGCCCATGCCTGGCATGACAAGGCGCGGGCCGCTAGGTTGGAGTGAAAATGTGCCAGTGGCTTTTCTGGTTTTCTGCAAGCGGATTTCTGTCAAGAACCCGTGCGAGGCGAATTGCGGGGACAGATAAGGGGTGGGAACTGGGTTCGAAAGAGGGCGGGTCAGAGATTGAGGACGGTCCCTCTTACCCGCTGGACGGCTCGCTCAAAGCCCGCCCAAACGAGCGGCGGAAGTTCAGAGCTTGTATCTACCTGCTCGCCATAATAATGCTGCGGGTGCGGCATGGGGGGCAGTTTAGCCGGGATTGCGCCGGGGCGCATACATAAAAACCAATGTATGCGCCACCCGCGACCCCGAGGTCCGGGAGTATGCCTCATGATATACTGGCCAAGGTGACGTACCAAAGCGAGTTGATTCATGGAGCTGTTTTCGCTTTAAACCACCACAACCATAGGGGGTATTTATCATGCCAAAGACCGTCAAGGTGGCCCAGACTAGTGAACTGTCGCTGGCTAGCGGCAAGGTCGTAGAAGCCGAGGGTCGCAGCATCGCGCTCTTCAATGTGGAGGGCACATTCTACGCGATCGACAACACCTGCACTCACCGGGGCGGGCCGCTGGGTGAAGGTGAGTTGAACGGGGAAATCGTCACCTGCCCATGGCACGGCGCGAACTTCAATGTCAAAACCGGGGCAGTGACCGGCCCGCCAGCCGGGACGGGTGTGCACAGTTTTGTCGTCAAGGTCGAAGCAGGCGACGTGCTCGTCGAGCTGGAGTGACATGGATGGAGAAATGAACCCATCGGAGGACGAACTTCGTGGAGCCAAAGAACCGAACTCGGTCGAAGCCGTGCTGGCCTACCATCGCCGCACCAAGCATCACTTGCACCGATACGCCGCGTCGCTGGGATATCTGGACTGGGCCACTCAGCCTGATCCCTTTCGCACCTACGATGGCGCGGAAAGGGTCGAACTTCCTCTTCTAGCTGACCGGCTCGACGCGGCCTATGCCGAGCTCTATTTTCCCGGCGCCGTCCCTGCCCTGCCGCAGGAGCGGAACAGCGTGGCGATGCTGTTCGAGCTGGCCCTGGGGCTGTCCGCCTTGAAGCAGTACAACGGTACTCGCTGGGCCTTGCGGTGCAACCCATCCAGCGGCAACCTTCACCCCACGGAAGGCTATGCGATCCTGCCGGAGATGCCGGGCCTGAATGCCGGCGTCTATCACTACGTCAGCCGGGACCACTGCCTGGAGCGGCGCTGCATTCTGGAAGATCGAGCGGCGCAGCAGCTCGCGGGGTCGTTCCCGCCAGCTTCCTTTCTCGTGGGCCTGTCTTCGATTCATTGGCGCGAGGCGTGGAAGTACGGCGAGCGCGCCTTTCGCTACTGCCAGCACGATGCCGGCCATGCCATCGCCGCCGTGCGATATGCGGCCGCCGCGCTGGGTTGGTCGGCCCGGCTGATCGCAGATGTTTCGGATACGGCCATTGCCGCCGTGCTGGGGCTGGCCCAGCCAGAGAGCATCTCGGCCATTGCCGAGCAGGATCGTGAACATCCCGACGCCCTTCTGCTCGTCGGCCCTTCCCATCCTCCCGGGGAAGGCGAGGGATCAGAGGTGGTTGACATGGCGAAGATGCGGGATTTGCTCCAAGCTGGTGCTTGGGTGGGCCGGGCCAACTCACTCAGCCCCGCTCATGTCCAATGGTCAGCAATTGATGCTGCCGCCGAAGCGACCTGGCAGGCGGACAGAGCCAAGGACAGAGGCAGACGCGATGGCGCGGTTATTGTAGACAAGTTCGCGGCGTGGCCAGTTCGCCCGGTTGTCTGTTCGCAAATCAACGCTGTTCGGCTTGTCAAGCAGCGCCGGAGTTGTCTTTCTCTCGACGGCATCACCTCGATCGCGGCCGAGACATTTTATGGCATGCTTGACCGGCTGTTGCCACGGCCCGGAGTGCCCCCTTGGGACGTCTGGCCTTGGCCGCCGCATCTGCATTGCGGCATCTTTGTGCATCGGGTCCGGGGTTTACCATCAGGCCTGTACCTCTTCGAGCGAAGTCCGACGGTCCACGAGCGCCTACGGTCCGCGCTCCGTGCCGATTTCCTCTGGAAACGTCCGGAGGGCTGCCCGGAGTACCTGCCACTATTCGGACTGGTCGAGGGAGACTTCCGCGAGCAGGCACAGGTGGTGAGCTGCCATCAGGCGATTGCCGGCGACGGCGCTTTTAGCCTCGGTATGATTGCCGAATTTGCCGAAAGCATCCGTGCCGCAGGGGCATGGTGGTATCGAAAACTGTTTTGGGAATCCGGCCTGCTGGGGCAGGTGTTGTACTTAGAAGCGGAGGCCGCCGGTGTCCGCGGCACTGGGATCGGATGTTACTTCGACGATGCCTTTCATAACTTGCTCAGCCTGGGCGGGGATCGCTTTCAGAGCTTGTACCACTTTACGGTTGGCGGTCCGGTGGACGACCCGCGGCTGATGACGCTGTCGGCCTATTCCCACTTAGACAGCGCAAGGCTTGAAACCACTTGAGCATTGAGTTGCATGCTAGGGTCCACTACCACGCGGGTGGCGCATACATTGGTTTTTATGTATGCGCCCCCGCAAGCGCTCACGGCATCCTGTCCATCCCCAGAATGGACCGATCCTCCAGGTAATAAAACCTCCAACTTGACCAAGGCCAGTCACCCGGCTGGGCAACCAGGTCGCGCATCACTGGATTATTATGCATGTAATTGAGCTTTTCGAGCCGCTTCTTCTCGCTCCAAATGTTCATGTCGTATCCGCCCCTTTGCCAGACACGGTAGCGGGTAGCGCAGAGTTTTGCATTCCAAAAACTCTGCGGCTTGTCGAATAAAGAAAGAACCGCAGAGTTCGAAGAGCATGAACTCTGCGCTACCTGCCCCCCCTATCCCGATCGGAAAACCCGCAGACCTCAAGAACGGAGGTCTGCGCTACTTGCCCACGCATTCATTTCTCCGAGAGGAGTCTCACAGCATTCCCGCCTGGTGGAGCAGGCCGGCGGCCAAGATAATCAGGATCCCCGCCCCGATTAGAATCAGCAGAAGTGCCCGCCGACGAAGGGTTTTTTCAATTCGCGTCTCCGTCTCGGTGGTGATGAGGAAGGTCTTTTCGTTCTGCCCCCGCTTCATTACTTTGCGATCGTGATCATCTTTAGGCGCGGGATTTTCCGTGCACGTTCCCAGAACGTTGCAATCACGTTCAGCGATCAGGCAGTGCTCCGTGAAGCGATAGGTTTGCCCGCCGAAGTTCAGGGTCACGCCGCCTGTCCCCAGCGAAACGCCCGTCTTCTCGAGCGCTTGTATCGCTCTGAGCGTCTTGGACTTGGCGCCGTCGCCCAGAATGCGCACGCCTCCGAGCTTCGGCGCTACCGTCAGGTAGGCTTGCAATTCCTGATCGCTCGGGCCGGAAACGCCGAGCGAAGGGTCAACATAACGGCTGGCACCCACATGCGGCCCCAATTCAGCGCTAAACGTTCGCGCGACCTCGAATTCCGCCTTTTCCGGATTCACCAGCACCTTCCCTGTTCCATCATCCAAATAGAAGTTCTGCCGCTCCGTGTCCGTGGTGACGTTTTGCCAGTTGCTTCCCTTGCTCTGGGGCACGTATCTCTCCACACGCACTTGATAATAGAAACACGGCTGCTTGGTGAACGGGCTGGTCAGCCGATCGTCGCCCGTCGCCTTGCCGCGCACATGGCTCAGGCCCATGGCAATACTGCGCACCGGCATCACCGGGGTGTCGATCAAGATCCGATATTCCCGGTACGTCCTGAACCCCCCGTAGAGAAGCAAAAGAGGCAACGTCAAGCCTATGATCAGCCCGAAAATCGAGTGCTTGCCCCCAAAGGTGAAGGTGGATGTGGCGCTGTAAGTGTGGCTGAAATGAAAAACTACCGTCCTCTTCGGAAACGGCGGGGGCCCCGGTAGCGCGCCTCCCTGCGTGGACGGCGGAGCCTGCTTTGCCGGCCCCGCTGCGACCGCGCCGGTCGTTGAGGCGCCGCTGCCGAAGCTGATGTCGTCCATCGCGAAATCGTTCCAGGGTGTGTCGGTGTTGAGATCGAAGAGCGCCAGATCAGCGCTAGTGCTGGAGCCGGAGTTCCAGGTGAATGTGAAGTTTTCCCACTTTCCGCCGTTATCCGGGCTGTTCTCCGGAAAGACACTGCTCCCCACAGAGCTTCCGTTGATCTTCAACTGCAAATGCGGGAGAGAATTGCTGTCGTGGTCCACTTCCGCGCCCCAGTAAGAGAAGGTGTACGTCGTGTTCGGCGTGACGGGCACGGCCTCCTCCCAAACCGGCGTCGTCGCTGAGTTGGCCCCATCTACGACGAACATATTCCCCTTGCCGGTCGTGTGGTCGCCGCCATTATACCAATCCCCATAGGCTCCCGGCGCCTTCGAGGCGTTGGCGCCGATCCAGTAACCACCCGGGCCGGACACGTTCCCATAGGTGTATCCCGTGGTAAAACCCGTGTTCCCACTCTCGAAGTCGCCGTTCGTAACCAAGTTGGCGGGCGCGGACGCTGCCGCCGTCGCTTGAGACGCCGCAATGGTTGCGTACTTGCCCGACTTAACCCACAACCAGTCGCCCGAGTTCGAACCCTCCGTATTATTGATCACGAGCAACAGAACCGTTTCCGGCCGGAAGCACTGCCGGTAGATCAGCCCGGTGTAGCCGGTCCCGCCGTTCGCCCCCCCAAATTCCACGTCCAGCCTGAAATGCGGCGGCGCATTGGGAATCCGCAGAGTCCCGTTCTGGAATTGCGACGTTACGTCGCGGATGGTCCCGCCCGAAAAGCTCACCCTCCCCTGCATGTCCTCTTTGATTGAGTATTTGCTTCCACTAAAGTTCTGGTCCAGGTCGAGTCCCGTTCCATATCCGGTCGTGATGGGCTCCATCGTACCGGCATGAACGACTCTGAACAGGACCGTGCATGAAGCGGTGGAAGGGGTTCCCGGCGGATAGATGGCATTCACGAAGTCGCCAGCGCTGCCGCCGGTCTCTGCCGCAATGCGTTTCGACGCCGAGGTTTCTTGCGTTCCGGAGGCTGCGCCGCTCGGCTGGGAAGATGGTGTGCCCACCGTGACGGTTTCCGATGTGCTCGCATTAAGCCCGGTGTCGCTCCACTCGCCCTGGGTTTCCGAGCAGCCGGTGGGAGTGGCAAAGACCGAGGCCGGCGGCGGGGCAAGGCTCACTTGTTTGACTTCAAACCCCGCCGTCCCCTTCCCGCCCGGCATAGGGGCGGAATATTTGACAAGGAATCCCCCTTTTTGCGCGATCCAGACCTTCACAGGGAGCACGCCCTCAATCATGGTCTCCTCACCTTTGGCGGGGATTCCGTTGAGGGTCTGCGGGCCAAGGTCCTTCGGCGTTCCCTCCTTGCCAAGTCCAGTCATCATGCTCGCCGTCCCGGTGATAGGGTCGTAATTGCCCGGAGCATCTGCAGAAACGTATTTGATCCAAGAGCAGGAAACCACGTTGCCGTTCCAGGCGGTTGTGTAGGCCTTGTGCGCACTGAAATCAAACAAGAAACGGTTGCGGAGCCCGTCCCGATTCGCCGCCCACGGAGCGATCCTCAGGTCAATACGTTCTTTGGACCCGTTGCGATAGATCTTGAGCGTCGAAGGCTGGCCGGTGAACAGGCTGGCTTCGGTTAGGTTGGTGACGTTCACGAGCGTGTAGTGTGTTGGGAAAGAAGGTGGGGCCACCCACGGGGAAGTCTGCGGCGCCACGGCGCCAAGCGTAACCGTGCTCTGGCCGCTCGCTTCAAATCCGGCCCCCGTCCACTTCCCCTGCGTTTCCGTGCAGCCGGAAGGCGCCATGAAAAACGATGCTGGCGGCGCGGTGGTGACCAGCCGTTTGATCTCCATCATCACTATCGGCGGGATATTTTGTTCAATCATTTCCATTTTGATGGGGAGATCGTAGACATCTGACCACCACAGTTTCTCCGTCCCTGCCGCGTACAGCTTTGCGGTCAAACCGTTGATCGTTTGCGTTCCCACCAGTTTGCCACCGGGGATCATTTTATCGAGGGATCCTCCCGCTTGCGCGGCCATCATGAAAGGATCGTAGTTGCCCAGGGCGTCCTCGGAGGCATATTGTGTCCAGTAACACGCGTGGCTCGCCGGGTCCTGCGCGTACGCTTTGTGGGCTTGGGAGTCGAAGAGAAGAATCTGGTGTACTTCTTCCGGACTATCCGGCCCGGCGGCGACGGTCAGGTCAATGCGCTCTTTCGAGCCTTGGCGATAGAGCTTCGCCGTCGAAGCCTGCGGCATGGAGGCGACCATGGTCAGAGAATACGATTGCGGCCGCTTCGAAGTTTGAGCCCGAAGCAGCAGCACTGCGAACATTGAAACAAGAGCGAATCCTAAAACGAGGCTCCGAAAATGTCGCCGAATCATATGCCCTCCTTGAGTATTCGTCAAAAAGCGCCGCTGGCGCCTGCACGCGTGAAGTCTATCGTTAGAGAATGGAACAGGGATACACGAGCCAAATTATACGCGGAGCGCCTGCGAAGTCAAACGATTACAAGAAGTTCCGGGTTGCGACCGCTGAGAAGGCACAGAAGCTGGGTGAGGCTCCCGCCAAGAACTAAGCCAGCGCGCTGCGCAAGCCTGACCCTGCAAAGGAAGAGGACGTTCCTTCCAGTCTCGATTCCTGATTCCCTTCATTCCTTCCATTCCCATCCTTCAGCCCCCCCGTGTTAAATTATCAGGGGTACTTCCATGTCCGATTCGCAGGAACCTCGATTTGTATGGTTGGATTTGTTGTGGCTGGTTTTTCTAGCTGGACTTGCAGTTCTCCCGCCCTTGGTGGAGTTTCATAAGCAGCTTATCCTCCTCAGCATTGGGCTATTTCAGATTTTTGAACGGCGCATCATGGGCCGTATCCCGGTGGGCCGGCGCAACGCCTACAGCATTATTGTCAAGGTTTTGCTCTCCAGCCTGCTCCTTGACCACACCAGCGCCGTCGCCGCCATTGACAGCAGTTACTACCCGATCTATTACCTGCCGGTGGTGTCCGCGGCCATGATCTACGGCGGGTGGGGAACGATGTTTTGGACCGCCGTGACCTCGGCCGCCTATTGCTCTTTCCTGATTCCGGCCATCCGGCTTTACCGCCTCACCCCGGACTCAATCTCAGAGTTGGCCCTCCGCAATCTGTTTTTTTTCCTGATCGCTATTGTGGTCAATCGCCTGGTCTCTGAATTCCGCCGCCAGACGAACCGCTACCGCCTGCTGGCGGAAGAGTTTTCGGAAACCAATCGCAAGTTGGAGCTTGCCCAGGAAGAGGCGCGGCGGTCGGAGCGGCTGGCGGCGCTGGGACAGCTTTCTGCGGGTCTCGCCCATGAGATCCGCAACCCTCTGGGCGTGATCAAGGGCTCGGCGGAAATGCTCAGCCAGAAATTGCAATCCGCCGATCCCATCGCTTGTGAACTGGCGGGCTATATTTCAAGTGAAGTGGAACGCCTGAATGCCCTGGTGGGACGCTTCCTGGATTTTGCGCGGCCTTTGCAGCTTGATTTGCGCCCGTCGGACATTACATCTTTGATCGAAAAATCCCTGAATTCGATGCGCGATCTCCATCCTGCATCTAAAATCGAAGTGCGTAAAAACTTTGAGGTGGGTCTGCCCCCGGTACCGCTGGATTTGGAGCTTTCGGAGCGGGTCTTCGCAAACCTCTTTCAGAACGCCTACGATGCCATGCCGGATGGCGGCCAATTGAGCGTGGCGGCCAACCGGGCCAACTCGGATGGCAGGCAAGGCGTTGAAATCGAAATTGCGGATACCGGGCCGGGAATCCCCGAAGGGAATAAGGAACAGATCTTCAATCCGTTCTTCACAACCAAGAAGACGGGAGTGGGGCTGGGTCTTTCCATTGTCTCGAAGATCGTTGATAACCACGGGGGACGGATTCGCGTCAGCAGCCGGGACGGAGAAGGCGCATGCTTCAAGCTATTCTTTCCTGCGGCGCCATGAAAGAGAGGGTTGAATGACTGATGTTCGCAGAGAACAGTGACGGCGCTCGCTCCACCCGCGCTGGGAGTTTACTCCGAGCGGGAATACCGGGATTCTTCGCTTCGCTCTGCAGAAACTCGATGCGTAAGTCATTTAGATTCAGTATTCGCTCTCCTCTGGCGACGCGTCGAGTTTCTGCCAATGAAGGGCAGCCAAAAGGCTGTCAATGCTCAGAATGACGGCGAAGGGCCCAGAATAACAGTTTGGCCGCCCAAATGGTGACACTCGATGCGTGTGTCCGCGATTCACCTTTATGCCTATGCCCACGATCTTGATTATCGAAGATGAAGCAAAAATGCTGCGACTGCTGGAATTGAGCCTGGCGGGGGAAGGCTACAGCGTCCGCACCGCAGTCGATGCGGAGACCGGCGTCAAAATGCTGCGCCAGGAACCGATGGACCTGGTCCTGACGGACTTAAAGCTGCCGGGCATGAGCGGTCTCGATTTCCTGCAAGCCGTGAAGCGAGTAGACGGACGGATCCCGGTGGTGGTGATGACTGCCTTCGGGTCTGTGGAAACCGCGGTTCAGGCGATGAAGGCCGGCGCCAGTGACTATATTCTGAAGCCGTTTTCGCTGGAGGAAATGAAGCTGATCCTGAAAAAAGAGCTGGACCTCCATCGCCTGCGGGAAGAGAACCGCGATCTGCGCGAGGCGCTCGGCAAGCGTTACGATTACAAAAACGTGGTGGCCCGAAGCCCGAAAATGCAGGAGGTGCTGGCGCTGGTGGAGCGTGTGGCGCCCACCCATTCCACGGTGCTGCTGGGCGGTGAGAGTGGCGCCGGAAAAGATTTGATCGCCCGGGTGATCCACCAGCATTCGCGCCGCGCTTCGGGACCCTTCGTCAAAATCAACTGCGCCGCGATCCCGGAAAATTTACTGGAAAGCGAACTTTTCGGCTACGAGAAGGGCGCCTTCACGGGCGCGGTGGCCACCAAGCCCGGCAAGTTCGAACTGGCCGACAAGGGCACAACGTTTCTCGACGAAATTGGCGACGTGCCACCCGCGACCCAGGTGAAATTGCTGCGGGTGCTGCAGGAGCGCGAGTTCGAGCACTTGGGTGGCACCAAAACCCTGAAGGTGGACATCCGCTTGGTGGCAGCCACCAACCGCGATCTGCGGGCCGCGCTGGAGCAGGGAACTTTCCGCGAAGACCTTTATTATCGCCTGAACGTGGTGCCCATCAACATCCCGCCCCTGCGCGAGCACAAGGAGGATATCCCCGACCTGGTGAATTACTTCGTGGAGCGATTCGGGGGCGAATCCGGGAAGGACTTGAAGGGCATAACGGCGGGCGCCATGAAGCTGCTGATGCAGTTTCACTGGCCGGGCAACGTTCGCGAGCTGGAAAACATTATCGAGCGCGCCGTGGCTTTTGCTGAGGGCAACATGATCGAACCGGAAGACATTCGCCTGGACCTCTCACCCACAATTCCATCCAAGCCGCTGGCAGGTGGACAAATTCCTACTTTCCCGCCGGCGGGGATGACGCTTGAAAATTACGAAGATGAGATTATTCGGGAAGCGCTGCGCCGCGCCAACGGCAATAAGAGCCACGCCGCCCGAATGCTGGGACTCTCCCGCAACGCCCTTCGCTACCGCCTTGCGAAGATGGGAGTGCCCGACGAGCCGGAAGGCGCCGTGGGATGAAGAATACGTTCGAGGACGGAGTGGAGCCTGGAAGCGATCGATTCCAAGTGGCAAAAAGTGCTTTGGGAGTGAAAAACTTACATCATTCGGCGGTGGTAGAAAATGAGGCCTGTCGCCCGCATTTTTGTCCATCGATAGAAGGAGTTGGCATGAAAAGACTCATCCCTTTGCTATTGCTGTTCCTGTTGGCAAGCGCAGCTTGGGCGCAGGATGCCAGCCGCAAGGCCATCAAGCAACTGGATAAGGCAACTGACGTGCTTAATGAAATCATGAAGATACCGGAAAAAGGTATTCCGCATGATCTATTGGGGAGAGCCGTGTGTGTTGGGATTGTTCCCGCGGAGCTCCGCTTCGCCATTGGATTTGGCGGGACCTACGGGCGTGGTGTTCTGGTCTGCCGCCGCGGCGGAAATGGGCCGTGGGGTGCGCCCTCCATGTTCAGGCTGGGAGGCGCCAACATTGGATTCCAGTTGGGAGGCCGGGCCACGGATGTCGTCTTCATCGTCATGAACGCGGGCGGGGCGATGAAGCTGGCAGGTAACAATGTGAAGCTGGGCGCCGATGCTTCCGCCACGGCCGGTCCGGTGGGCCGGACGGCAGAAGGTGCGACCGATGCTCAGATGCGCGCGGAGATATTGAGCTATTCAAGAACGCGTGGGCTTTTCGCCGGTGTTTCGTTGGCCGGCTCATTTTTCAAGCAGGACGTGAAGGACAATTACAGCTTGTATGGCAAAAAGCTTAGCCCCAAGGATATTGTAATCAAGGGTAAGACTGGTGTTCCGGCGGCGGCAAGGCCGCTGGTGGGCGCTCTCAGCCGGTATTCTTCAAAAGGCGGGCAGCCATTTCCCAAATCCTGATGAACAGGGTTGAAGATGCTTCCAGCAGAGACGGGCTCTCCGTTGACGCCGCCCGTCTGCAAGGATTTTGGGTGGGGGTCAGTTTGGCTTTTGTAGCGGCGGTCTCTGACCGCCGAAAGCTGCTGACAAATGAAATTCGGCGGTCAGAGACCGCCGCTACAGCAGCGAAAATGTACCACCAGAATTTTCGAGCAAAGGACCGAATGAGGCGGATAATGCAAGGCGGGGAGTTGGTCAATTCTGGACTGGTTACTTGGCGTCGGATGAAGAGTTGAGGCATTCTCGGGGAAAGTGGAGAGCGCCATGAAGCAGATACTCGCGATGGTGGTGGCCCTGGGGTCTTGCAGTTGCCTTTTTGCCCGCCAGCAGGATCATGAAGCGGACCGGCTTCAAAGAGCCGCCCAGGTCATCAAGATGGTGATGACCATGCCGGGACCGGCCATTCCTGCCCAATTGATCGATCATGCTCTTTGCATTGGGATTATTCCCTCCGCCGTCAGCATTGAGTTGGGATTGGGCGCTCACTTCGGCCGGGGAGTGCTGGTGTGCCGCGTGAATCATGAGAAGACCTGGAGCGCTCCCTGGATGTTCACCGTGGGCGGCGCCAGTTACGGCCTGATTCCTGAAGGGGATAGCGCCAACGTGATTTTCCTGGTGATGACCCGCAAAGGCGAGCGGAAATTCATGAAGAGCGGCCTGAAGGTGGGCGTGGACGCATCGGCATCCTCCGGGCCGGTGGCTGAGAAAGCGGGTATCACTGCGATCCCAGTACCTCGTTCGGACCTGGTGGCGTATTCCATGAGGCGAGGTAGGTTTTCAGGAGCTTCTCTTGAAGGGGTGATCTTGAAGCCTGACGATGATGCGGACCTCCACCTTTACGGTCACAGGGTGGGCGCGGCCGAAGTGCTGACCCATTCCAGCGTTACTCCGCCCGCAGCCGCGAAACCTCTGGAGGAAATGCTGGCTCGATTCTGCTCATTCCGAAGTGATGCCGCCTTGGCAAAATTCTGACGCCCGCCAATCCCCTCACCCCAGCCCTCTCCCCGCCAGCGGGGCGAGGGGGAACCATCTTCACTTACCCTATCGCAACTGGGCTTCCTCTCCCCGCCAGCGGGGCGAGGGGGAACCGCGTAGCGGTGGGTGAGGGGCTCTCTTCAAACCGTCTGCGCAGTTACTCCTGACCACACCTTCAAGTGAACAGCGTTGGGAATAACCGGGCGGGTCTTCCGCTTGCGCCACCTCACCTGCGTGGAACTTGCACGGTGCTTACTTCAATTCGCCGGCGTAGATCTTCATAATCGTTTCGAGGAACTGAAGCGCGTGCTCCCGGGGCCGCTGGAACGAGTTGCGGCCGATGATGGAACCAAAGCCACCGCCATCCCGAATCGCGCGAGCCTCGTCAAACACATCCTCATCATTGCTCTTCATGGCGCCACCGGAAAAGATGACGATGCGGTTGCCATCGAAGGAGCTTTCGATCACGTGCCGCACCCGCTCGGCAAGCGTGCCGATGGGCACCTGAGCCTTGGTGTAAGCCTTCTGTGCTTCGGCCTGCTCGATGTGGGCGGTGGGCAGTTTCACTTTGATGATGTGGGCGCCCAGCTCAGCGGCGATGTGCGCGGCGTAAGCCACCACGTCAATTGCGGTTTCGCCTTCCTTGCTCAACGATGACCCGCGCGGATAGGACCAGACCACCACCGCCAGGCCATTTTTCTTGGCTTCTTCCGCCAAGGCGCGCAACTGCGAATACATCTCCTGCGCCCGCGCCGAACCCGGATAAATGGTGAATCCAATCGCCACGCAGCCCAGCCGCAGCGCCTCATGAACGCTGCCGGTAACGGCGGAAATGGGATCCTTCTCATCGTGCAGCATGTCGTGGTTATTGAGCTTCAAGATCATCGGTACTTCGCCGGCGTGCCGGGCGGCAGCGGCTTCCAGAAAGCCCAGCGGCGCGGCGTAGGCGTTGCACCCCGCTTCGATGGCCATCTCAAAGTGGTAATTCGGATCGTATCCGGCGGGATTGATCGCAAAACTCCGCGCCGGCCCATGTTCAAATCCCTGATCTACCGGCAGGATGACGAGTTTGCCGGTCCCTGCCAATCTTCCGTGGTTCAGCAGGCGGGCGATATTGGTCTTGGTTCCGGGGTTGTCACTCTCATACCAACTCAAAATCTCGCGAACCCGGTCTGTCATTCGGCTGCCCGCGACGCGGCGGAGCCTGGCGACTGCATCCATCACTGCCATGTCAATTCCTCCATCATGATTTAATAACCAGCCTTCTATTTTATCACGGCGGGATCGACGAAGCCGTTGGCCGGATTTTGGGCGGTGGTCGAGTTGCCTGTAGGGGCGACCCTTATGCCCACCCTCGGGCGAACACAAGGGCCGCCCTGACCCCGAACCAGGGCGACTCCAGATTCTGGGTGGGCGGTTATAGCGGAATATTCCCGTGCTTCTTGGGCGGATTCAGATCCCGCTTGGTATCGAGCATCCGCAGCGCCGAGATCAGCTTGGGCCGCGTGTCCCGGGGCTGGATGACGGCATCAACGTAACCGCGCTCCGCCGCAATATAAGGGTTGGCAAAGCGATCGCGAAACTCGCTCACTTTCTCGCGGCGCAGATTTTCAGGCGCATCCGGCTTTTGAAGCTCCCGCCGGTAGACGATGTTAACCGCGCCTTCCGGCCCCATCACGGCAATCTCCGCCGTGGGGTAAGCAAAATTCACGTCGGTGCGAAGGTGTTTGGAAGACATCACGCAATAAGCTCCGCCGTAGGCTTTGCGCGTGATCACCGTGATCTTGGGAACGGTTGCTTCGGCAAAGGCAAAGAGCAGTTTGGCGCCGTGCCGGATGATGCCTCCAAATTCCTGCTGGGTGCCGGGAAGAAAGCCCGGCACGTCCTCAAAGGTAATCAAGGGTATGTTGAAGGCATCGCAAAACCTTACAAACCGCGCGCCCTTCACCGAGGCGTTGATGTCCAGGCAACCGGCCAGGACCGCAGGTTGGTTGGCAACGATGCCGACGCTCGCGCCATCCAGCCGCGCAAACCCCACCACCAGGTTTTGCGCGAAATGCTCATGGACTTCCAGAAAAGCGCCATCATCCACCACGCGGTGGATGATTTCCTTGATGTCATAGGGGCGATCCGATTCGCTGGGAACAATTTGATCCAGCGATTCATCCCTGCGATTGATGGGATCGCTCGAGGCGGCGCGGGGCGGATCCTCCTGATTGTTCTGCGGCATGAAGGAGAGCATTTCCCGGATGAGCGCCAGGCAGTCTTGGTCGTCCTCGGTTAGAAATTGGGCCACGCCGCTCACCGCGTTGTGGGTCATGGGCCCGCCCAGTTGTTCCTTGCTCACGTCCTCGTGCATTACCGTCTTGATCACGTCCGGTCCGGTGACGAACATGTAGCTCGATTTGTCCACCATGACAATGAAATCGGTGATGGCGGGGGAATAGACCGCGCCTCCCGCGCACGGTCCCATGATGGCGGAAATCTGCGGCACGACGCCGGAGGCCAGGGTGTTGCGCAGGAAAATGTCCGCATATCCCGCCAGCGAATCCACGCCTTCCTGAATGCGCGCTCCTCCCGAATCATTCAACCCGATGATGGGAGCGCCCACCCTTAAGGCGTGGTCCATGACCTTACAAATCTTAGCCGCATTGGTGACACTCAAAGAGCCGCCGAAGACCGTAAAGTCCTGCGCGAAGGCGAAGGCCACGCGGCTGTTGATCAGCCCATAGCCCGTCACCACGCCGTCACCAGGAATCCGCTGCTCTTCCATGCCAAAATCATGGCAGCGATGCTCCACAAGGCGGTCCAGCTCTTCGAAGGTTCCTTCGTCAAAGAGCAAATCCAGCCGCTCGCGTACCGCCAGCTTGCCATCGGCGTGTTGGCGTTTTCTGCGCTCTGCGCCGCCGCCCGCCTCGGCCAGGGAGTGGCGGCGGCGCAGTTCGGCGATTTTGTTTTCGAGGTCCATGAATGACGTCCCTGCCGTTTGTGGCTCCGGTGGCCAGAATTCGCGCCCTGCCTGAGCGCGGTCTAACTTAGCCCCAAGACTCTTCAGATAGAAGGATATCTCGTAGGGGCGGCCCTCGTGGTCGCCCACGGGCGGGCACAAGGGCCGCCCCTACAGCGCGTGGGAGTCAGGCTCCCATGGGATAGTTGCTAAGTGAACAGCATTGATCTTAACCCGTCTGACTCGATCCTTTGGTTCCTCCCGGAGGACCCGACAACGGGGGATTCAAACCGCACCATTCTTCACAAGCGATAATCGAATTGGTTGGCTTCCTCGGATCAAACTTGATGCTCGATGCCAGACATTCCGCGTCGGTTTCAGGAAGTTTGAACTCGGGCAGCGCAGAAACTTCCTGTGCGGCCTCGTAGGTCACGCCACCCACTTCATATTTATAAACCACCAAGCGCATACTTTCGTCAGGGGCGTTTTTCTCAATCCAGTCAATGATCTGCCCTGAAGTGATGCGCCCCCGGCGGTTCACGTCGAGGCGGCGAAGCCTCTCGATCTCCGATGGCGACTTGCGCTTCCATTTGCGGATGAACGATCCGGCCACCTTCACCAGACTGGCGGCAATTCCTGCCGCGGCCACAGCGCCGGCTCCTACCCCAATCCAATTTAGCCGCCCCCACCCGCTCACGGTTTCAGGTTTTCTCCAAATCCTTCAAGAAGTTTCCGGTTCTCAAAATTGGCACCGCCGGCAGTCATTAGCTTACCCATTCCCGCGAAGGCTGGGAAGGGAATTGACAGCCCGGTAGTGTCAGGCAATAAGCTGTAGTCTAAACTGATTTTTTACGATGGCAGCCAGGTGGCGTCAATTTGAGCGGGCTATTGGCATTGCCCTTCTGGGGATTGCACTTGCGGCGCAGCGGTCCTCGCTTGCGCAAGCGCCGGGGCGTCAAGGTACGGGTGCGCAGCCGGTCAAATAAATTTTCGGGAACACGGCCCAGGCGCTCTTTGGCAGAGCGGTTATCCTGATCAAGGGAAAGCATTATACCGAAGCAGCGTCTTTGCTGCATTCGGCCGTCAAGCTGGCGCCTGACCAGGCAAATTTTCACCACTACCTCGGATACGCGCTGTGGAAACTCGACCATTGGAGGCAGGCCCAGGCTGAGTTTGAAAAGGCCCATAAGCTGGAGCCGAAAGATCCCTATACTTGCTATTTTCTGGCGCGCTATGGCGGCACCAGGAAAAACTGCTGGCGAGCCCTATGCGCTGAAAACATCCCGGATGATTTGTATCAGGCTTTAAGCGGGCGGGCGCGTGAACACCGGTAGCCCTTGCTTCGACAAAAAGACTGGTGCGGGGGGCGGGAATCGAACCCGCACAGCCCTTACGGGCCGAGGGATTTTAAGTCCCTTGCGTCTACCAGTTCCGCCACCCCCGCTTGCTCTCTACAGAATTATCGAGCCAACTCCTTCCGTGCGGCGATCGGTACCGCGAACGTCTTGTTCCTCTCAAGTCTTGTACAATGGGCTTGCGGGAGCGAGCAGGATTCAATTTCCGGGTAGACCTCGTCGCGCCGCCGCATCCCGGACTGGGGATTTCGGAATCGATGCAGTCATGCCTTGCTACTAGCCTTCAGGCAGACTGCAAGCCCGTCCCGAAGGGGGATGATCGTCGTGAAAAGTTCGGGCGACTTGTAAACCAAACGGTTGAACTGCTGAATGGCTTTGGTTTCGGCATCGCCTTGCGCGGCGGGCCGCGCGCTGCGCCCCGACCACAAAACATTGTCCGTCACAAACAACCCGCCGGGTCGCACCCGGGGCACGGCCAGGTGGAAAACCTTGGGGTAATCCTTCTTCAGAACGTCATTAAAAATCAGGTCGAACGTGCCCGGCGTGGCCTTCAACATCTCGAGTGCATCCCCGGTCAGAATCTTGACGCGATCGAGCACACCGGCGCGGCCCAGATAGTCCTGGGCGCGGCGCGCATTGGCGGGGTCGCTGTCCGTGTAATAAACGCGCCCTTTGGCGCCCACGGCGCGTGCCAACCACAACGTGGAGTAACCAATGGCAGAACCCATTTCAAAGACGCGCTTGGCGCGTAGGGCTCGAGCCCATTGGAACAGAACCCGGGCGCACGCCGGACCAACGATGGGCACGTTGTGACGCGCCGCGTATTGCTCCATCTCACGGACCACCGGGTCGCGCTTTGGAAGCAGGCGATTCAAATAGCCTGCCGTGTGTTCTTCAAGGATAGGATTCATCGTATGTTTTGTGATGCTCCTTCGACTAGAATTGCCAGGCCTTCAAAAACCGGTTGGCGATGCCCTGCGTGAGCGATTGACCTCAGTCCAGCTTCCGCGCCGCCATGTCCCGCTGCAACTCAAATGGCAGGGTGAACGTTACGTTTTCCGGAACAATCTCCGCCTCTTCCACTGTTTTCACGCCGCGCGCTCTGAAGAAATTCACCACGTCTTCAACCAGATTCTCCGGGGTGGAGGCGCCGGCCGTGATGGCCACGGTCTCGACACCTTCAAACCAGGCAGGATCGATGTGACTTGAATCGTTAATCAGGTAAGCGGGGCAACCGGCCGCGCGCGCCACTTCGCGCAAGCGGTTGGAGTTGGAACTGTTCGCCGAGCCCAGCACCAGCACCACACCGGCCCGCTCCGACAGCGTCTTCACCGCAGTCTGGCGGTTTTGCGTGGCGTAACAAATGTCGTCTGAGGGGGGCGTGCGCAGGCCCGGAAAGCGCCGCTTCAAGACTTCCAAAATGGTTTGCGTGTCGTCAACGCTGAGCGTGGTCTGGGTGATGACGGCGACGGTGGATGGATTGCCCACCTCCACTTTTTCGGCTTCTTCAACGCTGCCCACCAGATGGATTCTGCCGGGGAGTTCGCCCATCGTTCCGACCACCTCATCGTGGCCTTCGTGGCCAATGAGGATGATGGAGGCGTCCTGCCTGGCGAAGCGGATGGCTTCCAAATGGACCTTGGTCACCAGCGGACAAGTGGCATCGATCACCCGCAGGCTCTTGGCGGCCGCCCTGGCGCGCACTTCCGGGGCAATGCCGTGGGCGCTGAAAATCAGCGTGGACCCATCCGGCGCCTCGTCCACTTCGTCCACAAATATCGCTCCCTTGGAGCGAAGCTGGTCGATCACATGGGAGTTGTGCACAATCTCCCGCCGCACGTAGATGGGGTGCTCGTAGAGTTCCAGGGCACGGTTCACCACATCAATGGCCCGGTCCACTCCCGCGCAAAACCCCCGAGGCTTGGCGAGGATCACCTTGTTGACCTTCATTCAACTTGCTCCCAACGCGTGGTCTTTTGCCGCCCAATGGCCAATTCGCCAATCATTCGAGCCAATTCCACAGGCCACGCTCCATCCATGCTAACAGACAGGCCGCAGCCGGTCAAAGAACCAATAACCCTGGTCAGGATGACTTTGTTCAGGCCTTCAAGTGCTATGAAATTTAGATAGTTATATTCTGCTCTGAACAACTTCTTCCCGATGTTGTATCCTCCCCGATGAAGTATATGGAAAGCCTGAGTGTGTTTTGCGGCGGGAGACTCCATTGGAGCTGC
>Ga0307372_10000404_pt1 | contig 76812 bp, 66 predicted proteins | sample OX1MG_FD_202533 | JGI IMG/M metagenome (GOLD analysis project Ga0307372, IMG submission 202533) | Soil microbial communities from Risofladan, Vaasa, Finland - OX-1 | ecosystem: Environmental > Terrestrial > Soil > Coastal area > Acid sulfate soil | place: Finland: Risofladan, Vaasa | collected... | reverse complement strand
GGACGGCGCTGATAAAATCCACGGGTACCAGGCTCTGGCCATTGACGATGCGGAAGGGCGCGGCCAGCTTGATCGTGGACTTGTCCAGCTTCATCTTGCGGTCACCCCGGTGAAACTGGAGCTGGCTACCTCCGATCCAAACCTTCAAGGAGTTTCGCTTCTGCTGCATTGCCGTCACCGTTCCCACCAGATTCAGCAGCGGTCCCAACGGCAAGTAGCTCTGGTTGCGGATTTCAATTGTAGAGAAAATCTGATGACCGTTGGGCAGGTAGAAAACAAAATTGCTACTCTCCGCCTGCCGCGCGGGCCACAACACAAAGACGATGGCTACTCCAAGGGCGGCCATGAAGCTTGCGGAGAGTGAGAAACGGGGTGTGAAGGTTCTGAAGGGCAGAAAGGAAATTTTCAAGCCGGCTCATCCTCTTCGGGTGGATGGAATCATCCCGCCATTAATCTGTTGCCAGATTTGGATTCTAAAACAGTTCCTTCAAAAGATTCAATGCGGGTCCGTTCTTTGCCGCCCGCAAGTTCGACATTGAGCCGGCGAGTTTATCTTGGTGCGTGGCGGTTCCAAGCATGTGGGACAAAAAGTTTTGAGGCATGAATTCCAAGGGGTTTCGGACGACTCCCGACGAGCCGCCGCAAATGCGGCACCGGTGACGCCTGCGGGAATGCTGCTGATACTGCCGCTCAAATTGCGCCACCACCCATTCTTGTTTGGGATTCAACTCTCATTTTGATTGAATATGGGAAACAACTTTAACCTGCAAGGCCATCTGCCTTACACCACAGAGACACGGAGACGCAGAGCTGGTATTTTCCCGTTAAGTTTTTCTCTGAGCCTCTGAGTCTTGGTGGTTCACAGCACCATCCTTTTGATCCCGTCGCGCAGAACCGGGACGTTGAAGTTGAGGGGCAGTGCTGGAAGCCCAGTCCCGGCAGATTCAGCTCGTGGCACAAGCACTCCTCGTAAGCCGACTCGAGCAGCCCCGGACCCAGCCCGCGATGAACCTCAATCGCCGCGCCAATCACTTTTCCGGTCAGGGGATCTTGTTCAGTCGTCATGAAACCCTTCAAACCACAGAGACACAGAGGCACAGAGAAAGAACGCAAAAAATATATGCTCTGTGCCTCTGTGGTTCTTCATCCCAATCCCATCATCCAACGGCGCGCCTTCTACGCTTCAAGCTCCGCGTGCTTGGCCTCGAACGCGTCGGCGGCGGCCCAGAGCTTCGATTCAATGCCGAGATAAGTGTAGTTAGTAGGTAGCATGTGGCAGATGGGAGGGCGGAGTCAGGAGCAAGTAAGCGTAATGCCTCCCTGCGATGGCGCTCAGGAAGGCCGCAATTCCCCGCGGATGACCCGGCGGAGCGTTTCCTCAAGCGTGGGCTTTTTGCCCCCCTCGATGTAGGTGCTCAGCGCATTGTTGATCAAGGTCTGATAGTTGCCGCCGCCGGCGCGATCCACCACGTCGCGAAAATAGTCCAGAATGTCGGTGTCCAAGCGGCGCGTTGCTTTGAAATGCCACGCTTCCGGAGGATGAAAAAAGCTACCAGATCGCGCGCCACAGGCTCTTGGCGGCCGCCGCTGTGCCGTGAGCCACCAAACCGGGCGCTTGAGCGGCTCCCTTGCCGACATCAACCGCGCCGTCTTTTGTAGTATCGAGGCCCGATTTAATCGCTCCACCGGCAGCCGATCCCGCCTTCGAAGCGTCACCTGCCGCGGCCTGGGCTCCATCCTTGGTGGCCTCACCCACGGCGGCGGCGCCGCCTGCCACGTCAGCCCCGCCCGCTTCGGCGGCCTGGCCGGCCTTCACCGATCCCTTGTAAAGTTCCTTGCCGGCGTAGCGGATGACCCCGGCCTGCGCCACCTGGACCATGAAGGCAAGCATCACGGTGCTCAGCATCCATAACCATACTTTTCGTTTCATCTTGATGACCTCCTAAAAGCTTCCTCACCTAAGAAGGTGAGAATTGGCATGTGCCTGCTTACGTTTAATTTCCCCTCGTTTATATTAGACGCTAAACATGGCCTGAGAGGTTGGCAGCCGGAAAAAAGTTTGGGAAGGTCCTCGCAACCGGGCATCCGCATATCAAAATGTTGCTCAGAAGTCCTCCAAAATATCCGTTACCAACGTCCGGGCCAGGTCCCGGGAGAGACGGTCAATGGCGGGCTGGTCCTCTTCAAACAGGACCGGGTTCAGCGGGCTGATTTGGTATTCCTCACGGAAGGTGTAATTCGAGTTGGAATAGATTGGCTTGTGAGTGTGCAAGTCCTGAAGGGTGACGGCGGCCGTCACCTGAATCTGAAGCGTCGTGGCACGACCGGTTTGAGGGTCGAACGTCAGCACGCTCTTCTTGACATTGCTGATAGTCCCCTTCAGCACGGCGTCCGCGCCAGAGGGGTTGGAGGTCACCCGGAACTTGGTCCGGTCCACAAACTCCTCCTTAATCGCCGCCGTCACCTTTTGCTCAATGCGGTATTGATGAGAGAGATTCTTGAAAGCGGGAATGGCAATGGTTCTGACATCGGCAGGAACCAGAACCGCCTTGCCGGCCACGTGATAGCCACAACCGGGAAGCGCGGAAACGGCAAAAACGACCCCGGCGGAGGTCATCCGCCGGATCGTCTTGCGCAAGCGTGGCCCGACTTTCGCAAATTCCTGTAACAGGTTTACAGTTCTATAATTTGAGAACCTATCAAGGAAGGCCAATAATCTCCAGGCGGGATGGCCGTAGAGACTGCATTGCGGCAGAGCGGCGGGTCCCTTCATAGGTCAGTGCAACATCGCTTTCTTCAGGAACTGTTCGGCCATCTCCACCGCACTCTTAGCCGCCAGGTGAAGGTCATCCACCGCGGCCCAAAGCCATAGGCCCGAATTTCCGGAAGCATCCTCCACCACCCCATCCACCAGAATATCCGCCGAGCCGGCGGCTTCGACTTGGGTGGCAGCGGGTTGGGAAAGGCGGTGAACCTGAACGCCGTCGCCCTCAAGGGCCTTGGAAGCAAGCGCCGCATCCGCCTTGGAGCCTACCTCGACATAAACGGAAAATGCAGTGCAAAAAAAGACGGGAACTTGCAAGACGCGGACGGCGGGATTTGGAATCCGGCCGGCAAGTGAGAGGCTCAATTCCCGGCGAATACGAGCCTCAAGCTCTGGAATTGCGGTCCGGGCGGTGCGGCCCGCCAGCCGGGGAAGCATATTGAATGCGATCTGGCTTCCGAAAACCGCTTCCGGAATCTTCTTGAAGCTCATTAATTTCAGAATCTGTTCCTGAAGTTCCTCCACCGCCTGCGGTCCCAGGTTGGATGCAGGAGCAAACACATTGGCCACGCTGCGCACCACGGGGAACTGTGCGGCGATCCGCAAAAGCAATGTGCTGAGCACCACCGAGACCGCATGGGGCGAGCGGATAAAGCGGTTTTTGGTTTCGGTTGACGGGGTGGTGCGTTGGTCCGGCCCATGGGATGAAAAAATAGCGCTGTCTGCCTCCGGGAGAATCTCCACCAAGCTAATCACCACCGGCCCTTTTGTTTCAACACGGCCGCTGGCGTCGCCCCGCGCCCCACTCGCCAGCACGTCCCAGTCAGCGGATGTGAGCGGGGCCGCAACAAAAATGAAATCGAGCTCATCGCCTTTCAAATCCTGAAGCGCTGTGGATTCGAGCGCGCCGGACTCCACGTCCAGGACGGGAATTTCCGGTTCTTTTTTGTCTGGCTCAATCGCCACGGAACTGAGGACCGGAAAGTTCCGCTCCTTCATCACCGTGGTCAATTCGCGGCCCTGCAGGGAAGTTGCCCCCACCAGTCCGACGCGGCTCCCGTAAGAGGGGTTCATGCGGGGTGCGCCTCTTGACCGGCTGATCCTTCGCTTGCCGCGGTGGGTGGATGAGGATGGATTTTGGAAACCAGGCGGCCGATGGGTCCGGAGAGCGCGTAAACCGAGGCAAGGATCAGGAGAACCGGCTCGGAATAAGTCCAAATGGCCCAGATGATAAGCCCGAAAATGATAACATAGAAGAAAGGCCGTTGGCGGCGCAGGTCCAGCGTCTTAAAGCTATAATAGCGCACGCGACTCACCATGAGGAAAGCCGCGCAGGCGACAATGGCGATCCACACCGTGCCCGCCACCCAATCATCCACCGGGTATTTCGCCCAATGGACAACGGCGGCGATAACGCCTGCTCCGGCGGGAATCGGCAATCCCACAAAGTAACGGCGGTCACTGGAAGATCCTTTGTCAATGTTGAAGCGGGCGAGGCGCGCTGCGCCGCAAAGGACAAAGGAGAAGGCGATGATCCAGCCGGTCTTTTGTAAGTAGAAGACCAGGTGCGCCCCGGCAATTTGCTGCACGGCGCGAACGCCCCAAGTGTATGCGAGAAAAGCCGGCGCCACCCCGAAAGCAATCACGTCGGCCAGCGAGTCAAACTCCCGGCCAAAATCGGAGCAGGAATTGGTAAGACGGGCAATGCGGCCGTCCAACCCGTCAAACACGATGGCCCAACCAATTTTCTTGGCGGCATCGTCAAACGCCGCAAGGATTGCAGCGCTGCTCATGTGTGCGGCCAGCATTTGCGCGCCATTCAGCGTGGAAAGAATGGCGATGTAACCGCAAATGAGTGTGCCCAAAGTAAAGAGGCTGGGCAGGATGTAGACGCCGCGCCGCGCCGGTGATTTGTGCGGGCTACTCGCTTTGGGGGGTTGCGAATCCAAGAATGCTGCTCCCGGCTTGCACGCGGTCTCCCACCTTTACGTTCCATTCCGCGCCTGTCTCGATAATCAAATCCACCCTGGAGCCAAACTTGATCATGCCCACTCGTTCGCCGCGCGCCAGCCGGTCTCCAAGTCTCTTCCAGAATACGATACGCCGCGCCACCGCGCCAGCAATTTGCTTCACCACCACTCTGCCCAATTCGCCTTCCACCGTGAAAGCGTTCTGCTCATTTTCCACCGAGGCCGCAGACTTGGAAGCGATATGGAAAGACCCTGGGCGATAGATCACCTTCTTGATGACGCCAGGAATGGGGGAGCGGTTCACGTGTACGTTCAGCGGCGACATAAAAATGCTAAGCCGCTTCACCGTCTTTCCTTCCAACTCTTCTTCGATGATTTGCACCACTTTCCCATCCGCGGGTGATACGATGGCGCGCGGGTCGGCGGGAACCCGCCTCTCCGGGTCTCTGAAAAAATTTAAGGCAAAAATGGAAATCAACAAGAACAGAACAGCAAGGACAAATAGGTGGAGCGCAAAAAGCAACGCTGCCGCCACCAACAGAGGCAACCCGTACCAGTAACCATCCTTGACCATATTCCGATTTTCTCCCGGGAGTCCCGCTGGGGGCAACAAGATTCAGCTTTTGCGAACTCTGCCAGGCCCGGCTACAAGGCCAGAAGCAGCCTGGCATCAAGGCCGCCGGCGGGACCCCGGGAAAAGCAGGGAGAGGATTAGGCGCTCCCTGCTTTATGAAGCAATGTCTCCATCCGGTCTTTGGCCCTCAGCTTCAGTTTCTTCAGCCGGACCTCTTCAACCTGTTCTTGTTCGCTGAGATATTTTTTATTGGAAAGTTGTTCGAGTTGTGCGGCGTAAATGGCGTGTTCGTGTTCGAGGCGTTGGAACTCCGTGTCACTGGCCATCAAATGATCCCGGACGGCCCCGGTAGCGCTGCTCATAGGCGTATCTCCCCGATTTGAATTCAACCCTGCCGTCAGGCTAGCACAGGCATTGAGGCGGTTCAAGAAATAAGTCGGTTGGGTAATGACTCAGTTTGATGTTTCCTGACCATGTTCGCCGCCGTCATCCCCGCGAAGGCGGGGATCCATGCCAGAGACGAGCTTTTTTCCCCGCGAGTTCAGCATGCGACTCCGGTTCGCGGAATGGATTCCCGCTTTGGCGGGAATGACGGTAAAGAAACAAACTGGCACAGAATCGCCAAACTGAGTCGCTACCGTTGGTTGGGTCCATTGGAAGAATCGGCTTGACTGAAGACCGCAACATTGTACTATATCGTACACATTCTAGCAGATTCGAATAGGAGACTGGCAGTGGAGCACCAAATCGAGTTAAACGGCCGGCCATTGATGACCCAGGCGAACCTTGTAGTCTTGGTCCGGTCATTCCTGAGCGTGCCGTCATTATTCGCGCAAAGGAAGGATTGGCAAGGCAAGACTCAAGACAAGGCCATCTTCGCAAGGATCCTGGTAGTATTCTTTGCGCAGCGATTGGCGCTGGAAACCCATTGATGTATAAAGAGTTAGAGCCGAGTGGTTGGAGGCGCGAACTTCCAGGAAAATCCGGCGGGCATGGGATTGAGCCAGGCGCTGAATGCTTTCCCGGATCAGTGCCCGGCCCACGCCCCGCCTTTTGCAGGATGAAGCAACGGCAAGGTTTAGCAGTTCAGCTTCATCTGCAACTTGGCGCAAAACGGCGAAGCCCGAAATGGTCCCGGGCTGGCCCTCCTCCGCTGCTACCAAGCCGAGGTTTCCGGGCGGGCCGATGAGGGAAGCGTAATCCGTTTCCTTCCATTGGGATGCGGATGGGTTCTGGCGCTGGATTGCCATGACCTGCGGGAGGTCTAATTTGTTGAGTGACCGGATTAGAATTTCCATTGGAAGTGGGGATTACAGACCATTCTTGCTCGTGCAAGTGCCGAAAGCGGGAACGGGAATCCAAGGAGTCCTCATTCCCGCGCAAGCGGGAATCCACATTCTGCCCTGCCGCATGGGCCCCCGCCGATGCGGGGGCGACCGAGAATGGAGGAGCGGATCAATCCCTCAAATTGGTTTCCGCATCCGTGCGGCGGATGTAATAGGCGTCGAGTTCCTGGGAGGATGGTTCGCTGCCCTTGAGTTGCGCAGCCCGCGCCAAACGGGCGATCGCTGCGAGCAAATGGCCGCGAACGGAAACCCAACCGATCCCTTGCGGCAATGATTTGCGAAGTTCCTGGGTGGCAACTTCGTGATCGCGGACGACGCAAGTGAGGCTTGCCGCGCCCTCCGCTGTGGTCTGAATGAGGGCCAAAAGTTCGGCAGGTCCGAGAACGAACCCCTCCGCGGCTGGCGAAAATAAGCGGGAGTCGAAAAGTGGCGCGGCGGCCAGTCTCGTTTCACCTGCCGGCGGAATCCGGCTGAAGAGAGCCGTATAGAACTCCTTTCGCCGGGCGTCGAGAATTGGGATGGCACATTCCGAGGACGGTGCGGCTTCCTCCGCCAGAGCATGGAGAACGGAGACGCCGCGCGCCGCCCGTCCACAGGCCTTTGACCAGCCGAGCACGGCGGCCAGCCCGGTGCGAATTCCGGTGAATGATCCGGGGCCGTTGGCGGCCGCGAAAAGGTCAATTTCCTTGATGCCGATGTTGGCGGCTTGAAGAATGGAGTCGAGCCCGGCAAATAGCGCCACCGAGTAGTTGCCGCCACTCCCATGGGGTGATTCGGCCAGGCACTCATGGTCACGGAAGATGGCCACGCCGCCCATTTCGCTGGTGGTGTCGAGGGAAAGTATCAGCATGACTTGGCTATTATAGGGTGAACGGCGGACGAATGAAGGCAGAATCGGGTAGTGGCGCAATTTGCTGTAGCGGCGCTCTATGAGCGCCGGAAACCGTTGAGGATTCAAGTTCGGCGCTCATAGAGCGCCGCCGCCGCAACCAAACGGCGCCACTACCCAGAATCGTGACCCACCAGAGGCCCGCCAGCCGTATGTTAGAATAGAGGTGAAATCTGGAACTCCGAAGACGATCTAACTGGGCCGGGGACGCCTTTAACCCGGCACAAGCGTTTGATTTTTAATGCCGTCCGGCGCACGCGGCGGCAATGACGTTGGGGGCGGCTCAAAGATGCCGCTCTCGTCCAAATTCTATGCCTGAAATCGCCAAAGCGGCTGCGCGGCCCCTGGAACTGACGGAGGTTCTTTCGCTCCTCCTGCAGGCCGGGGAACGGATCAGCTCCACTCTCGATCTGGACGAGCTTCTGCAGCGCATCGCGGAAATCATCAAGACCGCCATTGACTACGAAGTGTTCGCAATTCTCCTGGTGAATGAAAAGGCCCAGGAGCTCCGCATCCGCTTCAGCGTGGGGCACCCCGAAGATGTGGTACGCAGTCTGCGGATTAAAGTGGGCGAAGGGGTGGTGGGACGGGCCGCAGCGTCGCGCCGTTCCGTGGTGGTGAACGATGTGACCAAGGACGCATCCTACATTCAATCCCTGCCGGCGGTTCGCTCCGAACTTGCGGTGCCACTCATTTTCAAAAACCGGGTTGTGGCGGTGATGGATCTCGAGTCCCCCTGGCCCAATTTTTTCAATGACCAGCACCAGAACCTTATGGAGCTTTTGGCCAGCCGCATCGCCGTGGCCATTGAAAACGCCCGTCTTTACCGGCGCAGCGTGCGCCAGGCGCGGACGCTGCAACTGCTGAACGAAATCAGCCGGGAGCTTTCCTCGGTACTGGTGCTGAACGAACTGCTGCGCAAGATCGGTACTTTGGTCCGGCGGCTGATTCATTACGACCGGTTCGGAATTCTCCTGACGGACGAGCATACCCAGACTTTCAACACGGTCATCTCCGTCAAGCAGAACCAGAGCACACCGGACCGGGTCAGCGTGCCGTTTGGCAAAGGGATTATCGGCGCGGCCGCGGCCTCCCGCCGTCCGGTGCTGGTGGCCGATGTCACGCTTGACCCGCGCTACATCGCCAGCAACACGGAAACACGCTCCGAGATGGCCATTCCTCTGGTTCACCGGGACCGGGTGATTGGCGTCGTGGATCTGGAGAGCGGCGAAGTGGGCGCCTTCAATGAGGATCATGTCCGCATCTTTTCAACGCTGGGCCCCCAGGTGGCCATTGCCATTGAGAACGCCCGCCTTTATGAGCGCGCCGTGCGCAGCGAAGCGCGCATGGAAAGGGATCTGGACCGCGCCCGGGAAATCCAGATGCACCTTATGCCCACACCCTCCCCGACCATCCAGGGGCTTGAGGTGCAGGCGCGATTTCGGCCGGCGCGCGAGCTGGGAGGCGACCTTTACGACTTTCTCTCCTACGGCAAGGAGCGCCATGTGCTTGCCATCGGGGATGTGAGCGGCAAGGGAGCGCCGGCCGCGCTCTATGGCGCCATGGCCATTGGCATCCTGCGCAGCCTGGCTCCGCAGCGGTTGATGGCCCCGGAAATGCTCAAGAAGCTCAACATTCTGCTGCTCGACCGCAAGATTGAAGGTCATTTCATTACGCTAACTTATTGCGTGTGGGAGCCGAAGACCCGCGTTTTGAAACTGGCAAATGCCGGAATGCCGCTGCCGGTCCTGGTCCGCAAGGGGAAGGTCCACGCCATCCGCGCCGAGGGAATTCCGCTGGGCTTGTTGGACCACGTTGAATACCAGGAGACTTCACTGACTTTGCAAAAGGGTGACCTGCTGGCCCTGTTTTCCGACGGCCTGGGTGAAGCAACGAATGCCAAGCTGGAAGAATTCGGCAACCGCCGGTTGGAGGCGCTGCTCCGCCAGCATGCGCTTCAGCCGCCCGCCGAGATCATCGAAAAGCTCTTTGAGGCGATCGGAATATTTGAACAGGGAAAGGCGCCGCGAGACGACCAGACCATCCTGTTGGTGAGGGCCAAATAATGGAAGTGGCGCAGACTCCGGTGGACAAGAGCCAGGCGCAGCATGCACAAGCCGCGCCGTGGGAGAGGGACGGCTTTGAGTACCGCTCCGGCCAGTTGTTCTGCGAGGACGCGCCGCTGCGGGAACTGGCCGCGCAATTTGGCACACCGCTTTATGTTTATAGCCAGGCGGCGATGTTGAACCGTGTGCAATGCTTGCGCGATGCGCTGCGAGAAATCCCTTCGCTGTTGTGCTATTCCGTCAAAGCCAATTCCAATCTTTCCATTCTGAATGTATTGCGGGAAGCGGGCTGTGGGTTTGACATCGTTTCCGGCGGCGAGCTGGCGCGTTGCCTGAAGATTGGCGCCGGCGGCTCCGGCATCGTCTTTTCCGGGGTCGGCAAGACGGCCGCTGAAATCGATGCGGCGCTCAACGCCGGAATTCTTCTGTTCAATATTGAGTCCTCCGGCGAATTCGATCTGATCGAGGCCCGCGCCCGGCACCACGGCATCATCGTGCCCATTTCCATCCGTATTAATCCTGACGTTGAAGCGGAAACTCATCCCTACATCTCAACCGGGCAGACCATTCACAAGTTTGGCGTGCCCGCGGAGGAAGCCCTGGTCCTTTACCGCCGCGCCGCGTCTTCCAGCGCCTTGCAAATCTCAGGCATCGCCTGCCACATCGGCTCGCAAATCCTGGAGACCGCTCCCTATCTGAAGGCATTGGACGAGCTTCTCTCAGTGGTTCGAGCCGTTGAGTCGATGGGCGCGAGGGCGCAATACGTGGATCTGGGCGGCGGGTTCGGAGTTCGATACGCTGGCGAGACGCGCTTTGACCTGACCCCATTGGCCGCAGGACTACAATCCCGGTTGCAAGACCGGAGTCATCGCTTGATCCTTGAGCCTGGCCGGTTCATTGTTGGCGAGGCGGGCGTTCTTCTCACCACCGTGCTCAATGTGAAGCGCAATGCTCTCAAGAATTTCGTGGTGGTGGATGCCGGCATGAATGACCTGATCCGCCCCGCGCTTTACGGGTCCTATCACGGCATCATCCCGGTGAGAGACCACGAGGCTCGAAAGATTTTGGCGGACGTGGTGGGGCCGGTGTGCGAGACCGGAGACTTTATCGCCAGAGACCGGGAAGTGGCCGAAGTTGAGATCGGAGAGTACCTGGCCATTCTCTCAGCGGGGGCTTATGGGTCATGCCTCGCTTCCAACTACAACTCCCGGCCGCGCCCCGCGGAGGTGTTGGTCCGCGGCGGCGCCACGCATCTCATCCGCCGCCGGGAGACGATGGACGATCTAATGGCGGCCGAGATGCTTTGATGTTTTCTTCAAGCCTCGCAAAGCGGAAAGTGGAATGTTTGACGAAATGCCCGCCAAGCCCCATCAATAAAGGGCGAAACGCCAGTCAGAAAAAACATTCCGTCAAGAGTGCTCGGCATTCAATTTTAGAGGTACGAGCCTGAAGAATCCGGTCTAGGGCAATACTGTTCGGTTTGGGTGTACCTCCTGAAGTTTATGGCAGGAGCGTCGCCTCCCCTCATCCCCGCCCTCTCCCCGCTTGCGGGGAGAGGGGGAACCGCGCAGCGGTGGGTGAGGGGTTCTCGTCAAATGCCTTGTGTAGTTACCCTCGACCGGACCTTAAGTGAACAACATTCAGGCCAGAGGTTCTTCATATCTTGCGGACTGCCTTCTGCCGGCTGCAACCTTGCTTCTCTACCGCTCTCCCCACTTCAATTTCTGGCGCAGGATTTCATAGTAGCTGCGGTGGTGCGGCTGAACCAGCTCGACGTAGGAGGATGACTTGCTGGCTCTCACCGTGTCTCCGCTTTGCACCGCGATGGCCACTTGTCCATCCGCGGTGAGATAGACGGACTCGGTATGCCCGGTGATGACGACTTCGATGGTGACCGAGTCCGGCAGAACGATAGGGCGGTTGGTGAGCGTATGGGCGCAGATGGGGGTCACAATGAACGCGTTCACGCTAGGAACAATCACCGGGCCGCCCGCCGCCAGGGAATAGGCGGTTGAGCCGGTCGGCGTTGAGACGATCAGGCCGTCGGCCTTGTAATTGGAAACGAATTTCCCGTCCACGGACATTTCGAAGTCGAGGATGCGGGCAATCGCGCCCTTGTTCAGCACCACGTCATTCAACGCCAGCAAGGATGAAATCACCTCGCCCCGCCGGACGATGTCCGCTCGGATTTGCACGCGACGGTCGCATTGAAAATCACCGCGCAGAACCCTTTCCAGTGTGGGATAGAGATCGTCCAAAGTGATGACGGTCATGAAGCCCAGCCCGCCCAGATTCACCGCCAGGATGGGAACGGGTTTCGTGTTCAAATCACGGGCCGTCGCCAGAAGCGTTCCGTCACCACCAAAAACGACAACCAAGTCCGCTTGCGCCGCCATGTCATTCCGGGAGATGGCGGGCTCTTTGGCATCGAGCAGGGCATTCGTCTCAAAATCCACGAACGGTTCGACACCGCGCTGGCGCAGCCATTCAAGCAGCGGTGGCACCACCCCCCGCACGTCTTCCTTCCTCGGCTTTGATGTGATTCCGATTCTCCTGATTTCCATTGATCCTTTGACGCCCAATTGGGATACGGAATGCGCGCTTCCGGTTGGTTTTGCGGCGCGCCCCACGCCGCCGGCTTTGCCCGGTGGCAGTGTACCAATCCGTTTGGGCGGCCGCTTGGAAAGCTCGCACAAAGAACTGCTATTTTAGCCGCGTCCGGGCCAGATTGCATGAAGGAAAAATTCGCGGTTGCCGGAAGCGCCCAAAATGGAACTTGGAACTTCTCCCATCTTCTCAAACCCCAGCTCGATGGTCTTCTGGCTGACGCGATCCAGGGCTTGTTGATGAAGGACGGGATCGCGCACCACGCCGCCTTTGCCGACTTGGCCCCGGCCCACTTCAAACTGCGGCTTCACCAGCACCAGCAGGCGCGCGCCGCCTTTTAGCAGCGGCGGAAGAACGGGCAGGATCATCGTTGCGGAGATGAAAGATACGTCCATCGTCACCAGATCAAAAGTCTCTCCCAACTGGTTTGGCCGCAAGTATCGGGCGTTGGTCTTTTCATGAACCCGGACGCGGGGATCATTCCGTAATTTCCAATCAATCTGATTGGTTCCGGCATCAACGGCAACCACCCTTGCGGCGCCGCGCTGGAGGAGACAATCGGTGAACCCGCCGGTGGAAGCGCCCACGTCGAGGCATATCTTCCCGGAAGGATCGATGTGGAAGGCATCGAGAGCGCCTTGGAGCTTCAGCCCGCCCCGGCTGACGTAGGGCAGTCTTTCGCCGACAATGCGGATCTCCGCGCCGGCCCGGACCACGGCGCCACATTTCTCAAGCTTTTGGCCATCGGCCAGAACTTGGCCGGCCAGGATCAAAGCCTGCGCCCGCTGCCGCGATTCGGCGAAACCCCGGTCTGCCAGAAGACGGTCCAACCGTACTTTGCCCTCGGACTCAACGGCATGACCGGATGGACGCTTCATCCAACCTCGATCGGACGGTTTGTGAAGGTGAGGATCCTCGAGTAAAACATCGTGAATAACGCGGGTCAAGATCAATGCTGCTCACTTAAGGTCCGTTCGAGAATGATGCACACGGTTAAACCAGAGCCCCTCACCCACCGCTGCGCGGTCCCCCTCTCCCCGCCTGCGGGGAGAGGGCTGGGGTGAGGGGTCAGGCGACGCCTCTGACATCAACATCATGAGACTCGCCTTATCTGAACAGTATCCGGGTTAAGACCGGATGGCGCGATAGCGGACGTCGGCGCGAGCCGTTACTTCACCCGCATAAGTGCGAATCCTTTGCACAATACCGTCCACGTCCAGGCCGTACTTGGCATGAAGCAGGCTCGGCGCACCGTGTGGAATGATGCGGTCCGGAACGGCGATGCGCAAGATGCTGGTAGCGATTTTCCGGTCGTGTAGCAGCGCGGCGACGTTGGCGCCGAATCCTCCCGCTTCCGTGCCCTCTTCCGCCGTCACCAGAAAACGCTTCTCCGCCGCCAGCACCGCTATCAATTCTTCGTCCAGAGGTTTCATGAAGCGGGCATTGATGACGGTGGCGTGAAGTCCTTCCGCTGACAGCCGGGCAGCGGCCTCCAAGCAAGGGTAGACCATGCTGCCCAGCGCCAAGATGGCGATGTCGTCACCTTCGCGCAGAATTTCCGCTTTGCCAATTTCGAGCTTCTTGAAATCCGGATCGTAATCGACACCGAGGCCGTTGCCGCGAGGATAGCGCACGGCAGAAGGCCCGTCAATGGTGAGGGCCGTCGCCAGCATGTTGCGCAACTCGTTCTCATCCTTGGGCGCCATGACGACGATTCCGGGAGCGGCGGCGAGATAAACCAGGTCGTAAAGGCCGTGGTGGGTTGGACCGTCGGCCCCCACCAAGCCGGCGCGGTCCAACGCCAGCACCACCGGCAGCCGCATCAAACACAAGTCGTGAATCACCTGGTCATAGGCGCGTTGCAGAAACGTGGAGTAGATCGCCGCCACCGGGCGCATGCCTTCGCAAGCCAGGCCGGCCGCAAAATCCACGGCGTGCTGCTCGGCAATGCCCACGTCGAAAAAGCGGTCGGGAAATCGCTTGGAGAACTCGTCCAGCCCCGTCCCCTCACTCATCGCGGCGGTGATGGCGACGATGCGAGGGTCTTTCTCCGCCAACTCGCACAATGCCTTGCCAAACACCGCCGTATAGCTCGGCGCCTTGCCGGGGGCCTTGTGAAATGCGCCGGTCGAAATGTCAAATTGAGTGACCCCGTGAAATTTGACCGGCAGCTTTTCAGCGTGAGGGTAGCCTTTGCCTTTTTGGGTGACGATGTGGAGCAAGGTGGGGCCGGGATTGTCTTTGACCTTGTCAAGTACGGTGAGCAGTTCTTCCAGGCTATGGCCATTCACCGGGCCCACGTAATCAAAACCCAGTTCCTCAAAGACCATTCCCGGGATCAAAAGGGTTTTGGCGGTGTCCACCATGTCCTTCGAGAGGCGCAACAGGCGAGGGCCCAGGCGGGGAACGCTCAAAATCATCTTCTCCACTTCGGAAGTCAGGCGGTGATAGGCCTGGCCGTGAACGATGCGGTTGAGATACCCCTCAATGGCGCCGACATTGGGGGAGATGGACATTTTGTTGTCGTTCAGAATGACCAGGACTTTTTTCTGAAGCGTTCCCAGGTTGTTGATCCCTTCCAAGGCCACTCCGCCTGTCAATCCGGCGTCACCCACCACGGCCACCACGTGGTAGCTCCCGCCTTTCAAGTCGCGCGCCACGGCCATGCCCAGCGCTCCGGAGATCGCCGTGCAAGCGTGCGCAACGTTGAAAGTGTCATAGGGACTTTCATCACGAACCGGAAAACCGGAGATGCCGCCATATTGCCGCAGCGTCGGGAAGCGGTCGCGGCGGCCAGTGATGATTTTGTGACCATACGCCTGATGGCCCACGTCCCAGACAATTTTGTCCTTGGGGGCATCAAAGGTGTAGTGCAAAGCCAGGGTCAGTTCCACCACTCCCAGGCTTGAGGCCAGGTGGCCGCCAACCTGTGACACGACTGAGATCAGGTAGTCCCGCAATTCCTCCGCGACCTTCGGCAGGTCTTGGCGAGGGACTTTCTTCAGATCGCCGGGGGAATCGATTCGCGTCAGATATTGATATTCCATCATTCTTCCCTTTCACTTCCCGTCCTGAGCCGGAATGCCGATGCCGCTAACCTGGATGCTGTTCACATAGTGCAGCGTTTCGTAAGTTCGCTCACGTATTCTCGCACCCCCTCACCCGGCGCGACGGGAAGCACTGCTTCCCCGCGCCACCCTCTCCCCGCTTGCGGGGAGAGGGGCTTGGGGGTGAGGGGTTGTTGACGAACGTTGCAAGAATACGTCACCGTAATTGCGAATGGTGGTACTTAGCCAACTATCCCGTTGGAGCCTGATTCCCACGCGCTGTAGGGGCGGGCCTTGTGCCCGCCCGTGGGCGGACGTCAGGAGTTTCGCTCCACCAGGTAGTGGGCGATATCCTGCAGGCGCTGCGACCGCCCTCCGCAGGCGTCGAGGGCGCTGCATGCTTCTTCCACCAGCCCGGCTGCCATGCTTTTGGACCGTTCAACTCCATATAACGCCGGGTAAGTTGCCTTGTGCTGCGCGCCATCTTTCCGAACGGCTTTTCCCAACGCCTGTTCGGACCCCAGAACGTCCAGCAGATCGTCCGCAATTTGAAAGGCCAGTCCCGCCTTTTCTCCATAGACGGTTACGGCGTTCAGCCCGGCCTCGTCAGCGCCAGCCAGGATCGCGCCGCTCCGCACGGCGATGCGGATAAGGGCTCCGGTCTTCGCCGTGTCGATGAATCCGACGATGGCCGGAGTGACTTGGTGTTTCCCGCTCTCCAGATCCACCACCTGCCCTGCGACCATGCCGTTCCGGGTGCCAATGGCGTGCGAGAGTTCATTGACCACCCGCAACTTTGCCCCGGCGTCGCACCGGCCTGCCCCGGAAATAACTTCAAAGGCGAGTGTGAGCAGGGCGTCACCGGCAAGGATGGCGGTGGCCTCTCCGAAAACCTTATGGCACGTCGCTTTGCCCCGCCGAAGATCGTCATTGTCAAGCGCCGGAAGGTCATCGTGGATCAGCGAATAAGTATGAATCAATTCCAGCGCGCAGGCTGCCGGCAGAATCGCAGTGTCTTCGCCTCCGAAGAGTTTCCCGGCTTCAAGACACAGGATGGGCCGAAGCCGCTTTCCTCCCGCCAACGTCGAATAGCGCATGGCTTGGTGAATGGACTCGGGATACTCGGCAGCGCCGGGAAGCAGGCGGTCCAATTCGGCATCAACTTGGCCTCTTTGGGTCTTGAAAAATGCCGCGAGCGAACTCGCAGACTGGTTTACAGAAGCGCTCAAGGGGTCTCCGCATCCTCCGGATCAAAAGGCTCCGCGGCCAAACCTCCTGCCCGTTTTTTAAGGATTTCGACGCGCCCTTCCGCCTCTTCAAGCTGCTTGTGGCAGACATTGGAAAGCTTCATCCCTTCTTCGTAGAGCTCGAGGGATTTTTCGAGGGGAAGATCCGCCTGCTCGAGTTGTGAAACGATGGCGTCCAAACGCTCCATGTTTTTCTCGAAGCTGTCGGCTTTGGCGCTTTTTGTGGGTTGGTTCATGTTAAACACCACTCTGCGAGGCGGTTAAATTGCTTGCCACGGGGCTCACTCTGAAATCCCGGATCTTCCGGCTGACGACCGGTTCGCCAATGAGCCGACCGCCGCTTGCGCCACTTCGAGCGCCAAAGCGTAGCGTCCAAACGGCGATGAGATCTGAACGCCTTGCACCATGCCTTTCATCTCCAGCAGGAGTTCCTGCGCGATCTTCAATCCTGCGGCGCGAGCCTGCTCACCGGTGTCTGCCTTTCTCATGCGGTCAAGGACCGCTTGGGGTACGGACATGCCCGGCACCTCGTTGTTCAGGAACTCCGCATTGCGGAGACTGGTGAGGGGCAAGATGCCGGCAAGAATGGGAACGGGTTGCGCGCCCGCAACCTCGACTCCTTTAAGGAACTGTTCGAGTTGCCTTGTGTCAAAGACGGGTTCTGTGATCGCGAAATTCGCGCCGGCCGCGACTTTGTATTCAAAGCGCCGGACTTCCTCATCCATTCTTAGCGCCGCCGGGTTGGCCCGCACCCCGATCAAGAAGCCGGTAGGGGTGCCGAGGGGATTTCCGCCAATGTCCAGACCGCGGTTCAGATTGCTCAGAATGTTGACCAGTCCGATGGAATCCACATCCAGGACGGTGGTGGCGCCGGGATAGGCGGTGAACTGCGAAAGCTCGCCGGTCACGGCCAGAATGTTCTTGATGCCGAGCGCATAGGCGCCCAGCAAATCCGACTGGATGCTAAGAATGTTCCGCCCCCGGCAACTGTAATGAAGAAGGGCCTCGATTCCGGCGCGTTCCTGCAGGAGCGTGGCAAGGGTTTGGGCGCTCATGCGCGCCGTGCCGCCCTGGCCATCGGGAACGTTTAGCGTCTCGATACCGTGTGATTGGAGAAAGCGCGCCCCTTCCATCTCCCGCGTGGCGTCGCAACCCTTGGGCGGAATCATCTCCACCAGAACCGCGAATTCGCCGCGAGCGAGTTTTTCCCCAAGATGGGAACGCGTTTCGATGGGCGCCGGCTCATGGGCTGGAACCTCGCGCCGCGGCGCCTCCAGGCGGACCCGCTTGCGGATGGGTTGCAAAGGTCGAACGGCCGACTTGAGGGCGCGGATGTGATCAGGAGTGGTCCCGCAGCAACCGCCAATCAGCCGCACGCCATGATCGATGAAATGGCGGGCATATTCGGCCATGTAGTCGGGGGAGCAAAGGTAAATGCTGCGGCCGTCCACCGTGCGCGGCAGTCCGGCGTTGGGCTGGGCGGAGAGCTTCTTGCCAGTGACCTTGTTCATGCGCTCAATGGTTTCAAGCATCCCGGCAGGTCCCATGCTGCAATTCAGGCCGATCACGTGCGCGCCGCAGGCATCCAGGTCGCGGGTGAATTCCTCGGGTCCGGCCCCGGTGGGCGTGTTACCGTCCTCTTGGACGGTCATTTGCACCACGATTGGGAGGTGGCTGACTTCGAGCACGGCGAGGACCGCTTGGCGCGCTTCGCTCAGGTCAATCATGGTTTCGATCACGATCAGGTCAACGCCGCCCTCAACCAGCGCCTCAATCTGTTCACGGAACTGGGCGCGTGCTTCCGCCAACGAGGTGGGCCCGAGTGGCTCCAACGGAATGCCCAGCGGTCCAATCGAGCCAGCCACGTAAAGGTCTTCACCGGCGATCTCCCGCGCCAGTTTTACGGCGGCCAGGTTGATCTCCCGAACCTTGGGGGCCAAGTCATATTTTTCGAGGCGTGCTTGAGTCGCTCCGAAGGTATTGGTCTCAAGCACTTCCGCGCCCGCCTTCATATATGCCAAGTGGACGTCCTTCACCAGTTGGGGCGCAGAAAGGTTGAGCTCATCGAAGCAGCGGCTGAAGGAGATGCCCTTCGAGTAAAGCATCGTTCCCATGGCGCCGTCGCAGACCACAATCCGCTTTTCAATTCTTTCCAGAAAAGGCTCGCGCATGTTTATGACAGTTTAGCATGGTCCGGGATAATCTGGCCCAGGACGGGAAGGCGCGTTACTGGCGCAGTTTGCTGTAGCGGCGCTCTATGAGCGCCGGAAACCGTTGAGGATCCAAGTTCGGCGCTCTATGAGCGCCGCTACAGCAACCAAACTGAGACACTACCGAAGGCGCAGACTCGACAAAAAAACAGAGGGGCCATCCCGCAAAAAGCGGAACGGCCCCTTTTTGAAACTCTCAAGTCTTGAAGACTTGAGCATCCAGACAAGCCCTACAAGTTCCCCTTTTTAATTAATTGCAGCTCGGGAACCTAAAGGCACCCAACCGGGTGCTCCAAGCGAAGGTTCCGGTTGACTGGTAATACTCGGCGGTATACCAGAACGTGCAATAGTCCTGGGAGTCGAGCGCCATGCTGGTGTAATCTCCCCAGCGATTGGCGGTGTCGATCTGTGAGCCGGTACCCGCGGTCATCAGGATTTCAGATTCCATGGTGCCGGGGGAATCCGTCGGGACGCGGCCCGTAATGTTGATGGAGGGGTACATGGACGAGCTTGATGTGCTGTAGCCGAGCAACATGTCACCCTTCTTGTCTTGAGCGATCGACCCCATCCAGCGATAGTTGGTATCGGGGGCGAAGGTGCCCTGCTGGAATGGCATAAGACTGGTAGAACTTTCCGAAGACCGGAACTCATACCACCTTTCGCCGACTTGTCCAGTGGGGGAGGTCACTGCATGGTTTACCGTCCATGATTGGTGTTCGGCAGCGCTGGGGAATGCTGTCGCCACATTGACGTAAGCCAGCCGGTACATCAGCCGGTCGCCCAGGGAGTCCAGCACATCGCCGACGCCCTTCTGCTGAATGCAGGCGCCAAAGCCGCCGCAGGCCAGGCCGAAGGTGCTCACGGTGATAGGCATGGTCCCACCGCCACCCGTGAAGGTGGAGTCATTGGGATTGGCGAAATCCACATGGAACAGGTACTCGTAGAGCGTGTTCGAACTGCTGGGATTGCCGTTATCGATGCTGCCCAGAAAAACTTCCGCCTCACCCTTGGGCGGAAGAGCCCCAGAGTCGAGGTCGCCAGGCAGGAAGCTATCATCAAAGGTGCCTTCCTGGAAGCAAATTTGGGTTGCGGATGGGTCTCCAGTCAGCATCTTGGTGCGATCGTACGCGCAGGGACGAGCGCCAACGAAGCCATTGCCGCCGGGGCCAAAGTTGTTCTGGGATTGGTAATAGGCGTCAGGCCAAACTCCCCACTTGGGATAATCGGGGAAGCCCGCTGACTGCGGGAATTCGTAGCGGAAATAACTCCCCGTCGCATCACTCGTCTGCGAGACGGCGATACAGGTCTCGTACGGAGACGAAAACACGTTTTGTGTCAATACCCAGCGTTGAGCAATCTTGTCCCACTGGGCAATGGGATCCCCATCGTTGTCGTTTTGGCATTGGCCGCCAAACCCGGCCCAGATCTGGTTGCCCTCGATGGGTCCGAGCTCAACGGCGCCGGTGGTTTTGTTGAAAACGGCGTAGGATACGTTCACCCACTCCACAACTTGAGTGGTTCCCACTGCCAGATTCACATCGGGTGGGGCATCCGGAACGGAGTATCCGGGGAAGCCCACCCCGACGCCCAATAAGTTCAGACCGGCGTTCACGCCGACCTTAGGCAAAATCATCTTCTGAATGGCGCCGTCGATTGCACGACCGCGGCCAACACTCATCATCAGATGCGCCAGCTTCGGGTACAAAACAGGTTCTGCTTGATGGAAGCCGTAGCGGGGTTGAATCGGGTTGTTTTTGACAAGTTCCCTGAGCGGCGGTGAAATGTCAAAGTGAACCGCTTGGTTGACTTCTGGACGACTTGAACCCTGGGATGGGTTCTGTGCCGATACCGGGTTGGTTCTCATCACCGCCAGACACAAAACAAACAAGGCGATGGCGAGCGCGAACCCCAAGATTTTCATTGTGTTTTTTCTCATAGCCTCTCTATGTTTCCTCCCTTTGACGCCGCCTGGTTTGACAGAACCGGCGGGGTCTAACCGTTATGTGCGTGTCAGTTTTATCACAGCTCTGACTCCCGCGCAAGCGCATAATTCACCTGTGGAACTGGTTGATATATGAGTGGTAACCTATTGAAAAATAATGCCGCTACGCTCCGAGTGGGCTTCTTACAAAAAGGCCGGGGAAGGCCATCCCCACTCGCGCCGCGGGAAGACGCATCGTGGACCATTTTCGCTGCTGTAGCGGCGGTCTCCGACCGCCGCACTTTATTCTTCGGCGGTTTCCGGCGGTCAGAGACCGCCGCTACAGCAAGCTGATCCACCACCGCAAGCCGTGGAGGGTTGCCCCGTGGTAAACTTGTAGCTCAAAGCCGCCTGCGGGCGAGCTGGAATCGAGAGGAAATGGACGGCCCGGTACGGAATCTCCGGCCACGTTCGCCATGCCCCCTCGCACCAATCGACATCTCGTGAGGAACTTCGTGCAACGAACCTGGCAACAATGTGTTCAATGGATTTGGCGAACGCTGGTGATTGGCAGTGTAGCCTGCTGGTCTGCAACCGGTTGTTTTGGGCAGCGCACCGTTATGCAAGACGCAGGCGCAGGCAATAAGATGGAGCTTGTCTATGATGCCTCCGGGAATGTGATGGAAAGCAAAACCCTGAGCGCCGCCGGCAAGCTGATGGAGAGAGTTCAATACATTCGACGTCCCGGCTTTTACGCTCCCCAACAGATTTCTACGGGGTATTGGCCCGATGGCAAGTCGGTCCGCACCCGGTCGGAAATGAATTACGACGAGAACGCCAACTTCACTCGCGAAATTATCCGGACATTTGGCCAGTCGGGGAAGCAAACTGAGGGAATCAAACTGACCCACGATCCGTTCACGGGAATTTATACTTGCTGCCATTGGGATGTGAAGGCCGCAGCGTACCAAAGCAATAAATGCCCCTCGGGCGAAGGGTCATCCGAAGGTCCCGAAGCGAACCCGGAGCTGACTTATGCAGAGGTGATGAAAGAGCTGTCGTTCGCGCGGCAAGCCCGTGTTGAACAGCAAAAGGTTGAGCGCATGTCGCCCATGACTCCGGTCACGCCGCCCATCACGACAGAAAGCGGAGAAATCGACGTGATCCTGCCAGCCGATCTCCGGCCCGGAGATCGAGTCTCCGGAAGCGTCGTGGAAAATGCCGGAAATTACAATGGAGTGCCGGGCATCCATATTGTCCCCATGCGCTTACCCTTTGAATCGCAAGGCGCTGCGGCATCCCTACGCGGTTGGACCTTCGAGGCGGCGGGATCGGGCCGTCAGTTGGCCAACGGTCCCGTGACTTTTACGGTCCCGGCAGGAAAGCCGGGGTTCAATATCACTTTGCGGGAAGTGGGAAACCCAACACATGCCGTTTCCCGGCGACTGGCGATCGCAAAAACCCGGGGAAATTCGAGACCGCAGCAACCGCGAGATTTTGAGTCGGCGGCGATCTGTTTGATGGGCAGCCTTTGCGCCGTCCGCGCCCCGCTCAGCGGGGATAGCACCAAGACGTTTGCGGCGGTCGGCAGCAGCCCCGCGCCCATTGTGGCTGAAACCAGCGATACAGCTTACATCGCTATTCCCGGCAAGGTGCAACCGGGACCGTCTCACTTGATTGTGGCTGACGGCTTGCTGGTTGCGGCTTTGCCCGTGGATGTGGCGGCAATCAGCTTCAGGCCGGCTCGCCGCCAATTGAAAAAGGGCGAGTCGATGATCGTCTACGCAAAGCTCTCCGGACCTGAAGAGCTTCCCGATCGCGACTGGAAGGCAGGAATGTTCCCACCCGCCGTTAGCTTGGAGAAAGCTCGCAGTCTGGTTCCGGGTTTCGAGTTGCCACAAGAGTCCAAAGAGGGATTGCTCTTGCTGGTGATTCGCAACGCTACACCCGGGCCCATTTCTTTGCGCAGTTCGAAAAATCAAACCTTTGCCTTCAAGCTCTCTCCTGACTCTTTTGAGAGAGGGGAATTCAGATACAAATTCGTGGCAGACGCTTTGCAATCTGGCCGGTTTAAGCTCGAAGCATCCCTCCTGCCTTTTCTGGCGCCGGTGCGCGGCCAGCAGTTCAGCCTTCGTCCGGGCGCGGCGAAGTAGGGGCGGGCCTTGTGCCCGCCCGAAGGGGCCGCACCGAAGAATACCCCTGCTAACACTGCTCTTTGGCGGCCGCATATGGGCCACTTTTGCGGAGAGAGATCTCCGCAAAGGCGGTAGGTCCTCGTTGCGGTGCAATCACGCCGATTGCACCGGCGCGGCTTTGGGACTGCGGATGGAGGCGGAGCGGGCTTCCAGCCTTTCCGCGTCGGCCACGCGATGGGCCTGGCGGAGCAAATGTGCGTAAAGGTCAAGGCAGGCGGCAAGGTGGGTCTGATGGGCCGGTGCTTTTTCCAGAATTTCCACTGCTTTCTTGAACAGAATTTCAGCTTGGGGCACATCTCTCTTCCGGCGGCAGAGGAGCGCAAGGTTCTCAAGGTCCGCGGCAATTTCGGGATGCTGCGCGCCCAACGCTTTTTCATCAATGGCCAAAGCGCGACAGTAGAGAGCTTCGGCTTCGTCGAGGCGGCCCTGAGCTTCAAAGATCAGCGCCAGATTGCTCAGGTCAGTCGCCACGTCCGGATTTTCCGGCCCCAGGGCCTTTTCATCCACTTCGAGGACCCGCCGGTAAAGCGGTTCGGCGTCTCCCAGCTTGCCGTATTCGTAGTAAAGCGTGGCCAGATCGTTCAAGGTACGCGCGATCAAAGGGTGCTGCGGCCCGAGGACGTGCTCGCGGATGTCCAATACTCTTTTATAGAGCTGTTCTGCGGTTGAAAAATCGCCCTCCGCCTCGCTCAACAGCGCCAAGTTGTGGAGGTCGCTTGCCACCTCGGGGTGGTTTGCGCCCAGCGTCTTCTCATCAATGTCCAGTACGCGGCGGTAGAGCGGCTCGGCATCCGAATAACGGCGCTGTGTGGCGTAAAGCTCCGCCAGGTTGCTCAGGATCGCTCCCACTTCGGGATGGTCCGGGCCAAACGATCCCTCCTTGATCTCCCAGGATTTCTTGTAGAGCGTTTCGGCTTCGGGGAACTTTTCCTGCGTGTAGCAAATGGTGGCCAAATTATTGAGGCTGGTGGCCACATAAGGGTGGTCCGGCCCCCAAGCCTCCAACCAAATGGACATGGCCCGCTCAAACAGCGGCGCGGCTTCACGGAACCGGCCCTGAGTCTTGTAAATCAGCCCCAGATTATTCAGTGTCGCTCCGATTGACGGGTGGTTGCGTCCGAGCGAAGTTTCCTCAATGGTCAGGATGCCCTGATAAAGCTGCTCGGCTTCCTGTAGTTTCCCCTCTTGAATGTAACGGTTGGCGAGCCTCGCCAGATTCTGCGCCACTCTTGACCGCTCGAGATCCGGTGAGTCCACCTGAATGGCCAGGGCCCGCTGGCCAGGTTGGGTAACATCCTTACTGGCGGACGCCGCCGGTATCCCCAATTTCTTGGAGCTGAACTCGGCATTCGACAGGCCCGCCACTCTTGCGTCTGCGCCAAGCGAGCTTGGAACTCCTCCGGCGCCATCCGGAACTGCCTGATTCCCGGCGGCCTCGCCTGCGCGCCCCGCGTTCCCGGCGGTAGAGGCTTCCAAGTTGACGTCAGCGAACGAGGGCCGCGCCGGTCCTGCGCCAAAACTGATAACGCCGGGTAACTGACCGGGAACCGGCGGGTGACTGCCAGCAGCCGAACCCCCGATTTCTGGCCCTGGCGCGGAGACGGCGGGACTTTTCGCCCCGGAACTCCGCCCCAACCGCTGCTCGATTTGGGCAATTCGCTTCCGGGTCAGCGCCACCTGTGAGTGGTCACTGCCCAGAACCTTTTGCCGAATCGCGAGCGCTTGTGTCAACAGGGCCAGAGCCTCATCCGGCTGGCCCTGCGCCTCCTTGATGGCGGCGAGATGGAAAAGGTCGCTGGCGGTTTCGTGATGTTCAGTTCCGAGTTTTTTCTGGTCGATCTCCAGGACACGCCGCGCCAGCACCTCTGCCTCATTCAGTTTTCCGCGAGTCAGGCACAGCTCGGATAGATTGCTGAGGATGGTGGCCACTTCAGGATGGCCGGGGCCGAGCGCTGCCTCCTTAATGGCCAGCGATTGCAGGTAGAGTTTTTCTGCGCCTTCGTAATTTTTTTGAATGTGGCAGATGGCCGCAAGGTTGTTCAGCGCCGTGGCCACGGAGGGATGTTCGGGGCCTAGCGCGTTCACCCAGATGGTCATGGCGCGCTGAAAGAGCGGCAAAGCCTCCGCGTACTTCCGCTGCGCCTTGTAAATCAGAGCCAGATTGTTGAGGCTCGCGGCCACGGCGGGATGCTCGCGGCCCAGCTCATTCTCTCCAATTTCAATGGTGCGGCGGAATAAAGGCTCGGCATCCGCCAGCCGCCCTTGCGCAATGTAAAGCGCCGCCAGGTTGTTGTGCGACTCCGCGAGTTGAATGGAGTTGGCGTCGGGAAGGGATTCGAGAATTTTCAGGGACTTCAGCAACAGCTCTTCGGCTTCGGTTAGCCGGCTCTGGGCGCGGTAGACCTCGGAAAGCCCTTTCAAGATCGCGGCGTAATGGAATCCCTGGCCCTCAAACCCTTCCGCGTCTTCGAGCGCCAACTTGTACTCGTTCTCCGCGTCCTGGTAGCACGCCGACTCATACGCCATTCGCCCGGCGCGGGCGTGATCCTCCCAGCCGCCGTCATCAAACTGTGAATCCGAGGCGGAGAAGAGTTCCGGGTTGTCTTTCCGCACTTCTGCCACAGGAGCCTTCGCAATCACCGCTATTATCGCATGGTTGAACGGGTTATCCCAATAGCAACGAAACATTTTCAGGCGGGCGGGAATGACGGCGCTGTCGGGGCGACCCTTGCGCTCGCCCGCGGGCGGGTGCCAAGCCCGCACCGACTTGTGGAAAACTGCTGGAACGAACCCATTCGCCGTCTCATGCTACCTTTAACTCATTGATTCTAAATAGATTGACTGGATTATCCCCCGAAATCAAATCAACTTACTCATAATACGAGCGTTAGACGATTTAACTCCGTTTATCAATGGCTTCGTCTACCCGGATTTCTCACCAAATTTTCCGGTACGCAGGAAGGGCGGGGTATTTACCCCGCCCTTCCGTTGCGGCCGCGAACCGGGCGAGAAACGGGTTCTCAGTGCAGCGTTTCGTAAGTTCGCTCACGCATTCTCGCACCCCCTCACCCCCAGCCCCTCTCCCCGCTTGCGGGGAGAGGGGCTGGGGGTGAGGGGGTGTTGAAGGCCGTTGCAAGAATACGTTACCGTAATTGCGAATGGTGGTACTTAGGGTTCGTTCCGTAAATTTCGGTTGCGCTCGCCACTCCCGCCACCTCTGGGAAGCCTTCTGACGGGTCCAAACCGTTATGGAGTCCATACCATTTTAGCCAATGGAAGGGTGCATGGATGGAAAAATGGTAGTGGTACATTTTCGCTGCTGTAGCGGCGGTCTCTGACCGCCGAACTTTATTCTTCAACGGTTTCCGGCGGTCAGAGACCGCCGCTACAGCAAACTGAACCACTACCGAAAAAATGCTTTGTATCGAAGCGATACATTGTATACAGGAGACAGGCGGCCCCTTCCTGGCATGGTAAGGTGCGTGCCGGGGCTACTTTTGCTGCTTCATGCTGACCTTGTGAGACTTCCAACAGTGCGGAAAAGGAACTTTGGTGGAGGCGGGGGGAGTCGAACCCCCGTCCGAAAAGCCATACATTTAGAAGACTACATGCGTATCCCATTCACTCGAGCATCTCGCCGGCGGCCCTCAGGAACGGGCAATAACGAACCGCCAGCCAGCCTGATCCCCGTTGCCGGGTCTCGCCCAAGGACCTCAGGCGGCGAATCCCCAGGCCAGCCCGCGAAGATGGCGCCTCTTTCCGCCCCGCGGGCTAAACAGAAAGAGACGCGCTACCTATTAGGCAGCGAGAGCAAACTGCGTGTTGGCAGTTGTATTGTTCCACGCCGATTGCGGGTGGTGTGGCCCCCGGCATGCCTTCTAAACGCACCTGCTTCCGTCGAAACCGGTACGCCCCCATACAGTTTAGATGATACCACACCTGCACAACCCCCGCGCGTCCGGGCACGCCAGCGGGCGGTGCAGTCTGCTGGCAGGATATTCTGAGCCACTGCAGGCCCTCATTCCCGCGCAATCGGCAATCCACGCGGGCGGCAGTGACATCGTTTTGCGTGTCGCAGCCCGGTTGACCGGTCTTCACTTGCTCGACAATGAAAAAAATATACACGTGCTTGACCCTGATCCTCCCGCGAAATTTTCTGGGGTTGTTATTTCAATGGCTTACAGCGATAACCATTTGGCAGCCTGTGTGCTAATATATTAAGTATTGATCTCTTCCGGACACGGTCCGGTAAGAAACAAGAAAGTGGAGAAGCGAAGGAGGCAACATGGTCTTTATTCCTGCTTGGTATTCTTCGATTCATTCCATTTTAATAGCCACGTTTGCCCAAATTTCCGCGCTTTTCCATCACGTTGCGCATGGGGTTCTCAGAAGCCCAAAGCGTAGCTTGAAATGGGGCTTGGCGTTGACCGGAATCGCAGTCTACGGTATTGGGCTGGCTTACATGATGGTCGATGCAGGTTGGTTCTCTGCCATTCTTCTTATTCTAATGGCTCCTGGGATGGTTTTTTTGACGTACCTCCTCTTCAAGACACCCCACATTCGTGGCGCACGCATTTCGCGCGACCACCACGCAAACTCCCCGGAGCATTCGCGGTAGGTTTAATCTCTGCGCTCCTTCCTCTCCACTTCTGCTTCAATGGCGCGCACCGTGGCAGAAGACGTTACCTTGACCCTCCCGCTTTTTGTATGTTACGTTGACTTTTGACAAGGCCAGGTTTATCCCACGCATCACCTTGAGGCTCAGGTTGTCCACTTCACCCGGCATCAGTTTGAAACGGACCGCGCTCAATTCCGCGCACAAGGCCGCTGGCGCCCGCATGGTGGAATTCGGCGGTTGGGAGATGCCGGTGGAATATTCCGGCATCATGAATGAGCACTTGGCCGTCCGGCAGCGCGCCGGACTTTTTGATGTGAGCCACATGGGCGAGATTGAAGTCCAGGGCCCCAAGGCTCTTGATCTTTTGCAACTCGTCACCTCAAACGACGTATCAAAGTTGAAACTCAATCAGGCACAGTATACGGCGCTGATGCGCCCCGAAGGCAGTGCCGTGGATGACTGCCTGGTACACCGGTTAGGCGAAAACTTCTATTTTGTCTGCGTGAACGCCGCAAACACCGACAAGGATTTTGATTGGATACGGCAGCACAATGTCTTCCCATCTTCTGAAGTCGAACTTCGCAACGTTTCCCAGGAATATTCGCAGCTCGCTTTGCAAGGACCCGCTTCGGCGCAGATTTTGGCCAAGCTCACCCAAACCTCCCTCTCGAGCATCAAGTACTATTGGTGCTGCAATTCAAATTGCTGCGGAGTCAAAGGGTTGCTGGCGCGCACCGGTTACACAGGAGAAGACGGATTTGAATTTTACTTTCCACCGTCACAATCCGAGCGCGTCTGGAGTGCGATGCTTGAAGCCGGCAAGCCTGATGGACTGATCCCTGCCGGTCTGGGCGCGCGCAACACGTTGCGCCTCGAAGCCGCTTATCCGCTTTACGGGCACGAACTGGACGACGCGACGACGTTACTCGAAGCCAATCTCGGCTGGATTTCGAAGCTCGACAAGGGCAATTTTCTGGGCCGTGACGTGCTTGCCCGGCAGCGCCAGCACGGTGTGAGCAAGAGGTTAATTGGTTTTGAAATGACCGGCCGGGGCATCGCTCGCGATGGATACGCGGTGTGGGTGAACGGAAAACCGGCAGGCCGGGTAACCAGCGGGTCGTACGCTCCGTTCTTGAAGAAGAATATCGGCCTGGCATACGTTCCGCCGGACCTGGCGGAAACGGGCCGGGAGATTCAAATTGAAATTCGCGGGAATCTGACCGCCGCAAGACAGGTTCCCCTCCCTTTTTACAAGCGGCCGAAGTAGCCGCTCCAATCCGCTCGCACAAGCTTTGGAGAATCTCATGTATCCACAAGAATTCCTCTATACGAAAGAGCACGAGTGGGTGCGCGTGGATGGAACCACGGCCACCATTGGCATCACGGACCACGCCCAGAAGGAGCTCGGTGATATTGTGTTCATTGAACTTCCCAAGGTGGGGACCCATGTGACGGCGAAAGAATCCTTCGGGACGGTGGAATCGGTGAAAGCCGTCTCCGACGTCTATTCGCCCGTCAATGGGCCGGTTTCCGCCGTGAATACTAAATTGGCGAATAACCCGGAAATGTTGAACACCGACCCTCACGGCGATGCCTGGTTGATTCAAGTTGAACCGATTGACCGCCGCGAAACGGAAGACTTGATGACGGCTGAGGAGTATGAAGCGTACTTGGAGGGAGGCGCAAGCCACTGATGCGTTATCTCCCGAACTCCGCCTCCGACCGCGAAAGAATGCTCAAAGCCATCGGGCACAAATCGGTGGCCGGGCTTTTTGAGCAAATTCCGGAAGCTTTGCGGCTGAATGGCCGCCTGAACCTGCCGGGTCCGCTTTCCGAACCGGAAATCCTGCAATTCTTTCGCGATGCGGCGGCCGAAAGCAGCCGCGATTACCTCTCTTTGCTCGGCGCGGGTGCATACTCCCATTACCGGCCTGTCACCATTGACATGCTGCTCTCGCGGGGCGAATTCTTCACCGCCTACACACCTTACCAAGCCGAAATTGCTCAGGGCACCCTGCAGGCGATGTTTGAATTTCAAACATTGATGGCAGAACTCACCGGAATGGAAGTGGCCAACTCGTCGCTGTATGATGGCTCGACCGCCACCAACGAAGCGGTGCTGATGGCGATGCGGCTCACCCACCGGGATCGGGTGGTGCTGGCCCGGACGCTGCACCCGGAATATCGTGAAGTGGTTCGCACGTATGGCCACAACCTTCAGACTGAAATTGTCGAAGCGCCTTACGAGACTTCCGGGCAGATCGATCTGGCCGAATTGGAACGGCTGCTGGATGAGAAAACTGCTGCCGTGGTTGTTCAATCGCCCAATTTCTTCGGAGTTCTGGAAAAAATCCCAGCCATTGCTGAGCTGGTCCATCGCTCTGGGGCACTTTTGATCGTTGCCGTGACGGAACCTCTTTCGCTGGGATTAGTCAAGCCCCCTTCCGAAGCAGATATCGTTGCCGGTGAAGCTCAATCCTTCGGCATTCCTGTGGCTTTCGGCGGACCCTATGCCGGGTTCCTTGCCACGCGGGAAAAATACGTGCGGCAGATGCCAGGGCGCTTGGTAGGGCAGGCCGCCGATACCGAAGGCCGTCGCGGGTTTGTGCTGACGCTGGTCACGCGCGAGCAGTACATCCGGCGGGAGAAGGCAACTTCCAACATCTGCACCAGCCAATCGTTGTGCGCCCTCGCCGCCACCATATATCTTTGCCTGCTCGGCAAACACGGCCTGCGCGCGCTTGCCGAGCAAAACCTTTCCAAGGCTCGCTACGCCGCTGAGAACATCGGCGCCGTGCCCGGCGCGTCGATCCCTTTCACTGCACCGCACTTCAACGAGTTTGTTGCGAAGGTTCCGGGCGATGCAGAAGAGCTTCTTGCCGCGCTGCGCGAACAAAAAATCATCGGCGGATTGAACCTGGAACGGTTTTACCCGGAACTTGAGAATCACCTGCTGATTTGTGTCACCGAAATGGCCAGCAAAGAAGCGCTGGACCGGATGGCAGAGGTTTACGGAAAACACGCCGCAGGAATGAAGGCCCGGCCTGCCCGCAAGGGCGCACCCGCGGCAGTGGCTAGCGGGGATTGACGAAGGAAGCGGCGAGGTTCGTCTGTCATTCTGAGCGTAGCGAAGAATCTGGTCCCGTCAAGGGACAATCACCCAGATTCACTGCATCCCATAGCTGATGGACACCGCAGGAGGCGGAGTGGAACATGAAAAATAAAAAAAAGAAACAGACTCGCACTACACTCCCGGGGATCGTGGTCAAAATTCCGAAGAAGTTGATCCCCGGCAGCGTCTGGTTTCTTGTTTCCGAGGATGGAACAAGAGGCCTCAAAGCAGAGCTGAAATCTCACACCCAGAAGGACGGACGGCCGGAAGTGGTTTTTAGAACGGTGAACCTTCGGCAATTCCGCAAGCGAAAATCGCGGCCTGCCCCCAAGGGCGCACCGGCGGCGGTGGCCAGCGGGGATTGAGGAAGGAAACGGCGAGGTTCGTCTGTCATTCTGAGCGAAGTGAAGAATCTGATCACTCGAAGGCACAATCGCTTTCGAGATTCTTCGTCGTCTTCGGCTTCTCAGAATGACAGGCTGGAGGGCTTTTTCAGAATCTTGTTAGGAATGACCGCCCTTGGGCGCGGGCTAATATGAGCAAAAAAAACAAAATCACGCAAGCGCGAACCCACGTCACTCGCAATGAAGACTTGATTTTCGAGCGCTCCTCACCCGGCAAGTCCGGGGTGGATCTGCCCGCATTGGACGTCCCCGCCGCTGATCCCAAAGAGTGGCTGGGCGAGGAATTCTACCGCGAAGACGTGGACGGATTTCCTGAAGTTTCTGAAACTGAAGTCATCCGCCATTTCACGCGACTTTCGACATGGAACTACGGAATCGATACCGGCCTTTATCCGCTCGGCTCCTGCACCATGAAGTACAACCCGCGAATTAATGAAGTGGTGGCGCGGCTGGATGGCTTGGCGACGGATCATCCCTATGCGCCGGAACCCCTCGTGCAAGGCTGCCTGCGGGTATTGGCGGAGACGGCGCGGTGCTTGAAGGAAATCACAGGCATGGATGCCATTTCCCTTCAGCCGGCGGCGGGCGCGCAAGGCGAGTTGACCGGCTTGCTCTTGATTCGCGCTTTCCTTGACGATCATGGCCGGCGGCGGAAGTACATCCTGATTCCAGACTCCGCGCACGGCACCAATCCCGCCAGCGTCACCATGGCGGGTTATGAAGTTCGCAACCTGAAATCGAATGCCCAGGGTTGTGTCGATCTCGCCGAGCTCGATCATGCCATGACCGAAGACGTGGCGGGACTGATGCTCACCAATCCCAATACGCTCGGCATCTTTGAAACCCAGATTCAGGAAATTTGCGAGATTGTCCATGCTAAAGGCGGCCTGGTTTATATGGACGGCGCCAACATGAACGCACTGGTAGGAGTAGCGAGGCCGGGCACGTTTGGCGTGGACGTGATGCACCTGAACTTGCACAAGACATTTTCCACGCCGCATGGCGGCGGCGGGCCAGGCTCAGGTCCGGTGGCCGTCAAGCAGTGCCTGGAGCCTTATCTGCCTGCGCCGATGGTTGAGGAATCGCCGGAAGGAGCTTATAGGTTGAATTATGACCGGCCAAAGAGCATTGGCCGGGTGCGCGCTTTCTACGGTAATTTTGGAATGGCAGTGCGAGCCTTGGCCTACATTTTGGCTTACGGACCGGAAGGCCTGCGGCAGGCAACCGAGGACGCTGTGCTGAATGCCAACTACATCATCCACCAACTGAAGGACGCTTACGAGCTTCCCTACCAAGCGCCCATCATGCACGAGGGCGTTTTTTCCGACCGCAAACAGGCGGCGCGCGGCGTGCGCACCGGCGACATTGCCAAGCGGCTGATCGATTACGGATTTCATCCTTACACCACGGCGTTTCCGCTTATCGTTCCCGGCGCTATGATGATGGAGCCCACCGAAAGCGCCGGCCGCGCCGAAATGGACGCCTTCATCGACGCCATGCACGCCATCGCTGTGGAAGTAGAAGAAGAACCGGATCTGGTGCGGAAGGCGCCCCACACCACCCGCGTCAGCAGACTCGATGAAGCCACGGCGGCCCGCAAGCCCATCCTGCGCTGGAAGGCGTAGGGGCAACCTGGTGGTCGCCCACGGGCAGGTGTAGGGGCAACCCTGGTGGTCGCCCACGGGCAGGTGTAGGGGCGACGCTGGTGGTCGCCCACGGGCAGGTGTAGGGGCGACCCTGGTGGTCGCCCACGGGCAGGCCAAGGCCTGCCCCTACAAGGTTGTGGACGCCGCTGGCTGGATCTGCACCAAACCCTTGCCCGGTTCCCCGAAGCTCAGCGTATCCATAGGACAGACGCTGACGCAGATGCCGCAACCGATGCAGGAGCTGGTGGCGTTGTCGAGCACTTCCTGCTTCAGCGCATAGTTCATCACATCAATCCCCACCTGGCAATTCCGGGAGCACTCAGTGCAGCCAATACACTTGTCATTGGCGACGATGCGGAACTTGCTGATGCCAACGCGCGCGTAAAAGCCGCTCATCAAGTGCATCAGCTTCGCCAGCGGGCACCAATAGCGGCACCAGACCTTGCCGCCCAGAAACGGATAGAGAGTTACCGGCAGGATTCCCACCAGCCAGATGTCGGCCATCAGGTGATAGGTTTCAAGCCCCCAGGAGGCGGGGCCGCTAAAGAAAGCAATGCTATCCTTCAGCAAAATGGCGATCGTCACCACCACGGCCACGGCCAGCACCACCATGTTCATCCGCTCCCACCGAATGCTGGTCCGGCCTTTGGGAGCAAGATGCCGCCAGCGGTCCCCAAAAGTCTCGGCCAAACCCCCGCAACCGCAAATCCACGAGCAGTAACGCTTGCCGTGGAACAGCACAAAGATGGGGATGACAACGAAGGTGAGCAATACTCCCCACACAATCCAGATTTTGCTGGGATCGCCAAAGAACGTGTAGAAAAAGAGCGGCCAAGCGTAAACAATGCCGTAAGCGCGCCAGGCCTGCCCGGTGAATTGGGGATCATGGGCCAGCCGCGCTCCCACCCACTGGTAACGAACCGCCCACTGGAACAAAAATTCCGGAATCAGAAAGAAGAAGATCCATTGGAATGAAAGCAGGCTAATGTAACGCCAGATTTGGAATTTATCCTTGCGGTCCAACCCCCAACGCTTGATGGCCTGGATGCCAAACACCGTCATGGTGAGCGTGTAGAGCACCGTATACCAGAAGGACCAGGGGCGGTTGAGGAAAGAGAGCAGCTTGTAACCCCAATCACGATATGGCCAGAACTCATTCCCTTCTCCGGCCTTGATTCCGTAAACCGAATAGAAAGCAATGAAGGAAAGCCCAAGCCAGGAATAGCGGTCGCCACGTCGCCCGGTAGCGATCAGGCTGGCAGCAGCCGCCGCGGCCAGCAGAGCTCCAGTCCAAGTTGGAATCGCAGGCAGTGTGTGCCGCAACCCATCGGCGAGACCTCCGGCAACCCACAATCCGAAAAAAGTGATGAGCACCAGGGCAGCGGCGCGAAGCGGGCTGCCATTCCATTCGTTTTCCAGCTTGATGCCCAGCGACTTCAGGAATTTCACCGGCAGGTCAGCCCCAATCAGCACAAAGGCGTGGTCATAGGGCGCCGTGGAAACCGTTCCCTTCCCCTGCTGCTGGGATTCAATCACTGCTTCTTTATTGCGGAATTCTTTGACCTGCGAGTTCAAGAGAAGCTCAATCTTCTTGGCCTCCACCGCCTCACGCAGTTTGCGGGCGTTATCCTTGAACAGCAGCGGGAAGTCATCTTTGCGATGGCACAGGCGGACGCGATTCTGTTCGGAGAGAACCAGCGCCGCCTCAATCGCGCTGTTGCCTCCGCCCACCACCAGAATGTCCTCATCGCGATAATGGCGGGGAGAATAGAGCCGGTGATAAATGGCCTCCCGTTCTTCGCCCGGCACGTTCAGCTTGCGCGGGTTGCCGCGCTGGCCAGTGGCCAGGATCACGCGGCGGGCACGGTATTCCCCCTTTTCTGTGCGCCCGATCAATGAGCCATCCTTCTGACGCTGGAGCGAGGTGAGCGGCTCCTCCGTGTGGATTTCAAGTTGGTTTTCGCCCACGATTTGATTCCACCGCTCAATCAAGTCTTCCTTGCGGGCGCCATCCAGCCAAAGCTTGCCTTTGGGCGGCGTCGAATCCGGCTCCGCGTAAACCCACTTGCCTTCCGGGAAGTTCTCAATGGTATTGGCGATCTTCTCCTTTTCCAGGACCAGCGTACGCAGGCCGCGCTCCTTGGCGGCCAGAGCGGCATTCAGGCCGGCGGCGCCCGCCCCCACCACAATCAGGTCATAGGAGTCCGCTGAACTGGATCGAGCGTCCGGTTTGGCGGCAATGTGCTCGATCACTTCAAAACCCTGGGCCATCGCCAGCTTGATGACCGGCGCGCCAGCCAAATCGCCGATCACGTAAAGGCCGGGAATATTGCTTTCGAGGTTCTTGGAAAGGTCCGGCCGCCGTTGCAGCATGTCGCCGCTCGAAAGGATGGCCTCAATTTTCTGTCGAACCAGCGTTGGCATCAGATCAATCCTCCGCGCTTTTGGAACTGGAATGAATCTTTGAAACTTCGGAAGCAAAGCGTGGCAGGAGTTTCACCCCGCAAGCAATACACGCCTGCGCCGAGGGGTGATTGGGCATCCCGCACCTTGGGCAGGCTTGGGGCGAATGGGTGGCGGGAATCTTCCGAAGGCCCGCCGGGATACCCCCGGGAGCTTGCACCTTTCGGCGCGGGCGGCTGACCAAAAAGAGATATCCGGGAAGATTCAGAAAGAAGCCGAGTGCAAAACCGGCCGCAGGGGCGTAGCCAACCTCCAGCGAACGTTGCGCGCAAATGGCGGCGAAGGCTAAGCCGGCGAGCACGTAAATTCCCAACCAAATCCAAATCAAGCTCGGCCCGCCGGACCCGGCTTCTGCGCCGAGGAATGCCCCACCGCCCGGCTCAAGGTGACTCAGCCACTTTCGTGGAGAATGGATAAAGCGGTCGTAGCAATCCGGCCAATGAAGAGGAATGCGGAAGCCATTCACGATCAGATAGACCGGATCAGTGGGGCGAAGCTTTTTGCCGTCAATCAGGCAAACGTCACCCGGCTTCTGGCTCACCCTCACTCCCAGTTGCTTGCCTTCAAACATCAGCTTGGTGGGAGGTGAGGCAAGCTCTAAAATGCGAGCTTGCGGAGTAGAAGATATACCAATTGCGATCAGTAAAAACAACGGAAAGGACACGACGCGCAAGCCCGATGACTGGAACCGTTTTCGCATGGCACACTCCTTACTCCCTGCCAGCCCCATTCCCACTGAAGCGGTGTTGCCGATTCTTTGAGTGGCAGCGCATGTTGGTTTGAACGTACTGTTGACGGTGAACGCACTCACTGCCCTTCAAGCGACTTCTTCGCAGCCGCATAAGGTTCTCACAGGACCAAGCGAAGATCAAGCATCCCAATGGTCTTTGTCTCCGTCGGTTTCGGGACAGACATGTGCCAGAGGCTGCCTTGGGGCGCGCCACGGGCGAGAGCGAGGGTCGCCCCTACATCTGGTATCGTGGGCAGAAATCTCCCCATTAGGTGGTATTTTTTTCTGTACTTATCGAATCGCACATGTTAGGCTGGCTCGGAAGCTGGAAGGAATTCTCGCGCCAGCGTCATGGTTGTGCGCCAGCACGAATGACTGGTCCAAAGCGAGCAGGCAAGGGATTTCCAGAGCCCGCACTCCGCATCCTCGGTGCGGCCATACGGTGTATTTTTCCTCGTCCGCCTTCCAGTTCCTACCGTCTGTCAAGGGCGTCCCAGGGCCGCCGAACCTCAACGGGCTTGCTTTGCCAGTTAGCGGGTTCGGACAGGAGGATCGTAATTTGTTCAAGCTAAAAAGAGTTGAGTTGCAAGGTTTCAAGTCCTTCGCGGACCGCAGCCGCCTGGAATTCGGCATGGGGACCGCAGCGATTGTCGGTCCCAATGGATGCGGCAAATCCAATCTGTCGGACGCGATCAGTTGGGTGCTGGGTGAGCAGAGCGCGCGGATGTTGCGTGGTGAGCGCATGGCCGATGTTATTTTCAACGGGAGTGGCAAGCGGCCTCCAACCAGTATGGCGGAAGTCAGCATGACCCTGGTAGGGGCCGGCCCGGCTGCTGATCAACGGCCGGGCGGCTTTGTCGCTGCCTCGAAGAGAGTTATGCTCGGCGCCGCAGGGGGAGCCGAAACGATTCCAGCCGATGCCATTGAAGTGGCCCCTCCGAATGGCCACGGGAGACCGGTGGATCGATCCGAAGAAGAGATGGTGGTCACACGGCGTCTTTTCCGGTCGGGCGAGAGCGAATATTTGCTGAACGGACGGGCCTGCCGCTTGCGGGACATCCAAGATATCTTCATGGGCACCGGCCTTGGTCCTGAGTCCTACGCCATCATTGAACAGGGCCGCATTGGACAAATCCTCAGCTCCAAGCCCTCAGACCGCAGGTCCATCATCGAAGAGGCGGCAGGAATCTCAAAATTTAAGTCCCGGAAACGCCTGGCGGAAGCCAAACTCGAATCTGCGCGGCAGAATTTGGCGCGAATCTCCGACATCCTCGAAGAAGTTTCAAAGCAAGTCAACTCCCTGAAGCGGCAAGCATCAAAGGCCGAGCGTTACCATCAACTGCACGGAGAGTACCGCACCAAGCAACGCGTGGTACTGGCTTCACAACTGGTCCAAATGCAAGCGGGACATGAGCAGCTCAGGGTCGAGCACGCCGGGCTGCAACAGCAATGTGCGGAGAGCGCCCATCGCCTTGAGGAAATTGAACTTGAAGCCAGTGACCTGGCGGCCCGGTTCGAGAGCCTTGAAGAACAGTTGAAGCAGGCTCGGGAGCGGCTGGCGCAGGGCGAACTCGAAATGGAGCGGCTCCGTTCACGCATCGAGCAGGCTCGCCGCGAAGCAGCCAGCCTCGAAAAGCGCGCGGCGGAAGCCAACCTCGAAATTGAGCAGTTACGGAAACGCCGGGATTCGCTGCAGCAAGAGATCACGGAGCGCGAGAAGCAAATCGGGGAAATTGGCCGGGAATTGACCGACGCTCAGGAGGCTGTGGCCGTAGCAGTCGCGCGGCAGTCGGAAACCGCTTCAGCTCTTTCCGCCGCTGAGAAACAAGTGGAATCACTTCGCCAGACCGTGCTGGTGGCGGTGAGCCGTGCAGCGGACCTGAGAAACCAACTGGTGCAGGCCGAGGAATCTGGTTTTGCAATCGACCGCCAACTGGCCCGGGCACGGACGGAGCGCGACGCCGCCCAAGCGGAACACCAAGCCCTGGCCGCTGATCTCGGTCAACTCGAACAAGAACACCTGAGCCATTCGAGTGCCTTTAGCCAGCTTTCCCAGTCGGCTTCCGAGCGATCTTCATTGCTTGAAGAAATAAGGAGTCAGGAATCGGCGTGCCACCAGAAATTGGAAACGCTGCGGGAAGAGTATTCAAAGGCATCGGCGCGCAAGCAGGCGCTTGAAGAGTCGCTGGCCCGCCATGCCTATTCCACCGACAGCGTGCGCAAGCTCCTTTCCACAGAACGGAAAGGAGATGGAAACGGTAATGGCTTCCATTCGCTTGGATTGCTTGCGGACTTTGTGGAAGTGGCGCCCGGCTACGAGGAGGTGGTTGAAGAATTCCTGCGGACAGAACTCGATTCGGTGGTGGTGGAAGGTCACGAAGAAGCTCGCCGAGGCATGGCCCTTGTCGAAAGGGAGGGAAGCGGAAGGGCTGCTTTCTTCATTCAGAAGTTTCAGGCCACAGGAAATGGTAACGGCCACACGCCGCCCCCACCGGCCTTAGCCGCCAAACCTGCAGGGGTCACGGCTTCCCTTCGGGAACTGGTGCGGTTCGAACCGAAGTTGGGATTGAACGGCGAAGAAGCGTTCCCTGCCCTGTCTTCCACTTATTTGGTCGCGAACCAGGTGAGCGCCGAAAAGCTTGCCGAGGCTTATCCCCTATGCCATTTCCTGACCCTGACCGGCGAACACTATCATCACCGCATGGTCTCGGGCGGCAAGAAGGCAAGCGCTGGCCCACTTGCACTTCGCAGGGATTTCCGGGAGCTGGATCGCCGCACGGCCGATCTCAACGTTGCCGTCGGCCATGCGGAATCCGAGTGGGAGGAGTTGAAGAAAACGGTCCGGAGCTACGAAGAAGAATTGGCCAAACTGACCGCCGGCCGGCAGGATGCAGAGAAGCAATCGCTGGTGGCCCACGAAAAGCTGCGGCAGACCAAAAGGGCTTTTGATTCGGTGGTCTCGCGTATCAAGACCCTCGAACAGGAAGCCGCTTTGCTCGAGGAGGAGAAGCAGCGAATTGCAGGGCGGCGAGCCGAACTGGAAGCGAGCTTGGAGCGAGGCAGCGAAGATAGAGCGGGGAGTGAAAGCTCCCTGGCGGAAGCCCTTGAGTCAGCCCGTGCTTTGAGGATCAAATTGGACCGTTTGGGACTGGAACTGGGAGAGGCCCAATCCCTCGCCAGCGGACTCGGCGAGAAAATGCATGGAGTGGAAACCGATTACCATCGCCTCCACAACCACGCCACAGAGACTCGCGAGCGCGAGGAACGGCTCGTGACCCTGACCCGTGCCTTATTCGATGAGATCCGGCAATGGCAGGATGAAGGATCAAAGGCGGAAGAACGTTTGGGTGCGATTGCCGAGACGCAGGAAGATGGCCGCGCCAATTTGCAGTGGCTCGAACGGCAGGCGGCAGACCTGCGGCTCCGGCGCGACGAGATGAATCCGCGGGTGGTTTCGGGACGAGCTGAACTCGACGCCTGCCGCGAGCGGCGTTCGGCCGCTGAGGTAGCACTGGCACGGGCTGAATCGGACCTTGCTCATCACGTTCAACGCTGCCACCAGGAGCTCGGTCTGGAGCCGGACGCATTGCTGGGCGAAATTGGACCCGATCAAATTCTCGAAGGCCAAGACCTCACGCTGGGCAGTCAGGAGGCCGAGGAACTCCGGGCTCGGATGGAGCGTTTGGGGCCAGTGAACATGATGGCCCTCGAGGAGCTTCGCGAGGCCGAAGACCGCCAGACTTTTCTGGATACTCAACACCAGGATTTGCTGGCTTCAATTAACGATACGGCCCAGACCATCCGCGAGATTGACCATGTTTCGCACCGCCAATTTCGCGAGGCGTTTCAAGCCATTAACGGCTTCTTCTCCGATTCGTTCCGCACCCTTTTCGGTGGCGGAAGCGGGGAGATGCGGCTCAGCGATGAGGCCGATCCTGAAAGCGGTATTGACATTGTTGCCCAGCCCCCCGGCAAGCGTTTGCAAAACGTCTTATTGCTTTCCGGCGGCGAAAAGGCTCTGACGGCGCTGGCGCTGCTCATTGCTATTTTCCGGTTTGCTCCAAGTCCTTTCTGCATCCTCGATGAGGTGGACGCTCCGCTCGATGACGCGAATGTCGAACGGTTCACTCGGCTCATCGAACAGATGAGCAACCACACTCAATTCATCCTGATTACCCACAATAAGAGGACCATGGAGATATGCCGTATCCTCTATGGGGTGACGATGCAAGAGCCCGGAGTGTCCCGCCTGGTGTCCGTCCGCCTGGAGCAGATAGAGCCGGAAGCAGTGGCCCAGCCAGCTTAGTCTCAATGCTGTTCACTTGGCCCACTATCCCATTGGAGTCTGATTTCCATGCGCCGTAGGGGCGGCCACAAGGCCCGCCCCTACGCGATGTCCCCTTATCTGGACAGTTTTGGGCTTGGTCTGCACCCTTCGAATTCTCACTCCACCGGATGTTCTTGCAGCCTGCCGCTAAAATTTTCGCCGCATTTCAAGCGCCGCCCACAAGGTAAATTTTTCCGTTGACAATCCCGGCGCATCACCTAGAATAAGCAAGGCTCGGTATCAGTGTGATCCAAATAAGCGAACAAAAAGTTCTCCTTGAATCCCATCTTCCAGGGATACACCTCCTCTCGCGCGGTAAAGTGCGGGACGTTTATGAAGTGGATGGCGGGCGGTTGCTGATTGTGGCCACTGACCGGCTCTCCGCCTTTGACGTCGTGATGAGTGAAGGGATTCCCGGTAAAGGCAAGGTCTTAACACAGCTTTCTATTTTCTGGTTTAACTTCCTGGATGGGAGCGTGCCTCATCATTTTCTTACGGCAGATGTCCGGGAATACCCTGCCGTGCTTCAACCTTTTGAGTCACAGCTTGTGGGCCGCTCCATGTTGGTGAAAAAGACGGAGCCGTATCCCGTCGAATGCGTGGTGAGAGGATATCTGGCGGGTTCCGGCTGGCGCGGCTATCAGGAAACCGGGGCGGTCTGCGGAATCAAGCTTCCCGCGGGACTTCAGGAATCCGCCCGGCTTGATTCTGCAATTTTCACCCCGGCGACGAAAGCCAAAGAAGGACACGACGAAAATATCAGTTGGGACGAAATGGCAGCAATGATTGGCATGAAGTCTGCTGCGACTCTTCGCGAAAAGAGCATCGAGGTATACGCCCGGGCGCGGGAATACGGTGAAAGCCGCGGCGTCATTATCGCCGATACCAAGTTCGAGTGGGGTGTATGTGGGAGCGAGATTTTCCTGATCGACGAGGTTCTGACCCCGGATTCGTCCCGTTTCTGGCCCTTGGAGGGATATGCTCCGGGACGTGCTCAGCCGTCTTTTGACAAGCAGTATGTCCGGGACTACTTAGAACAAGCGGGTTGGAACAAAACTCCGCCGCCGCCGCACCTCCCCACCGAGGTGATAGGCCGGACGGTCGAGAAGTACCTCGAAGCTTACCAGCGCCTCGCCGGAAGAGCCTTATTAGGATAAGGGCAGGGGAACCGTAGCGCGAGCCGGCCGGTAAGTTCATCATACAACCCGTGAAGATGCTGGCGGCCAGGAACATCGGGCGCGCAATGGTAGGTCTTTCTCATTTATAATTTATGGCAAGTTTGAACTGGCTGGATTGGATCCTGGGAATCGTTCTCCTTGTCTCCGTTGTCACGGCCGTCCGCCGCGGCATCATGGCGGAGGTTGTTTCGTTGGCCACCCTGATTGCCGGGCTCATCGTAGCAGCGGAGTTTTATACCCGTGTAGCAACCTGGTTCGAGGATTTCACCAAGTCGAATGACGTTGCGCTGGCTCTGGCATTTTTGGTCTTATTTCTCGGGGTCATGGCGGCGGGATCGTTGATTACATGGTTGGTACAAAAGCTGGTCAAGAAGGCCGGCCTGCAATGGTTTGACCGCTTCATGGGCGGTATCTTCGGGGTCGTCCGGGGAGTCGCAATTGACTGCGTAATCTTGATGGTGATGATGGCTTTTTCTATTAAGCCACAAGCCGTCGCCCGCTCCGCCATGGCGCCTTATGTTTCAACCGGGGCCCGGGCCCTGGCTTATGTGATGCCTCGTGAACTTCGTACCGAGTTTTCTACGGGTTTTGACAGATTCAGACAGGCTCTGGTAGAGGCCACCAAAAGTCCTGGGTAGATAAGAGGCCGGCGGCTGGAAATTCTTGGCTGGAGAGCTACTGTGAAAGACCAACTTGACGCGCTGATTGATCAGATGATAGCAAGCGAACTACACTATGAGGATGCGATTAGCGAATTCGAGAGGCGGTTTATCAAGAAGACCCTCGAAAAAAACGACGGCAATCAGTCCCGCGCCGCCCGCGCCCTGGGAATCCACCGGAATACGTTAAGCCGGAAAATGAACGGCTTTCTCGCCAGCCATCGCCCTTCCCCTAAGAAACGCCCGTCCCGTTGATACTCACGCTTGGCCGCTGAAACCTCACTTTTTGCCTGACCCCCGGAAGCTCCAGCCGGAATTCTCACCTTAACCAGAGAACACCCGTCTGAAGGCCCAAGCCTCCCCGAAAGTATTCACTCCGGGCTTTGGCCATCGAAGCAAAGCCGGGGGATGAGCCTTCCGGCGTACCCCCATCTGTTCTGATTGAGAAGACCCGCCCTCAGATCGACGTTAGCGGCGGCGCCTGCGGCGGACCGGCGCCTTCTTTTTTTGCGCTTTGGCTTTTGCCTGGGCCAGGTCATCCGCATTGATCGTTGCGGGGGAGAGCGTAATGACGAAGCTGGGCGTCACCTTATATGCAGAAATCGTGCCGTCAAAGCGAACGCCGTCTCCTTTGGAGAGGTACTTCGCGTCAGCCTGATTCGTCACCAAATCCAGGTCGTAAACACCCTCCTTCGCTTTAGAAGCCGGGGTGATGTCAACATGGATCACATAGGTGTCAGGTTCAGTTCCCTTATCCGTGCTGTCTACGAACCCGCCACCCTCAAAAGGTTGGCTTTTCAGCGCGTCCCACTCTTTTTGAGCCTGGCCGCCGCCCACCACTAATGCATCTTCCATGGCATAAAAACCGTCCACCAAGGCGTTACCCGTGGCCGCGTGTTTGGGAGGCGGCGTGATGCTGAAACCTGAAGGAGGATTGGGCGAAGTGGCGGCTTGCGTGACAATGTCATTCTCCCCGGCGTCCGAGCCATGCCGCCCAATATAGACTTGGCTATAGAACTTCTGGAGCGCCGCGGCGTTGGGACTGTTGGATGCTTTGGCCAGGGCCACGGAACGAGCCAGATACCAAAGGGCATTGTTGTAATCAGGAGGCTTTGAATAATAATAGGCTTGGCCCAGGAAGGAAGCGGTATAGCTGACGCTCGGATTATCTTCGGAGGCTGCCTTCAAATAGGTTATGGCGTTGGCATAATCCTTCTGCTGGAGAGCCGCAAAGCCCAGTGCGCGGTTAAAGTCCGCGCGGAACTGCTTAACCTGCGCCTCGAATGCTTGCTGCTGTGCCGGTGCCGGCTTGGGCAGTCTTTGGAGCATCTCCAACCCGTGCTTGGCGTTCGTTTGAGCTTGCGCAAGTTGAGAGTCCTTGTCCGGCGCATCAGCCTTGTAGACAAAGGGAAAGGCAAACTCCAGATAGTGGATTGCCAGGAGATTGTCCGGATTCAATTGCAGGACCTGCTTCGCAGCGGCGATGGCATTCGCTGAGTCGCCCATCTTCACGTAGTCGTCCATCTTAATCAGGTAAGCCTGATCCTTAAAATCCGAATTCGAGTACTTCTGGAGGAATGCATCCGCCAGGGAAATCTGCTGCTTCGGATCCGCCGTCTTATACATTGCGTAATATGCGTCGGACTCTGCCAGGCTCTTCCAGGAAGGCGCCTTCTTGGCAGCCGCAGCCTGCCCCGTAGGGGCGGCCTGCGCATGAGTTGAAGCTTGGAGGTGCGTCCGCTGTGCCAACGGCGCGGCTTGCCCTCCTGGAAGCGCCGCAGCAGCCGGCGGTAAGCAACCCACCGCGACGATTAAACTTAAATATGCTGAAATCTTCATCATTGAAAAACTACCTCGGTCGAAAGGATTTATTCCTTGAAACGTTCCGGGCCTAGGCGCCACTAACCCCGAAGCGCAGGGAGTGCAGCCTTGCCCAACGCATTGCTTCCCTCAAAATCGCGTGACGAATTGGAATACCAAGACTTGGGCACATTTTCAAGCAAAATCTCTCCACCAAGCGCCTATAAAGTTTTTATCATTGCTTTGCGGCTATGTCTAGTTAAGTTTAGATGAGGTTTCAGCGAGCTTTGAAGTCTGCGGTCATTTCTAAACAAAATTTAGGAAATTTCTCGTGCCTTGGTAATGACTCAGTTTGATGTGGAGACGGCTTTACGCCGCCACGTGGCGAATCAAGCTCGCCGCAACCAAGCAGCGCCACTGCCCAGTTCCCGGGCAAGTTGTTTTCCGGGCCGCGCGCATGGCATACTTGGGCACGTATGCGCCGCCCGGGGAGAAACGGTGCTTGCTAAGCCCTGGGGCTAGGGAGGGGGATAATGAAGAAGCTGGTTATCGTGATGGTGCTCATAGGGGCTGTGGGTTTGTGCACTGGCTCCAATGCCACCAGGCCAGGGGCTGACGAGAAGGCAGCGCCGGATTTCAGGAAGGCGGCTTGGGGCATGACCGTTGACGAAGTCAAAGCGACAGAAACGGGCAAGCCGGACCAGGAGAGCGACATCCAAGGCGAACACCTCTTGGACTACGACCGCGAAGTTGGTGGCTTTTCGCACACGACCGTTTTCTACATTTTTGCCCAAAACAAATTGGCACGCGCCAAGTACATCTTCAACGAGGAGCATTCCGATGACGCCGACTATATTTCTGACTTCCAATCTGTAGAGAAGCTGCTGGAGGAGAGGTATGGTCCGCCCTCTTCCCACAACAAGATTTGGAAGAGCGACGACGACCAGGATGAGTTCTCTGGCCACGAGGGCCTCGCCGTGGCCACGGGAGCACTGTCCTTCTACACCGAATGGGATACATCTGCCTCTGCCATTATTGAGGCGCTGGACGGGGACAACTACAGCGTTGATTTCCAAGTCGAGTACGATAGCGTACTCCTAAAAGCGATGGACGAGGCGGCCGTAAAAAAAGCCAAGGCGAATCAGTTTTGATTCCTACACTCCCGAGCCGACGGTGCATGCTCGCAGACCGCGGTGGGATCGTTGCTATACGTCTGGATGCGATCGGTGGCAACAGCAGGTAGCTCATCCATGAGGGGGCGGCGGGGTCAAGAGGTCTTTGTTTTTGTTTGGCGTGGCTGAGCGCGCAGCCCCCATCAGTTCAAAACGGGGGGATGTGCGGGCGGCGCGGAACCACCGGTTAACGCGAATCGGCCGGATGCGTGGGCTGTAGAAAAAACCAAGATACAAGCGGCGGTCTGCGACCGTCCGGTTTGAATTCTTAATGGGTTTCGGCGCTCCCTGTTAGGGCAAGGTTCGAGCCCCGCTTCGGGAAATTGTACCACCAGCGGCTGCGGGGCAAAGTGCGGGGCAAAGTTGCCAGCTTTGAAGCTCTTGGATACACTCGCGGTAAACCCGTAAACGTTGTTCCCCCGTGTCCAGTCAAGTCCGGGAGCCTTCCGAACGGTCAAAGACCTAGGCCGAATGGCTGTAAGATGCTCATCGAGGATTCCAATTGGCCATTAGCTGGCTTGATTTGTTCGTTCTTGTTGCCTATCTCATTGGGATCACTCTGTTTGGCGTTCGCTTCCGCAAAAGCCAACATAGCTTGCGAGACTATTTCCTGGGCGGTCGTAACTTGCCCTGGTGGGCCATCTCGCTCTCTGTAGTTTCCGCGGAAACGAGCATTCTAACCATCATCAGCACACCCGGGATTGCTTATCGCTCCAACCTGGCCTTCTTGCAGTTGGTTTTCGGTTATCTCGTGGCTAGGGTTGTCGTCAGCTTCCTGCTGATTCCGCGCTACTTCTGCGGGGAAATCTACACTGCCTACCAGTTGATCGAACTCCGGTTTGGGAAGGTCCTGAAAGTCTTCACAGCGTTCCTGTTTCTGGGCACAAGAGCGCTCGCTGAAGGCGTCCGGGTGTTCGCCGTGGCCCTGGTGTTTCAGGTTGTCTTCAAGCGCGGCATCTTGGCCTCCCTGTTGATTGTAACCTGCTTGACCCTTTTCTATACCTTTGAAGGCGGCTTGGCGGCCGTAATCTGGACGGATGTGATCCAACTCGCCATCTATCTTTCCGGCACGGTCTTGGCTCTGGCCCTGGTTCTACACCGAATTCCCGGTGGTTGGACAACCGTTCAGAACATCGCCCGGGTGTCCGGCCATAAATTTGCCATATTTAATTTTTCTTTCAACTGGCATAACCCTTATGTCTTCTGGGCAGGCTTCATCGGCGGAACGTTTTTGACCAGCGCCAGTCACGGCACCGATCAGTTGATCGTCCAACGCTTGCTCGCAGCGCGCAACATGCGGCAGAGCCAGGCCGCGCTCCTTTCCAGTGGCATCGTCATCCTCTTCCAGTTTGCCCTCTTTTTGGTTATGGGGGTAGTCCTGTTCAGTTACTACCATTTTTATCCACCCCCGTCGGCGGTGGGCCGGGCGGATATGATTTTCCCTTACTTTGTCGTCCATTCCTTGCCTCCGGGACTTGCCGGTCTGTTGATTGCGGCAATCGTCGCGGCGGGGATGGCCAACCTCAGTTCGGCTTTGAATTCCCTGGCATCAAGCTCCGTGGTGGATTTCTATAAGCCTTTTCTCAGGAAATCGGCCAGCGAACAGCACTATCTGAGGGTGTCGCGGTTCCTGACCTTAGCCTGGGGTGGAGTGCTGGTGGCCCTTGCGCTCGGCATTGCCACCTTCCACCGAAGTGTGCTTGAAATGGCTTTGACCATTGCCTCCGTACCCTATGGCAGCATGTTGGGGATCTTTCTGCTGGGTACTCTCACCACGGAGACCCGCTCAACCAGCGCCTTAATCGGAGCCCTTTGTGGTTTAGGAGGCTTGATCCTTGTAGTTAAATTGACGGGAATCGCCTGGACCTGGTACGTCGCCATTGGCGCTACCATCACCTTTGTTGTAGGTTGGTTGGCTGGAAGACTTCAATTGGCGATGCAGCACGAGACCATGAAAATGTAGGGTCGGCGCCCTGGCGCCCGCCCGAACCTATGAAGATGTAGGGGCCGCCCTGGTGTCCGCCCGAACCTATGAAGAAGATGTAGGGGCGGCCCTGGTGGCCGCTCGAACCGGCAGCCGCCGCATGGTCCCGCTGAACAAGATGGCTGAACCCAACAAGCTGGTCAAGGGACTTGGGCTTTACGGAGCAACTTCGGTTGTGGCCGGGACCATGATTGGGACGGCGATCTTTGTCGTTCCCACCATGATGCTGCAACACGTGGGGACGCCGGTCCGGGTCATTGAAGTGTGGATATTCGCCGGGGTGCTCAGCCTGTTTGGAACGCTGGGATATGCCGAATTAGGCGCCGCGATCCCGGAGGCCGGCGGAGAATACGTCTACCTTCATCGGGCCTACGGGCCCATGATGGGCTTCCTCTACGGCTGGACGCAGTTTATTGTCGCCAAAGCAGCGTCAATCGCGGCCATCGCAACAGGATTTCTTCTTTACCTCAGTTATTTCTTCCCTACCCTGGCCGGCAACTTTTGGAGTGGACGCATCACAATCCAAGGTCATATCTTCCACCCTGCTTTTTCCGGACTGCAACTCGGAGCGTTGGGAATGATTGTGCTTCTATCCCTGGTGAACGTCTTGGGAGTTCGTGGAAGCGGCGCGGTGCAAACCTTGTTCACGATTGCCAAGATTGCTGTTCTGGCAACCTTGATTGTGCTCGGCCTGCTGCTGGGACACGGCTCCTTCAGCCACTTCACTCAGGCGCCCGCGGCCGCAGCGAGTGGCGGGTTGCTGGCAGGCTTCGCCGCCGCCACCATTTCCGCGCTTTGGGCCTATGATGGCTGGAACAACCTCAGTATGGTTTCCGGAGAAGTTAAGAATCCGCAAAGAAACATGCCGCTGGCGCTGATTGGCGGCTCATTGCTCGTCGCTGTTATTTACGTGCTGGTTAATTTTGTTTATTTCTACCTCTTGAGTCCCAGCGCCGCCTTATCCACCAGTACCATTGCAGCGCATGCGGCACGAAGTTTCCTGGGCAGGGGCGGGGCGGATTTTATTGTGATCGGAGTGCTCATTTCGACCTTCGCAACGCTCAATGGATCGATCCTGGCTTCGTCGCGGATTCCGTACGCGCAGGCTCGCGACGGGCTCTTTCCCTCGGTCCTGGCTTCCGTCCATCCACGCTTCCGCACTCCCGTCATTTCCATCATCGCCCAGTCCACGGTGGCGGGCGTTTTCGTGATCAGCGGCACCTATGAGACGCTCTACACCAAGGCCATCTATTCGGAATGGATTTTTTACGCACTCGTAACTGCCTCAATTTTTGTGCTGCGCCGCACCCAACCGGGTCTGGCTCGTCCCTATCGAACCTGGGGTTATCCGGTGGTACCCGCCGTCTTCATCCTGTTGGCCGTCGCCCTGCTCGGCAGCGCTTTTGTTGAACGCCGGGCGGATGCCGTCTGGTGCCTGATTCTCGTAGCAAGCGGCATTCCGGCTTACTTCCTCTGGAAAACCTTTTTTTCAAAACGGGCCCCATGATGTGGCCCCAGCCTGCACGGGGGGAACAGTGAATGGAGGAACGCGGCAAGCAAGTAACGGCCATCGGATTGCCCCATCGCCGCCATTCGCAGTTTGTTGTGGCCGGTTCCGCAGGAAGATTTTCCCCAACTTGTGAAATTTCTTTACGGCGGCAAATCACCCCATCGATTCTCATCTTGTATGTCATTGATATAGAAAGGCTTCATTCAACTAACAATGGCACGGTTCTTGCAGGTGATTCAAGCGGAGGTGGATACCCATGTCTAATTTCCAAGAGCAAAATCCCGACGGGGGTGAGTTCCAAGGCCAACCGCCATCACCTGACCCGGATTGGAACCGATGGTGGTTACTCGCAGTGTTGATGCTCTTCGCCGCAACCGGCGCCAGCATGATCTATGCCGTCCGGCAACACGGAGCCGTTCAACAGTTGGCCCAGGTCAATGGCCAGATGGCATCGGCGCTTCGCCAAACTCAGGCGCAGATCGCGAGCCTAGGCGATCAAGTGACCGCACTGAAGGCGCAGGCTTTCTCCCAACCGCCAGCGCCGGCCACTCCCTCGCCTAAATCGGAACCTGCACGTCATCGGGCAACTCGCGTTTTGAGGCGCCATGCCAGCCCTTCCCCCTATGCCCTGCTTCAACATCGCATCTCGCAACAGCAGCAGCAGATCAATGCCACCCAGCAGGCCCTTGCCCAGACCCGATCTGACCTCCAGAACAGCTTGTCCTCTACGCGAGATGACCTGAACGACTCCATCGCTCACAATCACGCCGAGTTGGTAGCCCTTGAAAGAAAGGGGGAGCGCAGTTATTACGAGTTCAGCATTCCCAAGTCCAAACAGTTCCAACGCGAGGGGCCGATCGGCATTTCTCTGCGCCACACTAATACCAAACACCGGAACTACAATTTGGTGGTGCTGGTGGATGACATGCAGCTCTCCAAGAAAAACGTCAATCTCTACGAGCCGTTGGTGTTTCAAACAGAAAATGCGTCGCAGCCCCTGCAAATCGTTGTGAACCGCGTCGACAAGAACCGCATCGGAGGCTACGTGAGCGCGCCCAAGTACAGCCCGCTCGAAGCGTCTGCGAGTGTCGAATCGGGCAGCGTGGCCGCGGGCCAACAAACCGGCGCGAATGACAACTCCGCCTCAAGCCCGGCTGCATCCGGCAGCAGTCCCAGCCTTCATCACCGCGCCGGAACCGACTGATTTCAGCACCGGTACTCCCACGTTAGACTGGTGGGGGCGACCCTTGTGGTCGCTCTCGGGCGGGCACGAGGCCCGCCCCTACAACGCCCGGGCAAAGTGCTCCAGCGGCTCAAACGCCTTGCGCAACGCCCGCTCATATTCCGCAACATCGCAGCCGCGCCAGCCTTCCCAGAAGGTGAAGGCGCGGAATCGCTCATCGGGATAATCGCCCTTGGCGGCGGTGATGATGTACTGGACGCATTCGCCGGGACGCAGTTCCACGCCGGCGCGGGCAAGCTGGCGGGCGACGATGGCCGTCGAGTTATTCTGCTTGTATTGGGAAGGCGCGCGGGTAAGCCGCCGGCTGATGACCAATTCTTCGATGCTCACTTGGGAGGAGTGCAGGCGGTCGAGACAGCGGTTGAGCACCTCACGAGCTTCTTCCAGCTTCTCGCAGTAACTCTCAAAATCGTGCGCCTCGGCGAGAATGGCAAGCGCCTCGCGCTGCATGCGCTCGACAATCGGCGGCGTATCGTGACGGCGGCATTCCAGGCCGCGAATCTTCAGCTCGCCGTTTTCCGCCACACAGAAGAAGCGGTTGGGCACGGGCACTTCCGCCGATTGCTTGGAAGGCAAAAAGACGGCATAGCGGTAGACGGCCTCGACCGCCAGTGGCAATCCTGTGATCTGCTCGATCTCCCCAGCCAGGCTCGTGTAATCCTCCCGCGTGGCGTCTTCCCGCTGCACGTAAAGTGAATCCACCAGCGCGTGCAGCACGCGGAAGCCCTGCGCCTCCGCCGTTTCCTTCGCCACCAGCAGCTTTTCCCGCGCCAGCGCGTTGATGGCCTCGTGCGCCTCAATCTTGCCGAAGCGCGCGTTCTTGTAGCCGGTGTAGCCGAAGCAGCACACCAGCAGCCATTTGAGCGCCGAGCGGCATTGCGCGGCGCGCCCCGCCCCATTTTCAGCCGCCGTGGCCGCGCTCGCGGTGATGCGGTAGCCCAGCTCCGGCACGCGTGGGGCATCAGGGCAGCAGGCGCAATTCACGGTTTCCGGCGAGATGTTGAAACGCGCCATGATGCTAGGATATTCACTCACAAAGTCCAATTCAGCAACGTTGGTAAAAAAACCCAGGCGGGGTGTAAATACCAGCCCGCCGCGGTCCGCCAGCAGCAGCTCGTCCGGCTGCTTGGGAGTTTCAGGCTCCGCCTTCTGCTGCGGGATCAGCACGCCGTCGCGCCAGGCCAGCTCCATCTGCATGGTGGAAATGCCCGTGCCGGTGGAGGTGCGGGCGGCATATTGAACCGGCAGCTTGGTGATGCGCGCCAGCTCCCACAGGCCGTCCAACTGGCACTGGCCGGCGATGAAGGAGTTGCGCGTGTCCACGTGCAAGCGGCCGAAGAGCGTGGTGGTGCTTTCCTTGAACAGAATGCGGCCGTAGCTCGTGTAACTGCGGGCGCGGCGGTGCTCGACGGGGGACGCGCCGCGATTGAGCGAAAGCTGGAAGCGGCGGGATTGGGCCGCCGCCAGCAGGCGCGGGAATAGAATGGAATCGCCCCACTCGCTCACCATCAGGTCCGGATCGTGGGCGCGCAGCAGGCGCTCAAAACCCACGGCCACGGGTTCTTCAGAATCGTCCAGCACCCAGGTCTGCGAGCCTGAAGATCCTGGATGACTCAGGCCGTCCAGATCGCCAGCCGTCACTTCCAAAGCGCCGTGACGGCCGTGGTTGGGATTCACCGAAGCAAGACCTTCCAGGCGCACCGTCATCACCGCCAGCGGCGGCAGTTCGTAATCGACGGACCATTCGTCATCCTGGCATTCGATGGCGCGCACTTCCCATGCGGGTGTTGGCTGAATAGTCCGGCGGGGCCGTGTTTCCCAGGCGGCGGGCTCCGGACCGGCGCATTCTGCGGGTTTACTCACTTCCACTTCCACGCGCGCCAGAGGAAAGATGCGCTTCTCCCAGCAATAGAGCGGCGCGAGCATCAGATCGGAGTTATAAAGGCGCAGGCCGGGATCGGCGTGCCGCGCGTATTGCACCACGGCGTTGAAGCGCGGCGGCTGGCGCACGGTGATTTCCAGAACGCGCAGCGGCCGTCCGTCCCAGATGTTGACGCGCTCCGTGAATTGCGCGGTGATTCCACCGGCCGCGCCGTTCGAGGCCAGCCTCTGCGCCAAACGCTTCAGGCGCAACTCCGGCCCGTGAACATAGAAGCGCGGCGTGAAGGCGCGGTCAATCAGACGATGGCGTTTCTGGTTCGCATCGATCAGCCACAGCGTCATCCCCGCCGTGCAAGGGTAAAGGTCGAGAATCCATCCACTGAGTTTCAAGGTTGATCCTTAGCAGCGATTCGATGGCGCGCAGCCGGATTTCGTGGTCGAGACCGATCGTCAGGTTGATGCCGTCCATGGCGTGCGCCGGGGATTCATAGACGCAAGCCTGGAGATAACAGCGGACGCGGTTGAACATCTGCTCCAGGTGGATGCGCTCCTCGCGGCGCAGTGCGCGGCCAAAGACGCGCTCCCAGGATTGCAATTCCTGCTCAATCACATCCCGAAAAGTTCGAACGGTTCGACCCATGATGACCTCAGTGACAAGTGACCAGTGATGAGTGACGAGGACTTGATGAGCGAGCCAGCGAGAGATGCCCATCTGTGCCGTGCTGAAATTGCCATACTTCCGTAGCTGCCGCGCAGATTTCCGCAAAGAAGCGCGCGCGCGTTGGCGGCGGTTGAAACGTTGGGGCAGCGGTGAAGACAGCCACCGTCAGCGGCCGCTCTGGTTGTGGGTCTTTGTCCGTTTCATCACCACGATCAAGGGGCGATGTCTGCGCCGTCCGGCGGTCACCGGCCGCCGCACCAGGCACGCCGCTCGCGCGGCGCAAACCGGCCAGCGCCTGGCGGAAGGCCACGCCCGCGTCCCAGTCGCGCACGTCCTCATCAAAGTAAAGCTCCGGCACAGCGGTGACCATCAGCACATCGGTCGCGAAGTCCTGCAAGAAGCCCGGCACGCGGGTGATGAGCTCCGTGAGTTGAAAGCAGGTGAAGGCGCGGGCGATGCGGATCTGGCGGCTGAACGCGCGGAAGTCCATGCCGCGCTCGTGTGCGAAGCGGGCGATCAGGCGCGGGTCGGCGCAATTGGCGCCGTCCAGAAACAGCACGCGCTTGCCGCTGAGCAACAGGCGCGGCAGGAAGTAGTGGCTGAGCCGCACCGTCTCCCCGCTGCCGTGGAACACGGCCAGGCCTTGCTCCGGCAATTGCCAGGGATGCGGGACCTGGGGCGGCTGGCTGGGAGTTTCCGGCGCCGGGACGGCGTCCCGCTGTTCCCAGGACGTCAGCCTGCTATGCGCCATCGGGGCTCGACTTGCCGCGCTCCATCCCTTCGCCATGACCCTTACAGGATAGGCGAATAAAAAGCGAAAGTCAAGCGGTTCGTCATATTTATTTCGATGGATTGAGATTAAAAGGTTGGAATCCGAAGTGGAATACCCAATGGCTCAACACCACTGGAGTTCGGGAACACAAGCGGAATTGTCTCCGCTGTGGCCAGGTTATCTTAATACTTCATCGACATCATCGCGCCGATATCGATGTAAGCCGCTCTTTTCGGCGGGGTTGAAACCCCGACCTTCCGTTGCGGCAGCAAACCGAGTGAGAAATAGGTTCTTAGGGTTCGTTCCAAACCTCGATCCTTTGTTTTCATACACTCTTAGGGTTCGTTCCGTAAATTTCGGTTGCGCTCGCCACTCTGGCCACCTCCGGGAAGCCTTCTGCCGGTTCCAATCCGTTATGGAGTCCATACCATTTTAGCCAAGGGCAGGATGCATGGATGGAAAAAATGCTTTGTATCGATGCGACACATTGTAAACAGGCGACTGACTTGGGAAAACTCGGCCAACAATGTCAAGTCCAGCGACCGGATGGTAGTTGTACAGTTTGAAAAGTGAAGGCAAGGAATTTGACCTCTAGGAGACAGCGTTTCCCTGGTCTACTGTGCTTGGGTGTTTCTGGCGGCTTGAATGATTCCTCTCTGGCGCGCTTGGAGATCTTTTTTCTGTTGAGATTTACCGTAAATGAAGACCCCCGCGGGGGATGCAAGGGCGACGAGGATAGCAGCGATGCCGGAAGAGTTTTTTCCATGCAGAATAAGGTATAGACCTGAGAATATGGCTGCAAGGCAGATTATAAATCCAAAGATCATGCCGATCCTTTCATTGGCGCAGCCAGATGATACCACCTTAGATTCCATGCTCTGACGGTGAGCGCTCTGCCTTTCTGCCATGGAAATGATTCTGTCCGCCGAACCAGGAAGGAAATCCTCATACTTTCGCATAATTTCTGGAGGGGGAAGTGGCCCAGAGAATCGCTGAGCCGTGATGGAAAACTGGGCCAGAGTTTCGTTGGGATTCGGGTTTGACGGACCCTGGGTGGAAGGGGGAAGATGTTTTTTGTGTTTGCCCACTGACTTTTAGCGTGCTACCAATTCATCGATAGTATCTGTCTTGGAGCAGTGAATGTCAGTTTGGTAAGCGTTAACCGCATTCCATAAATCGTTTCCACTTACGGCCCAATCCCAAAGAATTCCAATACCGTCAGCTTGCCCACCACTGGCGGTCCTGTTGTAGGCGTCGAACGTATTTCCAAAATCGAAGATCCTCGCCATTCCCGACCAAGGGCTAGGGTCTGCACATAGATACAATGATTCCATTGGTTGTCTCCTTATGCGGTTGGATGGTAAACCCAAGCGAAAGGTTTCAAGTACTGAATACGAGCTAATCGCGAAATCTTTTTTTACGATCTCCTTCAAGAGGCAAATAGTATACTGCCGATGTCAATGAAAAACTATAGTCCCTCAACTGCATGCCCATGTATAACCAATGATACAGTAACTTAACAGTACATATCAACCCCTAACCGACCAACTGCGCTCGTACATTTACGATTTCAGCCAGCCGTTGACCGGAACGTCATTCGGATTCCTGGGCTTGTAGGGCCAGGTAATCTTTTTGCCGGCGCCGGCAGATTCATAAGCGGCGTAAATGATCTCAAGCGTTGCCAGACCGTCGTCACCGGTTTCGTTCGGTTGCTGATTGTCCAGGATCGAGCGCACAAAGTGGCGCATCTCGTGCGGAAAGCCATAGATGTGGGCTTCCTCGAACACGGTGAACGTCCAGCCCTTGGTTTCACCAGCCTTTTCAACCGCGTACCCGTAGCCCTTGGCGCTATAAGTCTCCATGGAGCTGCCGTGCAGCAGATCGCACAGCACCACGCCCTCCGTGCCATAAAGCTCAATACGGTCATCCATGCCGCCCTGCTTCGCCCAGCTATCCTCAATCACGGCAATGCCACCGCCCTCGAACTCCAGCACCAGCACGGAATTGTCCTCACCTTTCGTGCGTTGGGTGTGGGCAACACGTTGGCAATGGGCGTAAACGCTCTTGGGCTTGGGTTTGCCGAACATCCAGCGCGCCCATTCGATGCCGTGGCAGCCCATGTCCATAATGGCGCCGCCGCCGGAACGCTGGATGTCGTAAAACCAATCGGAGTGCGGCCCGGAGTGCTTCTCCCCCTGCTTCACCATATAAAGCTTGCCGATGGCGCCTTCATCCACCAACTTCTTGGCGCGGACGTACTTGGGCGAAAAGCAAATGGTCTCCGCATAGGCCAGCTTCACCTTATGTTTGCGGCACGCATCCACCATGGCCTTGCCGTCCGCATAAGTGTGGGCAAGGGGTTTTTCCAGGATGACGTGCTTCCCGGCCTTGGCTGCGGCCTCCACCACGGGGCGGTGCAGGTCATTGGGAATGCCCACCACAATGGCGTCTATATCCTTACGTTTGATGAGCTTGCGGTAATCCGTGGTGGTTTCCGAGATGCGCCACTTGCGGGCGAACTCGCCCACGTTTTTGGAGTTTGAAGAGCAGGCCGCCACCACCACCGCCTCCGGCACTTCCTCCAAGGCTTCCGCATGGATACTCGAAACAAAGCCTGAACCGATGATCCCTAAACGTAGTTTGTCCAACGGATATACCTCGTTAGCAGCCGTAGGGGCGACCCTTGTGGTCGCCCGAGGGCGGGCACAAGGCCCGCCCCTACAGTGCATTACTTCTTCTTGGCGCTATCTAAGGACCGGATGTAATCTTTCAGGGCCACGATCTGGGCGTCGCTAAACTGGCTGCCGAAGGCCATCATGGCCGTACCCTTCTTGCCGTTCTTGATGGTGTCGATAATCTGCTTGTCCGTCGTCGTCGCCTGCCACTTTGGGCTGGTGAAATCGGGGGTCTTGATTGCGGAGTAGCCCTTGCCTTCGGGCCCGTGGCACATGGTGCACTTGCCCTTAAAGAGCGTGCCACCGTCCGGCTTCGCGGCGGGCTGGGCCAGGGATGCAGATAGAAGAAACATGCTAAAAACGACCAGCAATAGGACAGGAACCGCAAGTTTACCCAGCTTCATAGTTGGTTTTTCCCTCAGCTTTGATGTTCAGGATGATTGCAAGCGCCTGGAAACTCAGTGTGATAGTTCGCCCCGTCATAATGAAGTTCCTGGACGCTGCCAATTTCAGACGAATAATAGGCGAAAATGGTCCAGCTCTTCAGCTCGTTAAAAAAGTGGACCCCGGTGTGATCCTCCGGATTCGTGTTCTTCGGATCGGCAAGGGGCTCGAGCAACGCCGTCTGTTGTTCCGCCGTCAGATCGATAAATGGCTTGTTGTGAAGGTTCAAGGCCCGCCCGTCAATCCACGCCAAGCCTTCCAGAAATTCCTTCTGCCGGTCAGGCTCTGATTCGTTCAGCACCAGGTCAAAGTAGCGGTTCACCTGCGCAGCCTTGGCGCCGCCCGTGTCGGTGGCGGGAATGATCAGTTCGGTCAAGACGATCACCGTCTCATTCTGATGATCGTCAAAGAAGAGCGGCTTCCAATCTCCGTTTGGGGTGGAAGCGGCCTGCGCCGCCGCCGGGGCCATGCTCATCCCGGCCATGTGGGACATACTCTCCGTCTGGCCCAAAATCGGGAAGGCAGTGATTGCTCCCGCGCCAAATGCGAACTTGCGAAAGACTTCGCGGCGGCTGGGATTTTTGGGATTGGCGTTTTCGGTCATGGGTTTGGCCTGTTTCCTCAATATTATCAACAACCTGGCTGGATTTATCCGGCGGTTCTGGGCTTTTCACCCGGTCCCGCCAATTCGCGATGTTACAGGCTGCGCATTCAAAAATCAAGCTACAAAATGGCGCCGGACTGCCCCCCACGTGAAACTGATTGGCGGCGCCTCGCTGCCGTCGAGATCGAATTCCCAAAGGTCCGGCCTTCCATTCCCGGCGCGCCAGTCAAATATCCCACCTATTCGGTAGTGTCGCAGTCTGCTCTAGCGGCGCTCTATGAGCGCCGGAAACCCGTCGAGGTTCCAAGCTCGGCGCTCATAGAGCGCCGCTACAGCAGACAAACTGAGACATCACCACCTATTCAGTTATTGACATAAGCTTCGTAGCTAGATACCTTATCGTTTTACCTTTTGATCCCGCTGGTCTTCCCTCATGCTCAGTTACGTGATCCAAAAAGAAATAAAGGATTGCATTTATGGCTACAGGTCTCTTCTGGTTTTCATCCTTTCTATCGTTTTGTTCTTCATGGCCATTTATACCGGAGTTCGCCGCTACCGGTCCAACCTGGAAGAGTACAATCTGGCTCAGTCCGCACTCCGCCATCAACTATCCGAGAAAACTGTCCTCTGGACTCTATCAACCGCCGGGTTTGAGATTGCAAAGAATCCTCCGGTTCTGGAGATTCTGGTAAGCGGCATCGAGCCTTACACCCCACAAATCTATTTCTTCAATCTATTTCTTCTTCCGCAGCCGCGGGGCAGCTCCACCAGCGAGAATCCGATGGCGGCGGTGTTCGGCTCGCTGGACCTGTTGTTTGTGGTCCAAGTGGTATTGGGACTCGCCGCCCTCCTGTTCACATTCTCCAGCATCACTGGGGAGAAGGAAGCCGGCACTCTCAAGCTGCAGCTCGCCAACTCCCTGCCCAGGGACACTCTGCTGCTGGGAAAACTCATTGGCAATCTGATCGGCTTCCTGGTTCCGGTGGCTTCAGCATTTGCTTTTTCAGCCTTTCTTCTGGCTGCCTTCCCAGGCATCTCCATCAATACCGACCAGGCCCTGCGGATTGTGCTGATTGGCGCTGATTTCTTGCTCTTCCTGGTGGTCATTTTTTCACTCGGCATTTGCATTTCCACCATGACCACGCGATCCACCCTGGCCTTCGGCATTTCACTGGTTTGCTGGGTGACCATGGTGGCGATCATTCCAAAGTTTGCCGTGGTGGCGGCGCGGCAGTTGGCGCCGGAAGAATCGCTCGGCGCCTACGAAATGCAAAAGGTGGAGGTGGACCGTGAAGGAACGGACCTTTTTGAAACAAAATTCAGTGCTTACCGCGCCCAACATCCCACGGGCCAGGTTCCTCACCAAGTCTATGACGACCTGATGAAGCAAGCCCGGGAAAAGCAAGACCGGGATCTGGCGAGGATTGAGGATGAATACCTGCGAACCAAGCAGAATCAGGCGCGGATGGCGCTGCGACTGTCGCGCTTCTCCCCGGCGGGCTCCGCGTCCTACGCGGCGATGGCCTTGGCTCAAACCAATATCCAAAGGGACATGCGCTTCCGGGCCACCTTAGAGGATTACCGCATCCAATTCACTGCATATTACGATCAAAAAGCGGCCCAGGTTGACGAAGAACTCAATCAAAGTCCCAACGACTCCGGTGCGGATGTGATGAGCTTTGAGGACTTGCCTCCTTTTCAATTCCAGGACGAAATGCTTTCCGTGTCAATTGACCGGGCTTTGCCTGACCTGGGACTCCTGGTCCTCTGGTCCCTGATCTTTTTCGCCATTGCTTACTTCCGCTTCAGCCGTTATGACGTTCGTTAACTCCAGTGCTGTTCACTCAAGGTCCGTTCGAGAATAACGCACAGGGTCCCCTCACCCACCGCTGCGCGGTCCCCCCTCTCCCCGCCTGCGGGGAGAGGGCTGAATAACCAAGCAGCGAATCGGGCGGCATCTCCCCTTTTCCCCGCTTGCGGGCAGAGGGCTGAATAACCAAGCAGCGAATCGGGCGGCATCTCCCCTCTTCCCCGCTTGCGGGCAGAGGGCTGGGGTGAGGGGTCAGGCGACGGCGTCGCCTTCCGGCCATCAGTGAGGCATGCCGCCATGCGGCGCACCGGAGGATGGATGCGGCGGAGCAGAATGGGGCGCGGACGCCGGCCTCACCGGGACCACGCCAACGCTAATGAGTCCTCCTGCTTGGATGCCCCTCGTGGACCGGGGCAAGGACTGAGGGGCACGCGCTCCATTGAAATGCGCGGGGGAGACTGAAGAGGCCTGCCCTACTGCGTTAGCGAAAGGCGATGAATGCGGGTGATGGCCCGTTGTGGAAGCAGTGTGTTCGGTATGGCCGCGGCGTGAACTCCAAGGACTTGAACCTGGAGCGCTCCTGGCCACACTGCCGTTTGGACTGCTGGACCTTCCAGCGCGAAGCGTTCGGGAGGAAGGCTGGCCAACCGTCGGGGTGGGCATTCCCGAAGCGGCGAAGGAAGTCACAAGGGGCGCGCCAGGCATCATGGCCAGACGGGTCGCCGGAAGATCCGGCCTGCTCACTCTGCGCCCGCCCTGCGGGTCAACCCGAAGATTGGTTTGGGGTGTAATCGTAGTTCCGGTTTGAAATTGCCTGTTGCTCACGACGCGCATACAACCTTGGGCCATCAGCGGACAACCAGCCCCCGAGCCAGTCATGTTTGCCGGGACTTGGGGCGCCCAACCCACCCAGCCCTGCCCCTGATACCAATTCACCAACGCCGGCGACCAATTGGCGAAAGAGCCTGGCGACCATGCCCACCCGGCGCCCGGTTCGAAAGCCCATTTCCCGTAGTGGTAAGGCAGCCATCCCCACGGCTCGGAGGAGACCCAGGTGTATCCAAACCCTGGATACCAGACCCAGCGCCCGAAGGAGTACGGCGACCATCCGTATGAGGCATATGGGAACCAGGCGTACCCGACATTTGAGTAATAGCCCCAACTGCCATAGCTTGAAAGATCGCTCCAGCCGTAGAGATTATTGGATTCCACTCCCCCGTAGTTGGCAGGCGTGACGGATTGGGGCTGGGAAGACTCCGCTTGGTCGCGCTGCGCCACCCAGCGATCCCATTCGTCCGGGCTGAGCCCGGACTCAATGTCATAAGGCTCGCCGGAACCGGGACCATAAGTCAAAATCTGATTCTGGCCCAATTCCACATTGCCGAGCGGCCCGGAGAAATTTACGGTACCGGACCACACTTCGATTCGCACCGCCTGGTCGTTCCGGTCGATCCGAAACTCGCTTTCGCCTTGGGGAGAGAGGTTCACATCTCCAGCCTCCACATCAAACTTTTGGCTCGAATCGGAAAACGTGTGAAATGTTCCGTAACCCTTCTCAAATTCGATTCGGGTCACCCGGCGGCCGGAGTCCGAAAATTCAAGCCGGTCAAATATGACGCCGGAAATTTCACCCAGGCGGAGCGTGGAAGCATTCTCAAACTGAACTTCGGCATAGCTATCCTTTTGGGTTGCGAGCTCGTACCCCTGCTCGACCGGAGTGTTAATGGGCGCCTCTGCCCACTCCTGGGAGTCGGGAGTCAGGATGCCCACGGTTCCTTCGACAAAACTGAGGCGGACCACGCGGGTTTGCGAATCATCCTGGGCCTTCGCCCGTTGCGGATTCACAAGAGGAAATATCAGGGCTGTAACAAAGATAAGAATGGCAAACCCAACCGGGAGAAATTGCGGGCGCACTTTGATTCGCATAGGGCCTCCTACCTTGACCTGATGACCCGAACCCCGACCAGGGGCAGCACTCAGACTACTTTGATTTCAAGCATCTGCTGTCCGGTTGCACCGTCTGGAAAAATACCTTTGGGCGCCAGGCCTTCAACCCGGCCCTTGCCGTCAATGGCTCTGACCCGGACCTTGTAATTTCCCGGCGGCGGGCTGACCCAGGTGTATTTCCAGAAGGTCCACACCATCGATGACGGACTACTGAAAATATCGGTAGCCCGCCAGGAGCCGCCATGATCGAAGCTGATTTCCACGCTCTTGATGCCGTCCAAATTTCCAATGGCAAAACCGGCCAAGTCCAACTTGCGGCCCGAAAGAGTGGCGCCGTTGCCAAGGTCTGTGAATCGGGCGTGCGCCCATCGCTCGGCATTGTCGGACCATCCCTGGCTTTCCCAATAACCCCGCACGGGCGCTTTCACGAAGCTGACGCGGGTCACCCATTTCGGCTGCTTCATGCCAAACTTGCCAGGAATAAAGACGCGCACCGGATAACCATGAACCGCGGGCAGGTCTTCACCATTCATCCGGTAGCTCAAAAAATTCTCTTCGTTCCAAACCCGCTCCAAAGGATGCCCGGTTGAAAAGCCGTCGGCGGCGTAAATCACCACATGGGTGGCTTCCGCCGCGGGCTGGGCTCGCTCGATGAGGGGCTTCAATGCGGTTCCGGTCCAGCGGGCGTTGCCAATGGCGTTGCCGCCAATCGGATCAGAGATGCATTCCAGAGTCATCGTCCGTTCGAAACTTGGAAGGTTGAGGAGCTCTTTGTATCTTAAAGTGAAGGGATGAGCGACCAGCCCATCGAACTGGAGTTGCCATCGGCTGGCATCGACCCGGGGGGTGCTTCCCTTGGAGGTTACATAGAAATCCTCGTTGGCGGTGATGGCCATGAGCGCGGCCTTCTCACCGAATTGTTCATAAGCCTTCACGGAAAAACTGTGGGGATTCCGCAGCCCGTCCATGTATTGGTTGAAAAAGACATATTCAACCAGCCCGATTCCCCCCGCCACACCCGCAACAATGAATGTTCGACGTTGCATGAACTTAAAACCCTTCCCAGGCCCCTGTGTATGAATATTCTAGCACGCCGCCGAGTCTGAACTGCGCCGTGAGCAGTGGGTCGGTTTGCTGTAACGGCGGTCTCTGACCGCCGGAAGGTGTTGATAAATAAAATTCGGCGGTCAGAGACCGCCGCTACAGCCGCCAAAACGTACCACTACCGATGCCCCACTTGAAATGACCCGCACGCACGCCAGGCGAGTATCCAATTCCGGCTGGGTGAATCCAACAATAGGTCGGGCACTATGGCTTCGAAAGCGAGGAAATCATGTTGAATGGCACGTTGAGACTGGTGACGGTTCAAGGTGATCAAAAGCAGTTTGTGGCGACCTCGGGCGCCGGGCATTCGCTGGTGTTAGACACGCAAGGTGGGAATACGGGGGCGCGACCGGTGGAATTGGCGCTGCTCGCCACCGGGGCCTGCACGGCGATGGATGTGATTACCATCCTACGCAAGAAGCGGCAAATTGTGACTGGCTATGAAGTCGAACTCAGCGCCGAGCAGCGGGAAGATTATCCGCAAACCTTCACCAAAGTTACGATCAAGCACAAACTGCGCGGCAAGATCGATCCGGCGGCAGTGAAGCGGGCAATCGAACTTTCCGAGACCAAGTATTGCTCGGTGGGGGCGATGATTGCGAAGAGCGCCAAAATTGAAGCGACCTTTGAGATTGTGCCGGATGGATCGGGGGTTTGAGATGCTGTAGGGGCGACCCTTGGGGTCGCCCACGGGCGGGCACAAGGCCTGCCCCTACTTCGCCCCGACGACGCTGAGCGCGCCAAAAGCCCGATGCAGCGGCGGCGGCGGGAAAAGCTCAGGATGGATGAGGTGAGCGAGGATTTCCAGGCTTTCGACAATGCGCGGGCCGGGACGGCTGAAGTACGAAGATCCGTCCGTGGCATAGACTCGTCCCGATTGAAATGCAGGGAGTTTGAGGGCCCCCGGCAATCCGGCCAGAAGTTCACCTTCCTTCAGATTCCGCTCCAGGCCGAAACCGCAACAGGTGAGCACGATGATTTCCGGCGCAAATTGCAAAACCTTTTCCCACTCGATGCGATAGCTCGGACGCCCGTCATTGGCCAGCCCGTCTTCGCCACCCGCCAGCTCCACCAGCGTCTTCATCCAATGGCCGCCGCAGTAAGGAGGATCCACCCATTCCATGCAGAAGACGCGGGGCCGCACCGCGATTTCCTTGGTTTGGTCGGCAACGGCAGAAACCCGTGCCAGAAGCGTCTTGACCAGCGAGCGCCCTTCCTGGTCGCGGCCCAACTCTCTTCCAACGGTTAGAATGTTTTCAAAGATGTCGCCAAGACCGTGCGGTTCGAGGTTGATGACGCGAGGATGGGAACTCAATTGGCTGGCGGCGGCCTGAACGCGGTCAAAAGAGACGGCGCAGACGTCGCACAGCCGCTGGGTGAAGATCAGGTCCGGGGCCAGCCGCTCCAGCAAGCCGAGGTCGAGGTCGTAAATCGATCCCTGATCGACGAGGGCAGCACTGACGGCCTTATCGATTTCGAGACTGCTGGCACCGGGCGGAATGGCGCTGCGAGTGACCTGGGGAAGATTCAGAGCTTGGGGAGGAAAATCACATTCATGGGTAACGCCCACGAGCGAATCGGCCAGGCCCAGGGCAAAGACCATTTCCGTCGAGCTTGGCAGGAGGGATACAATTCGCATGGAAGGTCGCAAGTCGGCTGAAGTGCCGGCGGGCGGGCACGAGGCCCGCCCCGACAAAAGAATCGCGGACCGTTAATGCGTCTCGGCGGGCGCCAGCGTCCGGCGATGATTCACCCATTCATAAGTCCCAAAGAGAATTCCGGACCAAGCCAGATCTCCCAGGATGGTGTTGCGGAAGAACGGCAACCCCGCCACGTAACAGTCCGTGAGGCCCGCGAAATTGTGCGGGTAAAGGCCGCCAGCGGCCCACACGCCGAAATTGGTGAGGAAGAAGAAGCTGACCGAACCCACGATGGAAGCAGTGGCCACGCGCCGCAGCGTGATCTTCGAGTGCAGCACCCAGCCAATCAGTCCGATGAGCAAAAACCCACTCCAGGTGTAAGGGCTGAACCAGGCGTAAGCGCCATGATAAAGGAATCGATCCACCGCGAAATCGCTCACCAGCAACGCCGCGAAGGGAACCGCCAGGGATTGAACCCTGTTGCGGAAAGTGGCGCCGCTGAAAAGGAACATTGCCGCTAGCGGAGTCACGTTCCACGGATGCGGCACAATCCGGAAGATCACCGCCGCGATCACAAAAAGATAGGCCATGCTGAATCACCTCACAGAGCGAAATTATAACGGAAATTTCCTGATTGTGCGCAACAAAGAATGCTGCCCAAGAAAAGTGGCGAGTGACAAGTGACGAGTGATAAGCCGCGGGCCTGTCGACGCACCCTCAACGGGCCTTCACCGTATCACTCAGGATATCGCTGTAGCGGTTGCGGGCCACCACCAGGTAATGAATGCCGGACAAAATGGTGAGTGCCGCCGCAAAATAAATCCAGAAAGCTACAAAGGGCTTCGTGACTCCGCCCACATGGGCCTTGAAGCCCAGCGCCACGATGACCGTGGACACCTGCACTGCCGTGGAGGCCTTGCCGAGGATGGTGGGCGGAAAGGGCCGATAATCGGCGACCAGGCTGATGACCAGCGCGATGAGCAGCATTCCAATATCGCGGCTGAGCACGATGATGGTGAGCCACCAGGGGAGAACTCCGCCGAAGGATAGGACTAGATAGGCGGTGGTGAGCAGGGTCTTATCCGCAAGCGGGTCCAGCGCCATTCCGAGCGAGGAAACCTGGTGATATCGCCGGGCCACCAAGCCATCGGCCACGTCGGAGACTGCCGCCGCCGCCAGCACGCCCATGGCGCCCGCATAGTGCCGGTCCAGCACCAGGATGGCAAAGAGCGGAACGAAGACCAGGCGCAGAATCGTTATTTGATTTGCAGGCGTGAGGACTCGGGAAGCCATAGCCACTCACCACTATAGAAATACAGGATGAATCGTGTCAATCCGTGGACGCGGAAGGGACGTAAATCGCTCTGAGTGGGGTAAAAAGGCGGTGGAGTGAAAACCAGAAACCGCCAGGGGATTTCAGCGAGTTTCAGGAATGCCGAGATATTCCTGAATGGTCATTCCCACGCGGTCGCGGAATGTATCGGACAGCGAGCCCACCAGACCCAGCGGCTCATCCAGCGCAATCCGTTCGACGCGGTGCATGGGGTAAAAGGCGGTGGACATGCAAACTTCACTCTTGCCTTCTCTCAGTGATTGTTGCAGAAATTCTTCAAAAGAATCAAGACCGATGCCGCGCAGCGTGACGCCCTCCGGCCGGATACCGACGAGCTCACCCCAAATTCTTTCGCGGGGTGCGACAAACGTAGCCACGACGACACTATGGGGCTCAAGCATGGGCGCGCCAAAGGCAGAGCGGTTAGACCCGGTAAGGCCGCAGGTTGGGCGCTGGCAGCAAAACAGCCCCGGTGACTTCCTGAAGCTGGTCAAAAGTGACCTGCGGGGAAAGCTCCTTCAAGAGCAATCCCTCCGGCGTGATCCCAATCACGGCCAGGTCCGTCACGATCTCATCCACCACGCCAACTCCGGTCAGGGGCAGGCTGCACTGTTTCAAAATCTTCGGGTTCCCGTCCTTCGTGGTGTGCTCCATGGCCACAATCACGCGCTTCGCGCCGGCCACCAGGTCCATGCTGCCGCCCATCCCCTTCACCATCTTTCCCGGAATCATCCAACTGGCCAGATCGCCTTTTTCATCGACCTCCATGCCCCCGAGGACGGTCAGGTCCACGCGGCCGGCGCGAATCATGGCAAAGGAATCGGCGCTTGAGAAGTATGCCGTGCCCGGAATCTCGGTCACGGTTTCTTTGCCAGCGTTGATCAGGTCCGGATCCTCTTCACCTTCGTAAGGGAACGGTCCAACACCCAACATGCCGTTTTCGGATTGCAATACGACTTCGATACCAGGAGGAATGAAGTTCGAAACGAGCGTGGGGATGCCGATACCAAGATTGACGTAATAACCGTCTTTTAATTCCAGGGCGATGCGGCGGGCGATTTGTTCGCGTTTGTCCATAATATCAAGTGGAGACGAAGGGACCGCGTACCGTTAGTTCTCGACTGGACAGCATAGCAGTCCGATCCAGGCGGCATTTCCCGGCAACATGCCGAGGCTACGAAGGACTGTCTCGATCATGGCCTCGTCCTCACGGTCCTTTTCTCAATCCGCTTTTCGTAGTCCCGCCCCTGGAAAATCCGCTTCACATAGATGCCAGGCGTCACAATGGCATTCGGATCGAGAGAACCCAACTCCACCAACTCCTCCACTTCGGCAATCGTGATCCTGGCGGCGGTGGCCATTACCGGGTTGAAGTTGCGGGCGGTGCGACGATAAATGAGGTTTCCCCAACGATCCCCTTTCCAGGCTTTAACACAAGCATAATCGGCCGTCAGCGCCCGCTCCAGCAAGTAGGGACGGCCGTCAAACTCGCGGACTTCCTTGCCTTCAGCCACCACCGTGCCGAAACCCGTTGGCGTGTAGAATGCGGGAATGCCAGCGCCAGCAGCGCGCATGCGCTCGGCGAAAGTGCCCTGCGGAGTTAGCTCCAGTTCGATTTCACCACTCAGTGCCAGGTCCTCAAGCGTCTTGTTTTCGCCCACGTAGCTGCCAATCACTTTGCTAATCTGACCGCTCTTGAGGAGCTTTCCCAAGCCGAAGGAATTAATGCCGGCATTGTTGCTAATGACCGTAAGGTTTTTCACGCCCTTGCGGCGAATGGCATCAATCAGGTTTTCCGGGATGCCGCACAAACCAAAACCCCCGAACATGATCGAAGCCCCGTCGGGCACGTCAGCGATGGCAGCATCCGCATTGGGAAAAGTTTTATTCATGGCAATTCAATCTTACAGCTCGGCGGGGTTCCGTGCTGTTATGACCATCAAGTGAGGCGGTAATATGTCTTCATATTGCCCATCAGCGGATAGAGCGCGTAGCGCCGGACCTCGAGAATCTGTTTGAGATGTCCCAGGTCGTGGAAGGCCCACTCGTAAATGTATTCTGCCGCCGTCATATCTCCCACCTGATGGTGGACGCCCTTGCGTTTCAACTGGCTCGGGCGAAGGGTGCGGAGCCAGCGGACATTGGCGCGGCGCTGGCGTGAAAGGGATTCAAGCGAACGGTGAGGGTCCATGCGGTTGTAATGCAATTCAACCACCCGTTTTTCCTGATCGAAGAGCGGGAGGAACGGCCGCTCCTCATTGACAATCGCTTCCACCCTCGAGCGCATGCCGTTTTCTTCCACGTCATCGAGATGAGCGAGAATTTCCTGAACGGACCATTTACTCTGCGCCGGGCGCGACTTGATTTGCCGCAGAGGGATTTGCCGGACCTCGCGGCGCAATTTTTCGGGAGTAGTAGCGAGAATTTCAAGAGCTTCCTTTAGCATCGGACGGTCTCCTGGCGGACAGTATACCTTAAGTGGAAATCTTGATAATCTCGCCGTGGTTCCAACTGCGGCTCTCAATTAGCGTTTTTTCAAGCGATTGCGCAGATGGGCGGCGCGCTTGAAGTCTTGCTCGATGGCGCGCTCTGAAAGCCGCAACTTCATCTCTTCAAGCTTCTGGATGAAGGTATCTATGGCATTCTGAATGTTGCCACGATTGGTGAGAAGGATATCGCGCCAGAGGGAATAAGGGCTATCAGCCAGGCGGGTGAAATCGAGCAGCCCGGGCCCTGCCAGTCCACCGCTTCCCATGGACCGCGTCTCCTTTAATTCACTGAGCAGGCTGGCGAGTCCGGTGGAGAGCAACTGCGGAAGGTGGCTGGTGTAGGCAACCACCCGGTCGTGAACTTCAGCCGTGGTCACGTGCGGCCTCGCTCCAATCCGCTGGATCAATTCGCAGAACGCCGTGGCGCGCGCGTCTTCCATGTCTGCGGGTTTAAGCGGCGTTAGCGCATAGGAAGATTGGGCGAAGAGCGCCGCATCGGCCGCGTCAATTCCCGAGATCTCTTTCCCGGCAAGCGGGTGGCCGCCGAGAAATAATGCTCCGGAATTGAAGGACTCCTTGGCCCGCCGGCAAATGTCCGATTTGACACTTCCCACGTCCGTAACCAGCGCCGAAGGCTGTGCCTGCCTTGCAAACCAGGGAATGAGCAGAGAAATTCTTCCAACCGGAGCCGCAAGGATAATCAAGTCCGTGCCAGGAACCGCGGCCTCCAGATTTTCGTGACCTTCGTCTATTGCCCCCCGCTGGAGGGCTCGCCTAAGAATTGAGCGGCGGTCAATGCCGATTCGCACTCCTTGGTATCCCACAGCTTTGAGCGCGAGTCCCCAGGACCCCCCGATCAGGCCCGTGCCCACAATGGCGATCCGGCGGAAAGGAATATTAATGGCTGTTAGGCTTGAAGTCTTTCTCAGTGGTGTGCCTCCGAGGCGGTGGAGTCGAGTCGCGCCTACAAATCGAGTCATCCGAAAGTTGGACGCCGGGGAGCGTGAATTTCAGATCGTCCGGCTCAGGGCCGGGACCATCATCCGCAATTGCGCCATCAGCTCATCGAACTGCGCGGGATAGAGGGCTTGCGGCCCGTCGCTGAGGGCGTTCTCCGGATCATGATGTACTTCGACCAGCAAGCCGTCCGCCCCGGCGGCAACCGCAGCGCGGGCCAGTGGAATCACTTTATCACGCCGCCCTGAAGCGTGGGACGGGTCAGCGATGATGGGCAGGTGCGACAGCTTATGAATGACGGGAATCGCCGAAACATCCAGAGTGTTGCGGGTTGAATTTTCAAAAGTGCGGATGCCGCGCTCGCAAAGGATCACGTTGTAGTTTCCGCCGGCCATAATATATTCTGCGGAGAGAAGCAGTTCTTCGAGGGTGGCGGAGATGCCGCGCTTCAACAAAACGGGCTTGGTGACTTTCCCAAGCTCGCGCAGCAGATTATAATTCTGCATATTGCGCGCACCCACCTGAAGAACGTCCACGTAATCAAGCATCATCGGAATTTGGGTTTGGTCCATGACCTCAGAAACAACCAGCAGGCCGTTCTGGTCCGCAGCATGGCGCATCAGCTTGAGGCCTTCCGGCCCCATCCCTTGAAAACTGTAAGGCGAGGAGCGCGGTTTGAACGCTCCGCCCCGCAGTGCGCGCGCACCGGACCGGGCGACGGCTGCGGCGATGGTGTTAATCTGCTCCGGACTTTCGACGCTGCACGGCCCCGCCATCACCACAACGTTGGGACCGCCCACCGCCACTCCATTCCCAATCTGGATCACGGACCCTTCGGGACGGAAATGCCGGCTGGCAAGCTTATAGGGCGAGACGATGCGGTGGACCTCCTGCACGCCTTCCATCAACTCGATTTGGCGCGTATCAAAGTCAGCCTTGGCGCCCACTCCGCCCAGGACGGTCTGCAGGGCGCCGGTGGAGCGATGAATGTCAAAACCAAGCTGCATCAGGCGGCTGATCACGGCCTGAATCTGTTCTTCCGTCGCGCCTTCCTGCATGACCACGAGCATCTTCCGTTACTCCTTAATCTTGTAGCTGCCGCCTTCCATCACGTGGCGCTCAAGCGAGCGGGCTTCGTCAATGATGCGCTCAAAGAGGCGGCGGACCGCGCCGTCATCCAACGGGCCGCGATTGGCCTTTACAACATTGCGCAAGATTTCCGCCTCGCGCTCCGGCGCCCACGCCGGAAGATTTTTTACCTTTTTGTAACGTCCGACCTCCAGCGCGCATTTTGACCGCTCGTTGAGCAGCGAGAGTATCTGAAGGTCAATCTCGTCAATGAGCTTGCGCCAGTCCGCCATGTCCTTCATTCGGGTTTTTCTCCCGTGCCGTGCTTGAGCCAGCGAATATACTGTTCGATGAACTTCACCCCCTGGCTGGGATAGCGATCCTCAATGGCCCGTACCACGGCGCTGCCCACCACGGCCGCATCAGCCAGGCTTTGCACCTCCCGCACCTGGGCGGGAGTGGAAATTCCAAAACCGACAGCGACCGGAAGCGCCGTGGTCCGTTTAACCCGCTCCACCAGCGGCTTTAACGCGGCTGAAATACTGGACCGTTCGCCCGTCACGCCCTCGCGCGAGACCAGATAAAGGAAGCCCGTAGAAATCTTGCCGATTTTCGTTAGCCGTTCGATGGTGGAGGTCGGCGAAGCAAGAAATATGGTATCGAGGTGATGGGCGCGCATCGCCTCGACGTAGGGACCCGCCTCCTCGGGCGTCAGATCCACCGCCAGGACTCCATCTACGCCTGCTTGCGAAGCATCTTTCGCAAATCTCTCAAGGCCGTATTGCAATATCGGATTGAAGTAGCCGAAGAGGACGATGGGGGTGGCCACCTGCTCACGCCATTTGGGGAGATGTTCAAGAATCTTGGCGAGGGTGGCCTGGCCTTTGAGCGCCCGCTCCGAGGCGCGTTGAATCACCGGGCCATCCGCCAGCGGGTCGGAAAATGGGACCCCCAACTCAATCAAATCCGCCCCACCCCGCTCAATGGCAGCGAGAAGCCTGCCGGTATCTTCAAGGCTTGGGTCGCCGGCCGTCAGATACACCACCAAGCCCTTCGCGCCTTCAGCTTTCAACTTGTCAAAGCAAGCTGTGATTCGAGTCTGGCAAATGGCAGGCATAAATTAGAGAGTTCCCGTTGATTGGTAGATCCCCAGGTCTTTGTCTCCACGGCCCGAAAGATTGATGATGACAACTTCATCCTTGCTCATTCCAGGCGCGCGCTTCACAACCTCCGCCACGGCGTGAGCGGATTCGAGCGCCGGAATAATCCCTTCTAAACGCGATAGTAACCTTGCCGCTTCGAGTGCCTCCTGATCTGAGACGCGCGAATACTCCACTCTACCTTGGTTGTACAGCAAGGCGTGTTCGGGGCCCACCGCGGGATAATCCAGTCCCGCGGATATTGAATGCGTTGTGGATATCAACCCGTCGATCGTTTGCAGGACGTAGGTGTAAGTTCCGTGCAGGACGCCGGGCCGTCCGCCCGAAAAACGTGCAGCGTGCTCACCCAGTTCTTGGCCTTTGCCTCCCGCCTCAACGCCCACCATTTTGACGCCCGCATCGGGGATGAAATCGTAAAATAGGCCAATCGAATTGCTCCCGCCACCCACACAGGCAAAGAGCCAATCCGGCAAGCGGCCACAGGCTTCCAGAATCTGGCGGCGCGCTTCCTGGCCAATGACGCGGTGAAAGTTCCGCACCATCAGCGGGTAAGGATGCGGGCCAAGTACCGACCCCAGCAAATAATGAGTGTTGTGGACATTGGACACCCAATCGCGCATGGCCTCGTTGATGGCGTCCTTCAGGGTACGGCTGCCCGATTTCACTGGCTCAACCTTTGCCCCCAACAACCTCATCCGGAACACGTTGGGGGACTGGCGGGCCATGTCTTCCTCTCCCATGTAGACGACGCATTCGAGGCCCATCAGCGCCGCCACCGCTGCGGTTGCCACGCCATGCTGTCCCGCTCCGGTTTCGGCAATCAGCCGGGTCTTGCCCATCCTTAATGCCAGCAAACCCTGCCCGATACAATTGTTAATCTTGTGAGCGCCCGTGTGCAGCAGGTCTTCACGCTTCAGGAAAATCCGCGCGCCGCCCAGGTGCTGGGTCAAGCGCCGCGCGTGAAACAAGGGCGTTGGACGGCCCGCGAAATCCTTCAGAAGCCGCTTGAATTCAAGCTCAAACTCCGGGTCATTGCGAGCTTCTTCATAGGCCTGCTCTAATTCCTCAACCGGATGCATCAAGGTTTCCGGAACATAACGACCCCCAAACAGGCCAAATCGACCCCTGGCATCGGGATTGAATCCAAATTCCACGGGTTGAGTTTGCATCGGCATCGGCTTGTCTCTCTATGTTCCTGATTGAGTGATTGACAGACACAAATTGCAAATCGAAAAAATGGGCTCGCAACCCATATGCAGCGATGGGAATTTCGAAGTCTTGGTCGAAGCCTGAGAATCGCTCAATTTGCGGGGTTCATCCGGTCTGCTTCCCGCACGGCATTGAAGAATGCCTTTAATTTCTCGTGGCTCTTCATTCCCGGCGAATTCTCAACACCGCTGGCTACATCCACAGCGTAGGGCTGAACCAACCGGATCGCTTGGCCCACGTTTCCCGGATTCAATCCCCCGGCCAGAATCACCGGGCCATATTTTTTGGCCTCCAATGCCAGGTTCCAATCGAATACCTTGCCGGTCCCGCCACGCAACGACGGGTCATAAGCATCCAGCAAAAAGGCGTCCGGCCGCATTTCCTTAAATATTCTATCCTCGAACTGGGCCGCGATCTGCACGGCCCGGATCAGCCGGAACCGCTTCCTCAATTCTTGCAGCGAAGAGGGGCGCGCCCCGTGGATTTGCAGTGTGGTCACGCCTGATCCTTGCGCCATTTCCACAATCCGGCCGGCATCCGTTTCGTCCGCAAAAATCCCCACGGGCGCGATGAACAGAGGTAGCCTTGCAATGATGTCTGCCGCCCTTTCCGGAGCAATGAAGCGCTTGGAGAAGGCATAGAAGTTAAAGCCCAGTGCGGAGGCGCCGAGCTCGATTGCCAGCTCTGCGTCCTCCCATCGGCGGATACCGCAAATTTTTACCCTTGTCATGGCTTATGAAACACGCGCCGCCGTTGGGTAGTGGGTCAGTTTGCTGTAGCGGCGAAAATGCGCCACTACCCGCCGTTCCAGCGCGCTCCCCAAATTTGCTTCGCGAGTTAGTGACCGGCAGGGCGCTCCTACAATCTCCTGATCGAGACTGGACTGTGCCCTTACATGCTTTCTGCGGGTTAGTGAAGCCCGGCGAGAAACCCGGCTAACTCCTTCCCAGGGTCCTGGGCAAGCATGAAATGCTCCCCGATCAGCACAGCATCAAAGCCCGCGTCTTCAAGCCGCCGGAGGTCATCCACTGAGTGAATACCACTTTCACTAACGGACAAGCAACCGGCCGGAATTCGCTTGCGCAGCCGGAGGGAGGTTTCAAATTTTACTTCGAAGGTCCGCAGGTCACGATTATTCACTCCGATGATTTTCGATCCTGCCGCCAGCGAGCGCTCAAGCTCCTCCTCGGTATGGACTTCCACCAGTACCGCCATGCCGAATGAACCGGCAAGCCTCGCAAACTCTTCCAACTCCCTATTGGGAAGCGCCGCTGCAATCAAAAGGATGGCATCCGCACCCGCTGCGGCCGATTCCGCGACCTGATAAGCGTCCATGATGAAGTCTTTCCGTAGGCAGGTCAAACTCACGGCCTGCCTCACCGCTTGCAAATCTTCGAGCGTCCCCCGAAAGTAGTCGGGTTCGGTAAGAATCGAAATTGCCGCCGCCCCCGCCGCCTGATATGAAGCCGCGATCTCCCCGACTCGATAATCCTGTCGAATCACGCCGCGGGAGGGCGAAGCTTGTTTAAGCTCGGCGATCACGCCCACGCCGGGCGTTGAAAGCGCCGCGGCAAAATCCCGGACGTCAGTGCGCCGTAAGGCCGATTCCACCAGGTGAGCCAATGCCACAGACTCTTTGGCAGCACGAATCCGCTCTTTGCGCCTCGCCAGAATTTCATCGAGAATCGTCTCGGCCTGTCGCTCCATAAACTCGGCTTGCAATGGCCTCACGGGAAGACCACCTTCGGAACCCTGATTATTCACGGATTTTTACTCGTGGGCCGTCAGGGCACGTTTTAAGCGCGTGCCCGAGTTTCTACATTGGGACGGCAAGCCTGTCATTCTGGGCCCTTCGCCTGTCATTCTGAGCATTGACAGCACTGGAGGCTTGGCTGAAACTCCCAGACTCCAGAAATGGGTAAACTCTAGGGCATGGTCTTAACCGTCCCGAACTTCCGCATTTTCGTTGGTCTTGCATCCCGCCCGGCTCGGTCCAACGAGCCGGCTGGGTACTCTTCTTCTGAACACCAACCCTAATCAATTACGGTTCCAGCGTGACCGTGCAACCCGGAAGGGCTGTGGCATTGCTACCGGCGGACCAGAGATGCTTGAGATTTGCCGGTGAAATGAAGGCCGTCCCTCAAGCCAGCAATTCCTAACTCTAAACTTCTGGTCAAGTTGAAGTCAAGGTTTTGAGAGGTGCGGTTGTGTCGCCGTTTGCTTGCTGTAGCGGCGGTCTCTGACCGCCGAAAAGCTCTTGAAAAATAGAAGTCGGCGGTCAGAGACCGCCGCTACAGCGAACTGCGCCACTGCCAAACCCGTTCCAGACACCCAGTTTCGAATCGCCCTCGAACCCACCCAAGTTGGCGCCCGCCATGCGTCAACGGTCTTGGCCGCGCCCGCGCAGAGCATGAGAGCGTTCATAAGCATCGAGTTTTTTAAGAAAGTCAGCCCACAAACGCTTGGAATCCAAACTTGTTATCCAAGTGATGGTCTGCCCCGGTGGGCCCGGCTTGAATTCCAGATCGTCACCCAAAACCGGGCGCGGATAAACCTGTTGAGTTGTCCATCCCTGCACGTAGGCCAGCGTGATGATGTCCCAGATCACCCAGGGTTTTGAAAAATCATCCTGGCGCAGCGGTTTTACGAACCGGTAGTACCAGGCCTGGAATTCCGCCCAGAGCCAAGCGCCCACCAGACCGTGCCGGCTTACCAGTTGGCGCGCCTGGTCCAGAGTCAATGACAAATTGGCTCTGCAAACATCCGCGCAGCCCACGGTCACGGGAACATCCGAACTCAAGATCACCTGCCAGGCTCTTGGGTCGTTCTCCACATTGAATTCATCGCCGCCTTCGGGCCAACTTTTGAAGCCCATCGCCACCACGCGAATACGTTCCGTGATGGAGCGATCCTCCAGGATCGCCGAAGCCACATCCGTCGCAGCGCCGATCGTCAGCACGGTAAGCCGTCGCCTGTCTGAAAAGGCTTTCGAGGCATTCACAATAAAGTCCGCGCCCTCGCTGCGCTGCGGGGTCTTGGTATCCTCCAATGGGAAGCTCGAACCTTCGAGCAGGGGCGGGTGCTCCACCATGTTCAGATGGTTTTCGACCTCATCCACCAGGATCTGATAGGTGTAATGCGCGGATGGACTGGGCAGGGTTGGAGCTTGGGCGGAAATGATGCCCAGAACGTCAAAGTCCTGGGCGTCTGTGAGCAGATAGGCGATTGCCCATTGGTCGTCAATCTCGTTTCCAACATCGGTCGAAAGGATCACCGGTTCTTTCGCACAAGCAGCGGAGGCCGCAAGTAAGAAACTCATTCCCGCCAGAGCGGGAACAATCCAAGCAGCTCTCAAAAGTTTTTTTGGAGTCATGGGGATTCTTCGTCACGTCCGGAGCGCCCACGGCCGTTCGGCCATCGAACCGGCGCGTTGGCTCACTGGCTCGCCAGCCCGAAACAATAGAGCGTGGAGCTGTGGTCCACCGCGTAGACGTGGCCGTCCGCGATCGCCAGGCCGCTGAAATGGACCCAGCTCGCGATTGCATCGCTGCTCTCATAGAGCACTTTGCCGGTTTTCGCGTCCAGGGCATAGAGAACCGCATTATGGGTGTGCTCGCTCCTCTGCTGATCGGTGAGCAGCTTCAGGCCGTGGTGGATGAAGCCGGGTCCAGCCGTTTGCAGCGTATTCTCGCCGGTGGAGAGAGCGAAGATGACGCCGTTGGCAATGGCCACCGGTTCGGGCACATCAAAGTCACCGGAAATCCAGGCAGGTTGCAGCGTGGGTTTCTTGGTGGATGGATTGATCGCCACTTTGAACGCCATAAGGCTTCCGTGCGGATGCGGACCCAGGGTCACGGGAAATTGGAGCGCGTCCTTTGACACGGGCCCCCAAATGGGAACATACAGCCAGCGGTTTCCCTCCAAATCCATCCAGGAAGAAAGTTCTCCCCAAATGCCCAGCCCCTCAAATTCAAGTTGGTCATTGGCCAGCTTTTGACGGTAGAGGGGCGTCTGGTGATCTTTGGCGCCCAGCGAATCTGCGTCGAGCATGTAAAGCGCGCCTTCTTTTCCGCCGCCCGCCACCAGGCGGTAATTCCGGTAAGGAAACCAAATCAGGCTGGAAGCCGCAATGTCCAAATCGAGCTTGGTAATCTGATTGAAGTTCAGCGGCGAGTAGTAATCAATAACCTTGAGCCTGCCGGGACGAACTTCAATCAAGCTGCTGCCGTATTCGTTCTGCGATGGCGAGAAATTGCCATCGCCGGTGGAAGCAAAAATCCTGCCATCGTCACCAATCGCCACTCCGCCGCGCCCCCAAATCCCCGCCGATCCGGATCTTGTGACCAGTAGATCATGGATGGCAGGGCGATCCGGATGGCGAAGATTGATGGAGTAAATTCCCGATCGCGCTCCGCCGCATTCCTGCGAAATCGACGTGTATGCGGTCTCTTTCCACAGATTCAGGCTCCAGTTTTTTGAGAAGGGCGGCACGAGTTGAACGGGACCGGCCTTGGTCTTCCCCGTCCCCAGGTCCAGGCCGTAGAATTTGCCGTCCGAAGCAATCGCATAAATCAGCCTCCGGCGTTCGTCGATGGTGGGCGTGGCGTTCAGATTGTCCGGACACAGCCACATGCCGGCGTCTTTGGGCAGCACGTGGCTTTCAAAGGTGCGAGTCCAGACAATCGCCCCGGTTCCGGCGTCGATGGCGCTGATATTGTCCGAGCTTCCCGCCACGTAGACCACCGTGCGGATTCCCGCTGGAGTCGTGACCCCATCGGCCACCACCGGAGCCGTGAGGGCGGTCAGCGATCGCGGCTGATTCTTGACCGTCACCTTCCAGAGAAGCTTCAGCCCTGAGACGTTTTGGGCATTCAGGGCGTCTTCTTCCACGGCCCAGCCGGAACGCTGCGCGTCATGCCCAAACGTCGGCCAATCTCCGCACCAAGCCGTGGAGTAACTCGCGATAAATAGAAAAGCAATCGAGACGGCGATGACGCTTGCGATCTTCGTGGTTGAGAAATATTTGGATAACATTTGTTTGTTGTGTCCCCGATGTCTCCGAGCGATGGGACAGGATCGTCGCTTCCCTGCCCTGGGTCCTCCATTTGGACCATGCATAATATCCTTCCGGCAGGTGCACGGAGTCAACCCGAATCTGTGGTCGGCGAAGCGCAAGCCCGCAAGCTACTGTACCCTTCGGGCTATGAGCCCGGACGTTGCTCGCTCCCTAGGCAAGTACCTTTCGAAGGGGGTAGCGCAGCGCGGCGGAGCCGCAACCAAAAGTCATGACACTCCATGACGGTTTCCGGCATGATGTTTGTAAGGAAAGTCATGCGGAGGAAGGTCATGGAGCGTTTTTTGAAGCGGCACAAAGAC
>Ga0307372_10000401_pt1 | contig 76984 bp, 69 predicted proteins | sample OX1MG_FD_202533 | JGI IMG/M metagenome (GOLD analysis project Ga0307372, IMG submission 202533) | Soil microbial communities from Risofladan, Vaasa, Finland - OX-1 | ecosystem: Environmental > Terrestrial > Soil > Coastal area > Acid sulfate soil | place: Finland: Risofladan, Vaasa | collected... | reverse complement strand
GACCCGCTGGAACGGTGGTATCGCATCCTCAGTGAGGCACTGCGGTACTTCCTCAAAGGGGAGCAGCTGCGGCGGCCAATCCGCCTCAACCCGGCCTGAAGGCCAACCTTGGGTTGCGGGCCATCGGCGCTGACAGGCTCAACAGTGGTTCAACTGCCGGATTTAGGGTACCCCTTCGTAGGCTCCCGGGGCGATGCTGCGCGAACCACACGCCGCCTGAATCGCCTGCCGCGGCCGGATAAGCGAGGAACATCGCTGGCCGCCGTCCCCAGCCCACCCTATATCCAGCCTCAACCCAATAGCCCCGGCAGGGGGCAAGACCCGCCATTGTCTTTCTGGCCTTCGCACACAATGAGGTAACAACAGCACAAGATGGATGCAGAAACAGGCGACCTGGCCTTCCTGCCGCTCGGCGGGACGGGCGAGATCGGCATGAACCTCAACCTTTACCGCTGCAACGGAAAATGGCTGGCGGTCGATTGCGGCATCGGCTTCGGCGGGTCGCAACACCCCGAGGTCGATATCATGGTGCCCGATCCCGGCTTCATCGCGGATCGCCGCGACAACCTGCTTGGCCTGGTGATCACTCACGCGCACGAGGACCATATCGGCGCGGTCGCCCATCTGTGGCCGCAACTCCGCTGTCCGGTCTATGTCACCCCCTTCGCCGCCGCGGTGCTGCGCCGCAAACTCGCCGAGGCGCAGTTGCTCCAGCAGGTGAAGATCCACGTCGTGCCCCCGGGCAGCGCCATAAACCTCCCACCCTTCGCGCTGCGCTTCATCCGCATGGCGCATTCGATCCCGGAATCCCAGGCCCTGGCGATCGAGACGCCGCACGGCATCGTGCTGCACACCGGCGACTGGAAGATGGACCCCCACCCGCTGGTCGGCCCGCCCACCGACGAGGCCGCCCTGGCCGCGCTGGGCGAACGGGGCGTGCTCGCCATGGTGTGCGACTCCACCAACGCCATGGTGGAAGGCCATTCCGGCAGCGAGGATGAGGTCCGCCAGAGCCTGCGCGTGCTGATCCGCGGCCTGCGTGGCCGCGTCGCGGTCACCTGCTTCGCCAGCAACGTCGCGCGCGTCGAGACAATCGCCCAGGCCGCCCGCGAGGCCGGCCGCAGCGTCGCGATGGTCGGCCGCAGCCTGCGCAACCTGGATGCCGCGGCGCGCGAATGCGGTTACCTGAAGGGCGTCCCGCCGTTCCTCGGCGAGGACGACATCAACGATGTCCCCGACGACAACATCCTGATCCTGATCACCGGCAGCCAGGGCGAGCCGCGCAGCGCACTCGCCCGCGTCGCGATGGACACCCATCCGCGCGTCGCGCTGGGCGAGGGCGACACCGTGCTGTTCTCCTCCCGCGTCATTCCCGGCAATGAACGCGCGATCGGCACCGTGCAGGACAATCTGGTGCGCCGCGGCGTGGAGCTGATGACCGACCGCGACCATCTGGTGCATGTCTCCGGCCATCCGGCGCGCGACGAACTGCGCCGGCTGTACCGCCTGGTGAAGCCGCGCTACAGCGTGCCGGTGCATGGCGAGTGGCGGCACCTGTCGGCGCATGCCGGGCTGGCGCGCGAGGCGGGCGCCGCGCCGCTGCTGATGGAGGACGGCGACATTCTCAACCTCGCGCCCGGGACGGTGGAGATCGTCGATAGCGCGCCGGTGGGACGATTGGTGCCCGATGGCGGGCGGCTGGTGCCGCTGTCCGGCGGCGTGATGTCGGCGCGGCGGCGCATGCTGTTCAACGGCGTCGTGCTGGCCAGCGTGGCGGTCGATGAAGCCGGCCGGCTACGCGGCCAGCCGAGGGTCAGCGCGCCGGGGCTGTTCGACCAGGACGACGGCGAGATCGGCAGGGTTGCCGGGGAATTTGCCGAGGCGCTGGCGGACCTGCCGGCCCCGCTGCGACGCGACGACGCCGCCTTCGCCGACGCCGCCCGCGCCGCCTTGCGCCGCGCCCTGGGACGGCGCTTGCAGAAGCGTCCGCTGGTGGATGTCCATCTGCTGCGGGTCTAAAGCTCTCCGCTCTCCTGCGTGCGGGAGAGGATAGGGTGAGGGTGATGCGTGCGCCCCGGGGCATCCTCATCCGACCCGCGCCGGCAAGCGGGAGAGGCAAGGTTGGGAGGTGATGCCATGTCCGACCCGACATCCTGGCCCGCTTGGCGCGGAGTCCTGCGCGCCACCTTGCGCGCCACCGTCTCCGACCGCGTGGCCCTCGCCGCCGCCGGCTGCGCATTTTTCGCCACCCTCGCGCTGTTCCCCGCGATGAGCATGCTGATCTCGGTCTATGGCCTGGTGTTCAACCCGCGCGGCGTCGAGCTGCAGGTGCTGTGGCTGCGCGACCTGCTGCCGCCCACCGCCTACTGGCTGATCGCCGACCGGCTGCATCACCTGGTGATCCAGCCGCCCATGCGGCTCGGTCTCGGCCTCGGAGTCAGCGTCTTGCTCACCGTCTGGACCGCCGCCGTCGGCATGCGCTCGATGCTGTCCGCACTGACCATCGCCTATGGCGGCCAGGAACACCGGGGCTTCCTCCGCTTCCATGCTGTGTCGCTGGCCATGACGGCGGTCGCGATCACCGGCGCGGTGCTGGCGATCGCCATCCTGGTCGGCATGCCGGCGCTGTTCCGGTTCGTCACGCCCTGGGCCTGGCGGATGCGCGTGGTACATCTGGCGAGCCTCGTCCTGTTGCTCGGCTGCGCCGGAGTGTCGGTGGCCCTGCTTTACCGGTTCGGTCCGGCCCGCCCGCGTCCGCCGCGGCACTGGGTCACCCCCGGCAGCGCGTTGGCGCTGGCGTTGTGGTTGCTCGCCTCCGGCCTGCTGTCCTTCTATATCGACCACATCGCCACCTTCGGCGTCACCTACGGTCCGCTCGGCGCGGTGGCCGCAGTGATGCTGTGGTTCTTCGTCACCGCCTATGCGGTGTTGCTCGGCGCCGAACTCAACGCGCAGCTCGAGCGCCTGTCGGCCTCGGCCGGCACCGGGCAGCGGGCGCTGGTTCCGCAGGCGGTATAGGGGCTGTCGCGATGACCTGGTTCACGGGCTGCGTGGTGTATCTGCTGATCTGGTGGACGACACTGTTCGCCGTGCTGCCGATTGGCGCCCAGCCGAAAAGCGATCCGGATCCGCATACCGGCTGGAGCGGCGCGCCGGAGCACCCGCACATGCTGAAGAAGGTGATCCTCACCACGCTGATTGCCGCGGTGATCTGGGCCGGCGCCGATCTGCTGATCAGCAGCAGCTACATGAGTTTCCGCCACGGCATGTTCGCCGCCCCGCGCGATTGACCCATATTCTCCCGCGGGCCCAGCCTTGGCCCGCTTCGCGCGCGGGCCCAGCCTTGGCCCGCTTCGCGGCCCGATCCCGCAATGGAAGAGAAAGCGCGCCACACCGCCCCGCCGGTCACCGCAAAATCTCGTAGTGGATGGTGAAGTCCACGGTAACGTTGGGGTCCCTCACGTCCGGCGGCAGCGGCGGCAGCGTCGCGTCGCGGAACACCGCCAGCGCGCCCATATCGAGCCACGGCGACCCCGACCTCTGCTGCACGTCAACCGCCTCCACCCGGCCGTCGCGCCCAACAACCAGCCGCAGCGTCACATCGCCCTCCTGCTCCAGCCGAGCCGCCTCGTCCGGATAGAACCGGTGGCGGAGCCACCACGCGGCGACCAGGCTGAGCCAGTCGGAGCCGACGTCGTCGCCCTTCCCTTGCGGGTGCAGTTGCGTGATGTCGCCGCCACCCATGATCGGTGCGAACGACAGGTCGATGGTGCCGGGCGAGGCGCGCGGTCGCGGCCTGGTGGCGTGCGGCGGGGCAACACGCGGTCCCAGCGAGAACTCCATCGGCGCCGGGAAACCCGGCGCGGCAAGCGGCGGCGACCGCTGCCGGGTCGCCGTCCGTGGCCGGGACGGCCGTGCCGCGACGGGCCGTGGCACGGCCCCCGGCGCCGGAACGGGCAAGGGAGGCGGCAACGGCACCGCTTCCGGCGCAGGGACCTGCGCGGCTGGTGCGCCACTCGGTGGCGCGCCGATCGCCGGCAAGGGTTGCGGCGCGGCGTTCGGCGGTGCGGGCGCCTCCGGCGTCGGTGGGACAACCGCCTGCTGTGCCGGCGGTGTTTCTGCGGGCGCCACGATCGGCGGCGGCGCGGCCGGCCGGCGAGCCGGCGCAGTCCGTGGCGCCGGGAGTGGCGGGACTGGCGGCGCCGGTTGCGGCGCCGGCGAAGCCGGCCGGTGCGGCGACACCGGCGCCGGATTGGCGATCGAGAGCGGGGTCTTGCCGCCCGCCTCGAACACCATCGCCACCGAAGCTGGCGGCGCGGCTTGCGGGGCCGCGCGCTTGTGCTGCGCCGCCACGATCGCCACCGCCAGCAACGCCAGATGCAGCAGAACGGAGAAGACAACGGGCCAGCCGGCCCGCCGGCGTGCCGTGGCATTGCGCAGGCGAAAGGCGGCGGAAGCGGCCAGGGCCGTCATGTCAAGGAAATCATTGGGTCAGGCGGATTCGCCGCAGCCGCGCATGCGACAACACTATGCCGTCTGGCACCAGCAAAACAGGCCAGGAAACATGTCAGTGGGGTAACCCGGCGTCCACAAGGGCCAGGGTGAGGAAAGCTTCCTCAACCTGCCCGTGTGACTGGCGTTTTCCTCCCCAAACTTGGCCCGCTTCAGTCACGGGTGGGGCCAACGACTTGTTACCCCGAGGACACCGCGCGAGTCACGCCATTTTGTGCGAAAATTGGCCAAGCACGGAGGTTTTATTGCGTCATTCCTCTTGTGCGCCGCACAATAATTCCGCCACGGCCGCCGCCCGCCCCATCTGTCCCACCCCATCTGGCGGTGCCCGCCGCGCAAGGCTAGGGTCGCGCCGCCCACAACCAGACGGATTGCCCCCCAGATGCGCCTGTCCCGCGGCTTCATCCCCACCCTGAAGGAGACGCCCGCCGAGGCGCAGATCGCTTCGCACCGCCTGATGCTGCGCGCCGGGCTGGTGCGGCAGACCTCGGCCGGCATCTACGCCTGGCTGCCGCTGGGGTTTCGCGTCCTGAAGAACATTGAGCGCATCGTGCGCGAGGAGCAGACTGCGGCGGGCGCGCAGGAAGTGCTGATGCCGACGATCCAGCCGGCGGAGCTGTGGCGCGAGAGCGGGCGCTATGAGGATTACGGCAGGGAGATGCTGCGCATCACCGACCGGCATGACCGCGACATGCTGTACGGCCCGACCAACGAAGAAATGATCACCGACCTGTTCCGCCAGTCGGTGAAGAGCTATCGCGAGATGCCGCAGGTCCTCTACCACATCCAGTGGAAGTTTCGCGACGAGGTGCGACCCCGCTTCGGCGTCATGCGCGGGCGCGAGTTCCTGATGAAGGACGCATATTCCTTTGACATGGATTACGCCGGTGCGGTGGTGAGCTATCGCAAGATGATGCTGGCCTATATGCGCAGCTTCCAGCGCATCGGCCTGAAGGCGATCCCGATGGAGGCCGAGAGCGGACCGATCGGCGGCGACCTGAGCCACGAGTTCATCATCCTGGCGCCGACCGGCGAAAGCCAGGTGTATTTCGACGCGGCGTTCGAGGAGATCGATTATCTCTCCGATGGCGCCGGCGGGTTCAGCCACGACAGCGCCGACGACCTGCATCGTTTCTTCCAGCAGATGACCACGCACTACGCCGCCACCGACGAAAAGCACGACGCCGCGGCGTGGCAAAACGTGGCGCCCGGGCGCCGCCGCGAGGGCCGTGGCATCGAAGTCGGCCACATCTTCTATTTCGGCACGAAATACTCCAAGGCGATGAACTGCACGGTCACGGCGCCGGACGGGGCAAAAGTGCATCCGGAGATGGGCAGCTACGGCATCGGCGTGTCGCGCCTGGTCGGCGCGGTGATCGAGGCCAGCCACGACGAGGCCGGCATCATCTGGCCGGACAGCATCGCGCCGTTCAAGGCGGCGATCCTCAACCTGCGCCGCGGCGACGCCGCGTGCGACACCATGTGCGAGACGCTGTACGCGACACTGAGCGACGCCGCGCTGTACGACGACCGCGAGGAACGCGCCGGCGCGAAATTCGCCGACGCCGACCTGATGGGCCATCCCTGGCAGATCATCGTCGGCCCGCGCGGCGCGGCGGCCGGCAAGGTCGAGTTGAAGCGCCGCGCGACCGGGGAGCGCACCGAGATGTCGCCCGAAGCAGCGCTGGGGCGGATCGGCGGCTGAGCGTGATGCCCGCCACCACCAGACTCCCCCTCCCCTTGTGGGAGGGGGTTGGGGGGAGGGGGAGAATGGCGACCTGATGTTCGGGCCCTTCGAACGCGCCGTCGCGGGCCGCTATCTGCGCGCCCGCAAGGGTGAGCGCTTCGTCTCCATCATTGCCGTGTTCTCCCTCATCGGCATCGCGCTCGGCGTCGCCACGCTCATCGTGGTGACCAGCGTCATGAGCGGTTTCCAGACCGCGCTGGTGACCCGCATCCTCGGCATCAACGGCGACATCACAATCCAGGCCTATGCCGGCCAGAAGATCGACAACTACCAGGCACTGGCGACCCGCATCCGCGCCATCCGCGACGTCGTGTCGGTCACACCCGTGCTCGACGGCCAGGTCCTGCTCTCCACCGACAATGGCGGCGCGCGCGGTGGACTGGTGCGCGGCATGACGCTGGCCGATCTGCGCGCGCTGCATCCGGTCAGCGAGCATATCGTTGCCGGGAAACTCGCCGATTTGACCGGCGACAACGCGATCGTCATCGGCGTCGGCCTGGCACAGTCCTACCGGCTGCGCGTCGGCGACCCGCTGACGGTGATCTCGCCGCAGGGCGCCGCCACCGCCTTCGGCACCATCCCGCGCGTGCGCGCCTACAACGTGGTGGCGATCTTCGATGCCGGGCTGGCCGATTACAACAACTCGGTCGTCTTCATGCCGTTGCCGGCCGCGCAGGCGTTCTTCCAGAAGCCTGACGCCGTCACGGGAATCGAGACCCGCCTGACCAACCCGCAACTCGCCCCCGCGCTGATGCCGGCGCTGGCGCAGGCGCTGCGCGGACGGCGGCTTCTGGCGCGCGACTGGCTGCACGCCAACGACACCATCATCGGCGTGCTGCAGGTGCAGAAGGACACCATGTTCATCGTGCTCGGCATGATCGTGCTGGTCGCCGCGTTCAACGTCGTCTCGTCGCTGATCATGCTGGTGAAGGACAAGCGCGGCGACATCGCGGTGCTGCGCACGCTGGGCGCCAGCAGCGGCGCGGTGCTGCGGATCTTCGTGATGTGCGGCGCCTTCGTCGGCGTCAGCGGCACGGCGATGGGCACCGTCATCGGCATCGTGGTCTGCCGCAACATCGTCGCCATCCAGCACGCGATCGAGAACATCACCGGCGGCCAGGTTTTTGACTCCTCGGTGTTCCAACTGACCGCATTGCCCAACACGATTGACTGGGGCGACGTGGTGCGCGTCGTGGTACTCGGGTTGGTGCTGTCATTGTTGGCGACGATCTACCCAAGCTGGCGCGCCGCGCGCACCGATCCGGTCGAGGCGCTACGCCATGAGTGAGTTGTCGCGTTTGTGCAGGCCAGGTCGCGGCGAAACCTCCGTAGCGCAGGCGCGCGTGGGCAGCACGGCAAGGCCTTCAGCACGGAGGAAGAACGGAGGGCCACTGAGGGCCACAGGAGCCGGGGCGAACGCAGCAATGTGCGCTGCTCCGTCGAATAGATCGCGTGTCAAATCCCCCTCAGTTGGTGCACGCACGACTCCTGTGGCCCTCAGTGGCCCTCCGTTCTTCCTCCGTGCTGAAAAAATGCTTGCTTGCTTCCGAGCGGCAACGACCCACCCGATTCCCCCGGCCGCCGCCGCGTTGGCCGATGACTGACGCAGCCACGCCGCTTGTGCTGCGCGATGTGCGCCGCACCTACCGCACCGAAGCGGGCGACCTGCCGGTGCTGCGCGGCGTCGATCTGACCTTGCAGGCGGGCGAGATCGTCGCGCTGATGGCGCCGTCGGGCGCGGGCAAGTCAACGCTGTTGCACCTTGCCGGATTGCTGGAACGCCCCGATGGCGGCTCGGTGTTCATCGAGGGCCGCGACGCCGGCACCCTGCCGGACACCGCACGCACCGTCATTCGTCGCGACACGATCGGCTTCGTTTATCAGTTCCACCATCTGCTGGGCGAGTTCACCGCGCTGGAAAACGTGATGCTGCCGCAGATGATCGCCGGCCGCCCGCGACGCGACGCAGCGAAACGCGCCATGGCGCTGCTGGCCGTATTCGGGTTGGGACAGCGCGCGGATCACTTGCCCGGCAAGTTGTCGGGCGGCGAGCAACAGCGTGTCGCCATCGCCCGTGCCCTGGCCAACGCGCCGAAGGTATTGCTCGCCGACGAACCCACCGGCAATCTCGATGTTCACACGGCGGACGTGGTGTTCGAGGAACTGCTGGCAACCGTGCGCCGCGAACGGCTCGCCGCGTTGATCGCCACGCACAATCCCGATCTGGCCGCGCGCATGGATCGCACGATCGCGTTGCGCGAGGGCAAGGCGGTGGCGGTCGGGTAGGAGCGTAGGGCGGCCGATCTGCGAGATCGGATCGTGGCGGAGACCGGTGGTGCTTCAGTTCGAATGTCGGCAAGGGATGGGCAGCGGAGCTTCCGCGACGTGAGTCGCTGACCGAAAATCAAGACTTCCGGATTTCCCGAAAGATATCGCCGTAATGAAAGCGGACCGATCGTGCTCGACTGCCGAGGACGGGTTGGCCTTCGCGTAAAGGCAGTTCTTCCTGCGCACCGCCAAAGTCTCATGTCGGCATCTGACTTCAAGCCGCCGCCGTCTCGTCCTCCAAGGCAGACGTTTTGACACCGCATGTTTGACACAGCGAGTATGCCAAAGCCGTCGATGTCGCCAATTATGAGTTGCGAGCGAAGTGGCCCTTCAGGCAACGCGCCTCAGTTCGGCTGCGCGATGTAAGCGACTATAACCTGGTCGGGAATTGAGTTGCTGACATAAGCCAAGGCAGAAACAGTGCCCTGGTCGTTTGGCGTCAGTGCCAGAGTATTGCCGTCTGCCCAGAATTTGTTTGTTGCGCCTGCCACTCCTGCGCCGCTAGCATGAGACATGTTTAAGATTTGAAAATTTGGCAAGCTACCGGCAAGCCCCCCAACCTGTTCAACGATCCACTCGACTGAGGAGCCATCTCTCGCTGCTCCGCCCGGAATGCTTGCGACATTCGGTGTGGGAAGGAATAGGGAGAAATACCACTGCGACGTCAGATTGACAATGAATACTGTTCCTCCGAGAACAGGGGTTTGAGAACCAGGGGTCAGCATAGTAGCGTATTGAACAGCGGCGTATATCGTGTCACCGGGGACTATAGGGCTATTTGACCCCGTAGAAAATTGGGGTAGCACGTATGGGAATTGAGCTTTATAGGCGTTAAAGCCTGAAACGAACCACTCAAAATATGGCAAGTACTGAGCCGGACCATTCGGAGGCACGATAATCGCCATCCCCGCCTGCAAAACGTCGTTGGAGGTGAAGCCTCCAAGACCTACCCAGACGTAAGCCCAATAGTTTGTCTGTTGCTGTCCGGTTGCTACATCGGTCAACGTTGCCGGTTGTTGGTAGCGTGCTTGCAGTGAATTGGTTACGGTCCACATGCCGCTCGCGGAACTCCAAGGGGCACCTGCCACGATTGTGTAACCGCACCAGTTGTCGGATGACACCGACCCTTGCCCTTCGTCTGTAGGTTGGGCGAGACGATTAGTTGCGAATCCCGACATCAACTCGGGTGTTATATGTTTTTCTTTGATTACCAAGTTTTTGAGGAACTCGGCAGAACTCTTGTTCTCTAAAGGGCTCGCCGGTAGCTTTAGTCCGGATAAGAGAATGCCATGCATCTCTAACATCTCTAGGGTAAGTTCCCCAAAGGCGAGTTTCTTGTCGATTGGAGGGTAAGAGTAGACGCCAGGAACGTTTAAGCGAATTAGCTCAACTGAGGTTTTCCTGCTTGCAGCGGAAGCTCTCTTCACCGTTTTTCTCCATCAGAGTAAACGTAAGGCTTTGCGTGGGCCGTGTGTGCATCTGGCGAGATGGTCAGGCGCAGTCGTATGCTCGGCCCCTTGGCGCGGCATATGTGACGGCAGACATATCAAGTGCCGCCTCTCTGGTCAGGCAAGACGATTTATCGAACATCGGAAATGACGGCGGCGCAAGGTCTCCAGGCCCCCTGCAGAAGTCAAGAGTTCCGGGCACTCCGCTCAGCCCGGCCTTTTCAAGGAGTTACGGTTTCCGAAAGATACGGCCGAAAGGTCAGCCGATGATGCCGGAAGCAAGGCTGTCGGACGCTCCGCTCACCCACCCCTCCTTCAACGGGTCGAGGTTTCCGGAACATATGACCGGAACCAACACCGAAATCCGAGCCTTGATCGTGGTCCGAGCGCCTGCCGACAGGTGCTTCAAGGGAACGTCCGCTTCGGATCGGCGGCCGACACGCAAAAACTGAGTACTACAGGTGGGTGACCCCCGCATGCTCGTGTCCGTGCTATGCAACGCACCGGGAGGACGAACCATGCCCAGCGCCAAAGCCGCGGTGTTGCGCCAGACCGGCGCGCCGATGACGATCGAAACCGTGGAGGTCGGACCGCTCGCTCCCGGGGACGTGTTGGTGCGCGTGCGCGCCGCCAGCCTGTGCCACACCGACCTCGAGGCGGTCGAGGGTTCCCTGCCCGTCGCGCTGCCCGCCGTGCTCGGGCACGAGACGGCCGGCGAGGTCGCCGAAGCCGGCCCAGGTGTGAACGGCCTGAAGCCGGGCGACCGCGTCGTGCTGTCGTGGAACCCGCATTGCGGTGCGTGCTTCTATTGTGAACGCGCGCAGCCGATTCTGTGCCGGCAGTTCCTCACCAATGGGCCGAAGGCGTTTCATTTTGATGGGAAACCGCGCTTGTCCTGCGATGCCGTCCCGGTGCACCAGTTGATGTATCTCGGCGGCTTCGCGGAATACTGCATCGTTCCGGAGGCGAGTGCGGTGCGGGTGCCGGCGGCGATGCCGTTCGATCGCGCGGCCTTGCTCGGCTGCGGCGTGATGACCGGGGTCGGTGCGGCGACCCGCATCGCCGCGTTGCGCTGGGGCGACGTGGCGATGGTGATCGGCTGTGGCGCGGTCGGGCTTTCCGCCGTGCAGGGCTGCATGCTCGCCGGCGCCGGCGCCATCGTCGCGGTGGATCCCAACCCGGCGCGGCGCCTCCTGGCGCAGCAACTTGGCGCCACCCACGCCGTCGAGCCGGACGAAGCCGCCGACACCGCGCGCGTGCTGTCACGCGACCGCGGCGCCGACGTGGTGATCGAGGCCGCCGGCACCCCAGCCGGGTTCCGCCTGTCGGTCGAAGCGGTGCGTCCCGGTGGCCAGGTCGTCTGGCTCGGCAAGCTCGGCGTCCAGCAGGAAGTCGCGTTCCGCTGGGGCAGCCTGATGCAGGAAAAACGGATCACCCGCAGCTCCTATGGCGGCGCAACGCCGCAGCGCGACTTCCCGCTGCTGGCGCGCGCCTATCTCGAAGGCCGGTTGAAGCTGGACGAGCTGATCTCGGCGCGCATCGAGCTTGCCGCGATCAACGACGGATTCGCCGCCCTGAAACGCGGCGAGACCGTGCGCAGCGTGGTGATGTTCGCATGAAAATCTACCAGGGCGGCCGCGGCCTGGACGGCGCCGTGGTCACGGTCGATGGCGTATTGCTCGATCCGCGCTTCGATATCAGGCGGTTCAGCGGCACGGGATTCGAATGGACCTACGAAGGCGACGGCCCGCGGCAACTGGCATTGGCGCTGCTCGCCGACCATCTCGGCGATCCGCAACGCGCGCTGGCGCTGACCGAGCAATTCATGCGCGGCGTGGTCGCCGAACTGGACAATGCGTGGCGGCTGACCAGCGAGGAGATCGACGCCGCGCTGCCGGCGATGCCGCGCAGATAGCATGTCGCGGATCGCGTGCCATCGCGCTGTCCGCCGCCGTTACCTCGCGAAATCCTCCCCGTCGAAGAAGCGCAGGAACCAGTCGAGCACCTGTTCCGGCGCCTCCTCGTTCACATAATGCCCGCTCGGCAGCGCCTCGCCGCGCACGTCCTGCGCGCGCTGCCGCCACAGCCCCAGCGGATCGGCGAACCGCTTGCCCACGCTGCTGCTGTTCCCCCACAGCACCAGGATCGGCATGGCGAGTTTGCGCCCGAGATCGGCGGTGTCGAGTTCGCAATCGATGGTTGCTGCCGCGCGATAGTCGCCGCACGAGCCGCGAATCGTCTTCTCGTTGAAGCAGCGGACATACTCGTCCCAGATCGCCGGCGGAATGTGGTTCAAATCCGTGGTCAGCTTCAGCAGCTTCTTGCGCATGAACCAGTCGGCCGGCACGCTGCCCAGCATGCGCTCGGGGAAGTCCGACGGCTGCGCCATGAACGGCCAGTGCCAGCCGCCGATCGCACCCTCCTTGTCCATCGCCGCCCACATGTCGAGCGTCGGCACGATGTCGATGATCGCCGCCTTGACCACCTTCTCCGAATGGTCGAGGCACATCCGGTGGGTGGTGCGCCCGCCGCGGTCATGCCCCGCGACGTAGAAGCGCTCGTGCCCGAGCGCCCGCATCACCTCAACCTGGTCCTGCGCCATCGCCCGGAACGAGTAAGTCGCATGGTCCCGATCGTCGGGCGGCGCCGAGCTGTCGCCATAACCGCGCAGGTCCGCGGCCACCACGTGAAAACGCTCGGCCAGTCGCGGCGCAACCTTGTGCCAGGCCACGTGCGTCAGCGGGTTGCCGTGCAGCAGCAGCAGCGGCGGTCCGCTGCCGCCGTGCCGCAGGCGGATGCGTGCGCCGCTCGTGTCGATGTCCGTCAGCGTGAATCCAGGCATGATGTCCATGAGCGGTACCATGTTCTCGAGGGCCCCAATGTCGCAGGCACCGGAGTATGTCATTCGCCGGGGGGACGCGCCACGGCAGCAGGATGAGCGTGCGCTGGCGGATGACGGCGATCATCGCTTGCCGGCCGCGACGAAATCCGTTCGTCGAGCGATGCAAAGCAGCTCGACCCTCCTCCAACATCACGTGGCGCGAGCTGCCCTCAAGATTGGTATCCCGTTTGATCGGGCTTCCACGCATGCCAGCCTCCGTTTGCCGCCAAAGACTGGTAGTGCGAACGTTGTCGCAATGCTTCGGTCGCGAGCGAAGCATTGGCTGCGGCATTTGGGGTAACAACACACTATGAGACACGGTCCCAGTATCGCGATGATTGCGGCCCTGGTCGGCGATCCGTCACGGGCAAATATCCTGACAGCGCTTATCGGTGGCCAGGCCCTGACGGCCAACGAACTGGCCTGCGAAGCAGGTGTCACCGCGCAGACCGCCAGCGGTCATCTGGCCCGCCTGCTGGAAGGTGGTTTACTGGCGGTCGAACGCCAGGGGCGGCATCGGTATTATCGCCTCGCAGGTCCGGAAGTGGCCGCCGCGCTCGAGTCCCTGATGTCGCTTGCGGACCTGACGGATGCGCGGCGAACACGGCCGGGTCCGAGAGATCCCGCGTTGCGCCGCGCTCGCGTTTGTTATGACCATCTCGCCGGAGAACTGGGCGTCGCGTTGTTCGCGCGGCTTGGCGACAGCGCGGTTATTACGCTATCGGGCGGCCACATCGATGTGACGCAATATGGCGAGGCCCGCCTCGCCGAATTCGGGGTCGATGTCGTTTCGTTGCGCCTGGCCAGACGCGCCCTGTGCCGATCCTGTCTTGATTGGAGCGAGCGAACACCGCATTTGGCGGGTGCGCTGGGTAGCGCGCTGCTTGACCGCCTCTTTGGGGTTGGATGGGCCCTGCGCGTGCCCGGGACCCGGATCGTGCGGTTCACGCTGCCGGGCGAAGCGGCGTTCGCGGAATTGTTCCGCCCATGCAAGTCTGACGTCGTGCGTTTCGCTTGAATGGCGCCGCGACAATGCGCGCCATCGCAAGAGGTCGCCGATTTGCGACGGCCTGGATCCTATGTCGCAAAAGCTGGCCAACCCGAGGTGAGGCTGCTGGCACCGTCGTCAGGTCCGCCTTGCATGCCGCTCTGTCCGGGACCGTACCGCACCCCGACGAGCAGCGCGGCGATGATGAGATCGTCGGCCGTGTCCGCCGCCGACTGCACGCAACGGCGCAGCAATGCGCCAACCCGATCGCCCTCACCCTCGCCGCTGCGCGTCTCGATCTCTTCTGCTCGAGCGGAACAAGCTCTTCTGGTCAGCCCCGCTGCACCAGTTCGATCATGTAGCCGTCGGGGTCCTTGACGAACGCGATGATCGTGGTGCCGAACTTCACCGGTCCGGCCGGACGGGTGACGCTGCCGCCGGCCCTGGCGGCGATCTCGCAGGCCGCCGCCACGTCGGGGACGCCGACCGCCAGATGGCCGAACGCTCCGCCCATCTCGTATTTTTCCACGCCGTAATTGTAGGTCAGCTCGATCGCCGTGTTGCTGTCCTCGTCGCCATAGCCGACGAACGCCAGCGTGTACTTTCCATCGGGCACGTCGCGCCGGCGCAGCTCCTTCATGCCGAACGCCTTGGTGTAGAAATCGATGCTGCGCTGCAGGTCGCCGACGCGCAGCATGGTGTGCAGAAAACGGCTCATGGTGTTCTCCCCATCAGGAAACGGCCTCGGGATCGAGGCCCAGCAGAAACAGCCCCGCCGCGTCCGCCGCGGCCACGGCGGCGTCACGCTCCGCCAGGATGGTGCTGCCGGCCTCGAACGCAACCCCCCGCAGCCCGGCGGCGGCGGCGTTGCGGATCGTCCGCGGCCCGATCGTCGGCAGGTCGGCCCGCCGCTCCTGCCCCGGCTTGAGCAATTTTACCAGCACCCCGCCGGGTCCCGGCCGCGCCAGGGGGGCGCATCGTGCCAGCATGGCGTCCGTGCCCTCCGCCGCCTCGAGCGCCAGCACCATCCCCTGCTGCACCACGCAACCCTGCCCAGCGTCGGCGGCGCCGAGCGCGCGGGCCACCGCCACCGCGCGCCGGATGTCCGCCAGCGCCAGCGCGTCGGGGGTGGCGCGGGACAACACGCCGGCGGGACCGAGCGCCTCGCGCAGCACGTCCTGCGCGCCGATGACGCGGAATCCTTCCTCGCCCAGCACTTTGACCACGGCGGCGAGCAAGCCGTCATCGCCGGCGAAGGCGGCACGGCCGATGCGGGCCAGGATGCGCGCGCCCTCGGCATCGGGCCGCAGGCCGAGCAGGGACGGGCGGCGCACCGGGCCGATCAGCACCAGGTCCTGGCAGCCGAATGCGCGCAGGGCCGCCAGGATGCGGCCGGGGGCGGTGATGCGGATCACCTCGTGCGGCCAGGCGGCCAGCACCGCCGGCTCCGCGCAGCCTTCCAGACCGACCATGAAGACCCGGCGCCCGGCCGCCTGTGCCGCCGCGGCGACCTGGCCGGGCAGCTTTCCGCCGCCGGCCAGGATGCCCAGGACGCGCGGCGCCGCTTCACCACGCTCGGACACGTCCGCCGCCGCTGCCTCAGGCATTGCAATGCCACCCCGGTTTCGGCATAACCACGCCCCATGCATCACGAGAACGTGAGGTCATTGCCAGTAAGGGCTCGTATCGCGATGCAGGGTGACGACACGGCCGGCGGCGATTGCCATGCCGCCGCGATTGCGGTTCGGTACGCCCCGTGCGCGGCGCTATGACGTCTGGGCCGATGTCACGTCGTAGGTGACCGTCGTCGGGGAACCGGTCAGCTTGGAATCGCGCGGATTGAAGGTCTCCGTGATCTTGGTGAAGCTGAGCGACAGGGTCTCGGTCGGATGGCCTTCCTGCGGCCCCGAAATCGCGTAGTTGGTGATCACGCAATTGCTCAGTTCGTAGCTCATGAAGACATCCACCTTGTCCTTGGACGTCGTGGTGAACTTGATGATGACCGACGGTGTCAGGACGCTGCGGCTGACGCCGGCGTTGACCACCAGCGGCGAGGCCTTTTCGGTCCGCATGGTAACCACGACCTCACGCACCGACACCTCGGACCCCGACTGCTTCGCCGTGTAGCCCGCGGAGAAGCCCCACTGGAAACTGTCCAGCGCGATCCAGTTCTCATAGCCCGAGGTGGTGACCGAGCCCTGGATCGAACCCAACTTCATGTAAATCGCCACGACCCTGCTCTCCGCATCTCGCACGCGCAACGTGTTGCACCAGCCTACCCGGAACGATGCAGCCCTGTCGATGCTTTTGCCATGGGGGCTGATGCCGTGGTGGCCTCACTCGGCGCGGATCAGGCCGCGATGGCTGGGGGCATCGATAAAGGCAAGAATCTCCGCCACCAGCTTGTCGTCCCGGAAGCGCAGGCGGGTCTCGGCCAGCCGTTGCGCGAACACGCCTTCGTGACCGAACAGGGTGCGGAAGGCGGTGTGCAGAAGCTGGATCTGCGGCTTGTCGAAGCCGCGGCGCTTCAGGCCGACCACGTTGAGTCCCGCCAGCCGCGCGCGGTTGCCGATCACGCTGCCGAACGGGATCACGTCGGCCTCGACGCCCGAAACGCCGCCGATCATTGCCGCGCGGCCGATCCGCACGAACTGGTGGATGGCGGCGGCGCCACCGATCACCGCGTGGTCGGCGATGCTGACATGGCCGCCCATGACCGCGTTGTTGGCGACGAGGACGTGGTCGCCCAGCGTGCAGTCGTGCGCCACGTGCGCCACCGCCATCAGCATGCAGTCGCTGCCGATTCGGGTGATGCCCTTGCCAGTGACCGTGCCGCGATGGATCGTGCAGTGCTCGCGGATCTGGGTGCGCGCGCCGATCTCGCAGCGGGTCGGTTCGCCGCGGTATTTCAGGTCCTGCGGCGCCAGGCCGACCGTGCAGAACGGATACAGGACCACGCCGGGGCCGATATGCGTGTGGCCATCGACCACCACATGCGAGACGAGTTCGGCGCCGTCTTCGATCACCACGTCGGGGCCGACCGTGCAGTACGGGCCTATGCGCACGCCGGTGCCCAGCTCCGCTTCCGGCGCGACGATGGCCGTGGCATGGATGGCCCTGGGATGCATGGCCGTGGAATGCAGCGCCGGGCGGGTCAGGCCGGGGATACGCGTCTCGGTCACTGCATCCATATCTGGCATCTCTCGCGAGTAATCGATGAAAGAAGGGAACGTCAGGCTATGGTCCGGCAGCGGGACCGCCAACTCAATCATTGTTGCGGGATATTTCCGGCCGCCGATCGGTAACGCATTGTTTCTCCGGCAATTTTGGCATTTTCGAGGCGGCGGCTCGCAGCCATTCCGCGGTCCCGCGCCGGTCGGTCATCCCGCGTTATACGCGTCAGCCCGCTATGCGCCATCCCGGCGCAAGCGGGAACCCAGGTCCCGGCCGGGTCCCCGTTTTCGCCGGGATGGCGGAAGCGGCGCGGGGATGCCGCGCATGCAATCGCCGCTCGGCCGGCGACCTGCAAGCCGGCGCCCTGCCCACGACGCGGGAACAGGCGCAGTGTCGCGCAGGGCGATCGAATCGGCATGACCAGGCCACCAACACGAACCAGCGGCGCCACCATCTGGGCCGGCCTGTCGCTCGACCGGCCGCGCGTCATGGGCGTGCTGAACGTCACGCCGGACAGCTTCAGCGATGGCGGCCGGCATGCGGACCCGCGGCGCGCCGTCGCCGTTGGGCAGGCGATGGTGGAGGCCGGCGCGGATATCGTCGATGTCGGCGGCGAGAGCACCCGCCCCGGCGCACCGCCGGTCTCGCCGGGTGAAGAGCAGACGCGGGTGGTGCCGGTGATTCGCGGGCTGGCCGCGGCCGGGGTGATGGTGTCGATCGACACCCGCAACGCCGCGACGATGGCCGCTGCGCTGGATGCCGGCGCCGCCATCGTCAACGACATCTCCGCCCTGACGCATGATCCGCACGCCGCGGCACTCGTCGCGGCGCGCGGCTGTCCGGTCGTGCTGATGCACATGCGCGGCGATCCGGCGACGATGAACGCGCGCGCCACCTACGCCGACATCGCCCGCGAGGTCATGGACGAGCTTGCCGCACGCATCGCGGCCGCCGAACAGGCCGGCATCGCCCGCGAGGCGATCGCCATCGACCCCGGCATCGGCTTCGCCAAGCTGGCGCCGCATTCGCTCGAACTGCTGCGCCGCCTGCCGGAGCTTGCCGCGCTGCGCCGGCCCATCCTGGTCGGCGTCTCGCGCAAGTCGTTCATCGGCCGCCTCGGCGACGAACCCGATCCGCGACGGCGGCTGCCGGGATCGCTGGCGGCCGGGCTGTTCGCCTTGTCGCACGGCGCCCACATCCTGCGCGTGCACGACGTTCCGGAGACCATCCAGGCACTCAAGCTATGGGCTGTTCTGGTCTCACCCGCGTGAGCAGCGCTTCCCCGTTGCCGCCTCGGCGGGCTACACCGGCCCGTCCATTGCGCGACGGAGACGGGATGACCCAGTCCAGACGCCTGTTCGGCACCGATGGCATTCGCGGCAAGGCCAACGCCGAACCGATGACCGCGGGGATCGCGTTGCGCCTGGGGCAGGCTGCCGGGCTGCTGTTCACCCGCGGCAACCACCGGCACCGGGTGGTGATCGGCAAGGACACGCGGCTGTCGGGCTACATGATCGAGCCGGCCCTCACCGCCGGCTTCATCGGCGCTGGCATGGACGTCACCTTGCTCGGCCCGCTGCCCACCCCGGCGGTCGCCATGCTGACCCGCAGCCTGCGCGCAGACCTTGGGGTGATGATCTCCGCCTCGCACAATCCGTTCGAGGACAACGGCATCAAGCTGTTCGGCCCGGACGGCACCAAGCTGTCCGACGCTGCCGAGGCCGAGATCGAGGCGATGATGGACAGCAAATTCGCCACGCGCCTCGCCGCGCCTGCGGCGCTTGGCCGTGCCGCGCGGCTGGAGGACGCGGCGGGACGCTATATCGAGGCGGCCAAGGCCAGCTTCCCGCGCGGCCTGCGGCTGGACGACCTGAAGATCGTCGTCGATTGCGCCAACGGCGCCGGCTACCGCGTCGCGCCCACCGTGCTGTGGGAGCTGGGCGCCACCGTGGTGCCGGTCGGCGTCGCGCCGGACGGGTTCAACATCAACCGGGACTGCGGCTCGACCACGCCCGAATTCCTCCGCGCCCAGGTGGTGGCACATGGCGCGCATCTCGGCATCGCGCTGGATGGCGACGCCGACCGCGTGGTGATGGCGGATGAGCATGGCGAGCTGATCGACGGCGACCAGATCCTGGCGCTGATCGCCCGGTCATGGGACGAGGCCGGACGGCTGCAAGGCGGCGGCATCGTCGCGACCGTGATGTCCAATCTCGGGCTGGAGCGGTTCCTGCGCGACGCGGGGCTGGAGCTGCACCGCACCCAGGTCGGCGACCGCTATGTGGCCGAGCGGATGCGCGCGGTCGGCGCCAATGTCGGCGGCGAGCAATCCGGCCACCTCATCCTGTCGGACTTCGCCACCACCGGCGACGGATTGCTCGCCGCACTGCAGGTGCTGGCAGTGATCGTGGAGCAAGGGCGGTCGGCGAGCGAGGTCTGCCGGGTGTTCACGAAGCTGCCGCAGCGGCTGAGGAATGTGCGCTTCGCCGGTGTGTCGCCGCTGCGCCACGCGCGCGTGGCACAGGCGGTCGCCGCCGCCGAGGCGTCGCTGAACGGCTCCGGCCGGCTGCTGATCCGCGAAAGCGGCACCGAGCCCCTGGTGCGTGTAATGGCAGAGGCGGAGGACGAGGCAACGGTCGGCCGCATCGTGGACGCGCTGTGCGAAATCATCGCCGATGTCGCGCGCGCCCGGGAGGACGCGGATTGACCGGCCGCCCCGCGCGGCAGGAGAGGTGTGTGCGCGTCCTGGCGATAGCGGGATCCGATTCCGGCGGAGGGGCCGGGATCCAGGCCGACATCAAGACGATCGCCGCATTCGGCGCCTACGCCGCCACCGCGATCACCGCGCTGACCGCGCAGGACACGTCGGGGGTCCACGCGATCCACATCGTGCCGCCGGAGTTTGTCGCCCGGCAGATCGCCGTGGTGCTGGACGACATCGGCGCCGACGCGGTGAAGACCGGCATGCTGGGCGACGCGGCGACCATCGAGGCGGTCGCCGGCGCGCTGGCGCGGCATGCTCCCGGCGTGACGCTGGTGGTCGATCCGGTGATGGTCGCCAAGGGTGGCGCGTCGCTGCTGCAGCCCGACGCCGTCGCCGCCCTGACCCGGCTATTGCTGCCGGTATCCACCCTGCTCACGCCGAACCTGCCGGAGGCGGAAGTCCTGTCGGGCCTCGTCATCGAGGATGTCGCCGCGATGCACCGCGCCGCGGCGGCGCTGCTGCGCCTGGGGGTGCCGGCGGTATTGCTCAAAGGCGGCCACCTGCCGGGCGATCAGGTGGTGGACCTGCTGGCGACCGCAGACGGTTGCGAGGCGTTCGTTGCGCCGCGGATCGTCTCGCGCCACACGCATGGCACCGGCTGCACGCTGGCCAGCGCGATCGCCACCGGCATGGCGCAGGGCATGACACTGCGCGACGCGGTGCTGCGGGCACGGGCGTATGTGCGGGCGGCGATCGCGGCGGCGCCCGGAATCGGCAGGGGACACGGGCCGCTGAACCATCTCATTGCATCATGGCATGAAGGCTGGCCCGGGCCGTGCGCTCCGCCTTCCGCGAGTGGCGTCGTGCCGCACCGACCGGCCGGCTTTGACTCTCGGCCGAGACCCGGGCAGTTGAGCGGGGACGCGGCTGCCGCTGGCGCGGCGGCGCGAGACTCTCGGACCCGTCATGCAGCGGAGCACGGCATGAGCCATGCCTCACCGGCCACCATCCTGCTGGTGGACGACGACCCCGCGGTGCGCGATGTGACCGCGGCTATGCTGGAGGACCTCGGCTACGGGGTCATCGAGGCCGACAATGGCGCGGTGGCGCTCGATCTGCTGTCCAAGGGCATCCGGGTCGATCTGCTGCTGGCGGATTTGGTCATGCCGGGGATGACCGGCGGGGAGTTGACCGCGGCGGTCGCGGCCGGCCGGCCGGGGCTGCCGGTTCTTCTGGCCACCGGCGATGCCGACGAGCGCGCCCTGGCCGCGGTAGGCGAGGACCGCCTGGTGCTGAAGCCGTTCCGCAACGAGGAACTGGCACGCAAGGTGCGGGTGGCGCTGGGCGGACCGGACAGCGGCAAGGTGGTTTCGTTGCGGCGATAGGCAGCGGCGGTTTCACCGCGGAGTTCGTCAAGGCGATGCCGCCGGGGTGCGCCCTCCCGGGGAGGCAGAGGGGTGCCAGGCAGCAATCGAGCCACTACCACTCCGGGATATCGAATTGACGCCGACCGCGACGCGGCGCACGGGCGAACGCCGATTGCTGGGCAAGGCGGAGCCCGAAAACAGGCCAATCACGTGAGATCGCCGCAGCCGCCCCGTCGTCATTCCCGCGCACAACGCGGGGAGGTCGTCACGCCGCTCCCCTCGCCGGCACGGCCCGCCCCTCGCGAATGTCCAGCCGCCTTCCGCCAAAACCGTGCGCAGCGACGGAGTGGCTGGCAAGCACCACCGTGCGGCCCAGCGCGAGACGGCGGAGGCTGTCCAGCACCTCGACCTCGGTTGCCGGGTCCAGATGCGCGGTCGGCTCGTCCAGCAGCAGCAGGGGAGCGTTTTTCAGGAAGGCGCGAGCGACCGCCACGCGCTGCGCCTGGCCGCCGGACAGGCCATAGCCACCCTCGCCGACGGGCGTGTCCAGCCCCTCCGGCAGGGTGGCGGCGAACTCCGTCACGCGGGCGTTGCGGGCAGCCTCCGCCACCTCGTCGTCGGTGGCCTCGGGGCGGCCGAAGCGGATGTTGTCGCGGATGCTGCCGGCGAACAGCACCGGACGCTGGCCGATCCAGGCGGTCAGGCGGGACAGCGCCTGCGGCACCAAGTCGGTGATGTCGGCACCGTTGAGGGTCACCCGGCCGCTGTCGGGGCGGACGAAGCCCAGCAGAATCTCGATGCAGGTGGATTTTCCGGCCCCCGACGGGCCGGCCAGCACCAGCGTCTCGCCGGCGGGGACGCGGAAAGAAAGGCCATCCAGGGCCGCGCCGCGCGAGGGGTCCCAGGTCAGGCCCACGTTGTCGAATGCCACGGTCACGCCCTGGGCGGCGACGGTGCGCACCTCGCGCGCGGGGGCGGGCGGAGGGGCGGGCGGCAGGTCGATCAGCGATTCGGCCGCGCCGGTGGCATGCAGGCGGTCCTGGTATGCGGCGGCGAAGGTTCGCAGCGGCGCGAAGAACTCCGGCACCAGCAGCAGCACGAACAGCGCCAGGCCGGGCTGGCCCAGGCGGCCGGCCAGCAGCGCCAGGCCGTAGCGGATCGCCAGCACGACCAGGGCGGCAGCGGCGGCCAGGTCCAGCGCGGCCGACGACAGGAACGCGACGCGCAGCACCCGCATGGTGCGGGCGCGCAGCTCGTCGGCCGCCGCCGCCAGGGACTGCGCCTCGGACTCGGCGCGACCGAGCAAGACGATGGTGGCGATGCCGCGCACCCGGTCGAGGAAGCGGGCCTGCAGCCGCGCCATGGCGAGGAACTGGTGGCGCGAGGCCGCCGCCGCGCCGATGCCGGCCGCCGCCATGCCGACCGGCACAAGCAGGCCGGCCAGCAGCAGCACCAGGCCGGCGAACGGGTCGGCCCACAGCGCCGCCAGCAGCACCAGGACCGGGCCGGCAACGGCGAAGCTCGCCGCCGGAATCCAGCGGGCGTAGAGCCCGTCCAGCGCCTCCACCCGGTCCACCACGATGGCGGCGAGGTCGCCGGAGTGGCGGTTGCGCAGCAGCGCCGGGCCGGCATGCAGCAGCCGGGTCAGCGCATCGGTGCGCAGCCGCCGGCGGGACGCGGCGCCGGCGTTGAAGGCGGCGGCTTCGGCGGCATATGCCAGGCCGGCGCGCAGCAGCGCGGCGGCGGCAAAACCCAGCAGGAGCGGGGTCGCGCCAGGTGGCGCCGCAAGCCCGGCGCCGGTCGCATGGCGGGTCAGCGCGTCGGCAAGTAGGAAGGCGACGCACCAGGCCTGGCCGATCGCCAGGACGGTGCCGAGCAGGGAGAACAGCAGGACGGGGCGCGCCGCGCGGCTGCCCGCGCGTTGTTCGCCGCGCAGCCACGCGCGTGCGACCGCCTTGCTCTGCCCCGGTTCCATGCGGTGCCCGATTAACCCAGAGAGGCGAGGATGCCCAGAGCCGGCCGGTTAAAACTCGGCAAGCTGCACGTCGCCCGCCGTCGATGCGCAGTCATCCTCGGTCACGGCTGCCCCGGATCCAATCGTCGCGAGACCGGCACGCCACATCCGGTCATCGCGTGTCGCCACGCCGGGCAGGCGGCGACGTGCCCCCTGCGCCGGGTCAGCGGACAGGGCGCGAGGTCTCCGTGCCGCGGCGCGCGTGTGATGTCCCACCTTGCATTGGATTCGAGCATGGAACCAGACGCGAGGGTCTCCCCGTGCTGGCGCGCAGGGCCTGGGGGCGCGCCAGCGAAAGGTCGGGTACTACAACTCCACCGGCTTGCCATGCGGTGTCCGCTCATAAGCGTTCGCCCAGGCCTCGGTCCGCTCATCCAGCGCGGCGACATCCGTCAGCCCCTTGGCCAGGCTCAGCCGCTCCAGCGCCAGCAGCCAGGCCTCGTAATAGTGCGACCCGTCGTCGTCCCCCGCTTCCCGCAACGCGGCGGCCAGCATGTCCGCCCATTCCACCCAGGTGAAATGGCCAGCCTCGCTCAGTTTTACCGCCAGAGCGAAGGCCTGCGCCTGCCAGGGTTCCGCGAAGATCGGCCCTTCCGGGTCGCGCGGCAGGCCGGGAAGCGCGGCGGTCGCCTCACGCGGGATCAAGGTAGTCCTCCCAAAGGTCCAGGGACACGGCGTCGGCGGCGTTGCCGGCGTTGCCCCACAACTCGCGCGCCGTGAATCGCACAGTGTAGAGAAACCGCGGTGCCTCCCCGGCGAACCGGGCGTTCGAGTCCGGAAAGACATGCGCGCCATGATCCCGCTCGATGACGCCCAGCCGTCCGCGGACATAGCGCGGCAGTCTTGTATGTCCCTCGGGGTGGATGTTCTTCGCGCGGATCCGGTCACCGGCTGCGAAGCGCGGTTTGCCCGGGACGTCCCGCCGATACGACCCCCTCGCCGCGATGATGTCGGTGACCATGTCGGCCGTGACCGGGGGCGAGGCTACCGCGGCCCCGTCCGCCTTGCGCCCGCTGGCCAGTTCCTCCGGCGTGACCAGGCCGGCGGCGAGCAAGCGATTGACCAGCGCCTCCAGCCATTTCTCGAAATAGCTCATACGCAGGTAGTCGGCGGGCGGCAGACGCTCGATCGAGTGCCGGCCGGCATCGATGTTCCACAACCGCCAGGCGCCCATGAGGACGGACAGGGCACGGACGCGCCCCTCCCACGCCGCATGGAACACCGGTTCATTGGCTTCCGGGAGCACCGGCCCGAAGCCGTGCATCCCGCCCATGTCATGCACGCCGTTCATGGCGCGGCCACCAGAGCGACACCGACCATGGAGTCTCGCGTCACCAACAAGGCCAGTGCGTCTTCATTCATGGCCTCGGTCCCCGCCGGCCTTTGAGGCACCACCAGGTACCGGAGTTCGGCCGTCGAATCCCAGACGCGAACCGAAACCCCCTCGTTCAGCGTGACTCCGAAGTCGCGCAGCACCCCGCGCGGATCGATCACCGCGCGCGAACGATAGGCCGACGATTTATACCAGACCGGCGGCAGTCCCAGCACCGGCCACGGATAGCAGGAACACAAGGTGCAGACGACAAGGTTGTGCACGGTGGCGGTGTTCTCCACCGCGACCATATGCGCCCTCTCCGACCCCAGGAAGCCAAGTTCGGCGATTGCGGCGGAGGCGTCCGCCAGCAGCCGGGTCTTGTAGGCGGGGTCGGTCCACGCCCGCGCCACAACGCGGGCACCGTTGCGCGGCCCGATCCTGGTTTCGTAGGCGTCGATGATGGCATCCATCGCCGCCGGGTCAACCAGGCCTTTTTCCACCAGCAGCGACTCCAGCGCCTTCACCCGCAGTGCCGTGGCGGAAGGCACCTCCTGCCCCGCATGGTCGTGGTCGTGGTGATCGCCACTCATTCGCTTGATCCTTGGATTGTCGATCGGCAAGGCAGCAGGCGGTCCGCATGTGTGCCAGCCGGTCAGGCCACGACGCGCAGGCCGGGAACAGACGGATTTCGACGCCGGCGGCAAAGTTGCGGCATGACGGGCGCCCTCCGGTCAGGTCTTCTCCGGGGTGCCGCGCCTCTCAATACATCACATCGCCGCCGTTTGGCGACAGGCAGGCACCGACATAGAATCCGCCCTGGGGCCCGGCGAGCAACAGGGCGGTGGCGGCGATTTCCTCGGGGCGGCCGAAACGGCCGACGGGGAGTGCGTCGATGAAGGCCAGACGGTCGGCGGGCTCCATCGTCGCGGTCAGGTCGGTGTCGATCGGTCCCGGGGCGATGGCGTTGACGCGCACGCCGTTCGGAGTCGCTTCCCAGGCCAGCGCGCGGGTGAAGCCGATGATCGCCGCCTTGGCCGCGGAATAGGGGGCCGAATTCACAGCGCCCTTCAAGCCACGCTGCGAGGCGACGTTGATGATGCAGCCGCGGCCGCGCGCCACCATCGCCGGATAGACCGCCTGCGCCATGAAGAACATGCCCTTCAGGTGCACGGCGACGATGCGATCGAATTCCGCTTCCGTGTAGTCTTCGAACTTCTTGCGGATGTTCATGCCCGCGTTGTTGAACAGGATGTCGATCGGGCCGAATGCTTCAGCCGTTTCGATGGCGAATGCGCGGGTTGCCGCGATGTCGGCCACATCCAGCGAGCGGTGCATCGCCCGGCGTCCGAGCGCCACAATTTCGGCCGCGGTCGCATCGGCCTTGGTGCCGTCACCGATATGGCAGAAGGCGATGTCGGCACCCTCGGCCGCGAAGGCCAACGCGGTGGCGCGACCGATGCCGCGCGATCCGCCGGTTATCAGCGCGATCTGTCCGGTGAGCTGCATGTAGGTTCTGCCCCTCCTTTTCTTGAGGGAGGAGTGCCCACACGCACGGTCAGCCGCGGCTGAGCACTCCTCCCCCTACCCCTTCCCTCAAGGCGAGGGGGAGGAATTTTCCACGGCTGCCGCGTCAATCTTCCGGCCGGAGGACATCACAGGCGCGGCCCGGCGAACATTTCCTCGGCGATTTTCCGGTGTTGCCACTTGCCGTCGGCCAGCGCGCCGTTCCACGTGCCGCTCTCCACGACGATTTTCCCCCGCAGGACGGTCAAGCAGGGCCAGGCTTCCATCTTGCGGCCTTCCCACGGCGTGTAGTCGGTCTCGTGCAGGTCCTCGGCACGGATCACCCGTTTGTCGGCCGGGTCCAGCACGCAGATATCCGCGTCCGATCCCGCCGCCAGCGCGCCCTTGCGGGGATACAGCCCCATGATCTTCGCCGCGTTGGTCGAGACCAGATCGACATAGCGCGACAGCGCATAGCCGCGCTTGCCGACCATTTCGGTGTACATCAGCGCGACGCGTGGCTCGACGCCGGCATTGCCGCCGGTGGTGTCGTCGATGCGCGCGCCTTGCAGCTTCTTCGCCAGCGTGCAGCAGATCTCGTCGGTGGCGACGCAGTTGATCGCGCCATCCAGCGTGCCGGCCCATAGCGCCGCCTGGTCCTCGGCCGATTTCAGCGACGGGTAGGTGTGATAGATCTGGCCGCGCGGCGTCTTATAGTCGTCCTTCGTGTAGAGCATGTACTGGTGCAGCGATTCGCCGTAGATCGGCACGCCGCGAGCGCGCGCCTCGCGAATTGCCGACACGCCGCTGGCCGCGCTGGTGTGCATCATATACAGCGCGGTGCCGGGCACTTTTTCCGCCAGCCGGATCACGCGGCGGAAGGAAATGTCCTCCGACAGCGTGTTGTGCACTTCGGCCATGTTCTCGAATCCGGTGCGGCCTTCGCGGATCAGCTTGCCGTACATGTGCATGACGATGTCATTGTCCTCGGAGTGGATGACCCCGAGGCCGCGTTGCGCCGCGAGCACCTGGAACACCTCCCAGATGTCGCCGAAATCCACCATGCGCCCGGTGCGCGACGGCGTGATGTCGGTGGTGAAAATCTTCACCGTGGGGAAGCCGGACTGGATCGCTTCCGCAAGCTGCCCCGGCAGGTCAACCGGCAGCGCACCCTCGACCATGATGTGCTGGGCGTAGTCGCAGGCGCAGTGGCCGTGCCAGTCGGCCTCGCGCCGCGCGATGGCGTCTCGCAGGCCGGCGCCCTGGCTGGCGCGGGTGAAGTCGATGATCGTGGTGGTGCCGCCGTGCAGCGCGGCTTTCCCCACCACGTCGGGCGGATCGGTGAGCGCGGCGCTGCCGTCGGGGTTGGGCAGGAACCACTTGCAGTGCACGTGCGGGTCGATGCCGCCGGGCATGACGATTTTCCCGCCGGCGTCGATCAGCCGCGTGCCGTCGGCCACCGGCAGGCTGCCCTTCGCGGCGACCGCGACGATCTTTTCCCCCGCGATCGCGATGTCGAACGCGCCGACACCCTGCGGCGTCACCACCGTATCGCCGCGCAGCACCAGATCGACCATGGCGTTCCCTCCCCCGGCTTCCGGCGCACATGGTTCCGCGTCTGGCGCGGGGGGGCAAGAGCGACGAGGCTCGCGTGGCCGGGGGTCGGGATAATCCTTCCGGCGCGTTGGCTGGATTACGCCATGGCCGCCCGTGGAACTGCGGGCCAGGTCGGTCGTCGCCCGATTATGTGGTCCGAGCAGCCGCAGCCGCTTCCCGAATCGCACGGGTCAGCCGGAACACTGTGGTCGACGGCCGGCCGAAGGCGGCACCCTCCTCAGTGCGTCGCCCGAGCTGCGCCTCGGCACGTCGCTCGGCTTCTTCGATCCGGGCGATGAGGTCGGCGCAGTTTGGCAGCTTGCTGCCAGTGGCGTCGTACTCGGGCCGCAGGCGACATAAATGCGCCTGCACCGCATGCCGATCATCGGGCCTGTCGAAGTCGGATTCATGCAAGATCAGCCAGACCTCGAAGCACGGATTCGAGCGCGCCGCCCCGATCTGATTGCGCTCGCACAGCGCCACGGCCTCGTCATAGCGTGGATGCTGGTCGCGGTCGAACACGGCCCAAACCTCGTCCTTCTCTTCGTAGGAATCCCGATTGCGGCGAGAGCGGCCCGCGATCCCAATCTCGCGGGCACGTGCCACCGCCCGCTCCGCGAGCGTGTAGGGAACACCGGCAGCAGGGACAATCACGAGGTCGATCAGGGCATTGGCCACCGTCCGCTGCAAGCTGCGGAAGTAAGCCGGCTCGGTATTTCTGCCTTCGCAGAACACCGTGAACCGCCGCTTTGGCTCGCGACTCGGCGGCCTGCGCCTGAGGGCAGGCGTTTGGCGAGCCGGCATGTGTCAGTCCGATGCGATGATGTCGATGGGAGAACCCGCAAAGGGGATTGCGCCGTAGCGGCCTTGCAGATAGCCGCGTTCCAGATTGTCGCCCTTGCGAGTGCGAAAATCGGTGAGAGGATACAGATGCGTAGCCCCTTCGGCATCCTTCTCGGTAAACCAGACCTGATCGCGTCGTAGTAAAGGAGAACGCAAAAGATTGGTGTCGTGGGTCGTGGCGATGAGTTGTGCACCCTTCGGATTTGTCTTCGGCGAGGCGAATAGGGCGAGCAGTGCCTCGCAAGCCTGGGTGTGCAAGCTGGCATCGAGCTCATCCACCACCATCAAGGAGGAGGCATCCAGCGCACGGAACGCTGGGGCAAGCAACGCAAGAAGCCGGCGCGTTCCATCGCTCTCGTCGTCCAAATCGAAGTAGATATCCGCGCCATTTCGACCGCGATGGGCAAATTCTATCTTATGTGGTTCGCTATCCACCTCAAGCTGGATACTCCGGGCGTTGCCGAATGTCTTTTCAATCAGAGATTGAAAGCCGCGCGCGAATTCCAGGCTTTCCTCCGTGAACTCGATTTTCTTCAGCCGTGTGCCTATCACCCCGGTTCCGACGCCGCCGAGAAATTCGACCACTCGTGGGTTTGCGTCGCTTCCTTTCGTCACGGGCCTTAGGTCCTCGCCTCCGACTGCGCGGAAGAAGCTACTGACCTTCGAGAGCTCCTCGTGGTCATTCTGTGTTGCCGCAGCAACGAACAGACTGTTCGGCCTGGTCAAATCCGCAACAATCCTATTACGTCCTCGAAGGTTCCGGCCGAACTCGAAAATCTGCTCCTTGCGCTCGAACAACATCTGGCGGCGACCACTGGGAAACGAGTAGAGCCATTCTCGCGTGAACGCCTGGTCCGACGCTTCGATGCCGTAGTGATAGCGCACTTCGTCGATAACGAAATCGACATCGCAGATTGTCGGCGCATTGCGGATTGCCGGGTCAAGTGCGAATGGCTCGCGCGGAACTTCGCCGCCGGGTTCCCCCCGGGTGTGCGAGAGCAAGACCGCTTGCCGCATCCAGCGCAGCGCCTTGACGAGGTTGCTCTTGCCTGAGGCATTCGCCCCATAGACAACCACGGCTGGCAGCAAATGCCCCCCCGCCGGCGGGCAGTCGATCAGGCCCCCCGGCGCGTCGTCGAGTGCCGACGCAACGAGCGACAGCTCCTGCATGTCGCAGATCGACCGAAGGTTCTGGACGCCAAAACGTAGCAGCATCGCCTGCTCCAATTGCACTCACCATGCAGTTTATGCACGGTTTTGGTTAACTTCCAACGAGTCAAGGCGAAAAAAATGCTCGGAACAGGCGGTCACGCTGTCGTGCCGGTGTCCCGATGAGCCATCATTGGCAGGGCTGGCAGCAGGGGTTCCGCATGCGTCCCCTCGCCCATTGGCACGCTGTCAGCGCCGGGCGCCCTGTCGAATGATCGCAGCGCTCGCACGCTGTCCCCGCAGCGGTGACCCACGGCGCGGCCTTGGGCCGGCTACAAGCGCGTCGCTCTCACCGACGCACGAGTCTCCCACCGAGTGGGCAAGATCAGGTCCCTTGCCAGCCGCGCGCTGGCGCGGGATAGCGGCGCGGCAACCCGGCATCCCTGGAGGCATCCGCATGTGGCCCATCCGCTCCGCGCTGTTCGTGCCCGCGCATCGCCGCGACTGGGTCGCCAAGGCGATCCGCGTCTCGCCCGGCGCCGCCGTGCTGGACATCGAGGACTCCGTGCCGCCCGCTTCCAAGCCACAGGCGATGGCGCTGCTGCGCGAGGAAATCGCCGAGTTGCGTGAAGCCGGCGTCGGCGCGTTCGTGCGCGTCAACCCGCTGTCGGAGCGCACAGGGGGAGAAATCGCCGCCGCGATGACCGAGGGGCTGACCGCGATTGTTCTCCCGAAGGCGGCCAACCCGGACGAAATACGCCGGCTGCACGACCTGCTGTCGTACCACGAAGGCCGCGCCGGCATGGCGCATGGCAGTGTCGGCATCCTGCCGCTGCCCGAGACCGCGGAGGGCATGTACGACGCCTGCGCGCTGGCCAAGGCCAGCCCGCGCGTCAAGGGCATCCACGGCGCGATCAGCGGCCCGGTGTCGGGCGATTTCGCGCGGGCGTTCGGCTTCCGCGCGACGACGGACGGCATCGAGCAATTGTATCTCGCGTCGAAAATGGTGCTGGACAGCCGGGCTGGCGGGGCACCGTACCCGATCGCCGGCATCTTCGGCACGCCGATGGACGATCTGGCCGCGGTGGAACGACTGGTGCGCCGTGCGCGCGACATCGGCTACAGCGGCGTCGCGGTGATGCACCCGTCGCATGTCGCGGTGGCCAACGCGGTGTACCGGCCGACGCCGGAGGACGTGGCGTATTTCTCCGGCCTGCTGCTGGCCTTCGAGGCGGCCGAGAAGGCCGGTTTGGGGGCAGTCAGCTACCAGGGCGCGATGGTCGATTACGCCATGCTGCCGCTGGCGCAGGAGGTCATGGCGGAAGCCCGGCGGCTGGGACTGGTGGCACAAGGGCGCTCGTCACAATGACTGTCAATACGATTGACCTCTCTCCCCCCGCTCCATAGCGTCGTCCGCATGTCCGCAGCGCTTCGCAACAACACCATCGCAATCCCGAAGGCCTGGCCCTTCGAGGAGGCGGCGAAAGTCGCGCACCGGATGGAGGCGTCCGGCAAGGGGCACGCCTTGTTCGAGACCGGTTATGGCCCATCCGGCCTGCCCCATATCGGCACCTTCGGCGAGGTCGCCCGCACCACCTGGGTGCGCAACGCCTTCACCTTGCTGACTGGCCTGCCATCCCGCCTGCTGGCGTTCAGCGACGACATGGACGGGCTGCGCAAGGTGCCGGACAATGTGCCGAACCGCGACATGCTGGCGCGGTATCTCGGCAAGCCGCTGACCCGCATCCCCGATCCGTTCGGTACCCATCCTTCCTTCGGCGCGCACAACAACGCCCGGCTGCGCGCCTTCCTGGATTCCTTCGGATTCGAGTACGAGTTTGCCTCCTCCACCGACTACTACGCCTCCGGCCGGTTCGACGCGGCATTGCTCCGCGTGCTGGAATGTTATGAAAAAGTGACCGAGGTCATCCTGCCGACGCTCGGGCCGGACCGGCGCGCGACCTATTCGCCGATCCTGCCGGTGCATCCGAAAACCGGCATCGTCATGCAGGTGCCGATGGAGCGCTGGGACGCGCAGGCCGGCACCGTGGTCTGGCGGGATCCGGACAGCGGCGAGCGGTTTGAAACCTCGGTGAAGGGCGGGGCGTGCAAGCTGCAATGGAAGGCCGACTGGGCGATGCGCTGGTACGCCCTCGGCGTGGATTACGAAATGTCCGGCAAGGACCTGATCGATTCCGTGAAACTGTCCAGCCGCATCTGCCGCGTGCTCGGCGGCGCGCCACCGGAAACCTTCACCTACGAACTCTTCCTCGACGAACACGCGCAGAAGATCAGCAAGTCGAAAGGCAACGGCCTGTCGGTGGACGACTGGCTGCGCTATGCCCCGCCGGAATCGCTGGGACAGTTCATGTTCAACGCGCCGCAGCGCGCCAAGCGGCTGTATTTCGACGTGATCCCGCGCGCGGTGGACGAATATGTCGCCAACGCCGACCGCGCCCGGGGCCAAAACGCGGCGGAGCAGCGGACGAATGCCGCCTGGCACATCCATGGCGGCAAACTGCCGAACCATGCCGGCAGTCCGATCTCGTTCGCCATGCTGCTCAACCTGGCGAGCGTGGTGAACGCGGACACGCCGGAGATCCTGTGGGGCTTCATCCGCCGCTACTACCCCGATGCCAGTGCCGAGACGCAGCCGCTGCTGGCGCGACTGGTGGACCACGCGATCGCCTACTACCAGGACTTCGTGCGGCCGGCGAAGCACTACCGCCAGCCGGACGCCACGGAACGCGCCGCGCTGGAGGACCTTGCCGCCACGCTGGCCGCGCTGCCGCGGGGCGCCGACGCCGAAACCATCCAGAACGTGGTTTACGAAGCCGGCAAGCGCCATCGGTTCGCCGAGCTGCGCCACTGGTTCGCCTGCCTGTACCAGGTGTTGCTCGGCCAGCAGGAAGGCCCGCGCTTCGGCGGCTTCGTCGCGTTGTACGGGATCCAGGAGACGATCGCGCTGATCCGCGACGCGCTCAACCGCCGGGCCGATGCCGGCTGATCCATTGCCGCGTCCGGGCGTTCCGGAGACCATGAAGACGTGGCTCCGGCAAATGCCCGCCCTGCTCGGCGTGGCGCTGCTGATCGGCGCGATCTACGTGGTGCAACGCGAGTTCCGCCAATTGCGGCTGCGCGACATCGGCGCGGCGCTGCAGGCGATCCCGCCGCGCTCCCTGGTTTTGTCATTCGGCTGGACCGTGCTGTCGTATTTCGTGCTGACCTTCTACGACCGGCTGGGCACGATCTATGCCGGCCACAAGGTGTCCTACGGCCGCGTCGCCTTCGCGTCGTTCTGCGCCTATGCGCTGTCGCACAATCTGGGCTTTGCCGCGGTATCCGGTGCGGCGGTGCGCTACCGGCTGTATGCGCAATGGGGCCTGACCCCGACGCAGATCACCAAGACGGTCGCGTTCTGCAGCCTGACCTTCGGCCTGGGCGGCATGGTGCTGGGCGGCAGCATCCTGTTCCTCGAACCGCGCGCGGTGCCGTTTTTCGGCACGCACCTGCCGCCCGCCGCGATGTATGCCGCGGGGGCGCTGCTTTGGGGCGTCGTGGCCGGCTATGTCACGTTCGCCCGGGTGCTGCGCCGAATACGGCTGTTCGGCCAGATCATCGAACTGCCAGGCGTGCGGATGGCGGTGCTGCAGGTGTTGCTCGCCACCGCGGACGTGGCGATCACCGCGACGATCTTCTACCAGTTGCTGCCGGTGGCGCCGCACCTGACCTGGGTGATCTTCCTGGGCGTCTATGTCGCATCCTACACCGCCGGGCTGGCGACCAACCTGCCCGGCGGCATCGGTGTGTTCGACACCGCCATGCTGCTGGGGCTTTCCCCCTATATCGACGCGCCACGCATCGTCGGCGCGCTGGTGGTGTTTCGGCTTTACTACTACGTGATTCCGTTGTTCCTGGCGGGTTTGTTGTTTTCCGGAAACGAAATCCTGCTGCGCGGCGGGCTGCTGTTGCGGCGGCGCGCGGCCAGCCTGCCGGCGGCGCAGGCGCTGGCACGGTGGAGCGAGCCGGATTTCGTGGTCGCCAGCAGCACCGGCTCGGTGGCGCTGTGCGGCGTGCTGTTGCTGTGCCTGGGCGTGCTGGCGCCGCAGACCGATTTCTCCTGGCTCGATCCGGATATCGCCGGCCTGGCCAGTCAAGCCGGGCAATTCGTGCCGTCGCTGATCGGGGCCGGACTGGTGATGATGGCGATTGGGTTATCGCATCGGGTTAACCTCGCCTGGGGGCTGACACTTGTGCTGCTGGTGGCCGGCGCGGCCTTCGCCGCCACGCAGAACGACCGGCTCTGGGTGGCGAGCGTCCTGATCCTGACCGCCATCCTGGTGGCGCCGTTCCGCGCCTGCTTCTACCGCCATGCCAGTCTGCTCAGCGGACCGTTGCAGCCGTCCAGTGCGTTTTCGCTGTTCGCGCTGGCGATCTGCGTGCTGGCGCTGGCGGTGACCCGCCCCTACCTGCACGGGCTGGCCAACAATGCCTGGTGGGCGGTGATCATCTCACGCGACGTGCCGAACTCGCTGCGTTTCGCGGTGGCGGTCGCCATGGTGCTGGGATTGCTCGCGATCTGGCGGCTGCTGCGCCCAGGGCGGGTGCGGTGGATGCCGTGGAACGCCACCGCGCGCGTGCGGCTGGCCGCGTTGGGCGTGCTGCCACCGCGCCACGCGGACGGCCTGGTTATGGGCGAGGCGGAACGTGCCGGCATCCCGTTCCGCCGCTGTGGCCGCGTGCTGCTGGGATTAGGCGATCCCAGCGGCGCGGAAACCGATTGCATCTCGGTGATCTGGCGACTGCGCGACCTGGCGCAACAGGAGGGACTCGATCCGGCGTTCTGGCGCGCCGGTCCCGGCCTGCTGAAAGTCTATGGCGATATCGGGCTGACCGCGCTGCCGCTGGGAACCGATGGATTGCCGCTGCCGGAATCGCCCGACGAAACGCCGGCGGTCCAGCATTACCTGGTCTGCGTGGCCGAGCGCGACCTGGGCACGCTGCTGCCGCTGCTGCCGGAACTTGCCCGCAGGCAGGACGTGGCGATCCCGGTCGCGGCGTAGGGGTTGGGACTGTGAAACGCCGGCCGGAATGAGTCCGGCGGCGTTCGATGGGGAAAACTGATGCACGACCATCGGTCTCTCCCGCGGCGGAATATAGTGCCGGCGATCATCGGGACCAAAGTCACTGTGCGCGGCTGCGACGCTCGATGACATCATCGATGCCGATCACCCCCGGTCCGGCCGATGACAACTGGTCAAGGATGTGGACCAGCAGCCGTCGCGCCCGCGCATCCCGGTGCGCCCGGTTCAGTAGCTCATGACGGCGGCCGCGGCCGGGTTCAAGGCTTGCCCCAGCGAAGGCGGAGCCAGCCCCATCACCCGCGGCACCGGGGTGACGTCGTGCTTGCCCGGGGCCGGCACGGCGCCGACCACCTGGATCAGAACGCGGCTCCACACTGGCGCGGTAAAGCATGGCCGGAACACCGCCAGCCAAGTGGCCAGGACGGGCGGGACGAGACGTGGACCTGGCGTAGCGGCGGCGGGATGAGCCGATGTCATCGCAGTCATGGAATCGAGTCGCGGTAGAGCCGCATGCGTCCCCGTCCGGCAGGCCGCGCTCGCCGGTCCGTTCCGTCCTGCCGGGACGCGACAGCGGAGAATGGGGCCGCCAATGACGGGCAACCACGAGCGACCCGATCATCGAGCGTGTCGAGCGCGTCCGCTGCCGCAAAGGGCGGAAAATCGAGATCAGGGCCTGGGTCCGAACAACCGCGTTATCCTGATGCGATTGCGGGTGAAATGGCGCGATTCCAATCCGGGCTGCCGGTTGCGCGCGGGACGCACACCGCGGCGGTCTTCGCGAAGACCGGATTATCCAGCACCGCGTTGCCGGGCAGACCGAAATCGTATTGGACGTCATGCTCCTCGCACCAGTCCATCGCCTTACGCCGCCCATAATGGCCGTCACCACGACTCGTAATCCGCGTCTAAAGCCGCACTGACCTTCTTCTCGCACATCCTTGGCAGTGAGAGCGCGGGGAGCGTCTCGTCGTCGGTGGCGGGCGTGGCAGATTCTGTCCCGGCATCGAGAGCGGCGTCAGCACCCAATCTCTACGCGGTTTCGGAGGTTTGCAGCGCGCCCGCCGGCGAATCCCCGCTATGCTGTGAACAGGATGGACTGGATCCATGGATCGACCGCAAAATCGAAGGCGGCGGGCACCAGCCGACATATGCCCCCTTGTCCCCTGCGCCGGATGTTGTAGCGTCCGCCCCCGGTTCCTTGCCCGGTGGCGGGACCGAAGACTGCTAACGAAAGCAATAGGCAGGACCGGGCGCCGCCCGGTCCGCCCAAGGGAGACAGTACTGATGAGATGTCCATTCGCGCCGACGCCGTTCGTCCAGCTCGTTGCCGGAGCCGCAATCCTCCTGCTCGCCGTTCCTGCGCTCGCCGCCAACCCCACCGAGGGCGTCACCGCGACCCAGATCACCATCGGTACCACCACCGACCTGTCGGGAGTGACCGCGGTGCAGGGGGTCAACAATGCCGACGCGATCCGCATGGTGTTCGACGACGCCAACAAGGCGGGCGGGGTGAACGGGCGCAAGATCCGCTACATCGTGGAAGACACGCAATACACCGTGCCGCGCGCGGTGCAGGCAATCAACAAGCTGCTCAACCTCAACCACGTGTTCTTCACCATCGCTGACGGCGGCACGCCGATGAACGATGCCGAGATGCCGATGGAGTTCGCCAAGGGCGTGCCGAACGTGTTCCCGTTGAGCGGAGCGCGGTCGATGTTCGAACCGTACAACCGGCTGAAATTCGGCCAGTTCGCATCGTACTACGACGAAATGCGCGCGGGCGTGAAGTATTTCGTCGCGCAGAAGCACGTGAAGAAGATTTGCGCGCTCTATCAGGACTCCGACTTCGGCCAGGACGTCTATGCCGGCATCGCGGCCGAGGCAAAGGCGCTGAACATGCCGGTGGTCGCCACCGCGACGGACCACCCGACCGACACGGACTTCACCGCCACGCTCGCCAAACTGCGCGACGCGGGCTGCGATTTCGTCGGTTTGGGGACGATCGTGCGCGACACGATCGATATCCTGTCGCAGGCCGGCAAGATGGGCTGGCATCCGGATTTCGTCGGCCAGATTGCCTCCTACGATACCGCGGTCGCCACGGCGCCGGGCGGCATCGCCAACGGGTTCTATTCGATGACACCCGCAATCTATGCCTATCCCGACGATCCGCGCCCGGCCGTGCAGAAATTCGCCGCCGAGTACAAAAAGCGCTTCGGGATCGACCCCAACTTCCTGGGCGAGCAGGGCTATACCGCGGCGCATATCGTGCTGCTGGCGCTCAAGCGGGCCGGGCCGCACTTGACCACCGACAGCTTCATCCACGCGATGGAGAGCATCCACGACTACCACGACATCTTCGGCACCACCCTCAGCCTGGGTCCGCACCAGCACCACGCGGAAACCGCCGCCTTCCTGGCGGTGGTGAAGAATGGGCGCTGGGTGCCGGTCACCGAGCACCAACTCGCCTACTGAGCTCCGATCGGGCCGGTCCGGCAGGCACACTGCCGGACCGGTCAACTGTTGCCCGGGCGGCGATTGACAACGCCAAATCGTCCCGCCTAGGCTGGTTTTCAATGAAAAGATGCGGACTGGCCGGACTGGCTGGCGCTCGATAGGTGAGGGATCGCCGGCCTGTGACGGACGCATTGCGGCTGCTTGAGTTGATCGTCAATGGCGCCGCCGGCGGCTGTATCTACGGCCTCATCGCGCTCGGCTTCGTGCTCATCTACAAAGCCACCGAAGTGATCAATTTCGCCCAGGGCGACGTCATGATGCTCGGCGGCTTCGCCGCCTTCAGCTTCATCACCTGGCTCGGGCTGAACTACTGGGTGGGGGCGGCCCTCGCGGTGCTCACCACCGCCGCCTTTGGCTACCTGCTCGACGTGATCGTAATCCGCCGCGTCATCGGCCAGCCGCAATTCGCGGTGGTCATGCTGACCCTCGGACTCGGCTTCATCTTTCGTGCCGTGGCCGGCATCGCCTGGGGCTACGATTCGGTCGGCTACGACACGCCGTTCACCAACCATACCATCAAGTTCGGCAATTTCGTGCTCGGCTACGACAGCCTGTCGATCATCGGCGGCACCGTGCTGCTGTGCGCCGTGCTCTATCTGTTCTTCAGCCGCACGCGCCTTGGCGTGGCGATGCAGGCCGCCTCGCAGAACCAGCTCGCCGCCTATTACATGGGCATCCCGGTCCGCACGATCTTCTCGTTGATCTGGGCAATCAGCGCCGGAGTCTCCGGGGTCGCGGCGATTCTGCTCACCCCGGTTTCCATGGTCGATGTGAACATGGGATTCCTCGGCATCAAGGCGTTCGCCGCCGCCGTTCTGGGCGGATTCGGCTCCATCCCCGGCGCGCTGGTGGGGGGCGTGGTCATCGGCATCGCGGAACAACTCGCCGGATTCTACCTGCCGGCCGGATTCCAGGACGTGACGGCCAACGTGGTGCTGCTCGCCACGTTGATCCTGATGCCGCACGGATTGTTCTCCCAGAGAATCGTCAAGCGGGTCTGAGGCAATCCCATGCGAACGCTGTTCAAAACCGGCTATCGGCAGGATCTCAGGATCTGGCGCCATCCGGGCGATATCCTGTGGTACGGGCTGCTCGGTCTCGTGCTCCTCGCGCTGCCGCGGTTGCTCGGCGAGTTCTATATCGGCGAGCTTGGCGCGGTGTATATCTTCGCCATCGCCGGCGTCGGGCTGATGCTGCTCACGGGCTATACCGGCCTGGTGAATCTCGGCCACGCGGCCTTCCTCGGCATCGGCGCCTATACCAACGCGGTGCTGCTGACCGCGGGTTGGCCCTATCTGCTCACCTTGCCCGCCTCCGCCTTGCTCGCTGCCATCGCCGGCGTCGCGATCGGCATACCCACCTTGCGCATGAGCGGACTCTACCTCGCCATTGCCACCCTGGCATTCGGCCAGATCGTGGCCTCGGTGCTGGAGAAATGGGATTCCGTCACGCACGGGTTCAACGGGCTGCCGGTGCCGATACCGGAAATCTTCGGCTTCCCCATCCAGGGCGCCACGGGGGTGTACTACACCGCGCTGGTCCTGCTGGTCGCCGTGCTGTGGATCGCCGCCAACATCCTGCGCACGCCATTCGGCCGCGCGCTTGTGGCGATCCGCGACAGCGAGGTGTCGGCGCGCAGCATGGGCATCAACGTCGCGCTCTACAAGACGATCGCCTTCGCCGTCGCGGCCGCCATGACCGGCCTCGCCGGGGCGCTGTTCGCGCAATACGTGAATTTCCTCGCCCCCGATTCGTTCGACGTACTGCTCTCGGTGCAATTCCTCACCATCGTCTTCGTGGGCGGCATCGGCTCGTTGCAGGGGGTGATCTACGGCGCGCTGTTCGTGCGCCTGCTGCCGCAGGGCATCGCCCTGGTCCGCGACGACCTGCCCGGCCACATCGGCCACCTGCCCGGGCTGGAACCCTCCTTGTTCGGGCTGTTCCTCGTGCTGACCATCCTGTTTCAGCCCACCGGCATCTACGGCGGCTGGTTGCGCGCCAAAGCCTGGTTCCAGGATTTCCCGCTGCATCGCGCCAGCGGCTTCCGCCGCCAGCGCACCTATGCCAGGTCGGAGCGGACGTGATGGCGCTGTTCCGCGCCGAGAACCTCGCCATGCGCTTCGGCGGCATCCGTGCGGTGGACGAGGTCTCCTTCGAAGTAACCGAAGGCGAGGTGTTCGCCATCATCGGTCCCAACGGCGCCGGCAAGACCACGATCTTCAACCTGATCAGCCGGCTTTATACGCCGACCGCCGGGCGAATGATCTTTCGCGACCGCGACATCACCGCGATCCCGCCGCACCGCATCGCCGGTCTCGGCATCGCCCGCACGTTCCAGAACATCGAGCTGTTCGCCAACGCCACCGTGCTGCAGAACCTGCTGATCGGCTGTCACTGCCACGTGCGCGCCTCGATCCTGGCGCAGCTCGTGTTCGCCCCGTCCGCGCGGCGCGACGAGATCGCCCATCGCGAGAAGGCCGAGGACGTCATCGCCTTCCTCGACCTGCAGCGCTACCGCGACTCGCTGATTTCCGGCCTGCCCTACGGTGTGCGCAAGGTCGTGGAACTCGGCCGCGCGCTCTGCACCGAACCGAAATTGCTGCTGCTCGACGAACCCTCCTCCGGCCTCAACACCGAGGAGACGGAGGTGATGGGGTTCTGGATCGAGGACATCAAAAAGGACCTCGGCATCACCGTCATCATGGTCGAGCATGACATGAATCTGGTGCGCCAGGTCTCCGACCGGGTGATGGCACTGAATTTCGGCAGGCTGCTTGCCCTCGGCACGCCGGCCGAAGTGCAGTCCCACCCGGAAGTGATCCGCGCCTATATCGGTGGCGAAGCACCCGCATGACCGCCGAACCGCTGCTGTCCGTCACCGGCATCGAAACCTACTACGGCCCGATCCAGGCGATCCGCGGCGTCAGCCTGGACGTGGCGGCGGGGCAGATCGTCACCGTGCTGGGCGCCAACGGCGCCGGCAAGACCACCGTGCTGCGCACCATCTCCGGCGTGCTGAACCCGGCCCGCGGCCAGGTCCGCTTCCAGGGCCGCGACATCGCCGGCCTGACGCCCGACCGGGTGATGCGGCTCGGCATCTGCCACGTGCCGGAAGGACGCGAGATTTTCCCGCTGCTGAGCGTGCGGGAGAACCTGATGATGGGCGCCTTCTCCCGCCGCGACGGAGAGATCGGCCGCGACCTCCAAATGTGCCACGAATATTTCCCGGTGCTCGCCGAACGCGCCAACCAGCGCGCCGGGCTGCTCTCGGGCGGCGAACAGCAGATGCTGGCCATCAGCCGCGCGCTGATGGGCCGGCCGCGGCTGCTGCTGCTCGACGAACCCTCGCTCGGCCTTTCGCCGCTGCTGATTTCCCAGATCTTCGCCATCATCCGCCGGATCAATCGCGAGCAGGGGGTGGCGATCCTGCTGGTCGAGCAGAACGCGCATATCGCGCTCAAGACGGCGGATTACGGTCACATCCTGGAAGTCGGACGCGTCGTCATGCACGACAGTTGCGCGGTGCTGATCGAGAAAGAGGACATCAAGGAGTTCTACCTGGGCCAGAAGGCCGAGGGCGTGCGCGGCGCGCACCGCTGGCGACGGAAGAAATTGTGGCGATGAGCACCCTGCCGGACCTGCTCCGCCGCCGCATGGCAACAGACGGCGCACACATCATCCTGCGCCGCAAGGACCGCGGCATCTGGAAGCCGGTGCGCTGGGCCGAACTCGGCGCCACGATCCGCGGCCTCGCCCGGGCGTTGCACGCCGACGGTTTCGGCCCCGGCATGGTCGGCGCCGTGCTGGCCGACACAAGCCCGGAATGGGTATTCGCCGACCTCGCGCTGCAGGCGGCCGGCGGACTCAGCGCCGGCCTCTCCCCCATCGCCGGCGCCGGGGAGATCGCCGCCCAGTTGCGCGAGACCGCCGCCAGCGTGCTGTTCGTCGAGAACGAGGAACAACTCGACAAGGCGCTGGCGGCACGCGCGACCTGCCCGGCGCTGCGCCGGATTGTGATTTTCGACATGAAGGGGCTGCGCGAGCTCGACGATCCGATGTGCGCCGGCCTCGCCGCCTTCGTCGAGCGCGGTGCCGCGGCGCCCGATATGTGGGACGCAACGATCGACGCGCTCGATCCCGACGCACCGGCCGCGCTGGTTTACTCAGAAGGCAACACCGGCCCGGCCCGCCCCGTCCGGCTCAGCCATCGCCATTTGGCCACCGTGATCGAAGCCGCCGCCCGCCTGTTCGACCCGCGCGCCGGGGACGAGCGGCTCGCGGTCATGCCGATGGCACATGTGAGCGAACGGGTGCTCGGCCTCTATTTGGCGCTGCACACCGGGTGCATCAGCAACTATGGCGAAAGCACCGGCACGCTCGAAGAAAACCTGCGCGAGGTGAAGCCCACGGTGCTGCTCGCCGCGCCCTGGCTGTGGAAGCGGTTCCGTGACCGCATCGTGCTGGCCGCCGGAGCAGCCACCTGGACCCAGCGGATGCTGTTCCGCGCCGCGTTCGCCGTCAGTGCCGCGGCGGCCGGTTACCGGGCGGGTGGCCGCCACCCCGCGCCGTGGACCGCCGCCGCCGCCCTGTTGGCGCGACCGATGCTTGCCAATGTCCGCCGCGAGCTCGGCCTGTCGCGGCTGCGACTGGGCCTGATCGGTGGCGGGATGGTGGCGCCGGAGCTGGTCCTCTGGTTCATGGCGCTCGGGATCGATCCGATCGAGGTCTATGGCCCAGCCGAAAGCGCCGGGCTGGCCGCCGCCGCGGCGCCGGGAGCGGTCCGTCCGGGTGACGCCGGCTGCCCAATCGCGCCTGACGAGCTCCGCATTTCGGCCGAGGGCGAGATCGAGCTCAGCAGGACAAAGGTCTGTCCGGCAGCGCCGGAGGATCCGGCCCTCGGCGCGGAGGCGTGGCACCGAACCGGCGATGTCGGGGTGCTGACCGAAGGCCGGATAACGGTGCTGGGCGGCCTTGCCGACATGATCACGCCGCCGGCGGGCACGCCGGTCCATCCGGAACCGATCGAACGCGCACTCTGTCTTTCGCCCTATATCGCCGATGCGCTGGTCGTCGGCGACGGGCGGCCCTTTCTCGGCTGCCTGTTGCGGCTCGACTCCGAGGCGGTTGAAGGCTGGGCCCATGCGGCGCATGTGCCGTTCGCCAGCTTCGCCGATCTCGCACAAGCCGAGACGCTCCACGCCGTGCTCGGCGCCGAGGTCGCCCGAGTCAATGCCGGCGTGGCGCGTGCCAGCCCCATCCGGGCCTTCCGCGCCATCGACCGCCGGTTGCAGTACGGCGACGCGGAACTCACCCCGCTTGGCGCGCTCCGCCGGGGCCTTGCGACGAGTGTCTTCCGGGAGCTGATCGAGGCCATGTACGGCAAGGCGGCATGCCAGGCCCCTCATCCAACCAAAGCGGACGCATCCTGAAACGCCGGCCGCCGGCCACAACGGTCGCCGCCGGTATCTGGGGCGTGCTGGCCGGTTCGCGCTGACCCGCACGCTGGCCCAATGCACGCAATGCCGAGTGCCGGGTCAGTTTGATTTTGCATAGTACGACCGACGGAATGACGAGGAGCTTCCTTGGAGATTCGATCTTTGCGCCCCGATGCCGCCCGCACGTAGAGGTGGAATAGTCCGCTTGCCGATCGGCAGTTACGACTCGCCGCACATTGGACGGGTTCGCCCCCTCCGCCGGCGCCATCACGCCCCCCTGGCTATCGTTTTCCGCCCCCGCTCAGCCGCTCCATCATCAGCCGGTCCTTGTTGTCCTGCATCAGCATGGTGAACCCCGGAATGCTGGTCAGCCCGAGCCCCCCGGGCACCCCGGTATCCGGGTCCGCCACCACCTTGGAATACGCCTCGCCCGAGACCTTCTCCCATTTCCCGGCCGGCTTCTTCACCTCCACGTTCACCACCGTCGTTTTGAACACCAGCCGCACGATGGCCTCCTTGGGCGAGCGCGGCTTGGTCAGGCTCGGGCAGCCGGCGATCATCTGCCATCCGTTCGCCAGCGCCCAGCCAGTCAGTGCGTCCTTGTCCATGCGATGACTTGCTCCCGATCCTGGGAACTCCCTCGTACGGGCTGCCGCCACGGCTGGCAACACGACAGCCCCGCTCGGGCGTTGTCCCCGACTCGCCCGCTGGGGCAGATTGCCCCCGATGTCCGCCCCCGGCACCACCCGCCTTATCGAGCTGCCCGACCTGCCCGCCACCGCGCGCCTCGCCGCCGCGGTCGCCGCGCTGGCCCGTCCCGGCGACGCGATCCTGCTTCAGGGGCCGCTTGGCGCCGGCAAGACCGCGTTCGCCCGCGGCTTCCTCCGCGCCGCCAGCGGCGATCCGGCGCTGGAGGTCCCCAGCCCGACCTTCACCCTGGTGCAGAGCTACGCGACGTCCCGCGGCACCGTTCACCATTTCGACCTGTGGCGGCTGGACGGCCCCGCCGCGCTGGCGGAACTCGGCTGGGACGAGGCGCGCGACGACATCGTGCTGGTGGAGTGGCCCGACCGCCTGGGTAGCCTACGCCCGCCCGACGCGCTCACCATCGCCTTGCAACCGCCCTGCGCTACACTCCGGACATCCAACCCAGGCCCCGACGCCCGCCACGCCACGCTGTCCGGCTGGCCCGACCGCATCGGCCATCTGGCATGAGCCGCGAAACCCTCATCGCGGCCTTCCTCGCCCGCCACAACTACGCCGCCGCCCGCGCCGCCCCCCTGGCGCAGGACGCCAGCTTCCGCCGCTATCTGCGCTTAACCGGAGGCCCACGCCCCGCCGTGCTGATGGACGCCCCGCCGCCGGAAGACGTCCGCCCGTTCCTGCGCATCGCCGCGCACCTCGCCGGCATCGGCCTGTCCGCCCCGGAGATTATCGCCGCGGATCCGGAGAGCGGCCTGGTCCTGGAGGAAGACCTCGGCGACGCGCTGTTGACTCCCCCTCCCCTTGAGGGCTTGGGCCGCGAAGCGGACCAAGGTTGGGGGGAGGGGGAGACTCTGTTTCCCATGTTCGACTCGGCCGTTGACGCCCTGGTCGCCATCCAGCGTGCCGCCCCGCCATCCGGCCTGCCAACCTGGGACGCGACCGCCATGGCGCAGGCGGCACTCGGCACGCTGCTGGATTGGTGGTGGCCCGCCGCGTTCGCCGCCCCCGCCCCGCCAGCCGTCCGCGCGGACTTCACCGCCGCCTTCGCCACCTTGCTGCACCCGCTCGCCGGCGGCCCACGCTGCCTCGTCCATCGCGATTTCTTCGCCGGCAACCTGATCTGGCTGCCCGACCGTGCCGGCCTACGCCGTGTCGGCATCCTCGACTTCCAAAGTGCCGCGCTGGGCCACCCCGCCTACGACCTCGCCTCGCTGCTGCAGGACGCGCGCCGCGAGATCCCGCAACCGGTCGCGGACCGTGCTGTCGCCCGCTACCTGGCCGCCCGGCCGGACCTGGACCCCGGCGCCTTCCATGCCGCCTATGCGGTCTGCGCCGCACAGCGGCACCTTCGCGTCGCCTGCCAATGGGTGCGCCTTGCCCGCCGCGACCATCGGCCGCACTACCTCGCGCACGGACCCCGCACCTGGCGCCTGCTCCAGGCGGCGCTGCGTCACCCCGCCGCCGCGCCGCTCGCCGCCGCCATGGACCGCTGGATACCGCCCGCCAAACGCGCCAACCCGCAGGGCCTCACCGCATGAGCACCCACCCGCGCACCGCCATGCTGCTCGCCGCCGGCATCGGCCAGCGCATGCGCCCGCTCACCGAGCATACCGCCAAGCCCCTGCTGACCCTCGGCGGCAAGGCATTGCTCGACCACGCGCTCGACCGCCTGGTCGAAGCCGGGGTGGAAACCGTGGCGGTCAACGCCTTCTGGCAGGCCGACCGAGTGGCGGCCCGCCTCGCCGCCCGCGCCACCGCCGGCCAAGCGCCGCATACCATCCTCCAGCGCGAGACGACGTTGCTGGATACCGGTGGCGGCACGCGGGCGGCGCTCGGTCGCCTGGGACCGGACCCATTCTACGTGGTCAACGGCGATGCGTTCTGGCTGAACGGCACCCGCCCGGCCCTGCTGCGCCTCGCCGACGGCTTCGACCCGGCGGTGGACGGCGTGCTGCTGGTGCACCGCACCTTCCAGGTCCATGCCGATGTCGGCTTCGGCGACTTCGCGGTGGACAAATGGGGCGCGCCGCGGCGGCGCGAGGAACGCGAGGTGGTGCCCTACGTCTATGCCGGCGTGCAGCTCATCGCCCCGGCCTTGCTGGACGCCATGCCGGAGGGGCCGTTCAGCATGAACCGCGCCTGGGACCGCGCAATAGCGGCCGGACGGCTGCGGGCGGTGGTGCATGACGGGCTGTGGTTCCATTTGTCCACCCCGTCCGACCTGGCCGACGCGGAAACCAACCTGCACGCCAGGTTGACGGGCGAGACGCGATGAGGCGAGCAGGTTCATGATGAAAAGGGGACGGGTTTATCGGGAGAGGGAGCCTTGCCGTGGGTAGTGGCTCAATTTGAATGTCTGCAAAGGGTGGATTTGAGATGGTCAGCTTCTGGGTGACGCAGGTCGGAAGCGGCCATTCGCCTAAGGGGGCACCTATTTGACGAACATCGGAGCAGAATTTCGGAACCTGACCACCCCTGATCGCGCCACAATGGCTCACAGGTGCAGCTGTGGTCTCGCTACCTTAGTTGGAGTGCGTATAGTGGCACCCGCGTTGATTTCTCCGACGATCTGCCTGCGTCGGTAGTGGAGATAGTTGAGAGTATCTCTCGTATAGAAGAAGAACTGCTCCTGGTGATTGAGCAACGGCATATTAACAAATTTGAAGGTGAGATTGATTGTGTCTGCGCCCGGGCCAGTTGGTGATGCAATTTCCTCCATGTGAGCAAACGCCAGTTTGCCAACACGGGGATCGTGCCAAATGCAGTGTGCATACTGATTGCGGGTATTGAGGCACAAAATCATGTCCTCGATGGCCTCATCAAATTCCGCACCAAGGCCAGCAGCGGAATAGCCTGCGCCACCCAGCTTATCGGCAATGCTCACTCGCCTCGTCTCGCCTCGCTTGGAATAGATGTCAGTAATCGCCTTCGCAACGTCGCCACCGCCCATGCCGGCACAGAAGCACATCTGGTATTCGATGTCAGTGTAGCCGGTAAGGAGCCTTCCAAGGATGGCACCCTCGTCTGGGAAGACCCCGAATGCCCGAATAAACATCACTTCTCCTTTCGCTCACAGCTCTCCGGCGCGCTTGGCGCCGGTCCCTCTGGCGTCGTGAGTTATCCACACCCCCGTCTATAGCATGGGCGAATGTCGGGTTCCGAGGAGTGTTATGAGCGCCAGGAACGACGTGAACGGGCCGCAAAACTGCCGACGTCAGGCGGTGCTGAACGTCCGCTTCCGGGATCGCCTAATGGATCTGACTATGGCCGCTTGGGTCGAAACCCGCCAACAACGGGTCGCGATCTACACCGGATGCCGCCCGAGCTGGGCCAGCATCAGGGCGTCGACCTGGTCCGGGACCTGGTCCGCCGCGTAATGGCCCACGCCGGCGAGCGGCGCGAACGTGTAGGGGGCCGCGATGAACTCGGCGGTGCCTTCGGCCGCCATGCGGCCGACCGTGTCGTCGGCATCGCCCCAGATCAGCAGCGTCGGTACGCGCGTGGGACCCACCGGCGCATGCGCCGTGCCGCGGGCGCGGTACCAGCCGATCGCGGCCGCCATCGCCGGACGGTTGCCGATAACCGAGATGTGCTTTTCGATCGCCGCCTCCGGCACCCCGTTGCGGCGCAGCCGCGCACGCACCCAATGCGCGTCGTCCGCCAGCACCTTGTCCTCGGCCGCAGGCTCCAGCAGCCATTTGTGATGAGCAGAGCGCGTCGGTTGCTCCGGATCCTCCCGCATGGCGCGGTTGAACGCGAGCGGGTGCGGACGCGACAGCATGGTGAGAGAGCCCAACCGCTCGGGCCAGCGATCGGCGATGTTCCACGAAAGGCTGCCACCCCAATCGTGCCCGGCGAGGTGAAAGCGGCGCTCGCCATGCCCGAGCCCGGCGACGATGGCCATGGCGTCGCCGATCAACACGTCAATGAGATAGTTGGCATGCTCTGCCGGGTCCGGCCGTGCACCGGGTGCGTAGCCGCGCTGATTAGGGGCGGCCGCAAAATAGCCGGCCTCGGCAAGCGCAACCACCTGCGATTCCCAATAATGGCGGGAGACGCAGAAGCCGTGCAGCATCAACGCCAGCGGTCGGCCGGGATCGCCGGCGACCGAGACGTCGAATTCCATCCCCGGCGCTGTCCGCACGATGCGTGTCTCGATCGTCGTGGTCATCGTCGTTTCCTTGCCCTGCCTCGGACGCCCCATTCACCTTGCAGCGTGGCCGCGATCAGTTCTCGCCGGAAATCTGAAACAGAAGCCGCTTCGTTCGCATCCGGCCGCAGTGCGCGGCGCTCAGTAGGGACGGTCGCCACGCACAAGCATCCGATACAGGCGGCGATGCTGGCTGTGATCGTAATCGAAGCCGGCTTTATGCAGTGAGGCGCGGTCATCGATGATCAGCAGGTCGCCCTTTTCATACTCGTGCGCATAGCAAAATTGTGGCTGCGTGATCTTATCGGTTAGGTCCTGCAAAAAATCCTGGGCTTCTTCGGGTGACATGCCCGTGACAGTCTCGGTCTTGCCCTTATGAAACCAGACGGCCTTGGTGCCGGTATCCGGATGGGTGCGGACCAAGGGATGCACGGTCGGCGGTTTTGTCGCCTCGAGCTGGGCCTTCACGATATCCGGATTGCCGATCTTCATCCGCGCGCTGCTGATCAGCGTATTCTCGGTTTTCGCGTCGGCGATCTGCTGTTTCACGTCGTCCGGCAGCGCTTCGTAGGCCGCACGCGCGTTGCAAACCGATGTCGCGCCACCCTTATCCGGCACTGCAACCGCATAAAGTATGGTGAACTTGGGCGGCAACTCCTGGTTTGTGTGGTCGGTGTGCCACGTAGCGTTGGCGCCAACTTTCGCGGGCTGACCCTTGCTGTCTTTGTGACGGTTGTCGAGCACACTGATCAACGGGAATCCGTCAACCAGGTAACGCCTGTTCTGGTCCTCCATCAGCTCGCCGAAGATTTCCGCAGCGGCTTGCAACTGGCCTGGGCTGAGATGCTCTTGCCCACGAATCACAAGAACCACATTGTCGACGACAGCGTTGTAGAGCTTCGTCTGCGTCGCGTCGTCGATGGGATGCGCAAGGTCGATACCGGTCACAATTGCGCCGATGTGCTCCTTGACCTTCGCAATCTCCATAGAATCTGTGGGTATCCTCGATGCGGCAGCGCTCATGATCTGGCTCCTCCTGTTTTGGCCCGCAGATTGTGGCGGGTGCGGGCAGCACTTCCGGAAAACGCTCTCGCCGACAGGATCGGCCAAATGCTCGCATCTATCAAGTATCGCCCCATAACCATGTTGCGTCTGGCAATCCCTGAGTCGTCAGATCGTTGCGCCCGCCACGCCGTCCAGCGCAGGCGAATGTCCCCTTTCGGGGAACTCTTCCGGGTTCAAGAGCGGCGCGGTCGGGTCGAATCCGGCCGGTTAGGCCAAGCCACTCGGCTACAGTTGCTTCGGGTCGAGACCCGCATTCAGACCGGCCCACTACCGCGCCGTGCCTTGCCTTTTCTTCCTCACCTCACCCATGAATCCTCCCCACCTCACTGAATCGTCCTCACCCCACCCATGAACCTGTTCGCCCTGCCGCCGCACGTCCCCCTGCTCGACGCCATCGCGATCGACTGGCTGCGTCGCACGCCCGACCCGCTGCAACGCGCGCACGGGCTGATCCTGCTGCCCACGCGCCGCGCCGCCCGCGCCCTGGCCGAAGCCTTCCTCCGCGCATCCGGCGGCCACCCCCTGCTGCTCCCCCGCATCACCGCCCTGGGTGCGCTGGACGAGGCGCCGCTGGCGCTCGCCGGCACACTCGACCTGCCACCCGCCGTGGAGCCAGCCCAACGCCTCGCCGCGCTCGCCCGGCTGATCCTGGCCAGGCGCGGCGCCGACGGTGCCCCGCGCACCGCCGACCGCGCCTGGCTGCTGGCCGGCGAACTGGCCCTGCTGATGGACGAGGCGGAACGCGAGGAAATCGACCTTGCCGCCCGGCTGCCGGACGCGGCCGACCCCGCCTACGCCGCGCATTGGGCGCGGACGCTGCAATTCCTGCACATCGTCACCGCCGCCTGGCCGGCATACCTGGCCGAGAACGGCCTGATGAATCCCGCCGCCCGCCAGGTGGCCCTGCTGAACGCGCAGGCCGCCGCCTGGGACCGCACCCCTCCCGCGCAGGAAATCCTGGTCGCGGGCACCACCGCCGGCATCCAGGCCGTCGCCCGCCTGCTGCGCGTGGTCGCCCGCCTGCCGAACGGGCGCGTGCTGCTGCCCGCCATCGACACCGCGATGGACGAGGACACCTGGAACCAACTCGACGACTCGCACCCGCAAGCCGGCCTGCGCCGCCTGCTGGCCGGCCTCGGGGCGACGCGCGGCGACCTGCGCCCCTGGCCGGTGCAGCCGCAATCGCCGGTGCCGCCCGGACGCTTCGCGACGCTCGGCCGCGCCCTGCTGCCGGCCGCGGCGCTGCACGCCTGGCGGGGCAACAAGCCGCCGCCGCTGGACGGCATCTCCCGCCTCGCCCCAGCCGACCAGCAGGAGGAAGCCGCCGCCATCGCCCTGGTGCTGCGCGACGCCCTGGAAACCCCCGGGGCCCGCGCCGCGCTGGTGACGCCCGACCGCGAGCTGGCCGGCCGGGTCGCCGCCGAGCTGCTGCGCCACGGCGTGGTGGCGGACGACAGCGCCGGCGAGCCGCTCTCCGAGACGCCACCCGCCGTCTTCCTGCGCCTGCTCACCCGCGCCGTCGCCGAGGAACTGGCGCCGGTCCCCTTGCTCGCGCTGCTGAAGCACCCGCTGGCCGCCGCCGGGTTGTCTCCCGTTGCCTGCCGCGCCGCCGCCCGCGCCCTGGAGCAGGCCTGTCTGCGCGGGCCGCGTCCCTCGCACGGGGTGGCAGGCTTGCGCCGTGCGCTGGACCGCACCGCCGCACCGCCGGAAGCCACCGACCTGCTGCGCCGGCTGGAATCCTGCCTGGAACCCACCCTGCGCATCGCCGCCGCGGTCGAGGTCGCACCCGCCGAAGCCCTGGCCGCGCTGATCGAAGCCGCCGAGCACCTCGCCGCCACCGACGCGACCCCCGGTCCCGCCCTGCTCTGGGCCGGCGAGGAAGGCGACGCCCTCGCCACCACCCTCGCCGAGGTGCAGGCGGCGCTGCCGCTCCTGCCGGACCAGCGCCGAGCGGTGCTGCCCGGCCTGCTGGATGCGGTGCTGCAAGGCGTGGTCGTGCGCAGCCGTCGCGCCCTGCGCGGGCGCGGCGGGGTGGAGCACCCGCGCGTGTTCATCTGGGGCCTGCTGGAGGCACGGCTGCAAACCGCGGACGTGCTGGTGCTGGGCGGATTGGCCGAGGGCGTCTGGCCGCCGGCCACCGACCCCGGCCCGTGGCTGTCGCGGCCGATGCGCGCCAAGGTCGGGCTCGCCTCGCCAGAGCAGGCGGTGGGGCAGGCGGCGTATGATTTTGTCGCCGCCGCCAATGCCGCGCCGCGCGTGGTGCTGTCCTGTCCGGCACGCCGCGACGGCGCCCCGGCGGTGCCCGCGCGCTGGCTCACGCGGGCAGAAATGTTCCTCGCCGGCCACGGCCAGCGCCTGCCACCGCATCCGGCGGTCGCCTGGGCGCGCGGCCTGGACCAGCCCGCGGACCGGCCGCGCCCGGCCGCCCCGCCGCGACCCTGCCCGCCGGTCAAGCTGCGCCCGCGCCGCCTTAGCGTCACCGAGATCGAGACCTGGCTGCGCGACCCGTACGCGATCTATGCGCGCCGCGTGCTGAAGCTGAACGCGCTCAGGCCGCTCGACGAGGCGACCGACGCGGCCGACTACGGCAGTCTGGTGCATGCCGGCATGCGGCATTTCCTCGACGAGCATGGCATGCGCTGGCCACCCGGCGCGGCGGAGCACCTGCGCCGGGCGATGATGCGCGCACTGGCGGAGGCCGGGTTGCGCGAGGCGTTGGCCGCGTGGTGGGCACCGCGGCTGGACCGCGTTGCCGACTGGGTGGCGGAGATCGAGACCGACCGCCGCGCGGTCCATCGCATCGCGGCCATCGAAGCCGAGGTGGACGGCACCCACGAGATGCCGCGCGACGGCGGGCGGTTCGTCCTGGTCGGCCGTGCGGACCGCATCGAGCGCCGCGCCGACGGAGCGCTGGCCATCCTCGACTTCAAGACCGGCACGCCGCCGACCCAGAAGGAGGTCGATGCCGGCCTGGCGCCGCAGCTTCTGCTGGAGGCGGCGATGGCGGAAGCCGGCGCGTTCGGTGCCGAGCTGGCAGGGCAGGCGGGCGAGCTGATCTACTGGCACCTGACCGGCGGCTACGAACGCGGCGAGGTCCGCTCGCTGTTCAAGGGCGACGCGGCGGCGATTGCCGGGGCCGTCGCCGCAGCCCGGGACAACCTCGGTGCGCTGATCGACGCCTACGACCAGCCGGGCCGCTGCTACCTGTCGCAGCCGCACCCGGCCCGCGCGCCGCGCTTCTCCGACTACACGCAGTTGGCGCGCGTCGCCGAATGGGCCGCGGCCGGAGAGGAAACATGAGTTCGGGAGGCCGCGATGTCCCGCGGCTAAAGACTCCCCCTCCCCCCAACCTTGGTCCGCTTCGCGGTCCAAGCCCACAAGGGGACGGGGAGAACCCGCGCGACCGTGCCAACCGCGAGCAATTGGCGGCCTCCGACCCCGCCGTATCGGCGTTCGTCGCCGCATCGGCCGGGTCCGGCAAGACCAAGCTGCTGACCGACCGCCTGCTCCGCCTGATGCTCGCCGGGGAAAAGCCCGAGCGCATCCAATGCCTGACCTTCACCAAGGCCGCCGCGGCGGAAATGGCGGTGCGGCTGCAACGCACCCTCGGCAGTTGGGTGACGCTGGACGATGCCCGGCTGGAGCAGGCCCTGCGCGATCTCGCGATCGAGCCTGCGCCAGACCTCCGCCGGCGCGCCCGCGCCCTGTTCGCCCAGGTGCTCGACCTGCCCGGCGGGATGCGCATCGGCACGATCCACGCCTTCTGCCAGTCGCTGCTGCGTCGCTTCCCGCTGGAAGCCGCCCTGTCGCCGCATTTCCAGCTCGTGGACGAGCGCGACGCCGCCGACGCCCTGACCGAGGCGCGCGAGGCGATGCTGGCCGACGCCAATACCGAAGACCGCCGCGCCGCCCTGCGCGCCCTCGCCGGCCTGGCGTCGGCCGAGCAATTCGGCCGCCACGTGGAAGCCCTCCAGGCGGACCGGCAGCGTCTGGCACTGGCACTGGCACTGCCCGACCTGGCCGCGGCGCAGCGCCGCGCGCTCGGCATCGCCGGCGGCAGCGAGGCAGACATCCTCACCACCGGCGTCAACTGGCCGGCCGAGCATGATCTGCGCGAGGCGGCGCGCCTCGTACACCGGCTAGGCGCGAAGATCTGCGCCGAGCGGGCCGGGCGGATGTTGGAATGGCTCGGCCTGGACAGCGAAACCCGCGTCGAGAACTGGCCCCAGTGGTGCACCGAGTTCCTCACCGCTGCTGGCGGAGCGCGCGCGGCCGGCGGTTTCGTCAACAAGGCGGTGGCCGAGAAGCATCCAGACCTGGCGCAGGTCTTCCTGACCGAGGCCGAGCGCGTCCTGGCGCTGATCGACGATTGCCGCGCACTGGCGATGGCCGAGCTGTCCGCCGCCTTGCTGGTGCTGGCGGCGCCGGTGCTGCAGGCCTATGCGGCGCACAAGCAGGACAGCGGCCTGGTCGATTACGATGATCTGGTTGACCGCACTTCGGACCTCATGCGCGATCCCGGCGCCGCGTGGGTGCTGTACAAGCTGGACGGCGGGTTGGACCACCTGCTGCTGGACGAGGTGCAGGACACCGCCCCGGCGCAATGGCGGATCGCCCATGCGCTGACCGCCGAGTTCTTCGCCGGCTCCGGCGCGCGGGGGGAAAATAACCGCACGGTGTTCGCGGTCGGCGACCGCAAGCAGTCGATCTACTCGTTCCAGGGCGCCGACACCGACGAGTTCGACCGCGCCCGCGACCTGCTGGAACGCCGCGTGACCGGCGCGGGGCTGGTGTTCCGCAGGACGCCGCTCGACGTGTCGTTCCGCTCCACCCAGCCGGTGCTGAGTCTGGTGGATGCGGTGTTCGACGATCCCGTCGCCGCCGCCGGCGTCGTCGAGCCAGGCGAAACCCTGATGCACCATGCCGATCGCGCCGCGCATGCCGGCGCCGTCGAGCTGTGGCCGCTGGCGCCGCTGCCGGATGCGCCGGAGCCGGAGCCCTGGGAAGTGGCGGAGGCCAACCACAACCAGCTCTCCGCGCCGCAGCAACTGGCCGACACGCTGGCCGACTGGATCCGCGCGCAGACTTCCGGCGGCGTGATGCTGGAGAGCAGGGGACGGCCTCTGGCCCCTGGCGACGTGCTGGTGCTGGTGCGGCGGCGCAACGCCTTCGCCCGCGCGCTGGTACGGGCGCTGAAGGCGCGCGGCGTGCCGGTGGCCGGGCTGGACCGGCTGGTGCTGACCGAGCAACCGGCGGTGCAGGACCTGATGGCGCTGGTCGATGCGCTGCTGCTGCCCGGGGACGACCTGAATTTCGCCTGTCTGCTGACCAGCCCGCTCGGCGGGTTGGACGACGACGACCTGATGGCGCTGGCGGTAGGGCGCGGCAAAGCCGCCTTGTTCGAGGTGCTGCGCGCGCGCGCCCATGAACGCCCGCACTGGCAGCGCGCCTGGGACTTCTTCGCCAGTCTGCTCGGCCGGGCGGACTACGTCGCGCCCTACGCCCTGTTCGCCGAGGCTTTGGGGCCGCTCGGCGGCCGGGCGCGACTGTTCGCGCGGCTCGGGCCGGAGGCGGCCGAGCCGGTGGACGAGTTGCTGAACGCCGCCCTGGTCTATGCGCGCCTGCACCCACCGTCGTTGCAGGGTTTTCTGCACTGGCTGCGCCGCTCCGGCGCCGAGGTGAAGCGCGAGGCGGAGGCCGCCGGCAACCAGGTCCGGGTGATGACGGTGCACGGCGCCAAGGGATTGCAGGCGCCGCTGGTCATTCTCCCCGACACCACGGCGATCCCGCCCGACGCGGGGCCGATCCTTTGGGCCGACGATCCGCAGACCCGCGTCGCAGTGCCGCTGTTCTCGCCACGCAAGGATTTTCGCCCCGTCGCGGCGCAGCGCATCCGCGACAACCTCGCCCGCCGCCGCCTGGAGGAGCATAACCGATTGCTCTATGTCGCGCTGACCCGCGCCGAGGACCGGCTGGTGGTGTGCGGCTGGCAGACCGGGCGCGGGCTGCCGGACATGTGCTGGTACAACCTAGTGGCGCGCGGCTTCGATCGGCTGTCGCCGGAGCGTGAGACATTCGAGATCTGGGACGGCGCGCTGGCGCGGGTGAGCGCACCGCAACGTGCGGCGGTTCAGGGGGCTGACCAGGCGGTGTCCGGGCCACCGGCGTCGCTGCCTGCCTGGATCAGCGGCGCCCCGGGCTGGCGCTCCACTCCGCCGCCGGCCGAGCCCGGGCGGCCAGCGCGGCTGGCGCCGAGCCGGCCGGAGGGGGTGGACCTCGGCACCGTGCCGGCCGCGGCCTCGCCCTTGGCCGAGCGCGCCGCTTCGGGCGACCGGTTCCGTCGCGGGCGCCTGCTGCACGCGCTGCTGCAGCATCTGCCGGATCTCCCGGAAGCAGATCGGGAAATCGCGGCGCGGCGCTGGCTGGACCGGCCCGGCAATGGCCTGCCCGCCGGCGCCGCCGCGACGCTGGCCGTGGAGGCGTTGGCGATCCTGGCGCATCCCGACCTGGCGCCGGCCTTTTCCCCCGGCAGCCGGGCCGAGGTGCCGCTGACCGGGCAGATCGGTGAGTCCGTGGTCGGCGGGCTGGTGGACCGGCTGGCGGTACTGCCCGACCGCGTGCTGGTGGTGGATTTCAAGACCAACCGCCTCGCGCCGGACCGGCCGGAGGACACGCCGGTGATGTATCTGCGGCAGATGGCGTCCTATCGCGCCGTGCTGCGCGGCGTCTTTCCCGGTCGGGAGGTGCGTTGCGCGCTGGTCTGGACCCGCGTCGCGCGGGTCGCCATGCTGCCCGACGAATTGCTCGATGCGCACGACCCGGGTGTGTAACCACCCGTCATCCCGTATTCGCGCCAGCGCATGCACCCAAGTGATGCTGTAATCGAAACGTCGTGGCATTGTCCGCTTGCCCGACGCGACTCGAGTGCGATTCGCTGACCGGCGGCAACCGCCGAACCGGAGCCGCCATGGAATGGTCACCTGGGACGTTCGGAGCTGTGCGCCTCGATAAAGCGGCGGTGCGATCCTCGAACAGACGGCAATGCGCAAGACCGTCTGTCCGCTCGGGCTGGGCCGCAGCCGCGAGAACGCGTTGCGCGTCGGGCGGTTCTTTGCCGGCGCGAAGGTAAGCGCGGCAAAGATCGTCGCAGGCCGGAGCACACTGACCGGTCCGGCGGCGGCCGGACGGCAGCGGAGCAATTTGCATCACGGCGGCCCCTTTCCACTGCCCTTGTCACCACCCTTGCCGCCCCCCTCTGGGCTGATCGCACCCCACCCGCTATCCTGGCGCCGATCAGGATCGCAACACACAGACGGAGGGAAACAATCCATGGCGCCCAAGATCATCGTCGCCGACAACCCGATGAACGACAACGACATCGCGCGTGAACTGGCACCACCCGGCTTCGATCTGGTCATCACCCGCCCCGACACCCCGGAATTCAACGCCGCGCTGCCCGATGCCGAATACATGGTGGGCTTCGGCGTGCCCTCGATGAACGACGGATTCTACAAGACCGCGTCGAAGCTGAAGCTGGTGCAGCTTCTCTCCGCCGGCTACGACCGCTGCGACATCGAGGCGGCCCGCCGCGCCCGCGTGCCGATCTGCAACAATGGCGGCGCCAACGCCATCGCGGTGGCGGAGCATGCGATGCTGCTGATGATGGCGGTGTCGCGCCGGCTGATCTGGCAGCACGACAACGTCGCCGCCGGCCGCTGGCGCGGCAACAACTGGGCCGAGGTGAAGCTGTATGAGCTGTATGCGCGCAAGCTCGGCATCATCGGCCTCGGCACGATCGGCAAGAAGGTGGCGCGGCTCGGCAAGGCGTTCGGCATGGACGTGCAGTACTACGACGTCGCACGGCTGACCGAGGACCAGGCGGATGCGCTCGGCGTGCGCTTCCGGCTGATGGACGAGATTCTCCGCACCTCCGACATCGTGTCGCTGCACGTGCCGCTGACCCCGCTGACTCGGCACATGATCGGCGCGGCGCAATTCAAGCTGATGAAGCCGACCGCGTATCTGGTCAACACCTGCCGCGGCCCGGTGGTGGACGAGCCGGCGCTGTACGAGGCGCTGGTCAACAACACGATCGCCGGCGCCGGACTGGATGTGTTCGACCAGGAGCCGCCACCGCCGGACAACAAGCTGTTCGGGCTGTCCAACGTGGTGCTGACCGCGCATTTCGCCGGGCCGACCTGGGACAACCAGTATGCCCGGTTTCGCAACGCGTTCGACAACGTGCAGCGGGTGGCCCGCGGCGAGAAGCCGCTATGGGTGATTCCGGAGCTGCGGGAGGGCCAGAACTAACGAAAGTTCCTTCTGGTACGCATAAGCAGACAGAAAGAGAACACTGCGGCTCAAGGGTCGCGGAATTCCGCCAGGAGTTCCCGGAGGCCCTCTGCGTTGCTGGTGGCGAGGACGCCGGGAATCGAGTGTGTTCCGCATATTTCGGATCGCTTCAGGATCAGGCCAAGAAAGTGAGGTTCGGCCTCAATGAAAAACCCTGTCGGATTGGGCATATGTGCGGAAACCTCAACTGACAGGTTTTCCGACAGGCTATCTCACGGCTCATGCGTGCCAGGAGGCCGTTTCGTTAGTTCTGGCCAACATCGAGAGGCGGAGCCCGCAGACCGGCGAGGCCCCTCCCCGCCCCTGACCGGTGGAAGCTCTCGCTGAAGCGCTCAAGGGGCTGACTGACGCGGGCAACAGGGATCGACAGTCGCTGCATCGGGTGAATTGGAGCGTGAGCTTCAGCCCTTGCGGCGGCGCGCGAAGCCGATGCCGAACAGGCTCGCGGCGAGGAGGCCGAGGGATGCCGGCTCCGGAACCGGCGCGTCGAACACCTGCTGCTGGATGCCGTTCAGCGAGATGAGCTGGCCGCCCCCGCCGCCAGCCGCGACGGCGTCAGCGATCAGGTTGGTGACATCGGCCGAGGTGAAATCGCCGCCGGTGACGGCCAAGTTGTTATTGGCGTTGTTGTACTCGACGGTCCAGATCGCGGCCTGCACCTCGGCGGAGATCTGGTTGGTCGGGTCCTTGCGCATGAGATTGTTGCCGTAGTTCGCGAGCGCCAGGATGTCGCTGATCTGCGTCGTGCTCAGGGCCGAGGCATTGCTGCTATTGTTGTCGCTGCTCAGCGCCGCTTCGCTGAACTGGAAGCCGCTGCTGCCCAGGAAGATATTGTGGAAGATGTCCACGCACCACACCGGGAGCGAGTACTGGCCGGTGGCGCTGGCGATGCTGCCGTTGTTGACGGTCAGCACGATCTGGCCGGCAAGCTGGCCGTTGTCACTGTAGCTCGACCCGTCGATGAAGCCATTGAGATTGACTGTCTCTGAGTAGGGCAACTGTACGTTGTCCACGGAAATCTCGCCGGCGACCGCAGGTGCGGCCAGGCTGCCGAGCCAGATCAGGCTCGCCGCAGCCAGAGATGCAGAGCCGAGTCGGACGAAAAAGCGGTCTTTTGCTGATTTTTGGGTCATGCGGTATCCTATGCACGACGCATGCCAATGTGGTATCATCAAAGAAATCAACCATCTATGGAAGCGCCTCCGGGTTAAGGGCGCGCGTGTGTAAAATATTCCGTCCTTATTACGGGACAAGTCCAATATTTTCCCCATCACCTGGTAGCTGGATGGCGGACGCCAGACGGCGCTCGCGTCATGGGCGGCCAGAAACGCGGCCAGAAACAAGCAGCGTCGGGTGCGGGCCTCGGACTTGGTGAACGGGCGGGCGATCAGCCGGCAGAACATGGTGATCGTGGCATCGGTCAGCTTGCTGATCAGCTCGATCAGCTACGCCGCGATCAGCGCGTGCCGGCGCCCAGCGTTGAAGTCGTCGGCCAGCCAGCTCGCCGTCGCGGCGCCCTCGCGCACCAACTGCATCGATGCCGCCGCGATCCGCGAGGGCTGGGACGAGGCGCTGCGCGTCGGCGTCTCGATCGAGGTCCGCATCATCGCGCCCTCGACCGTCCTCAAGGCGCTCGCCGCCCTGCCGAAGGCGAACATGCTGTCACGTGCGTTGCGTGAGATTGGCCGGATCGAGCGGACCCTGTTCATGATCGAGTGGTATTCAAGTCCTGAACTGCGCGACCGCTACCGGGCCGGGCTGAACGAGGGCGAGGCCGGCGACAAGCTGACCCGGGCGGTGTTTTTCCACGAACGCGGCGAAATCCGCGACGGCTCCTTCGAGAGCCAGGCTCTCCACGCTTCCGGCCTCAACCTGGTGGTCGATGCCATCGTCTTGTCGAACACCGTCGATCTCTCGCGTGCCGTCGAGAGCTTGCGGGCCGAAGGGCATGACCTGCCCGATGATGTGATCCGCCATATCTCACCGCAGATCTGGGAGCACATCAACCTCACGGGCATTTACGACTGGATGGGCGAGCCCCAGCCCGAAGGCATCGTCCGGCCGCTCCGCATCGCCAAAGAGAAACTCATGGCCCCGCCTGATCCACGAAGCCGCATGTTTCTGCTATGTTCTACAATGTCGTACAGCTACGCACAGTTCTTGTCGTCGCCCCGTGGTGTCCATCTGCTCGGTCAGCGAGCGGAAGGCGACCCCGCCCGTCTTGAGGTCGGTCACCGTGGTTGAGAAGGTGAGGCAAAGGCCGGCCCAGGCGGTTCAGCTTCCAGACGACCAGACAGTCACCGGGTCTGATGAAAGCCAGGGCCTTCGCCAAACCTGCCCGGTCGCCGCCGCGCGAGGCGCGTAGCGGCGCGGCAATTCCCGCACGAGGCGCCCACGAGCCGATCAGGCAGCAGATTGCGTCGTCGCTGCGCTCCTGGCAATGACAATGCAACGATACTCCCGCCGCCTACCCCGCCAACACCAGCAGTTCGGTGACCCCCACCGCCAGCACCCGCGACAGATCCGCCAGCGCGAGCGCCACGCATCCCTCCGTCGGCCCGTAGTCGCGCCGCGCCACGTGCAGGAAGATCGCCGACCCCAGACCGCGCGCAACCGGCGCATCGTTCCAGCCCAGCACCCCCACCAAATCGTACAGCCCATCCTCCCGCCACAGTTCCTCGCACCGCCCATCATGCGGCAGCCGCACCATCCGGTTGTAGTCGCGATGTGCCGGATCGTCGCACCAGCCGTCGGTCTCGCCGATCGGCTCGATCGGCACCGCGCAATGGGGCGCCGGCAGACGGTCCAGCCGGTACAGCACGCGGCGCAGCGGCAACAGCCCGGCCGGTGTCGCGCCGTCGCCCTCCTGCTTGTGCCCGCCCACGCCGGTACGGCCCAGGGCGACCCGGAAAACCTCGTTCCGCAACATCAGCCGCCCGTCCGGATGCACCACCGCCTGCATCGCCGGGTCAATCCAGCAAGTGGCCGAAGCGCGCCGCCTTGGTCGCCAGATACTCGTCGTTGACCCCGTTCGGCGCAAAACTGTGCGGCTCCCGGCCGACGACCTCCACCCCGCACGCCGCCAGCGCGGCAAGCTTGTCCGGGTTGTTGGTCAGCAGGCGGATGCGCCGGACGCCCAGAGCCTCCAGCATGCGGGCAGCAACCAGAAAGTTGCGCTCATCGGCATCCCAGCCGAGCGCGCGATTGGCGTCCAGCGTGTCCAGCCCGCGATCCTGCAGCGTATAGGCGCGCAGCTTGTTGGCCAGGCCGATGCCGCGGCCCTCCTGCGCCAGATACAGCAGGACGCCGGCCCCCTCGGCGGCCATGCGGCGGATCGCGCCGCGCAATTGCTGGCCGCAGTCGCAGCGCAGGCTGCCGAGCAGATCGCCGGTGAAGCACTCCGAATGGATGCGGACCAGCGGGGCGGCCACCTTCTCCGGCGCGCCGACGACGATCGCGAGATGGTCGAGCCCGGCGCCCTCTCCGCGGAAGGCGATCACGCGCGCGTCGGGGGCATCTTCCAGCGGCACGCGGGCCGCGGCCACCTGCCGCAATGCGGCGGCGGCGGCGCCCGGATACTCGGCCACGTCGGCGGCAGGCAGCACCAGCAGGTGCTGGCGTTGCAGGTCCGGTTCCGGCCCCGGGCGCAGCACGGCGACCAGCACCGCCGGGAGCAGCAGGGCAAGCTTGCCAAGTGCCAACGCCGCGCCAGCCATCGGCGGCAGCGGCACAGGTTCGCCCAGTCGGTCCGGCGGGACCGGCGTCAGGCTTGGATCCGCAATTGCCCGCAATGCATCGGGCGTCAGCAGGGTTTCGGGCACCCGCACCGCCACCGCTGTGGCCCCATGCTCGGCGGGGCGCCGCAGCACGGCCGCCGCCCGGGTCGGCGCCAGCAACAGGATTGGCGGATCCGGCGCAAGGGCCGCCAGTTCCGCGATGCTATCGGCCCCGGCCGTCTCCGCCGCGAGCACGGCCACGGTGAGGTCGCCGGCAACCAGCATCACGGGAACGCCCCGCCGCAGGTCGGACGCCGCGCGATGCACGCGGCGCAGCCGCGCCACGGCCTCGGTGGAGACCCGGTCCGGCGCCTCTGCTGGGTGCAGGGCAGGGCGTATTTGGCCTTGCAATCTGTTCATGGAATTGAGACCACACGGATTACGGTAAAGTGAGAGAGCGCAAGCCCATTTTGGTCAAGATTCTGCGGACACTGTCTCGAGTGGCGCACAAAAGACCCGGATGGTCGAGTCGCCACCCGGAGATATATGGCGGACACGGTCGCTTGTCGCGGACGCGTTCACGAGAAAGTGAGGGCCGGTCCGCACGCCAAATCGTGATCGCGGAAGCACTGGCGGGGCGATGCATCCATTTCGATAGCACGTGGGCCAAGTTATTGTAAGCTCATGCGTGTTGGCACAGATCACGGCATGGACCACCGTCCGTGTCCGGATTGCGAGGGGGACAGGACATGTCGGCCGGACGACCGATCTTGATCGTGGATGACGATTCGGCCCTGCGCGATACCTTGACGGAGCAACTCGCGGTGGACGGCGAGTTCGTCGCCACCGAGGCCGGGTCGGTCATGGAGGCCGAGGAGAAGCTGCTGGCGAAGGACGCGCGTTTCGACGCGGTCATCCTCGATGTCGGGCTGCCCGACGGCGACGGGCGCGACTTCTGCGTGAAGTTGCGGCACCAGGGGCAAAAGATTCCGATCATCATGCTGACCGGCTCGGACGCCGAAACCGATGTGGTGCGCGGGCTCGACTCGGGCGCCAACGACTACATCGCCAAGCCCTTCCGGCTGAATGAATTGCTGGCCCGCTTGCGTGCCCAGCTTCGCATCTTCGAGAACAGCGAGGACGCGGTGTTCAGCATCGGGCCATACACCTTCCGGCCGGCCGCGAAGCTGTTGCAGGATCCCGCAAGGAACCGGCGTATCCGGCTGACCGAGAAGGAGGCGGCGATCCTGAAATTCCTCTACCGCGCCGGCACGCGCGCGGTGGCGCGGCAGGTACTGCTGAACGAGGTGTGGGGCTACAACGCGGCCGTCACCACGCACACGCTGGAGACGCATATCTACCGGCTGCGCCAGAAGATCGAGCCGGACCCGGCCAATGCCCGCCTGTTGGTGACCGAGGGTGGCGGCTACCGGCTGGATCCCGAGGGCATTCCGGCGCCGGTGCCGGCCCATGTCTGATCGTCGCAAGCGCCCGTCGAAGCCAGCCTGAGCACAGCCTGCTGCCGGCGCCACCGGCGAGTTCCCGGCGCCGGCATGCCGCCCTTTCCGGCATCCCACCCATATATCGCCCCACGTGAAACCTGTCCGGCCGCCCGGCACAGGCAGCGTGCCGACTACGTGCTTGTGGCCGGGCGGTCGGGTTTCAGGTCGATGAGCGGCGTTCCGTCGAGGCAATCGAGGCCACGCACAAGCAGCGTCGTCCCCTCGACCGCGACCAGTTCGACGACCGAGGACGCGATCGGGTTTGGCCGCACCGGCGAACGCAGGGCGAAGCTGCCAGTGGTCTGTCCGGTACGAAACGGTCTCTGCAGCACAATGTCGCGACGCGCGCGATGCATCCAGTACAGCACCTGGATACGCGGATGCCCGGCCAGGTCGGTCAGTGCCACCCGCCAGCGTTCATCGATCACGATGGAGCAGATCGGCCCGTCCGGCCGGCCCCGCTTGGGACACTCGCCGCGCGTCTTCCACGGCGTGTGGATGATGCCGATAAAATATACGCCGGCATCGGTTTGCGGCGGCAGTGCGACCGCCACTTCACCCGGCCGCAATTCGTTCTCCGCAGTGGGAACTTCGTCGTGCATCGGACGATGGTGGCAGACCAGGCCGCATGCCGTCCAGTCAGCCCGGGCGACCCTCCTTGATATCACTGGTAACGCGCGCGAATTGTTCGTCGGACACCAGCGGCCCCATGCCAGTGGCAGGATCGAGACCCGGCCCGATCTTGATCTTGCCCGCGATGTCGGCCACGCCTGCTACCGCGCGGTCATACACCGACCTGTGGGCATAAAACCGCGAGCCGGCGCTGGCTATGATTGAAGAAGATCGCGCTTGCGGCACCGGCGATGGCAAGCTTGAGATCGGTATCCGCCAGGACGATGGCAGGTGGCCTTCCATCGAGTGCCAGCGACATTGTTTCAGGTTTCCGGCGGCGGCCTGTGGTTGCGGCATGAATGCGACGGTGGCGGGTTGCGCTGTTACGCTGTATCCTGTTGGATATGACGTAGCCGATCCTCCCATCATTGCCACGAAAGTTGCCGTCAGATGAATGCGCCGTTCGACCCTGCACTGCTCATGGGTGAGAAATTTGCCGTTGGCCAGCCAGTATCACGCAAGGAAGACCCGGTTCTGTTGCGCGGCGAGGGCCGTTACACCGATGACCTGAATCGCCCTGGTCAGCTCTTTGGCGTGATGGTGCGCAGCCGGGTGGCCCATGGCAACCTGCGCGCGATCGACACGGATGCCGCGCGGGAAATGCCTGGCGTGCGCGCGATCATCACGGTCAGGGACCTGGATGCGGCCGGCATTCGCAACATGCCGGCCGCGGCCGGAAAGCACCGGGACGGCTCGCCGACACCGCGGCCGGCGCAGCGCCCTCTGGCAACGGATCGCGTGCATTATGTCGGCGAACCGATCGCCATGGTGGTGGCGGACACCGCCAAGCTGGCCAAGGACGCGGCTGAGGCGGTCTTCGCCGATATCGATCCGCTGCCCGCCGTCACCACGGCAAGCGCCGCGGCAGCACCCGGCGCGCCGCTGCTGCATGCCGAGGCGCCGGGCAATCTCTGTCTCGATTTTCATTATGGCGACGCCGAGAAAGTTGCCGAGGCATTCGCCCAGGCTGCTCACGTCACAACGCTGTCGCTACGCAACAACCGCATCGTCGTCTGCCCGATGGAGCCGCGCTCCGCGATCGGCGAATACGATGCGGCGGATGATCGCCTGATCCTGCGGCTCGGCTGCCAGGGTGTGTTCGGCCAGCGCAATCTGCTGAGCAATGTTCTCGGCGTTCCGGTGGAGAGGTTGCGCGTGCTTACCGGCAACGTCGGTGGTTCGTTCGGCATGAAGGCGTCCGCCTACCCGGAATATATCTGCCTGCTGTACGCCGCGCGGACCGTTGGCCGGCCGGTGAAATGGACGGATGAGCGGTCGGAGAGCTTCATGTCCGACAGCCACGGCCGCGACCACGAGATGACCGTCGCACTGGCGCTGGATGCGGCGGGAAAATTCCTGGCGTTGCGGATGACCGGTTACGGCAATCTCGGCGCGTGGCTGAGCAATGCGACAACCGTTCCGCCGACGCTGAACGCGGTGAAGAACATCATCGGCGTTTACGCCACGCCTCTGATCGAGGTTTCGACCAGGTGCCTGTTCACCAACACCACCCCGGTGGGTGCCTATCGCGGTGCCGGGAGGCCGGAAGGCAATTACTACATGGAACGCCTGGTCGAGACCGCGGCGCGCGAGATGGCAATCGACCGCGTCGAGTTGCGCCGGCGCAATCACATCCGGCCGGAGCAAATGCCCTATCGTGCGCCATCCGGGATGCTCTACGACAGCGGGGAATTTCCCACTGTGCTGGACAAGGCGCTGAAGGCGGCCGACTGGGACGGCTACGCGGTACGCCACGCTGAAAGCCGTGCGCGCGGCATGATCCGCGGGCGCGGCATCGGCCATTACCTGGAAGTGACCGCCGATGCCGGCAACGAGATGGGCGGTATCCGGTTCGAGCCCGACGGCAACGTGACGATCATCACGGGTACGTTGGATTACGGTCAGGGCCATGCCTCGCCCTTTGCGCAAGTGCTGTCGGATCGGCTCGGCATCCCATTCAATAAGATCAAGCTGCTGCAAGGCGACTCTGACGAATTGGTCGCCGGTGGCGGGACCGGCGGATCGCGCTCGATGATGCAAAGCGGTGGCGCCATCGTTGAGGCAAGCGGCCTGGTGATCGAACGTGGCAAACGGTTTGCAGCGCATATCCTGGAAGCGGCGCTCGACGATATCGAATTCGTGCGCGGGCGCTTCGGTATTGCCGGGACCGATATCGGGATCGGCATCATGGAGCTGGCCGCGCGCCTGCGTATCGAGCCAAACCTGCCGGCGGATCTGCCGCGGACGCTGGATGTCAGCCACATTTTCAAGGGCGTACCGTCGGCGTTTCCCAATGGCTGCCATATTGCCGAGATCGAGCTGGATCCGGAGACCGGTATCGTCGAGGTGGTGCGCTACGCGACCGTCAACGATTTTGGCGTGCTGGTGAACCCGATGCTGGTGGAGGGCCAGGCGCACGGTGGCATCGCTCAGGGCATTGGCCAGGCGCTGTTGGAAATGGTCGCATATGATGACGATGGTCAATTGCTGACTGGTTCCTTCATGGACTATGGGCTGCCCCGCGCGAGCGATTTGCCGGTGCTGGGATTCGAAAGCCATCCGGTGCCGGCCCGGACCAACCCGCTCGGTGCCAAGGGATGCGGCGAAGCAGGATGTGCCGGCTCGCTGCCAGCGGTCATGAACGCAGTGGTCGATGCGCTGGCCGAATTCGGCATTGCGCATATCGACATGCCAGCCACGCCCCATCGGATATGGCAGGCAATTCAGGCGGCCCGCAACGGGGCCTGATCCGGTGGGCGCCGTGCGGGATGCCGCCGAGTGTCCTGGTCGCTATATTTCGTCGGGAATGACGTATCGCCCGGGGAGAGTCCTATGAACGTCGCGCCGCACCCTGTCCCAGTGCCCGGGCAAGGCCGGATGGACCGAATGCCGGTGCCGCCATGCCGCCATTGTGGGGCGCTCTCCCAAACGTTCGCCACTGTCGTGGCCATAGGCCACCACCCGCACCGTCCGGCTGCTCAGCCGCCGATCACCACCTCGATCGGCCCCGACGCGTCCACCACCGACAGCGGTGCAAAGCCTGCTGGATCGCCGTCCGCCTGGACCGGGATCGCCAAATTCCCTACCACGTCCACCCGCCGCGCCCGCACCTGCCGCACGCCGGGCGCGTGCCGGAGCAGATCGAACGGCAGCGCGGCGCCGTACAGCAGTGCGGCACCCGCCCCACCGTGCCGGAACAGCGACACCGAGAAACCCGGATCGGCCGGCACCGCGTCGGGCGCCAGCAGGTAGCGGCCGGCATAGAACCGGCCCTTGCTGACGATGACGCTCGCCGCCTGCGTCTCCTCGCCGTCCAGCCGCAGGGTGATCGGCGGATAGCGGTAGGATACCGCGTCGCGCAGCGTCTGCAGCACGTAAGCGCCGCGCCCGAACGCCCGCTTCAGCGGCACCGGCAGCCGATGCACCACGTGTGCGTCGAACCCGATGCCGAGCATCTGCACGAACAGCCGCATGCCGTCCGCCCCGAGCGCCATGCCCGGCCACAGCCGTCGCGTCCGCCCGAACGCCAGTGCCGCCGCCACGGCACGCGGTGCGAAAGGCAGCGCCAACTCATGCGCCAGCACATTGGCGGTGCCCAACGGGATCACGCCAAGCCGCGTGCCGCTGCCCAGCAAGCCGCCGGCCACCTCGGCGATCGTGCCGTCGCCGCCGGCCGCCACCACCATCTTTTCCCCCCGCGCCGCGGCTTCGCGCGCCAGGCAGGCGGCGTCGCCGGAGCATCTTGTCTCGGCCACCTCCAGCCGGACGCCGTTCGCCGCCAGCACGTCGAGCACCCGCCACAGCAAAGTAGCGCGCCGGCGGCCGGCAACCGGATTGAACACGATCATCATGGCGCAGGCGATGACGGCGCAGGCGGATGCGGGCGGATCGGCGAACCTCCTGAGACGAAGCTGCATTGTTGGCAGAGTTGTGTGTCGGATGAATGACCGATTTGTGATTAAGGCATTACCTTCACATCTTCACGTAAAGTTAAGTTTTGTCTAAGAATTTCAGACTCATCCACAGGCGAATCCTGACGGGTCGCCGCGCCAGGGACCGGCTGATCCCACTGGCGCGGTGGCGCCGGCCGCTCGCAATGCGCCCCTGGCTCCACGCCGCGGTTCATAACCCGCCGGTTCGGCCTGGCCGACCTGCCCGCTGGGCTATGCGACACGGTGCGCCGTGGCCGCTGGCGACCAGACGATGGGCGGCGTGGCGTCGGACCATTCCGGGCTGCGGCGGAAGAAAATAAATCGTTCATGGTTACAGTGGCGTGGAAGGTCTGCCCGTGTGAAAACCTTCTCTTAATGCGGCTGTGGTCCTCTGTGCGCTGGTTCACAGGAGGGGGCTGCCGTGACGGCCAGTCGTCTGATCAACCGCAATGTGGTCGCCGGGCGGGGCCGCACCAGCATGCGGCTGGAGCCCGAGCTGTGGGACGCGTTGCTGGAAATCTGCGAGCGCGAGAGCCAGGACATGAGCATGCTGGTCCGCCAGGTGGAGCAAGCTGGCCATCAGGGTGGCCGCACCAGCGCCGTGCGGGTGTTCGTTCTCGGCTACTACCGCACCGCCGCCACCGAGCAAGGGCATGGCGTGGCCGGCCACGGCGGGTTGCCACGCTCCCGGCTGCCCCGCGCGGCCCGGTCGGCGGCGTGAGGAACGACGGCGCGCTGTTCGGCGTCCTCCCGCCGGCGCTCGAACGCCTGGCCGGTCGGCGTAAGGCAATCGTTCACGACAGCTCGCCCTCACGGCGGGAGATCTCACCGGACGACGCCGCCGGCTGAGGGTGAGCGGGGCGCCCCGCTGCACCCACGCCCTCGGCGCTGGCGCCGTGTCCACCCGCCGCGAAACGGCAGACGTGAGCTTGACTCCAAGCCCCCGTTGCGGCGCAGTACCCGCCAGTAGCACGGGGAACGACCATGAAATTCGGCATCTTCTATGAGCTGCAGCTTCCGCGTCCCTGGCAGCCGGGCGATGAACAGCGTCTGTACCAGAACGCGCTCACTCAGGTCGAACTGGCGGACCGGCTCGGTTACGACTACGCGTGGGAGGTCGAGCACCATTTCCTCGAGGAGTATTCCCATTCGCCCGCGCCGGAAGTCTTCCTCGGCGCGGCCAGCCAGCGGACCCGGAACATCCGCCTGGGCCACGGCATCGTGCAGCTCACCACCAATCCGCCGCAGCGCGTGGCCGAACGCATCGCCGCGCTCGACCTGGTCTCCAACGGCCGCGTCGAGTTCGGCACCGGCGAATCCGCCTCGATCACCGAGCTCGGCGGTTTCGGCCGCGACATGGAAACCAAGCGCGAGGTCTGGGAAGACGCGATCCGCTGCATCATCCCGATGTTCCGCGACCAGGGCGTCGAGCTCGACACCAAATGGCACAAGATGCCAATGCGCAACGTCCTCCCCAAGCCCGTGCAAAAGCCGCACCCCCCGCTCTGGGTCGCATGCTCGCAACTCGAAACGATCGAGATGGCGGGACGGCGCGGCCTGGGCGCGCTCGGATTCCAGTTCCTCTCCGCCGATGCGGCGCACGCCTGGGTGCACGCCTACTACAACAGCTTCGTCCGCCGGCAGGACAAGCTGACCGACTACCAGACCAATCCGAACATCGCGCTGGTCAGCTACTTCATGTGCGCCGCGACCGACGAGGAAGCGCGCCGCCGCGCCGACGGCGCCACGTTCTTCCAGTTCGCGCTGCGCTTCTATGGTTCCAGTTCCGGGCGCAAGCGGCCCGATCCGTACACTGTCAACATGTGGGACGAATACAACAAGTGGAAGCGCGAGAATCCCGAGGCCGCGGCACGGGCGATCTCGGGCGGACTGATCGGCTCGCCGGAGACGCTGCGCCGCAAGCTGCGCCGCTTCGAAACCTCCAACATCGACCAGGTCATCCTGCTCAACCAGGCCGGCAAGAACGCGCATGAACACATCTGCGAAAGCCTGGAGCTGTTCGCCAAGGAGGTGATGCCGGAGTTCCACGGCAACGAGCCGGCGCACCAGGAGTGGAAACGCAAGGTGCTGGCCCGCGAGATCGAACTGGACGAGATCGACACGCAGCCGTTCCTGGACCGGTTCGGACCGAACACGGTGCCGGTTCCGGTGCGGCCCGTCGCGGCGGAATAGCCGGCCGGGGCCGGGCTGCCGAGTCTGGCCAGTCGATCGCGCCCGAGGTCATTACGAGGCTCGCATGAGCGACAAGCCGGATTTTGTCCTCGTCACGACCCAGCCTGAACCCGAACCGCCGCGGCCGCCCACGCTGATCGAGCGGGTGCGGGCCTGGGCCGTCGCATTGCTGTCGCCCGCCAACCCGCGCGCGCTCACCGCCGCCGACATGCCCGTCCGCCCGCGCCTGGTGTTCGGCTTCGACGCCACCGCCTCGCGCGAGCCCGCCTGGGCGATGGCCCGCACCGTCACCGATGCGTTGGTGCGCGCGTTGCCGGGCGAGCTGGACGTGGCGCTCGCGGTGCATGGCGGCGGGCTGCTGCACACCTTCACCGCGTTCACCGCCGACGCCAACGCGCTGCGCGACCGCGCCGCCGGCATACGTTGCATGGCCGGCCAGACGCGCCTGCTGACGATCCTGTCGCGCTGCCTGCGCGAACCCGGCGTGCGCGTGGTCACCTATATCGGCGACGTGTTCGAGGAGTCGCTGCCGCGCGGCCAGAAGCTGGCCGACGAGCTCGGCGCGCGCGGCATCAAGCTGATCGTGCTGCACGACACCACCGACTGGGCGGCGCGGCGCGATGCGGAAGTGTTCCTCGACCTGGCGCGCCGCACCGGCGGCTGCGTGCTGCCGTTCGACCCGGGCGCGCCCGGCCGGCTGCGCGACATCCTGGCCGCGGCGGCGGTGTACGCGGTCGGCGGCGAGGCATTGCTGCGGGAGAAGCGCGAGGACCTACCGGGTGCCGTGCTGCTGCTGGAACATCTGCGGCGGGGATAGCCTCTCCCGCGCCGCGGCAGAGGCTATTGAGACTTGCGCCAGCGTGCCACGTTGCGGTCCTGTCCCTCCAGGGTGCGGGCGAAGACGTGGCCGCCGCTGCCGTCGGCCACGAAATACAGGTCATCGCCCTCCGCCGGGTGCAGCACCGCCAGGATGCTGGCGATCCCCGGCGAGTCGATCGGCGTGGGCGGCAGGCCGGCGTGGCGATAGGTGTTGAACGGATCGTCGCTCTCCAGGTCGCCGCGGGTCAGCGCGCGGCCCAGCACCCCCGTGCCGCCGCTGGCCGCGTAGGCCACGGTCGGGTCTGCATCCAGCCGCATGCCGAGGCGCAGGCGGTTGAGATACACCGCCGCGACACGCGGCCGCTCTTCCGGCAGGGCGGTCTCGCGCTCGACGATGCTGGCGAGGGTCAGCGCGTCCCGTGGACTCGCCAGCGGCAGGTTCGGCGCGCGATCCGCCCAGGCGGCGGCGAGCGCCTTGTCCATCGCCGTTTCGGCACGCGCCAGCAGCACCTCCCGCTGCGTGCCGTACTCGTAGCTGTAGGTCTGCGGCAACACGCTACCTTCCGGCGGCGGCGTCACCGGGCCGGTTGCCGCCCCGGCGTGCCGCACCAGCGCGGCGATCTGCAGCGCCGTCAACCCCTCCGGGATGGTCAGCCGATGCGCGACCGGCTTGCCGGTGCGCAGCACGGCGAGCACCTCGCGCAGCGAGGCGTGCGCTGGAAACGCCAGTTCCGCCGCATGCAGTTTCCCCTCACCGCGCGTCAGCCAGGCGGCGATGCGGAACAGCCGGTAGCCGTCGATCACGCCGGCGGCCCGCAACGCCTGGCCGACCGCGGCGGTGTCGCCATGCGGCACCACCAGCGCCAATGGACGGTCGAGCGGGCCTGCCGAATCCAACCGTTGCCGCAGCGCGATAGAACCGGCCGCCACCGCCCCGCCCAACAGCAGCGCCAACCCAATTCCGATCGGCGCGATGCGGCGGCGGCGCAATGGTCGCGGCGCGTCAGGCGGCGCGGAAGATGACCGAGGCGTTGGTGCCGCCGAATCCGAAGCTGTTGGACAGCGCCAGGGTTATCTTCCGGCGCTGCGCGGTGTGCGCCACGCGGTCGATCACACTGTCGCGGCTCGGCGCGTCCAGGTTCAGCGTCGGCGGCGCCACGCCGTCGCGAATCGCCAGGATGGAGAAGATCGCCTCCACCGCCCCGGCGGCGCCCAGCAGATGCCCGGTCGCCGACTTGGTGGACGACATCGCCAGCCGCCTGGAGGCGTCGCCGAACAGCCGCTCCACCGCCTCCAGCTCCAGGTCGTCGCCCAGCGGCGTGGAGGTGCCGTGCGCGTTGACGTACTGGATCTCGGCCGGCGCGATGCCGCCGTTCTTCATCGCCGCCTTCATCGAGCGAAACGCGCCGTCATGGCCCTCGGCCGGCGCGGTGATGTGGTAGGCGTCGCCGGACATGCCGTAGCCGGCCACCTCGGCGTAAATCTTCGCGCCGCGCCGCCTTGCGTGTTCCAGCTCCTCCAGCACCAGCACGCCGGCGCCTTCCCCCATCACGAACCCGTCGCGATCCTTGTCCCACGGGCGCGAGGCCTCCGCGGGGCGGTCATTGAACCCGGTGGACAGGGCCCGCGAAGCGCAGAACCCGGCGACGCCGAGTTCGCAGACCGGCGCCTCGGCGCCGCCGGCGACCATCACGTCGGCGTCGCCCCACATGATCAGCCGCGACGCGTCGCCGATCGCATGCACCCCGGTGGCGCACGCGGTCACCACCGAGTGGTTGGGCCCCTTGAAGCCGTATTTGATCGATAGGTGGCCGGAGCCGAGATTGATCAGCGCCGACGGGATGAAGAACGGCGACAGCCGGCGCGCCTTGCCCTGGTTGACCAGCACCGAGCCTTCATAGATCGTCTGCAGCCCGCCGATCCCGGAGCCGATCATCACGCCGGTGGCGTCGCGATCCTCCTCCGATTCAGGCTGCCAGCCGGAATCCTCCACCGCCTCGGTTCCCGCGGCCATGGCGAGATGGATGAAGCGGTCCATCTTCTTCTGGTCCTTGATCGGCACGAATTCGCCGATGTCGAGCCCACCCTCGGCCCGGCTGCCCGGCGGCACCTGGCCAGCGACCTTGCAAGGCAGGTCCTTGGTGTCGAAGGCCTGGATGGCCGAGATGCCCGATTCGGCATTGATCAGGCGTCGCCACACATGGTCGGCTCCAACCCCCAGGGGACAGGCGATGCCCATGCCCGTCACCACGACACGCCGCATTGGCTGCGATTCCTCCGCGGGCGCCGGATCAGGCGGCCTTCTGCTTCTCGATGTAGTCGATCGCATCCTTCACGGTGCTGATCTTCTCCGCTGCGTCCTCGGGGATCTCCACCCCGAACGCCTCCTCGAAGGCCATCACCAGCTCGACCGTATCCAGGCTGTCGGCGCCGAGGTCGTCGATGAAGGAAGCTTCCGACGTCACCTTCGACTCCTCGACCCCGAGATGCTCCACCACGATCTTTTTTACCTTGTCGGCGATCTCGCTCATCGGCTCCGTTACTCCTCGCTTGGGGGGCCCGCTTTTGGTTTTCCGTCCGGACATGACCTGACCGCCGGGCAGGACCCGATCGGTGCCGCCGCACCCGACGCCGGACGACGTTGCGGGCGGCTTAGCATGGTTTCCCTGGTCTAGAAAGGCCGCCGGCCGCACCGCGTCAGAACATTGCCATTCCACCATTCACGTGCAGTGTGGCACCGGTGACCCACCCGGCCTCGTCGGAGGCAAGATAGACCACGGCGGCGGCGATGTCGGCCGGCTGGCCGAGGCGGCCCAGCGGGATCGCCGCGGCCAGTTTCGTCCGCTGCGCGTCGGACAGCGCGTCGGTCATCGGGGTAACGACGAAGCCGGGCGCAATCGCGTTCACCGTGACGCCGCGCGAGGCGACCTCCTGCGCCAGCGCCTTGGTCATGCCGACCAGGCCGGCCTTGGCGGCGGCATAGTTCGCCTGGCCCGGATTGCCGGTGGCGCCGACGATGCTGGCCATGTTCACGATGCGGCCGGCCCGGCGCCGCAGCATGCCACGCAACGTGGCCCGCACCAGGCGGAACGGCGCGGTCAGGTCCACGTCCAGCACCGTCTGCCAGTCCTCGTCCTCCATCCGCAAGGCGAGTCGGTCGCGGGTCAACCCGGCATTGTTCACCAGGATCGCCAGCGGCCCGGCTGCCTGTTCCGCCGCGGCGACCAGCGCTTCGGGCGCCGCCGGGTCGCGCAAATCCGCTGGGCAGACGAACGCCCGTTCGCCGAGTTCCGCCGCAAGCGCATCCAGCGCCTCGTGGCGTGTGCCGGACAGCACCACCGTTGCGCCCTGCGCGTGCAGCGCGCGCGCGACCGCGGCGCCGATGCCGCCCGAGGCGCCGGTGACCAGCGCCGCCTTGCCATCCAGCCGGAACATCCTGCCTTCCCCCGTCATGTCGCGACGCCCTCCGGTTCCAGCCATTCAATCCACTCGCCGTGCGGCTGTGTCCAGGCAACCGGGACGCCGTTCACAGCGAGCAGAAAGGCGCCGCGCGGTGCGGGCTGGCGCACGCGCGCCGCGATCGCGGGGAACACACCGGGCGACTCGTTGCTGATCCATACCGCGCCGAGATCGCGCACTGCCTGCGCGAATCGGTCTCGGGCGGCGGGGTCGGCGATATAGGCCAGCACCGCGGTATGGAACACCACGAGCGTTGCATGGCCCGGCGCCGTGCGCGCGACCGCTGTCAGGTCGGTCATGAGGTCGCCGCGGTGCACGCGTGGCGGATCGGTCCGGGCGATCCGCATGGCGGCGCGCAGTTGCTGGAGCCGGCCGGCATGCTCGGGCCAGACCAGCGTCTCCAGCCAGGCGCATTGCGTCAGGTTGTGCAGGTCGATGGGCGACAGGTCGAGGCCAGCGCGCCAGGCTATAAGCGGCAGCCGGTCGGGCAGCGGTGTGGCCGCATTGGCGCGCGCCGCGAAGCCCGGTGCCTCGGACGAGGGCGGCGCAACGCGGTGCGCGCCGTACGTGTAGCCGTAACGGTCGGGCAGCAGGCACAGGCCAGCGGAGGCGCCGACCTCGAGCAGGGCCAGCGGCTGCGGCAGGCGAGAGAGGACCGGCAGCAGCATGGCACAGCGCGCCGGTTCGTTGGTCTGGGTGCGGTGTGTCAGCATGACCTCACGGATCGATTCGGCCTGAGCTTCGAGCGCGACGCGGGCCTGCGGCCAGTCGCGGGGCGTGCCGCAGACGTGGCGAAGCGCCGCGAACAGCAGGTTGGGCTGCTGCCTGTCTTCCGGCAGCGCGGCAAGGAACTCCAGAGCGAACGGATCGGCGGCGGCCCCACGCGCCAGCGCCGCGTAAAGTGGCGAGCTGCCGTCCGCCTCGCGTTCGGCGAAGCGCAGGAAGCCCGAGGCAATGCGGCTCGTTACGCGGGGTGGTTCCGGTGCGTGGTTCCTTTGGGGCAACCGCTCGATCCGCCGGATGTTTCGCTGCGAAATCGCCGCCGCAGCGCGTCCGGAGCCTGCCGCAGAGAAGGGGCGATAATCGCGCAGCCCCTCGGAAAAGCAAGTGAGGCAAGCTGGCGGCGGCGCAGCGTCTCGCCACGTCGCTGTACGGGGTGCACCGCGTTGTTGTTCCAGCGGTCCCGATTTTGCCGATATACCGCGTCCATGTTACACTGGGCCATCGTCACGGTGGTCCTGGTCTGCCATGGCGACCCCTGCTGCCCTGGCCGCGGGCACCGTTACCGATGGCATCGCGGCCCGGGCGGCATTACATTCCGAACCGACTCTTCCGAGGGACAAATGTCCGAGCGCGCTGTGCGGCGAATGACGGAGACCGAGTTCCTGGAGTGGCAGCACCACCAGGAGATGCGATACGAGCTGGTCGATGGCGTTCCGCGGGCGATGACCGGCGCGCGGTTCCGGCACGACCGGGTGCTGGGCAACGCCTTTGGCATGCTGCTCGACGCGCTGGAAGCCGTCGACAGCTTGTGCCGACCGTTTACCGCCGACATCGCCGTCCGAGTGCCGACCGGCGACCTCCGGCGCCCCGATGTGGCAGTTTACTGCCCGCCTTTCGACGAGGACGCAATGGTATCCGATCGCCCGCGCCTGGTGGTCGAGGTTCTCTCGGAATCAACCGAGGACACCGACCAGCACGTCAAGGTGGACGAGTACCAGCATATGGATGCCGTGGACTACATTGTCCTCGTTGCACCGCGCATTGCCGACGTGCTGGTCTGGTCGCGTGAAGAGGACCACTCCTGGCGGAGCATACGCTACCAGTCGCTGGACGACGTCGTGCCGCTTCCGCGGTTCGGGGTGTCATTGAGCCTGTCAAGGCTGTACCGAAGCGTGGAGCTGCGGCCTCGGCCACGTCTGGTATCAGAAGACCGGCGGAGAGGCGGGCCGCTCGATCGGGATAGCGGGTCGAGTGCGATGGGGAGCAATGAATGAGCCAGGGCGGGCATGTCCTGCGCAATCGCCGTTGGAAGCTCGCCAGTGGCCAGAATCAGTGAAGCGCGAGAGAGAAGGTCAGGGGTACCGCATGTCGCCATGACAGCAGGCACGGCCCAACGCGTCCGCGATTGCGGGTACTGGTGCCCTGACTCCAGCGCTTCGGGGCGGCCCCTTTCGCTGTCGTAGTAAGCGAAGCGGTGCAAGCTCCCTCGCGACTCGAGCGCGTCAGAGCAGCTTGAGCAGTGCCTCGATCTCGGCCGGGGTGCCGGCCGCGGCGGTGGTGGCGTCGGAGGCGATGCGGCGGATCAGGCCGGACAGCACTTTGCCGCTACCGAGTTCCACGAAGCTGTTCACCCCGAGTGCCACCATGGTCTGCACGCATTCGCGCCAGCGCACCGTGGCGGTGACCTGCCGCACCAGCAGCTCGCGAATCCGCGTCGGATCGGTCTCCTTCGCCGCCGACACGTTGGCGATCAGCGGGACGACGGGAGCGCCGGGCGGGGTGGTTTCCAGCGCCTCGGCCATGACGTCGGCGGCTGGCGCCATCAGCGCACAATGGAACGGTGCAGACACCGGCAACAGCATGGCGCGCCTTATGCCCATGCCGGGGGCGAGCGCCACGGCGCGTTCGACCGCCTCGCGATGGCCGGAGATGACGACCTGGCCGGCGCCGTTGTCGTTGGCCGGCTGGATCACTTGTTTTTCCGCTGTCTCGCTGTCCGGCACGGGCGCGGCCGCGTCGCAGAGTTGCTGCGCCAGGGGCAGTTCGGCGCCGAGCAGGGCGGCCATGGCGCCCTCGCCCGCGGGGACGGCTTTTTGCATGGCTTGGCCGCGCAGCTTGAGCAAGCGCGCGGCGTCGCCGAGGGTGAAGGCGCCGGCGGCGGCGAGCGCGGTGTATTCGCCCAGCGAGTGGCCGGCGACCACCGCGGCCTTCTGCTTCAGCACGATGCCGCCTTCCATTTCCAGCACGCGCAGCACCGCGAGCGAGTGCGCCATCAGGGCGGGCTGGGTGTTCTCGGTCAGGACCAGCTCCTCGCCGGGACCTTCGAACATGAGTTGCGACAGCTTCTGGCGGAGCGTCTCGTCGACTTCCTGGAACAGCTCGCGCGCGGCGGGGAAGGCGGCCGCGAGGTCGCGGCCCATGCCGACCGACTGGCTGCCCTGGCCGGGGAAGATGAAGGCGTGCACCGGCATTGCAGAGAGTCCCCTGGACGCTGAGGCCCGGGCGTAACCTCGCGGTTGCGGAGGTGTCAATGGAGGGCTGTGCCGGTCGTCGGGCAGTTTGAATGTCGCATGCTACGCCCGGGCGTTTGCTTCGCTTCGCCAGCAAAAGACAAGCTCCCCCTCACCTCGAGGGAGGGGGGAGATTCCTGCTTCCCGCGACCAGCGCGGTTTCATTCGGGGCGGATCGGCCACCGCCGGCCGGTGGCCTTGATTTCCTGCTGACGAAGAGGACTGGTAACTCCGACTCCCGCTAGTGCCGCCCGTCATTGATTCTGCGGTCGATCTCTGAACCGCTCGCTCCGGCAACACCGGTAATGCCTGTGGAAACCGCCCGCTCTGCCCGCGCCGCCGCACGAACCGATCCGCCAGGCCGCCGCACGAACCGATCCACCAGGCCAATCCACCGGGCGAGCCTCGCCACACCCATGGCGCGCGTGCGTATCTCTGACATATCCAGTTATTTCCATTGACACACACCCCCCGCCATGCTACACGCCGTGCGCGCTACGCAACCCGCCACGAAAGGCCGCTCCGTATCCCTCCCGCCATGATGCACGATCCACTCACCACTCCGGCCGACGCCTGTGCCC
>Ga0307372_10000400_pt1 | contig 76998 bp, 66 predicted proteins | sample OX1MG_FD_202533 | JGI IMG/M metagenome (GOLD analysis project Ga0307372, IMG submission 202533) | Soil microbial communities from Risofladan, Vaasa, Finland - OX-1 | ecosystem: Environmental > Terrestrial > Soil > Coastal area > Acid sulfate soil | place: Finland: Risofladan, Vaasa | collected... | reverse complement strand
TAAGGCGTGCCGAGAAGCCCCGGCTGCGGATAGTGATACACAAGCCAGAAACGAAGGTAATAGAGCATCGCCAGCCCGCTGAGCGCGAGCCACACCCGCGAGCGCGCGAAAGGCAACAGCGGCATGGCCCAAGTCCAATACCACGGATTTCCGGTCGGTAGCAGCAACCAAAACCAGGCGACCGTCAAGAAGGCCTGGCGGAGAAAATCTTCGGCCGACGAACACCGGGTGGCGCGCCAGGCAAAGCTTCCCGCCAGCAGCAAAAACACCAGCGCCGTTATGGCGCGAGTGAACAGAAACGGCGCGACATCGGCATCAAGCCCGAGCCTGTCGACGAGCGCGCCGGCCAGCGCTCTGCGACAACCCTCGGGCACAAGCGAAAACCAGGCCCGCTCGCGCGCCGGCAACTCTTCGGTCGGGCGAACGTTTTCCATGACCAGCAGGAACAGAAAATCGTTCATCTCCCAATAGCTCAGAAAGGCGCGCACGCTCTGGCTCGGGTCGCGCGGCGCGAGGTCAGTCTCTTCCGGCGGCAAAGGCGGATGCTCGGCGCCGGCTTGCTCGACCGATGGCGGCGGCTTCCACGCGGGACCGACGCGACTCGGCCACATGGGAATTAACACCAAAACGGTCGTGGCTATGAAGAAGAACGACGCGATCGCAGCCGCTCGCCAGCCGCACCGCGCGGCGATGGCCAGCAGCAACAGCGGCGCGAGCACGACGGGGTAAAGCTTGGCCCCCACCGCTAATCCAAGGACGACGGCAAGTCGTAGGTCAGGCTTTCCAGCCTGACAAACGTCAGGCTGGAAAGCCTGACCTACAGGAAACAACGCTTTGACCGCCAGGTAACTGGAGAGAGCTGTAAGAAATACGGCCAGACTGTCCAAATGCCCGCTGTTGGCGATTTCTTTGATCACCAGCGGACACCAGGCGTAAATCACCACGGCAGCCGCTGGCCGGCCGACGCGGCGTAGCAGCTTGATGACGATCGCCATTGTCAACACGTCGAACAGCACGAACCAGGCCTTCATGATCGTCATTCGCGTCCGCACGGAGGCCGCGTCCGGCGTCATGGCGGTCGCCAATGCGAACACGACCTGGCCCACGGGCGGATAAATCGTGGGCAGCTCGCTAAAGTGTACGCGGGCCAGGATCCCGGCCAACACCGGCGAACGATCGCGCAGAGCCACGAGCTTCGCCAGATCGCCGGGCAAGTCGTCGGCAATGTCCGCGGCAAGCACTTGCTGCGGTGCATACCGGAAGGGATTGACGCCCGCGGCGCTTGCTGCGCCGTCCCAGAGATACCGATAGAGGTCGATCTCTTCGATCGGACCGGAAAACAGCAACAGACCGCGGAAAATCACCGCTCCCGCGATGACGATCCACAGCGACTCGCGACTCCGAGTTGTGCGCATGGCGATGCCGACGGCGGCAAGGTAGCAGGCGAAGCACAGAGCAAACAAGCTGAGACTCACCAGCAGCGAGTGGCCGCCGGAACCTTCTTCGTGCAGGCTTTGGCCACTGGCGGCGATGAGCAGGTAAGCGCACGCTGAAACGGCGCCCAGCGTGAAAAGCGATGATGTGGAGGAAATGCGCTTCACGCGTAGCGAGGCCAATACATCATCAAACACACCCCGACCAATGCAATGCAGGCGCCCACGACATCAGGCAAGTCGGGCCGGTTGCCGTCAAAGTACCAGCCCCAGCCGAGCGAGAGCACGATAAAGAACCCACCATAGGCCGCGTACACACGGCCAAAATGGCTCGACTGAAACGTCGGCACGATCCCGTAGGCCACCAAGACCGCCGCGCCGGCAAGGCCCCACCAGACGGGCCGAGCGTCGCGCAGCCACTTCCACACCAGCCAGCCACCGCCAATCTCGCAGAGGCCCGCCACAAGGAATAACAGCAACGATTTAATGAGCGAGGTCATGATCGGCGGCGCGTAAGACCGTATTTGGCAATAACAAAGAGAATCTTATACCCGGCCTTGATCGTGCCGACCAGCGTGCCGCTGATTTTGCTCTGGCCGATGCGACAGCGATAAGAGACGGGCACTTCGAGCGTCCGCAATCCCGCACGCGCGGCCTTGATTTGCATCTCGACCGTCCAGCCAAAGTTCTGGTCGACCATGCCGAGCGACTTGAGGGCTTGATAGTCGATGGCGCGAAACGGCCCCAAGTCGGTGTAGTGGGCACCGAACAGCCACCGCATCAAGAAGCATGCCAGGCGATTGCCCCACACGCTTTGCGGCGGCATCGCCCCCGCCTGGCGCTCGCCCAACAGCCGCGAGCCCAGCACGAAATCGGCCTTGCCTGCGAGAATCGGCGCAACCAGGTCGGGCAGCCGCTCGGGATAATCGCTGTAGTCGCCGTCGAGAAAGACCACGACGCGCGGCGGCGGTTGGCCCGCCGCAATGGCCCTTTCAATCTCCGACAGGCCGCGCAGGCACGCGGCGCCGTATCCCCGTTGACCTTCTTGAACGACACTCGCCCCGGCGGCGGCCGCGGCCTCGGCGGTCCCGTCGGTCGAAGCGTTATCGACGACGATCACGCGCGCGACGGCCGGCAGATCGGCCAGCACGCGCGGCAACGATTGCTCTTCGTTGAGCGCGGGAATGACGACATAAACGCCGGCCCGCTTCGCGGCGGCGTCTTCCGCCGCGCCGGCGGTCGCCGCGGTGGACTCGATGGGCATGGCGGGGCCGTTAATCTTGCGGCGATGACTCCGACCGACCAGCCGCCTGCAAGTCGTCGTTGGAGAACACGAGATCCGCCTTGGCCTTTTGATGGCATTCAATGCAGCTTTGCACCTTGCCGGCCAGCGCCTTGCCGCGCTGGTCAGCCGGCGCTCGCATCACCTTGCCGTCGGGCGTGTACTTGATCCAATACCAGTCGTAGTGCGCCGGATCGGCGCCTTTGGAGCAATACATGACGCTCACGGCCTTGAGCGTTTCCTTGTCTTCGTCGTATTCCTCATTCACGATCACCGAGCCATATTCGAGCCGCGCGGGGTCTTTGGCGGCGACGGTATTAAGATAGCTCTTCACCCACGGACCGTGCGGCTTTGGGGCCGGACGTGGATCTTGCTCGTCGGCGGCCAAGCGCGACCAATCGCGGTAGGGCGCCGTCATGGTGATGTGCTTCCAAAACGATTGCTGAAACTCCGCCGGCGTTTGCGGCCGCGCCTGACGAGGCGGACTCAGACGGCTGCTGCCCGAACCTTGGGCCATCGCGGTTATCGGAAATAGCAGGACGAGCGAGACGAGATTTGGAAAACGGCGCATGGCAGACTTGACCATGAAGCGGCTCCTTTCATCGCGTGAGCGGTTGTTGCGATTCGAGCGATGTCAGCACCGCCAGCGCTCGTGAAACAACATGACTTTACACATTCCGGCGTGCGGAACAAGGGGCGGTGCCGCAAAGCGGCGGTAGAACCGGGGCGGCGAAGGGGCCGCGATCACCAGCGTCTTCGAGGCCATCTTGCCTAGCAGAATTATAGCCTGGGAGGCTTTTTGCCGTACTTGGCTTCATATCGGGCCGCGAACTTTGCCTCCAGTTCCGGATGGCAGACAAAACACTGAGAATCAGGGCGGTCGTGGTCGGCGCACCAATCGCCTTTCGAGCGGTTTGCGCGCCGTCACGGGTCCTCCCTGCGTGCAGCCCGAGGTTCGGTAGCCGGTCCAGCCATGAACCATCTGCTCGGTCATGTCCACGCCAATCACTCTGCCCGAGGGCCCAACTTGGCGAGCGGCCGGGATGCTGTCCATCCCGGCGCCACAACCGAGATCCAGCACGGTGTCGCCGGCCCGGAATTCACCGAGGGCCCGCGGGTTGCCCACACCGGCGAATGACTCCGTGAGCGAATGGGGTAAAGCGTTGATCTCGGCGGCGTCGTAGCCGAGTGCTTTGGCGCTTTCAGGCCCGATGGCCTGTTTTCCGTTAAATGCGGTGACTACAATGTAGCTGTGCGGATGGTGCGGCACGGCACAAGGAATCAAGCTGGAACGCGCGGAGAAGGCGTCGGAACCGCCCTTAGAGACGCCCGCTATGAGTACTCCGCTAAGCCGGGAGGAGCGACTTAGGGAGTATTTTCATCGGCTTGGCGGCCAGCCGGCCTCGCAAACCGCTGAGGAAGCACTGACGAGGATCGTTCGGACGCTCGAGGAAGTCGAAGATGCCCACAGTGGGATACCGAAAAGTGAGCCACCGCCGCCGATGAACCTGCCCGACGGTCGGATGTATCCACCTCAAGCGGATAGAATCGTTCGGCACCGCGACGGCAGTATCACGGCGCGGACTCGTGGCCACGATATCTCCATCGGCAGCCAGGGAAGCATTACGATCAGGAGCAGGCAGACAGGGGAGATCGAATTTCACCAGCCTAACGCGGGGAATTGAGATGGGATTCGCTGAAGATTTTGCTCGCTTTGCGGACCAATTAAGAAAAAGCCCTTATGAATGTTTGAGTGAAATAAGCTTTTTCCCTTCCGGTGCATTGTCGATGCGCGTTCGCACCGGAAGCCGATCGTTCGACTTGGACTATTTTCCAACGGAATCGCGGTTCTGCGTGGACGAATTGGCCGGCGACGAGGCGTTCGACACGGGCTATCGCTTCGGTTTCGACAATTTAGAGGCCGCGAAAGCGAAGCTACTGAGCCTCTTGGAAGAGGCACGAGTTGCTCCTGCCTACGAGCAGTAGAACCTGCGCGGCGAAGGGGCCGCGGTCGCGAGCGCCTTCGAGGCCATCTTGCCTAGCAGAACTATAGCCTAGGAGGCTTTTTGCCGTACTTGGCTTCATATCGGGCCGCGAACTTTGCCTCCAGTTCCGGATGGCAGACAAAGCACTGAGAATCAGGGCGGTCGTGGTCGGCGCACCAATCGCCTTTCTTCTGGAAATCAGCGGCAACTTGAGAGTTACACTGCCCGCACTGCTCTTCGGGAACTCCGTGCTCGTCGCACCACCAACCTTCGTGGCGGTGATGGCCCGAGTCCTGCGCGGCCGATTGCGACGGCTGGCCGGCCCCTGGTGGCGTAGCACCAGAATGTCCACACCCAAGAACAAGTAAAAACGAAGGCAAAAGTGCAACCGATGTTTTAGAAAACGCGTTCATCGTTCCGTCCTTTCCAAGTACAGCGGATCAAGAAGCCGACGCCAACTCCGGTCCGGCAATCGGGCCGTCCACCGACTCGGCCGACGCAGGCCTGGCCAGCGGCCGATTGAAAATCAAATACAGCACACGCAACACCAACAGGGACATGACCATCGCCCCAATCACGCCGCCGATCACGACGGTGGCGAGCGGACGCTGGACCTCGGCCCCCATGCCGTCGCTCAGCGCCATGGGCAAAAAGCCCAAACTGGCGACCAACGTTGTCATCAGCACCGGGCGAAGACGGGTCACGGCCGCCTGGGTGACGGCTTCATCGAGCGGAACCCCTCGCTCGCGAAGCTGCCGGATGTACGAAACGAGAATCATGTCGTCGAGCACCGCCACGCCCGACATGGCGATGAACCCCACGCCCGCCGAAATCGAAAACGGCATGTCGCGCAGCCAGAGGGCAAAGATGCCCCCGACCCAGGCGAAGGGGATGCCCGTAAACACGCGCAGCGCATCGACGACACTGTGGTAGGTCAGATAGAGCAGCACAAACACCAGCAGCAGGGAGAGGGGCACCACGATCGACAGCCGGGTTTCGGCGCGCTGGAGATTCTCGAATTGGCCGCCGAACTCGATGCGATAGCGGCCGGTCGGCAGGGCTATCTGCTCGGCGATCTTCCGACGCGCTTCGGCCACAAAGCTGCCCAGGTCGCGGCCCCGCACGTTGGCCGTCACCGTGATGCGGCGTTGCCCCCATTCGCGCGTGATGGTCGACGGCCCCTCGACGGTTTCGATCGTGGCCAGCCGCGCCAGCGGAATTCGCTCGCCCGCCGGCGTCGCCACCAGCATCTCGCCGATCGCCGCGGGGCTGGCCCGCAACCGCTCGGGCAAGCGGGCGACCAAGGGAAAGCGCAACTGCCCTTCGACAATTTCGCCCAACGGCTTGCTGCCGATTGCCTCGACGACCTCCAGCACCGTCTTGGCGGGAACGCCATAGCGGGCTAGTTCTTGCTGCTTGACCTTGATTTGCAGCACCGGCTGGCCGGTGATCTGTTCGACGTTCAGATCCGCCACACCCTCAATCGAGCGCAGCACCGCTTCGATCTCTTTCGCCTTTTCGACGAGCACGTCGAAATCGTCGCCGAACAACTTCACCCCGAGGTCGGCCCGCACGCCCGAGACGATTTCATTCATCCGCATCTCGATCGGTTGGGCAAAGCTGAGCTTCGTGCCGGGAAAGTCGCGCAACAAGTGGTCGAGCTTCTCGGTCAGCTCGGCCTGGCTGGCGGCTTGCGTCCATTGCGCGCGTGGCTTGAGCGTGATGAAAATATCGGTCAATTCGACGCCCATCGGGTCGGTGGCCACCTCGGCCGTGCCGATGCGGCTCCAAACGTGCTCCACTTCACGTGGAAACGCGGCCAGAATCGCCTTTTCCATTTGCGTGTTCGAGCGCACCGACTCGGCCAGATCGGTGCCCGCCAGCCGCACGACGCCGACGGCGATCGCCCCTTCCGAAAGCTTCGGCACGAATTCCGAACCGAGGTTGGGGGCGATCATGCCGAACGCCACCAGCAAAACACTGGCGGCCAGCCCCATCACCGCCAGTTTGTGGCGCAGGGCAAAACGCAGCACCGGGTAGTGAATCGTGTGGGCCAGGCGCATCAACAGCGGCTCGCGCTCCTCGATCGTTCTGGGCAAGAAGAAACTCGCCAGCACGGGCATCCAGGTCAGCGACAAGACCATCGAGCCCAGCAGGGCGAAGATCACCGTCAGCGCCATGGGGCGAAACATTTTCCCTTCGATGCCTTCCAACGTCAGGACCGGCAGGTAGACGATCATGATGATCAGCTCGCCGAACATCGTCGGTTTGCGGACCTCGACGGCGGCGGCGCGAACGATTTCCAGGCGGCTTTTGCCGGGCGAGGCGCGCGACAAGCGCCGCACGCAGTTTTCGACCATCACGATCGAACTGTCGACGACCATGCCAAAATCGATCGCCCCCAAGCTCAGCAGGCTGGCGGCGACGCCAAACTCCAACATGCCGCAGAAGGCGAACAGCATCGAAAGCGGGATGGCCGAGGCCACGATCAAGGCTGCCCGCAGATTGCCGAGAAAGGCAAACAGCACGGCGACGACGAACAGCCCTCCCTCGAACAGGTTTTTTCGCACCGTGTCGATCACGAAGTCGACCAACTCGGTGCGGTCGTAGACCGGCACGACGCCGACGTTGGGCGGAAGGTTCTTTTGGATGGCGGCGAGCTTGTCCTTCATCGCCCACGTGACTTGGTGACTGTTTTCGCCCATGAGCATGAAGCCCAGGCCGAGGACCACTTCGCCCTTCCCGTCGGCCGTGACGGCGCCGCGGCGAATCTCGTGGCCGATCTCCACGTCGGCCACGTCAGCCACGCGGACCGGCACGCCACCTTCGGCCCTGATCACAATCCTCCGCAACTCGTCGAGGCTGGTGGTGCGGCCCACGCCCTGCACCAGCAACATTCCGCTCGGCTCGCTGATGTTCCCGCCGCCGACGTTGAAGTTATTCTGTTCGACCGCGGCGACGGCCTCCGAGAACGTGAGTTGGTGCTTGATGAGCCGCTCGGGATCGAGGCGGATCTGATACTGCTTCTCGAAACCGCCCCAGGTGTTGATCTCGGCCGCGCCAGGCACCGTTCGCATCGTGGGCCGAATCACCCAATCGTGAATGGTGCGAAGATCGGTGACACCGGTTCCCTTACCCGTGACGATGTAATGAAACACCTCGCCGAGACCCGTGGCGACCGGTCCCATCTTCGGCCGGCCGATGCCGGCCGGCATGGCGACCGTGCCCAGGCGTTCGTTTATCTGCTGCCGCGCAAAATAAAGATCGGTGCCGTCGGCGAACACCACGACCACCTGCGACAGCCCGAACTTGGAGATCGAGCGAAGTTGTTCGATACCCGGCAACCCGCTCAGCGCCTGTTCGATCGGAAAGGTAATCAGCCGCTCGATGTCTTCAGGCCCCAGCGCCGGGGCCACGGTGTTGACTTGCACTTGCACCGGCGTGGTGTCTGGGAAGGCGTCGACATCGAGACGCGCCAGCGACATTCCGCCGGCGACGACGGCCGCCAGCACGCCCAGCAGCACGAGCAGCCGGTTGCGCAGCGAGAAGTCGATAATGCAGTTGAGCAGATCCATCAGTTGTGACAATCGCAGCCCGCCCCCAGATTGCTTCTCAGCAATTGAGCCAGGATCGCGGCGCTTCCCTGGGTGGCCAGTACCTCGCCGGGCAAAGCGCCGGCGAGCAATTCGACGTACTCGCCGTCGCGCGCTCCGGTGCGCACTTGCCGAACGTGAAACAGCTTGTAAGAACCCTCTCGCAAGTAATCTTTGTCGCGAACGAAGATAAACCGAGCGTCGCCGGTCGATTGCACCGCCTCGGCGGGCACGACGACGGCGTTCGGCTCCTCTCTCACTACAATCGTGCCGGAACCGAACGTTTGTCCGCGGAGCCGGCCGTCCGCGTTGTTCAATAGCACGCGGACTTGCAGCGTCCGGGTATGTGCGTCGACGGTCGGACTGATCCAAGAGATATGCCCTTCGGCCCTTTGCGAGCCATCGTCGGCATCAAACCGCACGATCAGCCCCGAGGTAACGTATCTGGCATCCTCTTGGCGAACGTTGAGCAAGAGCCATAGCCGGCGGGGATCGGCCACTGTCAGCAGCACCTTGGTGGTTTCCACGACCTCTCCCGCCACCACGTCGGAACTAAGCACGACGCCGTCATAGGGCGCGCGAAGCGGAATCAGGTTCGTGGTCTTCGCGCCGGCGGGAAGCGCCGACAGGCAGTTTGCGGGAATGTCCAGAAAGTGAAGCTCTTCTTCCAGACGTTCGATGCCCTCCTTCTCCATTTCGTCAGGCACGTCGAAACCGAGATTGACCAGCGATTGACGGGCGGAGACGAGGTTGATTTCCGCTTCTTGCAAAGCGGCTTCCGCCTCGTTCAGTGCCTTGGCCGTCACCAGTTTGTCTTTGGCCAGAACGCGCAGACGCTCGGCCGTGGTCCGCCGCAAGTCGAGTTGCACGACGCTTTGCAAGCATCGCGCCTTCGCCTCGCCCACCCGTGCCGCGTCGACGAGCAGCAAAACATCGCCCGAACGCACTTCGTCGCCCATGGTCTTCAGCATCGCCGCCACCGTCCCCTGGACCCGCGATGCGAGATGAGCCAGGCGCGTCGGATCGAACGTCAACTCGCCGTTTGCCGTCACCACGTCAGACATGGGGCGCTCTTGGACCACATCGACGTCGATACCGAACCTCGCTGCGCTTTCGGCGGAGGAAAACTGCACCCGCTGCTTGTGCAGCATGTTCTTGCTGTTGTTCTCCGGCCGGGCCATGCGTGCCAGTGCCCGCACGGTGTCGTACTTGGGAAGCTGCGGTCCGCCTTGCACCTGCGCCAGCTCCGGATGATCGAGCACGCACTCCGCCACGCCATGTTTGCGACAGAACCCGAATTCAGGCAATTTGGGCAGCAGCTCCGAAGAGCATTCGACGCATTGCGAGCTCGGCACCAGGTGTTCCGAGCACCAGTCATCGCGTTGCTTGACCGCGGTCCCAAAGAGTTCGGAAACCTTCGGCATCTTCCATCCGGTGTGGTGGCCAACGTAGAGCACGGCTCCCAGGATTGCGAACACGATCACGTTCGGGACCGCGCCGATCAGGGAGGTCCAGCGCGAGGGGCGATTCTCGGCGCGCACCGCCTCGCTTCCGCGCGGTTGACGCGCCCGCCGTTGTGGCGTCGTTGTCGTTGTGTGCATGAAGAAGCCTCAGGCAGATGAATTGCTCGATAAGCCGCGACCGCAGCCGCGGGACGCGATAGCGAAAGATCACCGCGAAAGCGCGGTGCCCGGCGCCGCTAAGGGGGAAATCGACGTGCTAGAGGCGGCTTAACAGCGCAGCACGATGGTCGACAGCGCGCTCAGGAAGGTGGCGTCGTAAGACAGCCATAATGAGCTTGTGGCGAGACCCAGGGCGGAAAAAATGCCTGGACCAAAGGCGTTAAGCGGCGCGTCGGCGAAGGCCAATTCGCAGGGCTTGGAGAGCGCGGGCCAGGGCTCACCGACGACCCTCGGCATCGTCGCCACGGAAATCCGGAGGTGTGTGCAGTCGCAAGAATCGCCAGTTGGGTGCAAGTAGCCGGCTTTCTGATGCAAAACCAAGCCATTCTCTTGCGGTCCGTGATCGCAGTCACGGTGCAAGCCGCCGCGGTCCCCTTGGCAACAATGGCAGTTCGCAGGGCCAAAATCGAAGCACGCCGAGGTTCCGCAGAGGCACAAATAGAGCGACCGGCCACTCCATGAAAGGAGCTGCATCGCCACAAGTGCGTTGATGAGCAGGATTTTCGGCATGATCGGCCCGATCGCCAAGATCGCGTTTCTCGCTTTACTTTATCGGCCCGCGGGCGGCCGGTCAATCAAGGTATTTTGCCGAGACGAATCAGTGACCGTGGTTCCCATGGCCGCCGTGCCGACCAGATCGAGGTCGATGGCTACGCGGTCAAATCTGCTATGGGCCCCTAAAGATTGCCGCGATGTCCCGAGCTCCGTGCAGCACACGTGCAACCTCGATCCCGTCGTCGATCGCGGCATAGCAGACCACATAGCTTTTAACGGAGAAGGTCCGCAGGCCGGGGAGTAGCTCGTCCCGGCGCTCGCCCATCTGCGGTTGAGTAGCGAGTGTTCCGAAGGCCCGGAAGAACCTCGCAATGAGGCGGTCGGCGGCTCGTGGGCGATCGGCCGCGATATACGCATGAATCTCGGCGAGATCCGCCTCCGCCAACAGGGAAACGACAAATCGTTTCATTGGGCGCGGGCCGCCCTAAGTATCTCGTCGCTCTTGGCACGAATATTCGCGAGGAATTTCGGCAACGAATCAGGAAGATATTCAATGCACTGCCCGGCCTTGATTTGCTCGAAGCCAGCCTCAATTTGTTGGACCAGTCGCTCACGCTCTTCCAATAGGCTGAAGGCGGCACGAATAACGTCGTCTTGGCTCGGGTAAGCCCCCGTCGTCACTCGCTGTGCGACGAACGGCACAAGATCATCCGGCAGTTGAATGCTCATCGCTGGTCCTCGTGATGTTGCGGCCGGCTGAAATCCAGCAGCTTACTGCGTAATTGGGCATCAACCGTCACCCGCGTCATCGCCATTTCCTCCGTTTCGCCTTGCTGCCAGATCGTCATTGTACACCGCACTTGGTGTCGTTGACAGGGCTCTACGAGCGATCGCACGTCACTGCGGTTCGACTCGGAGATGAGCCAGGTCTGAACGCGCCTGCCTGCTGATTGACGCGCTGCAAAACCTTGTGCGACAATCGCTCCTGCTTCAATCCTGAGACACCAGTGTGAACACGTTCGCTCACGAGGCATCGCGATGAAAACGATCGTCATTATCGGAGGCGGTTTTAGCGGCACCATGACCGCCGTCAATTTAGCCCGCTTCGCACGGCAGCCGGCGCGGGTGGTGATTGTCAACCATCGCCGGCCGCTCGGACGCGGGACCGCCTACGGCACGCGGCACCCCGATCATCTGTTGAACGTCGCCGCGCGGAACATGTCCGCCGTGGCCGACCAAGCCGATCACTTCGTCAACTGGCTGCGCTGCCGCGGCGAATACGGCGACCTGCCCGAAGCCGAGCTGCGCGAGACCTTCGCGCCGCGGCGGATCTACGGCGATTACCTGCGCAGCCTCGCGTTTGGCTATCTGCACCCCCTCGACGAGCGCGGGCGCGTGGTCATCGAGGCCTACGAAGACGAAGCGGTCGACGTCGAATCGCACCACGGCGGTGGTCTGCTGGTATCGCTGGCCAGCGGCGAGCTGCTCGAAACCGACCACGTCGTGCTGGCCACGGGCAACCAGCCTCCCGCGCCGCTGGCCGGATTGCCGGAAGGGTTTGCCCATCCGTGCTATGTGGCCGACCCCTGGAGCGACTGGGAAGCGCGGCTTTCCGACTCGATGCTCGACGTCGTGCTGCTGGGCACGGGACTGACGATGGTCGATACGCTGGTCACGCTCCTGTCGCGCGACTGGCAAGGAAAGATCATCGCCGTCTCGCGCAACGGCATGCTGCCGCTGGCCCACTTCCGCGGGATCGAGTACCACGACTTTCCGCCGTCCGCTCCCGAGGAGCTTGGGCTGAGGGCGCTCCTGGAATCGGTCGAGGAGCATTGTGGCCTGTTGCGGCAGCGAGGTGCGAATCCGGGCATTGCCATCGATCGGTTGCGCCCGCACACGCAACGCATCTGGAAGAATTTTTCTCTCGCCGAGAAGCAAGAATTTCTGTGCCGTTACGCGGCGCGCTGGAACATCATTCGCCACCGGATTGCGCAGCCGATTCACGAGCGTATGACGAAGGCGCTGGAGGAGGGGCGTCTGCGCGTGGTGCGCGGCACGGTCGACGGCGTCGAAGGCTGCGCTGGCGGCGTGCGGGTGTTGTTGGCGACCGACGCCGGACGCGACTCGGTCACGGCGGCGCTGGCGATCAACTGTACCGGCCCGCAGGCCCAGTTTTCGGCGACCAACGTTCCCCTTTTTCAAAACTTGCTCGAGCGCGGCCTGGCCAGGCCCGATCCGCTCGACATGGGCCTCGACGTCGACGACCAGCTAGCCGTGATTGGCCGCGATGGGCTCACGAGCGGTTGCCTGTTTGCCTTGGGCCCCTTGCTGAAAGGAACGCTCTGGGAGACGACCGCCGTGCCCGAGCTTCGCGGACAGGCCATGCAATTGGCCCGCGTGTTGCTGGCCGACGAAATGCCCGACGGAGACGACAGCCGCTTTCGCGTACGCGAAGAAGCGGTGCTCGAGTACTATATTTGAGCGGCCACAGGGTTTTGGGTAAAGTCTGCGGGGCGCGGGATTCCCGAGTGAAGGGATTGCTCGCGATCGGCCGATTTTGCCTTACAGTACGTCCTGTCGTGGCCCTCCTGCTAACCCGCCGGCCGCCGTGGTTGCGCTACCGATTTGCACGGAGGCGATATGTTCCTGAGGCAACGGCTTTGGTCCGGCGGGTATCTGGCGTTGATCTGGCTCGCCGCCACCACGGGCTGCCGGACGCCGCGGCCGGCTGGTTCTCAAGCCGCTGTTGCTGCGCACAGTGGCTCGCCGAAGGCCGCGGAGGGCTCGCGGAACGCGACGGAAGTCGTTCCCTACAGAAGTGGAACGACCAGCCAGGCAAGCGCGTTTCCACGCCCTGCCACCACGGCTTCGGCCGCAAGCAGCAGGCGGGACGCCCGCACCACAAACGAGAAGCCGACGCCGCCCGCTCGCCTGGCCAGCCTGCACCTCGTTCAACAACCCGTCGGCGTCGACGATCCCTTTGCGGGTCAGCCGGAGCTGCAGCTTCCGCGGCTTCTCGGTGAAGTGCTGGCCCGCAACCAGACGCTGGCGGCGATGCGCGCCGCGTGGCTCTCCGCCGCCGAGCGCTATCCCCAGGCGCGGGCGCTCGACGACCCCGTGTTCACCGGTATGGCCGCCCCCGCGTCGCTGAGCTCCGCCGTGACCAGCGTGCCTGGAAACGTGGCGGGCTACGTGGTGGGCGGCGCGCAGAAGCTCCCCTGGTTCGGCAAGCTGCAGTTGCGCGGCGACGCGGCACTGGCGGAAAGCCGGGCGGCCCGCTGGGACGTCGACGACGCGCGGCTGCAAATCATCGAGGCCGCGGGCCTGGCCTATTACGACTACTATCTTGTGAGGCAGGATCTGGCGCTGAACGTCGAGAATACCGCCAAACTGCGCGAGTTCCACGACATCGCGGCGCGCAAATACGAAGCGAACCTGGCGCCACAGCAAGATATGTTGCAGGCCGAGGTGGAGCTGGCCGAGCTGGCCCGTCGGCAGATCGAGTTGGAGCGGTTGGAACGGATCGCCATCGCCCGCATCAACACCTTGATGCACCGCATGCCCGACGCCTATGTGCCGGCGGCGCCGGCCAGCCTGCAAGCACCGTTGCTGGCGCTCTCCGCGGCCGAGTTGCGGGCGACGGCGGTCACGCGGCGGCCCGATCTGGCCTCGCTGGCGGCCAAGATTCGCGCCGAGCAGGCCCGCTTGCAGTTGGCCAACAAGGAATTCATGCCCGATTTCGAGGTCTTTGGCCGCTACGATAACTTCTGGACTCAGGCTTCGCAGCGCGGGCAAGTGGGCCTGAACATGAACGTGCCGCTGTATCGCGACAAGCGTTACGCCGCGGTGCGCGAAGCGCAGTGGCGCTTGAGCCAGCGCCGGGCGGAATACGAACAGCGGATCGACGACATCAACCGTGAAGTGCAAACGGCCTACGAGCGGTTCGACGAAGCGCAGCAGACGGTCGGGCTGTATACCGATCAGATTCTGCCCGCCGCGCGGAAAAACGTCGATTCCGCGTTCGCCGCCTACGAGACGAGCGGCGGCGACTTTTTGCGGCTGGTGGCCGCGCAACGGCAGCTCATCAGTTTGCAAGAGCGCTATCAGGAGTCGATCGCCGATTACCATCGGCGGCGCGTGGAACTGGAGCGGGTGGTGGGCCAGCCGCTTCCAAACGGACAGGCAGCGGAGGAGATACCGCCGGGCCGGCAAATAGCGCGCACATTCCGCGCGCCGCGGCCGGCGGCCGATCCCTTGGGAAGAATCAGTGACTGTGGTTCCCATGACCACCGCCGACCAGATGCAGCACGACCGCCACCAAGACAATTACACCGATCGCGGCGACAACGACCTTGACTCCTGAACGGCGGCCCGCGCCGGTCGCCCCGTTCGTCGGATCGGCGCGCATTTGCCGGGCGGGCGCGGCCCTTGGCGTTTCACGCCGGTGGCGCTGCTTGCGCCGTCCGTAGGCGGTCATGCCGCGTGGCTTGTAGATTGCCAGCGTCGTGGCTGTGAGCAACGCCAGCAGAGCGGCGCCGGCGACGGCCACCAGTCGAATTCTCAGCCCGCGCAGATCCGCGGCGGACAAGGTGCTCTCTGCCGCCGCGCTCGCCACGAAACTGATGAGCCGCGTGTGAACGAGCAAGAGGACGATCGCAAATGTGTTGATCAGGAATTTCGCCAGGATCCAGTAGTGCCTGAACAAGCCCCATGGGGTGCCCAGCGACATGACAAGTCCGGTCAGCAGCGAGGCGAAGGACAACGGCACGATAACGAACCAGGCGGTGAGATCCATCGCAAGGTAAGCGGCACGCACCATCAGGGCGTCCTGGCTGGCCAGACCGGTAACGGCGAGACCTTCGAAGGCAGCCACCGCACCGAGCCAGCCGACCGAGGAAGTGATGTGGGCGGTCAGTGCGACCTTACGGATGCCAGGCGTCATGGTCGTTGCTCGTGGTGCAGAGTGTCTGAACGCAGCAGGGCCGTGTGGCGATAGGCCAAGTCCGTACTCTGCGCGAGGAACTCGGCAATCGCCCTGAGTTGGTCGCCGTCGAACCGCTTTAGAAGAGCGGTCACGTCGTTTCGTATTGGCTCGAACACGTGGTGGATGTCTGGCATTCGCTCGCCCGACTGACAAAGAATCTGCTTGCGCCGATCGCGCGCGTCTGATTTGCGAGACAAGTACCCTGCCCGCTCCAACCTGGCGACCACGCCGGTGATGGCGCCGGTCGTCAGGCCCGTGAGTGCGGCCAACTCGCTTCCGGTCATCGGCCCGCGCTCGCGCAACAAATCGAGGCACTTATGATCGGCGGGGCCGATCCCCAGACGCTCTGCCACCGCTTGGTGAAACAACACGACCGCGGTGCTGTGCCGGCGGACGAGACGGCCGACGATGTCGTCGATCAGATGCGATTTGCTCATGCTTGCCGTTCGGATTGCATTTGCTTCGTTATTAGCTTAGATACTAAGCTATCTGCGAAGGGGTTGGCTGTCAACCGTGTGCGGCGCGGCAAACTCTCTTGTCTACTGCGGCGTGCTGGCCCCGCCGGCGGCGCTGCCGGCCCCGAGCGAGCCGCCCTTTGGCCCGCCGAACGCGCCGCCGCCCGCGCTTGGAGGGCCCTTCATCGCCGCGGTTCCCGCGCTCTCCGAGGAGCGGACGCCGCCGGGCGTCGTGGTCGGGCCGCCTAGCACGGGCAGCGGCTCGCCTCCCATCGGCAGGGCACCGACCGCCGTCGCCCCGCCTTGCAGATAATAGGAGTTGGCCAGTCCCGTTTCTCGTTCCACTCCCTCAGCGGACCAACTCCGCGGCGGCTGCGGAGCCGCGGCGGGCGGTGATTCAAACGCCGGGGCCTTGCGGTAGCCGGCGGCCAGCGAGCCCGCGGCGGGCCGGCGCGGATCATATCTCAGCCAGCGTCGGCCATCGAACACACTCCAACTTCCGCCCGTCGTCCAGTACCACCAACGGCCATTATGCCAGGCGTAGCGCCAGCGGTTTTGCGATTGACCGCCGCGTGGCGCGGACCGCGCCAAACCACTTCGAGCTGTCCTTTGTGCCGCCGCGTCATTGGGCCGGCTGACCACGGTGGCGACGATCAACGCGACAAAAATGCTGAGGAATTTCATCGTTTCGCAGTCCTTCCGGAACAAGTTACCGCCCCGCGACTGAATTATACCGCACGCTGTGTCAAAGATACTATCGGCAATAGCAAAGCGCCGAGCGGTGCGTGCGGATTCGCCCAGTTCGTGCCCGCCTGCCGCACAGCCACCGACTTGTCGAATCGCACGGTTGGCTGCCGAGAGAAAACGCCGCCGACGGTCGCTTGCTCTAAAGGCGTGCGGGGCTATGCACTTGCGACATGTTGTGACAGCAACCCTGACTCGCTCGGTGGATAGCGGCACATAAACTGCCTAAGTGCGCCCACGGATAATAAGTAACAACGCACTTTCTTCGATGAGGTGACCCATGTTTACAAGAAAACATTTGGTGCTCGCCGCGCTGTGCGGCGTCGGATTCGTTTCTAACGCCTTCGCTCGCGAAGCGGTTGCGGCGCCGGCGAATCCTTTCAAGCCTGGCGACGAAATCGTCGCGACCGCCAGCGGCACGCCGCTGATGCGGGGCTATTCCACCTTGGCGACACTGGCCGAAGGCCAAACGTTGCGAGTTCTGAAGGTGGAGGGAGCTTGGGTGGGAACCACCGTCACGGTCAACGGTACGAAGATCGGCGGCTGGCTCTGGAACAAGCAGCTCGCGACGCCGCGGCAATACCAGGCCCTGCGGCAGGGCGTCCGCCGCAGCTATTCGTATCAACCGGCCCCGGTCTACCAAGGCCCCTACTTCGGTCAGCCGACTTATACGCAGCCGTTCGTCATGGGCGAGACTCCCTACGGCAGTTCGTATTGGCGGGCCGACCGCAAAGTTATGGGCTACTAACCAAGTCGGGCAGATGAGGACGATCCAACGCACGCCCAGCCTGCCGACCGCGGATTTTCGATAGCAACGAGCATCACCGCGGTCGGCCTAACATGACGGCGCGACGACCATGTGGCGTCGCCTGTCGTTCAGCCATTCGAGAGGAGAAAAGTCGATGTCGAAACCTACCTTGTTCCTTGCCGGGGCGCTCGGCGCGCTGATGTTTGTGCAGCAGTTGCCCGCCGGGCAGGAACTTTCCAGCCGCGCCGATCGCAAGATCACCGGCCAGTATTTCCGGCCGAACACGGCCTCGACGTATCAGCGAGGCGCCATCAGCCACGCTGAGGCGTTGGACTACTACGGCCGACGCTACAGCCAGATTCCCGCCGAGACCGCCAAAGAACACGCCGCCGAAATTCGCCGCAACCTGAACGCGGCGAAGAAGGAGTACGCCAAGCTCGACAAAGAGGCCAAGGGCAACAAGCACGTCGAAGCCCACTTGAAAGCCATTCAAGAGCACCATGCCAAGGCCGAGGAGATGTGCGAGATCGTGAGCCGATCATAAGGCTCTCTTTGCCAAGGTTACTCGCCATGCACGAGACGTCAGACAAGATCAGGGCCGACATCAAGCAGCGATTTGTGAAACTCGCACTCTGCCCAACGGAAGAAAAGAAGTTTCCCGTTGGCCCCGCCAGTGCGAAGCGACTGGGCTACGACCCTGTTGAGATCGACGCGCTGCCAAACTCGGTCACGGAGTCGTTCGCCGGCGTCGGCGACCCGTTTGCTCTTGGAGAACTCCGCCCCGGTGAAACGGTGCTCGACCTCGGCTGCGGGGCGGGCCTCGACAGCATCCTCGCCGCCCGCCGCGTTTTCCCTACGGGCAAGGTGATCGGCGTCGATTTCGCCGTCGAGATGGTCGAGAAAGCCGTGCGCAACGCGGCGGCGGTCGGAGTGAGCAACACCGATTTTCGACAGGGAAATGCCGACGCAATTCCGCTGGAAGACGGCTCGGTTGACATGGTGATCTCCAATGGGCTGTTCAACCTCTGTCTCAACAAGCCGAAGGTTTTGGCCGAAGTGTTCCGCGTTCTGCGCCCCGGTGGCCGCCTGCAAATGGCCGACATCCTGCTGCACGACGACGTGACGGAGGAAGAAGTGGCCCGCAAAGGTAGTTGGTCCGACTGAATTGGCGGTGCCGTGTGGGGGCGGTCGCTCCTGCAAATGCTCGCCGACGCGGGGTTCGCGGAGGCAAAACTTCACGCGTGGACCGGTTACCACACGTCGTCCTGTACCGAGGGGGCAACGATTACGGCAAGGAAACCCTAAATTGCTTGGCGACAACGCCGGAGCATGGGCGGAGAGTTGAAAGCATGTCATTTCGTTCCGTGTTTGTCGCGCTGGTGATTGGTTTCGGGTTGGTGCATCGCTTGCGCTATGCTCCACCAGGGAGTGGTTCAGCGTGATCTGTCTCATGCCTTTGGTCGCCTTCGCGTTAGGTTCGTTCAGTTGTCGGCAGCCTTGGCAAGCGCCCGCTAATGCGGCGTACTTGCCCCGCCGGCGGCGCTGCCGGCGCCGAGCGACCGGCCGGTCGGCCCGCCAAAGGAACCTCCACCGGTCTGGCTTGGGCCGCGCATGGAAGGCGACATTCCTTCACTTAGACCGCTGGGCCCGGCGTGCGGGCCCAAGCCGGTTCCAAGCGGACTTGGCCCGCCAAGCACTGGAAGCGGCTCGCCCAAGGGCAGGCCGCGCCCGGCGCCTTCCAAGTAGAAGGAGTTGGTCAACCCCGTTTCTCGTTCCATATCTCCCGCGGCCGACCAGGTGCGCGGCGGCTCCGGAGGCGCGGCGGGCGGAGAGTCGAAGGCGGGGGCCTTGCGATACCCGCCAGCCAGGGCCCCCGAAGGCGGACGGCGTGCATCGTACCGGACCCATCGCCGGCCATTGAAGTAACTCCAATGCCGCTCGTGCGACCAATACCACCAGCGGTCGTTGTGCCACTGATACCGCCAACGGTTTTCGGGCTGTCCGCCGCGCGGCGCGGCTTGCGCGACGCGCGTTGCCGCGGGCCGCTGCGCCAGGGCCCCGTTCGGCCAGGCGGCCGTGGTGTAGGTCAAGAGCGCCGACGTAACTAACACTAGCTCTTTTATCATTTTTTCACCTGAATCTCGTGACGAAATAATCCCTTTTGCAAGTTTCGCGCCGCGCCGATCGCGTCCGGCGTCGAAGCGGTGTTGCGCCATGCTTTTGACGGCAAAAAGTGGTCGCGCGTTCGCGCCGCCGACGGTGATCAACCGCGGCCGGCGTGCGGATTCGCTCGTTAAAACGCACAGTCTCACAGGTTTCCCCCGTTCGAGGCTGCCATTCCTCCAAGATGTTTTGGTTTCCTCGCTTGTGCGTAAGTTCAAGTGGTGAACGTGATAAGCACCGATCACCGGCGGCGAACAGGCGCTTCCGGCCGCAGGTTGGCCCGCGGACTGCATTCCATCAAAGTCCGTGAAAGACCATATTGCCACGCACTTTTCACGAGATGGCGGCTTCGCGTTCTCGTGCGATCAAGATCTGATGCTCATCCGACGCTGCTAGCGAAAGGAACCTTATGATAGGACGACGCCAATTCGGGGCCGCCGGCATGTCGGCGTTTGCGCTGGCCCTCATGGACAAGAGGGGTTTTGCACAAGCCGGCGCAAAGCGGGTTTCCGTATCCACCGAAGGGATCCACGACGACATGAGCCGCTGCACCGGCAACACTCCGCTGGTGCGGCTCGACCGCATCGGCCGGGGCTGCGTGGCCGGCATCGCGGCGAAAGTGGAAAGCATGAATCCGCTGGGAAGCGCCAAAGACCGCATCGCCCCCGCCATGATCGACGCCGCCGAGCGGGACGGCAAAATCAGCGACGGAACCGTGATCGTCGAGCCGACGAGTGGCAACACGGGCATTGCACTGGCTTATGTCTGTGCCGCTCGCGGTTACAAGCTGAAGGTGACCATGCCCGAAAGCATGTCGATTGAACGTCGCCAACTGCTCAAAGCGCTGGGCGCCGAAGTCATCCTGACACCGGCCGCCGAAGGGATGGCCGGCGCGGTGCGGAAGGCCGAAGGGATCGTCGCGAGCAACAAAAACCACTTCATGCCGCAACAGTTCAATAATCCGGCCAACCCCGAAATCCATCGAAAAACAACCGCCGAGGAAATCTGGCGCGACACGCGGGGGGCGATCGACATTTTTGTGTCGGGCGTCGGCACGGGTGGCACGATTACCGGTGTCGGCGAGGGCATCAAGAGGCACAAACCGGGGCTGCGCGTGGTGGCCGTCGAGCCGGCAAAGAGTCCAGTCCTCACGCAAAAGCGAGCCGGCCAGCCGCTCAGGCCAGGCAAGCATGCTATTGAAGGCATCGGCGCCGGCTTTATTCCGAAGGTGCTGAATCTCGACGTCATTGACGAGGTCGTCCAAGTCACGGACGAGGACGCTTTTGAAACGGCCCGCCGCCTTGCACGGCTTGAAGGCGCGCTGTGCGGCCCCAGCTCAGGCGCCGCTGTTTGGGCGGCGCTGAAGCTCGCGCGCCAGCCGGAGCACGCCGGCAAGCTGATTGTCGCCCCTTTGGCGGACACGGGGGAACGGTATCTTTCGACGGGTCTCTATTCGGCTGGCGGCTGAGGGATGTTGGTGAAGCAACAGTGGTGCGAGCACGACCGGATAAAGCCTGGCGCCACCGCTAAACCGAGCACAAGAGCCGTGCTGGTTTTACGCTGATTTACGAGCTTGACTCGTCATGCATGGAGAACGAGAATAAAGTTGCCGACGACCTCCTACCTCACGCCTTGGTACTTCGCGCCACAGTCAGGCACTTTCGCCCGAAAACAACACCAAGCGATGACTCGCAAGGACGCACTGAAGAGACTGACTGGGCTGGCGCCACGGGTTGACGACCATTTGGAGAGGCTTGCCGCCAATCCGACCAGCCGGGATCGGCCGCATTGGACCGGCGAGATCAGGAATTGGATTCGACAAATGGAAGCTTTGCTTCCTGCAGTGGGAGGCAAGACGGCGGAGAAATGGCGAGCTCGCATCGCCGAGTGGAAGGCGAGACTGGAGAGCTAGAATGAACGTTGCGGTATCCAGACTTGAACATCTATTGGGCCGCGTATTCGACGGCGTCAGCGAGGGCCTCAGGGCCGAGCTTGATCTCGAGGAGTACGAGAAGAGGAAGCACGATTTCGTGTTCCATATGACCGACTGGATCGGCGACCTGGAACAGCTAGCGGAGCTCTTTGGCGATCCTGACCAAGAGACCGATGAGACCGCGTCCAACGTCGTGTTGGGATTCCTGTACCACGTGATTCCCCATCTCAACGCCGCTGGCAGGCTCCTGCTGGGCGACGTTGGCGACCCCTTTTCAACCCCTAAGAGTGGTTAGCAAGCACCAAGCCGACCGCTGCTCGGCAGCTTCCTCGCGCGGCATTCGACCGACTTTACCGCCGATATTCGTACGCTGCCGTCAGAAATCAAGACTGACAGGACGGCTGAGCGGGATTCCCACGCTCAACGCGGCGTCATAGGTAGGCGTTGGTCACGTACTGCTGCACCATGTGTGTTGAAGTACGAAGCGTTCACGGCGACGGCATGCCGCATGACGTCGATCCAGCGATCACGGTCCTGGTAGTAATTCCGAGCAAAAGCTGTACTGCTGTCCCGCGTAGGTCTCCGACAGGCCTTGCGCTTCTGCGACGATCATCCCACACACGGGATCGGTTACGGCGTTCGACATCAAATGACTCCTTTTTCAGTTGATCGCGGTCTTGTTCCGCGTTCGCGCAGCAGTACGGCGCGACGCCGGTTCGCGGTAGGGGCCTCGGAACGGCGCGTAGATAGCGTTCTCGTAGTCGCCGCGGCGGCCGAAATAAACGTTTCATGGCTTGTGGTCCCTGTGTCTACCGTGGCGACGTGGTCGCCGTCTGGTTGTGCGACTTTTCTGAAGGCAATCGCTGGGCCACGGCCGCGCGTCGCACTTTTCAGCCGGTTTCCGAGCGCCGTGGCCGTCCCGTCGCTGTGCTTGCGCGCGCGCCGTGCCGCTCATAGCGCGCTCAGCCGCGCGCCTTGTCTGCCACCAGCTTTAGAGATCGTCCTGCTTTCAGGAAAGATAGATAAACGGCCGAAGGCCGCCGTAGCCGCGAAGCGGCGTGATTCCATAGCCCAGGGGTCGGAACGATGTGAAACGCGGTGAAAAAAGCAGGACGGTCTGGACGGTCTCGACGCGAACGGTCCAATAGCGTGTTGGCACGCGAATTGCCCTCGCTTGGCCGCGGACAACAGTGCATTCGACGCGAAACAGAAGAAAACGACCAGCGATGTACACGACGCCCTTGCAACAAGATTCCCTGCGCACCACGGCGATCGCCGCTAGGCTGGCCGGGGTCCGCTCGCCAGCGGCCAGCAACCCGTTGCACGTGCGGCCGGCGGCGACGTGACGCGGCGAGTGGCATTGTTCCTGTCGACCGCCGGCATGCCCGGCTTGCGGCGACTCCGCGTGGACGTGGCCGGAGACACCATCGTTCTTTCAGGCCGCGTTCGCACGTTTTACGAACGCCAGATCGCGGTCGAACGGTCGCGACGGGTTGCGGGCGTCATCGAAGTTGACGACCAAATCGAGGTTGTCGAGTAGCGGGGTCCGGCGCTGTCGTGTATCTTATGGGTCGAACGTCGCAGTCTCCCCCACTGGCGCGGCGGAAGTGGGATATAATCGCGTGGTGTTCCCGGACGATTCATCCCGCTAGTCGACGACCAGCCGCTCCATGAAAACGACGTTGCGTTTGGTTCTCGGCATGCTGCTGGGGGTCGTCTTGGGCGGTGGCCTCGTGACCGCCCATTTTACCGGGCGATTGACGCCACTCTATCACAAGCTCGGCTGGCATTCGTTGGCCGCCTCGACCGGGGCCGCCTCGCCAGAACACGCCGGCCCTAAGATGGGCGAGCAGGCCGATATGCCCGGCATGGAGATGTCGGGCGATGACGCCTCGGGCGGAGGCATGTCGGGCATGAACATGCCGGGCATGCCCGGTATGAGCATGCCAGGCACGGACCACTCGCAGCACAAGGCGGCGAAGGAGGCCGTGCCGGGCCATGTGATGGTCCAGTTCAGCGAGGCGCGGCAGCAATTGATCGGCGTGAAGATCGGCCGCGTCGAGCGCGACCGGCTGCGGATGTCGGTGCGCGCCGTGGGCATCATCGAGCCCGACCAGACGCGGCTGAAACGGGTGCAGACGCGCATCAGCGGCTGGGTCACCAAGGTGTTCGTCAATTATGTCGGCCAGGACGTGAAACAAGACGATCCGCTCTTGGAGGTCTACAGTCCGAACCTGCTCTCGACTCAGGAAGAATACCTGGTGGCCGTGGCGCAGGAGCCGCGCGTGCGCGGAGAGGGCGAGCCCCTGCTGGTGCGATCCGCGCGCCGTAGGTTGGAGCTGCTGGGCGTGCCCGCAGACGAAATCGAAAAGCTCGCCAAGACCAAAAAGCCCCGCGACACGCTGATGCTTCGCGCGCCGATCAACGGCGTCGTCTTGGAGCGCAACGTGCTGGAAGGCAACTATGTGGAGCCTTCCACCGACCTTTACCGCATCGCCGACCTGTCGGTGGTGTGGCTGCAGGCGAAGATCTACGAATATGAATTGCCGCACATCGAGCTGGGGCAGCCGGTGACCGTCACGCTGCTGTCCGATTCGACCACCACGTTTCAAGGAAAGGTATCGTTCGTCGAACCGATCGTGCAAGAGAAGACGCGCACCATCAAAGTTCGCGTGGAAATACCGAACGAAGACGAGCGTCTCAAGCCGGGTATGTACGCCGACCTGAAGATCGACCACGACATGGGCCGGGGGCTGTTGATCCCGGATACGGCGGTGCTGCAGACGGGCGAGCGCGGCGTTGCCTTCCGGGCGTTGGAGGGCGGCTGGTTCGAGCCCGTGGAAGTCACGCTCGGCGGACGCTTCGGCCAGCGGCTTGAGGTGCGCTCGGGTTTGTCCGAGGGTGAGAAGATTCTGACGTCGGCCGTCTACTTGATCGACTCCGAGTCGCAGATGCGGGCCTCGTCGGGTGGCGGGGGGCATCATCATTGATCGAACGCATCATCGACTTTTCCGCCAGGAACAAGTTTCTGGTGATCGTGTTCACCGGCGTGGCCGTGGCCGCGGCGGTCCAGGCGATGCGTGCCATTCCGATGGACGCCATCCCCGACTTGTCGGATACGCAAGTCGTCGTTTTTTCCCGTTGGGACCGCAGCCCCGACATTATCGAAGACCAGGTGACCTATCCGATCGTCACGGCGCTGCTCGGCGCGCCGAAGATCAAGGCCATCCGCGGCTTCTCCGATTTTGGTTTCTCCTATGTCTACGTCATCTTTCAGGACGGCACCGATATCTATTGGGCCCGCAGCCGCACGTTGGAGTACCTGTCGAAGATCCTGCCGTACTTGCCCGAAGGGGTGCGGACGGAAATGGGGCCCGACGCGACCAGCGTGGGCTGGGTCTATGAGTACGCCTTGGTCGATAAGACGGGGCAAAACGACCTGGCCGAGCTGCGCACCTACCAGGACTGGTATTTGCGCTATCAGCTTCAGGCGGTGCCGGGCGTGTCCGAAGTCGCCTCCGTCGGCGGCTTCCAGAAGCAGTACCAGGTCAACGTCGACCCCAACGCGATCTTGGCGTTCAACATTCCGCTGGCCACGGTGGTGCAGGCCATTCGCGATGGCAACAACGACACCGGTGGCCGTCTGGTGGAGTTCAGCGGCGCCGAGTACATGGTGCGGGGCCGCGGCTACGCGCGGAGCGTCGGCGAGATCGAGAACATCGTCGTCGGCGTCGACTCGCAGGGCACGCCGGTGCTCGTCAAAAACCTGGGCACGGTCACGCTGGGGCCCGACATTCGCCGCGGCATCGTTGACCTCGACGGCGAGGGAGACACCGTGGGCGGCGTCGTCGTCATGCGGGCAAACGAAAACGCCCTGAAAGTGATCGAGCGCGTCAAGGCCAAGCTCGAAGAGCTCAAGCCCTCGATGCCCAAGGGCGCCGAAGTCATTCCCACCTACGACCGTTCGGAGCTGATCGTTCATTCCATCGACACCCTGAAGGAAGAGCTGCTGATGGAAATCACCATCGTCAGCATCGTGATCCTGGTGTTCTTGTGGCACATCCCTTCGGCCATTATCCCGATCTTGACCATTCCCGTCTCGGTCGTGCTGGCCTTCATTCCGATGTACTTTATGGGTCTGACCTCGAACATCATGTCGCTGACCGGCATGGCCATTTCGATCGGCGTGCTCGTGGATGGGGCGATCGTGGAAGTCGAAAACGCCTACAAGCGGCTGGAGCAGTGGATCGAAAGGGGCCGGCAAGGCGACTTTCACGAAGTGCGGCTGCGGGCGTTGAAAGAGGTGGGGCCGTCCGTCTTCTTTTCGCTGCTGGTGATCGCCGTGGCGTTCATGCCGGTCTTTACGCTGGTCGACCAGGAAGGCCGGCTGTTCAAGCCGCTGGCCTACACCAAGAACCTGGCGATGGCGATTGCGGCGGTGCTGGCCGTCACGCTCGACCCGGCCATCCGCATGCTGTTCACGCGGATGGACCACTGGGAGTTCCGGCCGCGGTGGTTGGCCTGGCTGGCCAACACGGCGCTGGTTGGTCGCTATTATCCCGAAGAGCGGCACCCGATCAGCCGCTGGCTGTTTTGGGCGTACGAGCCGGTCTGCAATTTCGCGCTGCGGCACAAAGCCCTGACGATTCTGTCGGCCGTACTGCTGATGCTCACCACCGTGCCCGTCTATTTCCAGCTCGGCTCGGAGTTCATGCCGCCGTTGTACGAGGGCGACCTGCTCTACATGCCCGTCACCCTGCCGGGCATCTCGGTCACCGAAGCGCAGGAACTGATGCAGACGATGGACCAGATTTTGATGGACACGCCGGAGGTCGAGCGGGTGTTCGGCAAGGCGGGGCGGTTCGGCACGTCGCTCGACCCCGCCCCCTTTTCGATGATGGAGACCACCATCGTGCTCAAGCCGACCTCCGAGTGGCGGAAAGTCGATCGCTGGTACTCGAACTGGCCGGAGTGGCTGCAAGTGCCGCTGCGGCATCTCTGGAACGACCGGATCACGCCCGACCAGTTGGAGGCCGAGCTGGACGAGAAGATGCAGTTCCCGGGGATCAGCAACGCCTGGACGATGCCGATCAAGGCCCGCGTCGACATGCTCTCCACCGGCGTGCGCACGCCCATCGGCATCAAGATCATGGGCGGCGACTTGAACGAGATCCAGCGTCTGGGAGAGCATCTGGAGATGATCCTGAAGCCCATCCGCGGCACGCGCAGCGTCTTCGCCGAGCGGACCGGCGGCGGCTATTTTGTCGATTTCGTGCTCAAGCGCGAGGCGCTCGCCCGCTACGGCCTGACGATCAAGGAAGCGGAGATGGTGATCGTTGCGGCGGTGGGCGGCGAGGCTATCACCACCACGATCGAAGGCCGCGAACGGTACAGCGTCAACGTGCGTTATGCCCGCGAGCTGCGCGACAATGTCGACAAGCTGCGTTATGTGCTGGTGCCGACAACGACCGGCGCGCACATCCCGCTGGCCGAGCTGGCGGACATCGAGCTGGTGGCCGGCCCGGCCATGATCCGCGATGAGAACGCCCTGCTCACCGGTTATGTGTACGTCGATCTGGCCGACCGCGACGTGGGCGGCTATGTCAAAGAAGCCAAACAGGCGGTGGAGGAGCAACTTCAGCTTCCCACCGGCTATACGCTGGCTTGGAGCGGGCAATACGAGAACATGATCCGCGTGGAGGAGCGGCTCAAAACGGTGGTGCCGCTCACGCTGTTTCTGATCTTCGTGCTGCTTTACATGAATACGAAGTCAACCGTCAAGGCGCTGATCGTCATGCTGGCGGTGCCGTTCTCGCTCGTGGGCGCCGTCTGGTATCTCTGGCTGCTGGGGTATCACATGTCGATCGCCGTTTGGGTGGGCATGATCGCGTTGATGGGACTCGATGCGGAGACGGGCGTGTTCATGCTGTTGTTCCTCGACTTGTCGTACTACGACGCCGTGCGACAAGGGAAGATGCGGACCTACGAGGATCTTCGCGCGGCGATCATTCACGGGGCGGTGAAGCGTGTGCGGCCCAAAATGATGACCGTCGCGGCGGCCATGATGGGCCTGCTGCCGATCATGTGGTCGCTGGGCACGGGGGCCGACATGATGAAGCGCATCGCCGCGCCGATGATCGGCGGCCTGGTGACGAGTTTCGCGCTGGAGCTGTTGGTGTATCCCTGCATCTATGCCATCTGGAAATGGCGCTATGAAATGAAGCACGGCACGGTCGATGTGAGCGCGCTATCGCTGCCCGAGTTGCGCGGGCATTGACCGGGGGCGGCCAATCACCAATCATCACGAGCTTGACTTAGAGGGCTGCGAAGGTAAAGTGAACGTGGCTACCCCGCTCTTGCATTTGTCGCTCAGGCGTTTGGTCGGAGAAAGGAGACGATGGCGCGTCCCGGACGAATGCAGGTTGAGCCAGTCCGGCTTAAAGGAAGTGGTGCAACTGGGCGTGATTTTGTCGTGCCAGGCCGGTCGACTCCGGAGTTGTTCTCGGCTCGGCTTATGGACCGTAGCGATACACTTGTCGTTACTTGGACAGCCAGCCTCGGCCGGCGAGCCCTTGTCAACCGGCTCGCGAAGGTTCAAGAGCTTGCTGGAGGCCCAGGTGGCTTTACGCGGATCAGAGGCATGGCAAGCGATCGTCTTCAAGCACGCATTGGGCTAGGTCGGTTCAGCCCCCACGAGGCGGCATTGGAGCTTGCTCGAACGCTCGGAGGACAGTGGCGCGTTGATGTAATGCGTCGGCCCCAAAGCACGACTTGGGACATCGTCGCGACTCGATTTGGAGATTAGTCATGCTGGATACCACCGAAAACCGTTACTGGCCGTTCGATGTTTTGTCCCCCGAACAGCGGTCGGAGGACGACCGGCGAGTGATTCACTTCCTTGAAACGGCATTTCAGGCAGGGTACAAGCCCTACATGTTCGCTTCCGAGAGTTTTGGGGCCACCAGTGAGGGCCGGGCCGCGGAGATTATCTATCGTGGCTGTCGCGGAAAACATTGGGAACTGTTTCTGGTACACGGTGAAGAGTTGGTCCTCTCGGCCCATCTTGATGACTTCGGTTCTGCTGCTGAGTCACTGCTGCGCTGGCTTGGTGGCGACGACGGGGCGGAAATCGTCGAGCTTATTCGAGGCCATCTCTTTAGCACAGAGGCCGCTCCCTCCGGATTTGTACTGCACGGTCGAAACGCGGCGGTCGACGCGATCGCTTTGCCGACGGCTCAGCTGCGCGGGCATGCGTAACTTGCGTGGCATGCCACGAAAGACAACGGCTTCTTGATTCTCGGTATGCTAGCGTCCGCGAAACGTTCGGCGTATGATGATCGCTTTGCGGACCGCCCAGGCACAAACTTCAAAGGTGATTCCTGTGATTCACACGCATTCGACGAGCGCGCTGGTGCTCTTCAGTCTTTTCGTCCCCTCGCTTTCGCCGGCGAATGCCGCCGAACGCGCGATGAAGGTCGCTACGGTAGACGTACCGCACGGGGGCAAAGCCGTGGCCGCCAAAACCGACGCAAACGGTGTCATTCATCTGCTGTACGATTCGCCGGATGGTCCGCAGTATGTTCGCTCCACCGACGACGGCCAGACATTTAGCCATGCGACTGCGGTTGTCGACCGCGAATCACGCAAGCCGGGATTGGAGTTCAGTGCTTGGGATATGGCGGTGGCGCCGGACGGCGCCGTCCACGTGGCGCTTGGCACGAATGCGTGGAAGTTGAAATCGCCCCAGGAACAATGGGGATATTATTATGCTCGTCTCGATTCCGGCGCGAAGGCGTTCTCGCCCCTGCGGAACATCAATCGCAAGCCGAGCGAGGGCTATTCTCTGGCGGCCGACGGTCACGGCAACGTGACCGCCTGTTGGCTCTCCGACAAGCTGTACGCCAACGTCTCCCACGACGGCGGAGCATCGTTCGGTTCGAACGTTGAAATCGATCCGAGCTTCAATCCCTGCAACTGTTGCACGACAAGCTGCGCCTACGGAGCCGACGGAAGGCTGGCTATCTTGTATCGCGAGGAGACGAACGACGACCGCGACATGTATCTCGTTCTGTGGGACCAGGACCGCAAGCAGGTGACGCGCACCCGCGTGGGCGGCACGTCATGGAAAGTCGACGCTTGCCCGATGACGTACTATTCGGTCTCGGCAACGCCCTACGGTTTTTTAGCCGTTTGGCCGACTCGCGGTGAGATCTATTTCGCCCAACTCGACAAGGACGGATCAGCGCTCTCGGCGGAGGAGGTGAAGACGCCGGGCCTGTCGGGCATGCGCACGGGCGTGCTGGCCTTGAACGCCGCCGGCGGCAACACGCTCGTCGCCTGGAAAAAAGACGGTCAGTTGGGCTGGCAACTTTACGACAAGCAGGGCCGGCCGTCGGACCATGCCGCTTCGGCTGCCAGCGCGGGCACCGGTGCGGCAGGTGTGGTAAGCAAAGGCGGTCAATTCATTCTGTTCCGCTAGCTCATGGCAACATGTGCGGCCGCAGCAAGTTTCCGCCGCGCTGCGACAGAAGCTCATCGAGGATCGCCCGGTCCGTATAGCCTTTGTCGATCATCACGCCCAGCTCTTCGCGCGTGCGTTTCGCCAGACCGCATGGTTTGTCTTGACCGGCATCGCACGCGGCGAGCGTAAAGAAGTGCCCGGCACAACCGTCGTGCATGCCACAGGTGCAATAGACCGCCGACATCAGCCACTCCAGGCGGTCGGCTTTGTTTTGCGACTTGCCGAGACCAGGCGGCAAGTCTTCGTCACTCTCTGCCCGCGGGACAGTTGAACGCAGCTTCACGCGCTCGCCCACGGTCAAGGCTGCCATCGAAGAGGCATCGATCTCCAATAAAAGCTGGGTCCGCTCGCGCCACGGACGGACCTGTCGCACCACGGCCGGAGCATCGTCGGCTGCTCGGATCGTTACCTGTTCGCCGGCCTGAAGCGATCGCGCCCAGGGGAGCGCCTCGTGGTCGAGGATCAACTCGACTTGGCGGCGGTCCGGGTGCAAAAAGATCAGCGTGCCGGGCAGGCCCTCATCGGCCCAGCGTCGGCGGAGCAGCGCCTGTTGCGCAGCCCGTCGCTTCTTGAATGCCTCGTCGAACTCGGGCGGCGCATAAAACGCCTGCTGGCTTAACTCGTCGGCCAGGAGCGAGACCGCCACAAACCGCTTGGCGTCGTCCGTGTCGAACCAGACCCAGACCCGTTGGCCCTCGGCGAACTGGTCCAGCCGGCCCCACCAGCCATCGTGCCATATCTCTGCGTCGGGTCGGAGCGGCCATTGCTTGGGTTCTGTTTCGCCGTCGATGAGCAGCGTGACTCGCTCGCGCGGCACGTCCACGCCTTGCACCAGGGCAAAGCGCCGGGACGCGATGTCGAGATTGCCATGCGGTTTGGCCGTCTCGTGGCTTGAATCCTGGAACGGCTTGGAGTCGCCAGCGGCGACCTCTTGCCCGTAGATCGAGGTCTCCGGGTATTCGGCCGCCCAGGCGAACCATTTGACCTGGACGCTGTCCATTCCGATCAGCCGTGGCCCTCCTTCGACGGCCCGGCCGGTGATGTCCCAGTGCAAGCCAATGCGTTGATTGGTGAACGGCGCTTCCTTCAGCGTTTCATCGACGCGGAAGATCCAGCCGGCATCTCCTTGCAGGCCCGACGTGCCCCAGGGCTGATGATAGGCCGCCGCGGTCCGCGTCGGGCCATACCAGAACACGATGCGCGGCCGCCCGTCAGCCGTGTCATGAATCACGCCGGCCTTCTCCAAGGCGTCCAGCGGATAGGCCCTTGCCTGCTTGCCGTCCCAGACGCCCAGCACCATCGTGTCGGCCGGCAGACGCCCGTCCACAGGCGGCCGGCTCTTGCGTGAATCGCCATTCACCTGGCCGGGCAGGTCGACCGGTTGGTACTTGTCGTACATGAAGTAAGCGACGGACTGCGGATAGCGCTTTTGCCAGAAGCCCCAGTCGGTGACCAGCGTGGGTCTCGGTTCCAGCCGGTGCCCTTTCTTGGGACCGTCGAAGGCAACGCCGGTCAGGCAGGAATAAAGCGTGCCGTCCTGATCGCTCTTCATGACCATGACGCCTTTGCGCCAACCGTAGAAACGGAACGGACCGTCGTCGGGCGCGAAGCCCCGCGCGAAGCCCGCGTCGGGATCGTGGACGAAGATGCCCCAACTGTCGCTGAGCACTCGATAGGCGTTGAGGAAAAACCGGATCGGTATGACGCCGTCGTTGACGTAGTTGTCGGTTTGAACCTGCACCCAGCAGAGAACTCGGTCGTCATCGCGCAGAGCCGCCTGGCGGCGGTTTGCCTCCACGCGGCAATGAGAACAGTTCGGATGGATCAGCGTCTCGAAAGCGTCCGGCCGGGCGATCACGTCGGGCGCCTGTGCCGGTTCGTCCGCCGGCGCCCATTCGCCAGTCGCGAGAAAGGTCCCTAGAAGCAAGGTCAGGACGAGCGAGTGGTTTAAGCGCATCGGCAGTCCTCCGCGAGATGGTTTCATTCGACATCGATCAGCTCGACATCGTGGAGTATAGTCGCAACCGCAACGCAAGCAAACCGGCCGGGCACGGATTGCTTCCAGGCCCGGCCGGTGCGGCGGTCGAGTAGTGTGGCGCCAGGGCGGCGCGTTTAGGGCGACTTGACGATCTTCGAGACGTCTTCCAAGAGCTTCGACACTTGGCCCTTGGTGAAATCGTCGGCGCCGTAGGCGCGGCTCGATTTCACCTCCATGCCGCGATAGAAGAGAGCGGTCAGCCCGGCATCGGGATTCAGGCCGTAATTGGCCGGACCGTTTTCGAATTCGACGGGAACGACGACCGGGATGTTCTTGATCTTCCGATCTTCGACAAGCTTGGCTGCTTGAGCTTCCAGCTTGTCGCGGTCGTCGCCCAACAGATTGACGAAAGCCTTGAGCTTCTCGTCTTTGTGCTGTTCGATGATTTCATCCAGCTTCTTGACCAAACTGGCCAAGGCCGCGTCTGACTTTCTGGCGAAAATCATGACGACGGGGCTGCCGCCGTACTTTCAGCGATAGCACAACTCTCGGCCCACGGGCACGCCGTCGTTTTCGGCGCCCGCGCACTTGACAACCTGAAACGCTTCGACGAAATCGCCGACCTGCGGGCCGCTCTTGAGCGCACCCGCGGCCAGCGCCGCCGCAAGCAAGCCGACATAACTCACTGATTGCACCATACATGGCTCCTTTGATTGGGTAATGGGTTCCGTTCAACTCGACCCTCCGCAGGCCCCAGTCTAATCGCTCGCCCGTCCCATTGGCAATCTCGGTCAGGGGCGTCGACGTCGCGTTTCCAAAGCGCTCAGCTTTTCCCCATCAGGCGGAAAAAGTCGTCGTTTTCGTTATGGTGTGGCAAGACCCGATCGTCGCGGACGTTCGCCGGACACGCGAAAGCTTGCGGCGGAATTCAGACCCCCACCGAGGGTCCGCTCAGCGCAGGCCGCCTGAGATATAAAAACTTTCGCCCGTGATCCAACGGGAATCGGCCGACGCCAGGAACACGGCGGCCGGGGCGATGTCCTGGGGCTGCCCGATGCGGCCCAGCGGCGTTTGCGCTTCGGTCTGTGAACGGAACTCGCCTTCGGCGATTCCAGCGGCCTGCAGACCTTCGGTTTCGACCATGCCCGGATTGATCGAGTTGACACGGATCTGCCGCGGCCCCAACTCCTTGGCAAGCGAGCGGGTGACCGCGTTCACCGCGGCCTTGGTACCGCTATAAACAGAGGCGCTTGGAAACGCGAGCGTGGCGACCACTGAGCTAATGTTGATCACGCTGCCCCCTTCGGGACCGAAATGCTTGGCCGCTTCCTTGGTCGCGAGCAATAGCCCCAGCACGTTGAGGTCGAACTGCTTGTGAAAGTGCTCGGCGGTCACGTCTTCGAGCGGGGCAAACTCGTAGATGCCGGCGTTGTTGACCAGCACATCGAGCCTGTCGAAGGCCTGTTTCGCCTCGGCGAACAAGCGTTCGATCTGGTCGGGCCTGGTCATATCGGCCTGCACCGCCACCGCCTTTCCGTCGCCGCGCACGATTTCGGCCACCACGCGGTCCGCCCCTGCTTTGCTGGAGGCGTAATTGACGACGACCGCCGCCCCTTCAGCGGCGAACTGCCTGGCGATTTCGGCGCCGATGCCTTTCGAGGCGCCCGTGACAACGGCTACTTTGCCGGCGAGTTTCTTGGACATGACACAATCTCCTTGAACTTAGGTTGGTTCGCCCTTGCTGAATACCAACACCTCCGTCTCGTCTTTCAGAAAAAATCGCGGCAACGCAACCATTCCGGCTGCCGATGAGTTAGCGGCACGAAAGCGAAAACTACGGCGTTGACCTTGGTTAGTCGGTCGTCGCCAGGCTGTTCTCTACGGTCTCAGCTCCGCCACCACGCGCTTCGCCCCGTAAATCTTGTCCAGCGCTTCGAGAATCGCGGCGGAGTGGACCGAGACCGCACGGGCCTGCGTGTCGCTGTAGACGAAGTCGAGCACCAGCGATTGAATGTTGCCGTCGAAGATGATGCCCACCAGCTCGCCGCGGCGGTTCACGACCGGACTGCCCGAATTGCCGCCGATGATGTCGGCCGTACATACGAAGTTGAACGGCGTTTCCGCCCGGACGGCCTGGCGGCGTTTCAGCCATCGTTCGGGCAACTGAAAGGGCGGCACGTCGCCGTGCTCGCGGGCATGGCCGTAAATGCCGCCCATCGTCGTCCAGGGCGGCACTTGCTCGCCCCGCTCTTCAAAGCCCTTCACCACGCCGAACGCCAGCCGCAACGTGAAGGTGGCGTCGGGATAGTTGTCGCCCCCGTATAAAGCGAACTGCGCCTTGGCCAGTTTGCCGTAGGCTTGCTGGAACGGCTCCTGGACTTCTTCTTCATAGGTCTTGCGCACCTGCCTGGCCGGACCGTCGACGAGCCGCGCCAGCTCGATCATCGGATCGTCCGACGCCTCGACCGCCTTGCTCCCCGCCTCGACCAGCTTGCGGCGCAGCGCCACGTCGGCCAGACGGCTGCCTTCGATCAATTCCGTGGCCCGCCGCACCGGCGACTTTTGATCGAGCACTTTCCGCACCAGCTCGTTGTCGGCCCCGGCCAGCTCTTCGTACATGCCCAGCGAATCGGCCAGCTTCACGATCTCCAAGTCGTTATAGATCGGCGCTTCGGAGTATAGCTGCTGCTTGAGCGAGTCGAGACCCGCTTCGGCGTATTCCCGCAGCCGGTCGGCATTGGGCTTTTCGGTCTCGGCGGTCAACCGCACGATCATGCGGGCAATACGGAACAGATCGGTGTTCAGCGCCTGCCCGCCCTCGAGGAGATACCAGTTGTCGTAGATGTTGCCCCAAGTGGCCAGGGCGTCGTCAACCTGTTTCCAGGCGTCGCCGTACGATTGCTTCAACTTGGCATCGCCGGCGACGGCTTTGCGGAGCTTGTTCTCCGATTGCTGCTTGTCGCCCATGATCGCCGGATCTTGCAGGCCGGCCAGACCGCCCAGCCGGGCCTTGCGCGAGTTCTGATAGCCGAACAACTCGTCCTGGGCGCGACGGGCATTTTCACGGCTGCGGTCGCTATAAGTTCGCAGCATCACTTCGCGGCGCCTGAGCACATTGAGCGAAAGCGGAAATACCCGGTCGCGCAAGAACCGCAGGTGGGCCACGGTGTTCAGCCGGTTGGTGCGTCCCGGATTTCCGGAAACGAACACCAGCTCGTCGTCGCCGGCTCCCGACTCGCTCCAAGCGAGATAGTGTTCGATCTTGGCCGGCTGGTCGTCTTCGTAGGCCCGAAAGAAACAGACGTCGAGATCGTAGCGGGGAAACTCGAAGTTGTCGGGGTCGCCCCCGAAAAAGGCGATCGACTTTTCCGGGGCAAACACCAGCCGGACATCGGTGTATTTCTTGTAGCGATAGAGATGGAACTGCCCGCCTTGATAGAGTGTGATCACGTCGCTGCGGAGGCCGGTTTTCTGGAACGATTCTTCCTCGATGGTGTTCATGGCGGCCTGCCGCGCGGTCCGGGCTTCGGCGGCCGAAAGCCCCGCTACGGCCTGATTCACGCGGTCGGTCACGTCTTCGATGCTCATCAAGACGTTCAGCTCCAGGTCGAGGCATTTTTTTTCGCCTTGCCGCGAGGCGGCGTAAAAGCCGTCTTCCACATAGTCGTGTTCGGCGTCGCTCAGCTTTTGCAAGGCGTCGGCGCCGACGTGGTGGTTGGTCATCACCAGTCCGTCGGCCGAGATGAACGAGCCGGACCCGCCGCTGTTGAACCGCACGCTGGCCCGTTGCAGGTGTTCCAGCCACGCGTCGCTGGGATTGAAGCCGTATTTCTGCTTTAGCTGCTCGCGGGGCGGATGATTGAAGAGCCACATGCCCTCGTCGGCCCGCGCGGCGGAGAAGTTGGTTGCGAAGATCAGCATGGCGAAAAGGAGAGATTGGTTTGTCATTGAGTTGATTTTCTTTGGACTGCGATGAAGTTCAACGACGCAATTCTAGCAGCCTATTCTCTGGCTTCTAGTGGCTTTAGCGACTCCGGCAATTGCTGGGGCGATTGCCGCTTCAAGCTCTTCGAGGGCGGATGAGGCTCCTCCTCGACACGCATGTGTTTCTTTGGTACGTGAGTGCCGATGCTCGGTTGCCGAAGCGATTCGAGGATGCGATCCGCGAACCGGCGAATGAGGTTTTACTTAGCGTCGCCTCGGTTTGGGAAGCCGTGATCACGCTGCCCGGTAAAAATAATAGCCGGCCAGGCTGAAGCCGATGAACACGACCACGCGCCGCACAAAGTTGCGGTCGAGACGCCGGGCGACGCGCGCCCCGCCGTAGCCGCCCAGGATGGCCGCCGCCGCCATCGCCAAGGCGAACGCCCAGTCGACCTTGCCCGAGGCGATGAAGACCACGACCGCCACGCCGTTGATGGACGAACCCAGCAACGTCTTCAGGCCGTTCATCTCGTGAATGTCGTGCAGGCCCATCAGCGCCAATGCGGCCAGCATGAGTATGCCGATGCCCGCACCAAAATACCCGCCGTAGATGGCGATGCCGAATTGAAACACGATCACCAGACCGACGTGCCGTGGCTGCGAGGTCTCGCCGATCGTCCCCAGGCCAATCCAACGCGCGATGCGGGGTTGCAACCAGAACAGCAGCGCCGCTGCCAGGATGAGCCACGGCACCAACGCCTTGAACGATTCGGCCGGCATCCGCATCAGCAACAGCGAGCCGATGAGTCCGCCCAGCAAGCTGGGCGCGAACAAGCGTCGCGCCCACCAATGCACCTGGCCTAGCTCGCCGCGGTAGCCCGCCATCCCGGCCAACGATCCGGGAAAGAGCGCCACCGTGCTGGTTGCATTGGCGACGACGGCGGCGGTGGCATCCTGGCCCAGCACGGCGATCAGGGCGGGAAAAGTCAACAGCGTGCCGCCGCCGGCCACGGAATTCACCGCGCCGGCCACGGTGGCCACGACGCAAAGGCATAGGGTGTCTAGGATTACGTCAAGCTGCACGGCCATGGGCGGTTTGGTCACACGAATGTAAAATCAAGAAAAGTTTTGGCACGCAAATTGGGTTGTTGACGCGCCCCGCGCCAAGCTCCTACAGTAACCTGCTGATCTATTGAAGGGCGATAGATTCAATTCAACGTCGATTCAGCATCGAGAAGCAGCTTCGAGAAGTAGGAGTTGGTGCCGGTGGCATTCTTGCGAAGCACCGGCAGACATCATGGGCCAGAGAACGCGGCGCGGTTCGCCGGCTTGCTGCCCGTCAGGGTCTTGCCAAGCGCCGGGCGACGCGTTGCTCGTGAGGCAAAGTAGTGCCAGGGGCTTTAGCCAGGGAGGATCGCCACGGCCCTCGCTCGCGTCGCGGGCGTGCCACAAGCTTGGCATTCGTATTGCCAGGCCGCAAGTGCCGCGGGGTCCCGTGTACAGGAGAAAGGTGCTTCGATGACTGCCGGAGCAATACTTGCGATTGTCAGCAAAGAGGTGCGCGACGAACAACACGAGCTCGATCGGCACTTGGCGCAGATTGAGCATTTGTTTCGCGAATCCCGCGTGTCGACGGCCAGCGGCGCGCTGCGCTTGCTCGAAGCGCTGGACGAGTTGAGCGAGCATTTAGGGATGGTGTTTGCGTTGAAGGAGAGCGACGGCTATTTCGGCGACGTGCTGGAAGCGACCCCTTCGTTGTGCCGCTGTGCCGACGAACTGAAGAGCGACCACCGTGCTTTGTTCACGGAACTGAGCCATCTGATCGACCAATGCGACCTCGACGTCGAGCGGCATCGCTGGCCGCAATGCTGGAAAATGGCCGAGATGACGTTCGAGAATTTCCGCCAGCGGCTGGAAGCCCATCAAGTGGGCGAGGCCGATCTGGTGCAAAAGGCGTTTACGCTCGATATTGGGGCGGCGTATTGCACAGGAGAGCAATCGAGATGATTCAACGAACGCATTTTATTCAACCTTGCCCGACGTGCGGCCGTAGTTTGCGGGTGCGCGTCGAGTATTTGGGCCGGCAGGTGGCTTGTCAGCATTGCCACGGCCGGTTCGTGGCCTGCGACCCCGAAAGCCCGGCCAGTTCGCTTTCGGATTCCGGCCTGGCCTTGTTGAAGCGTGCCGACGAATTGTTGAACCGCGTGGAATCGTAACCTCACTTATCGATGTTTTGTTCGAGCGCCATCCAACAGATGAGGTGGATCTCCGCGGGTGAGATGGGCGGCAGCGGCGCAGAAGCCTGGAAGGGCTCCAAACCCAACCGCTCGACTTCGTCGACAAGGGCCTTCGATTTTGCCTCGTCGCTTTCCATCTCTCGCGAATAAACCTCGCGCAAGGCCAACTCGTCGCGCCGCGAACACGGGCTTTCGATTGCGTCGAGGGCCCGCTCAAATCGCGGTTGCGCAACGTCGGCGGGCGGATAGTTTCGCAAGAATTGAGCCAGCTCGCGGTTGAACTTGGCAACCCGCGGCTGCAAGTTGGCCGGGTCGGTCTCGTGCATCCAAGACCTGAAAATGTCCTGCCGCGCACGCTCCCAGGCCGAGAAGGCCGTCTGTTTCAAATCAAGCGGAATGACGAGCGGCGTTTTCTCCGAGCACTCGATCAGACGCAGGCAGGTGCCGATTTCGCTGGCGATCGGTCCGCCCTCGAAGGGAACGAACCGCAAATAGCGCCGGTCGCCCACGGCGGCGCAGAAAAAGTGCCCGCGACGGCGCCCCTTGACCATGCCCGACCCCGCTTCGACTTCAAGTTTCAGCAGTTTCATGGCGGTTAATGCTTTCTTCGAAGCGTTGGAAGCAGATCATTTGAGTACAGGCTGCCTGATGGACCCAGCCTTTGCGCGTGGGTCATCAGCCGGCAGCAAGAAGTGACGCTCGAATGAATAGACCGACGCATAGATATCAGGCGAATGCGTGCCGATAATCAATTGCGATCCTGGTTTGAGCTTGCGAAACGCGCGCAGCAGGGTCGCGTGCCACTGCGGGTCGAGATGCAATTCGGGCTCGTCGATGAACACCAGGCCGGCAGGCGCCGGCTCGGTGAGCATTCCAGCGGCGAAACAAAACAACTCGATTTGTCCCGAGCTGAGAGCGTCGACGGCCAGTCGCTGCCCATTCGATAGTTGGCAAAACACCTCGAGTTGGAAGTCGGGGCTTTCGTCGATCGGTTCTACCGTGAACGATTGGCCGGGGTAGAACATTTGCCAGACCGAATTGAGCTGGTCGATGACGGTCCCGTATTTTGAGGGACGACCGGCGTCGCCGTGACGCGCGGCGACGTAAAAATCGTAGTTGCGCGCATTTACCAGGAACTGCTTGATGTTCTTCAAACGGTTCTTCTCCAACCGCGCCGCGCCGGTCTTGGGCGTGCTGACCTGCTGCGGCCCCGGCAGCGCCGGCGCTCGCCAGGACGAATAGTATTCGGCGTAAATGGATCGCTCACCTTCGATCTGCGTGCTGTTGCAGTGGAAGGTAAAGTTGTCCTCACGCGTCTGCACGACGACACGGATCTGATAGTCGTCCGCACCGAGATGAATCGCGGATGGTCCGGACCTACCGCGAATCTGGCGCGCGTTTCCCGTAGCCAGCAGGCAGGCTTCCAGGACGGTCGTCTTGCCGCATCCGTTTGGCCCACCCAGCACCGCAATGGGCGTGGGAAAATCACGCGGCCCGATGAACGAGAGCTGCAAGTGATCTGTGCCGCGAAAATTCTCGATGGTGAGCTCGCGGATTCCTAGTTCTAGATCAGCCATGAATGCAATCAGAAGTTAGTGTTCACCCACCGGTTTTAAATTCGCCTCCGCCGACATGTTCGTTGTAGCAGACCCCATCCGCCTGTTTGCCACCAGCTTTAGCTGGTGGTTGGCGAACCGAGATAATACAACTCTTGAGCCGGCTTTAGCCGGCTTGCGGTGGAGCGGTGCAACGGCACGGCTAGAGGGATCGTCCTGCTTTCTGGAAAGAAAGATAAGGCCGACGGCCGCCGTAGCACCGAAGGTGCGTGAGTCCATAGCCCAGGGCGCAGCCCTGGGTAGCGTTACAACGTAGCCGAATAGCCCTGAAAGGGCGCGACTCCCGGTGGACCGCCTCACGGAGTAACGCCCTTTCAGGGCTACGAGCGTGATTCGCTTCGTAAACCCAGGGCTGCGCCCTGGGCTATGGAGTATGACCCCTTCGGGGTCGGAAATGCGACAAGCTCCCAAGAAAAAAGCGGGACAATCTCTAAAGCTGGTGGCAAACATGCCGCGCTGGCACTTCGAGTCGGTGGGCGGAGAGATTGCCTTGCGCATGGCTACCTGACGGGCTAGGAAGCCCGTCCTCCTGTGGCGCGGAAGTGGGCCAGCGTGGCGGCCAGGCGGCGGTCGTAGTCGCCGAGCGTGGGATGATCGGCGATGGTGCCCGGCCGCCACGATTCGTGAAACGTCTCGAAGATGTGCGTGAGATGCCGCTCTTCAAGGCCGTAGAGATGAGCCACCACGGCGTCGAGCTCCGAGATCATGCCAAGCTTTTCGTCGGCTTCCAACGGCCCGAAGTCGACGCCGACCGCCGCGGCCCAGCCGTCGTAACGCTTATCGACCGCCGCCAACCGCCCGGCTAACGTCACCACTCGCCGCCAAAGGGGATTGTCGCGATCGGGCCGCGGGATCGGGAAAGGGTTGAGCACGAAGAAATTCATCGACGTTTCGACGAACCGACGCGCATACCAATCGAGCGGCAACGATGATAGCACACCGAGCAGGTATGCCTGGTCGCGCTCGTCGCCACGCGGCCACAGGAAATAGGGACCCTTATTCGTGATGAATAACTTAGGCGGCACGAGGGCGGTAACAACGGTTCGTTGATTGGTGCGGTTCGTGATATCGCGAAACGCGATCCTCGGTTGATAACACGGCAGCGTCTTCGCTCCGCTCCACCAACCCTCCGCGCGTGTACCCTCGTGCTGGAACTCGAAATACGGCGACGACGACAGCTTGCGGCCGCGCCGCCGCTTCGCCTGTAAGTGTTCGACCACAGCCTCAGGGTCGGCCCAGGCGTAGTAACGGCCCGTGTCGGGCTGCCAAAGATCGAACGACTCGCCTTTGAACACCGGCCAATAACCCTTCGGCCGCGTTTCGGAGTTAAGATCCATTAGGGGTTTGTCGTTGGTCGCGTGCAACTCGCTGTGTGGGCGAGACCGCCACGAACCGTTTCCATTCATGTCGAGCCGCGGCGCCGCGCGGAGCCGCGCAAAGACTTCCAGCGATTCGTCGGACGGCAACAGCGGCAGCGACGACGTGTCGGTCCACGTCGCGACCTCCTGACCGCTGAATTCGGCGGGAGCACGCCTAACGCCGAACTGGAAGCGTTCGAAGCTGGGAAAGGGCCCGCGCAACCGCACTACAGTAGCAGGCACACTCCGTGTGCCGTCGCTTTGAGCCGCAGCGGCGTCCACAGACGAGTTCGGCGTCTTCTCAGATTCGGCTACGGCACACGGAGTGTGCCTGCTACTTTGCGCACCTCGACAAATCCGCGCCAGCGCGATCGTGTACCGCGGCTCGGCCTCGTCAAACACCCAGCCCTGCGTGTTGAGGAGCATGTCGAGGTCAACAGCGCTGGCCGACTTGAAGGGATCCTCCCGAAACTCCTTCGACCCTTTCGCGTTCCAGGCCGAGCGCGGCAGAACGACCCCGATGCGGCCGCCGCCGTTGGCCACAAGCTGCCAGAATCGCCAGCAAAACGCCTTGTAGAGATCCGGATCGCCCGTGCCCATGCCGGGATACGGCCCGCTCAAAAGCGCCGCGCGCATCGCGTTGGCCTGCGCGAGCTCCTTCTCGTAGAACTCAACCAGATCGGGGCGTGCTTCGCGCAACTGCGCCTTGAGCCGCTCCTGCTCGCGCTGCGTCAGCCCGCGCAAGCCCGGCTCGTGACGCGCCCAAAAAGCATGTTCCTCCAGCGTCGCTTCTTCCCAAGGCGGATTGCCCAAAATCACATCGAAGCCGGCCCGCTCGCGCAAGAAGACCTCGGGAAAGGCGACCGGGAAGTGCAGCGCGTTCAGCCCCGCCAACGCCTTGACCGCCGCGCGCTGCTGGCGCGAGCCGACGACGGTCGCTTTCACTTCGTCCCAATGCTCCAGGTCGATCGTGAGCGCTTCGTTCGACATCCGGCACGCCGTTACGATGTCGCACAACGCCTCGGCCGGTTTGACCGCCTCGCGGGCATCTTCGTACGCCTTGCGGGCCTTGCGCAAGTCGGCCCGTGTCGCGTCGGCGATCCGCGCCAACCGCTTGAGCGGCTCCAACGCTTCGCCCACCAGCGATTCGGTATTCATGCGGAACAGCGTGCGCTTCTCGTCGGCGGCGAAATCGACGATCTCTTCCACGCGCGCAATGCCCACCAGCGAATTGCCGCATACCAGGTTGTGGTCCAACAGCGACAGCGGCAGGCCGGGCACAAACGTGTGAATCCAGATCGACAGCCGCGCAAGCTGCACTGAGACCGGGTTGAGATCGACCCCGTACAGCGAGCGCCGGGCGATCAAACGCCGCACGAGCTGCGTGTCTTCGATCTCGACGGAATCGGCCAACGGGCCCAGCGCCTGGCGGGCCGCGTTATAAAGCTGAGCCAGCTCTTGGCGCACGCCCGGCAGCGGCCGGCGGGCCAGATATTGCGACATGGCCCGCTCGATATGGTCGACCGCGGCCACCAAGAAATGGCCGCTCCCCATGGCGATGTCGGCCACGCGGAAGTCGAAAAGCTGCTCGGCGGCCGTGTCGTCGTCGAGCTTGTCGAGCCGCGCGAAATGCTCGCCCAGCGCCAAGCCGAGCGGCTGAAATGCGGTCCCGGCCGGAAGCGTCACCGGCCGAAGCTGCACACCGCTGAGAAAGGAATCCATTTCGAACATTGAGCGTCCCCCGCGCAGCCGTCATTATCTACAACCAGAGGTTGGTCACAATCCCCGCCAGTTTTTCCGCTTCGGCCTGTGTCAAATCTTCGGGTATCCGAATCACGGCTTCGACGCCCGGCCGCACGCGAACACGCTGCTCGATCATCCGTACCACCTCGCTCGCCTCAGCGGAAGTGCGGTGCGGAATGATCGCCGGCAATTGCGGATGGGAGTTGTTTTGCGTCGGCGACGCCGCCCCGCCGGCGGCCTCGCGCGCCACGTCGATGGCGGGATGAAGCCAGATCAGCCGCGACGGCTGTCCGCGCCGACCGACGCGGAACTCACCGCAGCCGTTGTCGGCAAAAGCCCGCAAAACGTTGATGGCCGTGCGACGATCGATGCCGCTGGCGCCGAGGCTGTCTACGGAAGTTTCCCCCCGATTTGGATTCTTATGGCGAGCAGCCAGTTCGTCTAAAACGTGCCTCGCTGCCGAATCGTCACGATAAAGCTCGCGCATGGCTTGGCGGTCCCAACCGCCGATTGCAATAGACATCGTATAGACCTCGCTAACAGCAAACAAGTCAGCCGTAACGACTCCTTTTTACCCTATTCGAGCGCCTTGTCAACCATTACGTCCATAAATTTTTTACAGGGTGCTTGCCCAGCGCCGGATCGCCCCTCTCGCATGGCTTGCAGAAGAGGCGATGCGCGTCCGCCGGCCCCATCCGGGGCCGAGTTGCGAGCGCTTCGCGTAGCCGTAACACCTGAGGAGGTCGTGCATGGGACGCTCGGCCAGAGCGACACGGTTCTCATCCCCCGCGGCGTCGAGCAGCGTCGGACGGGGCCGACATCCACAACGCCAACACGCACGAGGCCCTGGCCACCGGGCGTGCTGAAACATTGAGCAATGCCGCCACGCGGCCGCCGGTGCCGATCGGCTTCCGCAAATTTGCGTAAGCCGATGAAACACGGGATTTTTGCGTATCGCGGTCCCGGGCTGCCGCGTTTCCGGAGGCCCTGGCCAATTGCTGCGCAGCGCACAGGTAGGTTTTGCGTAGATCCATCCCAAGCCAGTCAGCAGGTAGAACAGCGGGAACGGGCAAGCACCCATGACGAAGGGAGCCCGTGGTTGGCCGAAGCGACTGGCCGACGAAATTTTTTCGTGCGGGGTGGAAAAGTTGGGACGACAAAAGCGTATTGCCTTATAGCGCGAAAGAAAGCGGCTACTGAGGACATGGCCTCTGAGCGTGCTGAAGAATTGAGCAGCAAGGCCAACCTGGCGGTCTACTCGAACCTCGCCGCGCACGGCTGCCGCAAATTTGCGCCAGCCGATGAAACACGAGGTTTTTGCCCTCGATTGACCTGATAGAGGGTTTTTTAGCGGCTGCTCAAATGAGGTGCATAGTGGTCATCTGGCTGCCTGTTCTTTGAGCACTTCTATTGTTCGTGCGGCAAACCAGCCCGCCGGCCTTCGTCGAGCTGCGGTGAGAAGTCGAAAAGATCCGGTCCCAAGCCAGCGGCGCGGTAGAACATCGGGAACGATGCGGGGCAGCGCCCTCCACGGATCCATGCCAAGCCAACCGCGCGGTAGAACGAGAGGAATGACAGAAAGCTTACAGACAGAAAAATGAGCGGCGATGGTCGTGAATCCAAAATCGAAAATCGAAACCCAAATCACCCCGTACCCCCCAGATTTACCGTTGCGGCAGCGGTTTTGAAGGCCGGATCGGAATTGCCGCAACCTGTTTGAGGCACTGGCTTTAGAACAAGTATTCAACCTGATGCGAGTTTTATTTTTGACAACGGTAATTGTTTTTCCGCAACGGTAATTCGCGGGCGGCAATTCCGCCGGACCGCCAGCCGTTCGGCTGCCGAAAACGCACCGCCGGGCGGACATGAGAAACCGAAAACGGCGGCCCGCCGCCGCGGGTGACGAGTCGGGCAGCACGACGCTCAAGCGTCGCGCCGGGTCTTTGACAACTTGGTTATGACGAGATGCAGTCCCGAATCTCCGGCTGCTCGATCCGCTCCATCTCGACCGGATAATTTTCGAAAGCCATCGTGTAATAGCTTTCGAACAACGGCTGCAGATAACCTTCGATCGCCTGGTCGTATTCGGGCTTCACCAGAAACTCGCGGCCATGCGGCGTGGCCCGGATCTCGCCCTCTTCCACCACGACCTCGCCGCCTTTGATCACATACCGCGGATGGCCGAACATGCGGGCAATATCCGGGTCTTCGTCGTAGATGACCAGGTCGGCGTCGGCCCCGACGCCAAGCTGCCCCTTCTGCGAGAGGCCCAAGGCCCGGGCCGGCCCCGCCGAGGTGATCGTGGCGATCTCGCCCAACGTGTACTCGCGGTCGAGCTGGGGCAGGTGGATCCGCCCTTTGGCATGATCCGACAGCTTGGCCAGGCACTCGCGGCGGAAATCGGCCGACATCAAAAGCTGGATGATCTCCGGATACCGCCAGAAGCACGCGCCGTTGGGATGGTCGGTCGTCAGGTAAACGCGCCAGGGATCGTCGATCAACAGCAGCAGCTCCAGGCCGGCCGCCCATTGCACGGCGTTGACCAGGCTGTTGGGCCGATAGGTATAGGGCACGATGCCGCAGCCGGTCTCGTTCTCGACGTCGAGGTTGCCCCATTTTCGCCCGGTGAGCTTGTAGAGCAGGTGCTGCCACGGGCCATCGGCGGTGATCGTCACGGTGTCGCCGAACAACACCGCGCCCGCATCGGTGGTGAACGTCGGATGGGCATTGAAGTATTCCGCCATGGCGACGGTTTCCGAACGCATCGAACCCCAATCGTCGCCGCCGTAGGCGTGATACTGGAGGTGGGCCAGGTGGGCGCGGTGCCCTTCGAGACGCTTCATCGTTTCGATGGTCGTGGTGATGTTGCCCGGCACGCCCAGGTTGTTGCAGTGCAGGTGCAGCGGATGCGGCAAGCCGAGTTCGTCGACGATCTGCGCCAGCCCAGAGACGATTGTGCCGGGCGTGAGCTTGCTGTAACCCTCGATCGGCGAGTCGAGTTGTTTGGCGTCCTTGCCCCATTTCCAGGCCGCCACGCCGCCGGGGTTGACCGCCTTCACGCCGTAGGCCTTCGAGGCCCAGATTTGCCAGGCCACCACCTGCCGGGCACGCTCGACTTCGCCCGCTTCCAGTAGATCGAGCACGATCTCGTTATTGGCCATCAGCACCAGGCAGCTCTTGTCGACGATCGGCACATCGCGCAGCTCTTCGTGCGTGTGCTTGGCCGAGAGGATGGGAACGGCGGCTTCATTGACGGTGGTCCAACCCATGCCGGCGTAAAGATAGCCGGTGGCAAAGGTCGTGGGCGTCATGCCTCCCAGGCCGGCGCGGGTCGTTCGCGAGCGGATGAAGGCGGTGGTGCGGCGATGGTCTTCGGGCGTCATGGCCCGCGCGAAGTTGATGGCCCCGCCGGCCACGTGCGTGTGAACATCGACGCCGCCGGGAAAGACGATCATCCCCGTCGCGTCGATGGTGCGTCCGCCCTCGACCGCCGCGACGATCCGCCCGTCGGCGATCGCGATGTCCTGCACGACGCCGTCGATGCCGTTCGCCGGGTCGTAAACTTTGCCGCCTTTAATCCGAAGCATAGTTTTAGGGTGCGCGTGTTTTGCCGATCTCGTTGTGGCGCAGGCTTCCCGCCTGCCGATTTGTGGTGCAGGCGTCCCGCCTGCGGGTTTGCGGCAGGTGTCCCGCCGGCCTGCCAGTTTTCGCCGGTTAGGACTTCAAGTTACCAGTCGGCGTCCGCGAACGCGAGTGTGTCGGCGGCCGTGATGCACTCGATGATTCTATTGCCGAACCGGATAATCGCTCTGACCCGCTTGCATGCCGGCCCGGCCGGCCTATCATGGCGGTGGCGGATGTTCTGCCAACCTCGTTCAACCCCTTTTTACGGAGGCGATTTCGATGCGAAGCCTGACTCTTGCGGCGGCGACCCTGGCGATCACGGCCATCTGTCTTTCCGGTCTCTCGCGGGCCGACGACGGCACCGGTCCGACCGGCACCTGGAAATGGTCTGCGACGTTCAACAACCAGACCCGCGATTTCACGCTCAAGCTCAAACTGGAGGGCGACAAGCTCACCGGCGCCATGCTTGGACCGAACAATCAAGAAACCGCGATCGAAAACGGCAGCTACAAAGACGGCGAGGTGGCGTTTGCGGTCACGCGCGAGCGAAACGGGCAAAAGTTCACCGTCAAGTACAAAGGCAAGGTGAGCGGCGACACCATCAAAGGCACCAGCGAGATCGAACGCGACGGACAAACGCGGTCGCGCGACTGGGAAGCCAAACGCGAGAAAGCGTGATGACTCACAAAATCGTCGCCGTTGGCATCTTTGCTCCGCGTCATGCACGACTGTGATTGCCAGTTTCCTGTTCCACCCGTCTCCACGCGGCGGCAAGTGCTGCAACAGGCCGCCTGCGGATTTGGTGGCGTGGCGCTGGCCGGACTGCTGGGCGAGCAGGCCCGTGCCGCGGCGAATCCCTTGGCGGCCAAACCGCCGCACTTTGCGCCGCGCGCCAAACGCGTGATCTTCCTCTTCATGCAGGGAGGTCCGAGCCAGGTTGACACGTTCGACTATAAGCCGCTGCTGGCCGAGCGGGACGGCAAGCAGCTCTCGTTCGCCGACGCGCGGCTGATCGCCAACCGCGGACAGCGGCAGTCGTCGCAACGGGTCATGGCGTCGCCGTGGAAGTTTGCCCGATATGGCGAGTGCGGCCGCTGGTCGTCGGAACTTTTTGCGCACACCGCGGCTCACGCCGACGATCTTTGCTTCGTCCATTCGCTGCACACCGAAGGCGTGGCTCACGGCCCCGCCACGCTCTTTTTGCACTGCGGCGCCGCGAACCTGGTGCGGCCCTCCACCGGCTGCTGGGTGGTCTATGGCCTGGGGAGCGAAAACGAAGACTTGCCGGCCTTCGTGTCGATCGCCCCCTCGTCGGGCAACGGCGGACCGCGCAATTACGGCAACGCCTTTTTGCCCGCCGTCTATCAAGGCATACCGCTGGGCAACGCGGCCGCCAGCGCACGGGCCGCCAGCGCACGGGCCGCCACGTTCGACAACCTGACCAATGCCAGCCTGACGTTCGACGACCAGCGGCGGCAGCTCGACTTGCTCTCGCAGCTCAACGGCGAGCAGCTCAGGCAGAAGCCGGGCGAAAGCGAGCTGGAGGCCGTCATTCAGTCTTATGAGCTGGCCTGGCGAATGCAGACGCACGCTCCCGCCGTGCTCGACCTGGGCCAGGAACCGGCCGAAACGCTCGACTTGTACGGCATCGGCGAGATGCCCACCGACGATTTCGGCCGAAAGTGCCTGCTGGCCCGCCGGCTGTGCGAGGCAGGCGTGCGCTACGTCCAAGTGACCTACGGCGACAACACCGCCAACCCCGCCTGGGACCAACACTCGAACCTGCCCAAGCACGCCGAGCATGCCCGTGCCGTCGATCGGCCGATTGCCGGACTGCTGGCGGACCTGAAGCGACGCGGACTACTCGACGACACGCTGGTCTGGTGGGGCGGGGAATTCGGCCGCACGCCGTACGCCGAGAAGAACGGCACCGGCCGCGACCACAACCCCGGCGGTTTCACTATGTGGCTGGCGGGCGGTGGCGTGAAGCCGGGCTTCGCTTTCGGCGGCACCGACGAGTTCGGTCACGAGGCGATCGCCGACAAGGTCCACATTCGCGATCTGCACGCCACGCTGTTGCACCTGCTGGGCCTGAACCACGAGGCGCTCACCTTCCGCTACGCCGGCCGCAACTTCCGGCTGACCGACGTCGCCGGACGAGTGATCAAACCGCTTTTAGCGTAACCCTACCGCTTGCGGCTCAGCCACGTGCGACGAGAAGGATCGTCGCTCGTCGTCGAACCGCGGCGCTGGTCGGCGAGAACGGCGACCAGGAACATGCCCGTCAAACCCAGAAACTGACCGGCTCGTCCGTCCACAAGCCCCGCGCTGGCAACGGCTATATCGTCCGACTCAATCGCCAGAGTGAAGAGTGGCTCTTCGGCGAAGCAAGCGTCGGCGGCCTCAGCAACGTTGGCAGTTGTGTCCGCGTGATCCGTTTCCGCAAGCACGTTGGCGATCCAATCCTCGTCGTTGAGCGATCCCGACTGCCAAACGCGGAAAACATCGGCCGGCGAAACCGCATCGCCCGACTCAGGCGCCTCGTCGCCAGGCGGGGTGGAATCCGTGGCACGCCGTTTCGCCGGCTTCAAGGGCACCTCGAGCGGGTCGTCGACCAGGATGCTGTTAGTCGCAAAGCGGACGGGGGTGTCGGCGGGCAGGGCTACCGACTCCGCCGGTGCGGGGTGGCTTGTAGCCGGCGTCACGATCAATGGCACGACGGGCACGCCGCTTTCAATGTGCGGCGTGGTGAAGAGGATGAATTCGATCAGCACCAACGGCGGATCGGTATCGGTTTCGCTGGACGTGCTGGAAGAAGCATTGGGGCTGGTCGCGGTGGTCGAGGCGGCCGAGATGACGGTCGGCGTCGCCGTGGCCGAGGCCAGGCTCTGCACGAGGTTGTTGGCTACCGGCGTGCCGAGGCCGGTCACGAGATCATAGCCTGAAGTTGCGGTGTTGCCGCCGGCGCTGCCGGAGGTCACGTCATGGAAATCGGTGGTGGACGTGCTGGCCACGCTGTAAAGGTCTGCCTGCGCATTCGCCAAGGAACTCTGGCCCGCGTTTTGCCGGGCCTGATCGGCGACGGCGACCAAGCCCGACCATTGCGGTGCGCCGGCACTGGTGCCGCCCACTTGGAACCAACCCGACTGGCCGCTGTAGCTGATCGAATCGTAGACGGGCACGCCGGTGTTCGGGTTGGCGTTATAGGCCACGTCGGGCGTGGCGCGTTTTCCGCTGGAATCCAGGGTGGTGGGCACCACGCCCGATTGATACGTCGGTTCGGGCTCATAGGCGCTCAGTCCGCCGCCGCTGCCGCTCCAGCCGCTTTCACTGACATAGGTGCCCGAAGGCAAGTCAAGGTTCAACGTCGTTCCGCCGACCGAAAGGACGTTGGGCGATGCGGCGGGCCAGATCACCTGGCCGCCGCTGTCGCCCGACGCGGCGACAAACGTGACGCCCGGCGTCGTGAAGTGGTAATCGTAGGAACTCTCGCTGGCGAACTCGCCGGCGCCCCAGCTCATCGAGACGGCCACGACTCCGGGATGGTTTCTCGCAACGTCGACGGCTGCCAACAGATTGCCCAGGCTGCTGTCGTTCGCCTCCACCAACAACAAATTCGCCCCCGGCGCCATGGCGTGCGCCCACTCGACATCGAGCGAAGTTTCCAAGGCCCAGCCGCTGTTGTTCTTGGGCAGCCTCGTGCCGCCGTTTTGATTCACGACCGTCAAACTGGGGTCGGAAAGGCCGAATTGGTGATCGAAGGCGTGCAGGTCGCTGGCGACCTTCGAATCGCCATAGGCGTCGACGATGGCGATGGTCTCGCCGGCGCCGGTCAACGAAAGCTGGTTGAATCCATAGGCCCGACTCATTTGTTGCGGAGAGTATCCGCTGGGAACGGTATTGGTGATCGTTGGCGCGCCGTGCGCGGCCGGCACCGCCAGGACGTTGTCGAGGCCCGACGCCAAACCGGCCGCCGAAAGCAACTGGCGAGCTTCCAGAGGCTCGACGTTGTGCAATCCGCGACGGAATAAACGTGGGAAATGGCGCAGCAGGTACGAAGGGCGGCTACGAGACATGGCGATCTCCGGGCAACAGGCAAGCGAAGCGCGAAACGGCTTCTGACAACGCAGCATGTATTGCCCTTAGAATAACGACTTTCCGCCGGATGACGCAAGCATTTCAGTCGACAAATCGTAAGGTGGGGCCAGCGAGCTTGCGAGCGCCGGCCCACCGTGTTTGAAGGGTAAGGCGTCAGGCAAACGTCAATTCAGATATTTCTGAACCCTGAACCCTTTGATGGTGGGCCGGCGCTCGCAAGCTCGCTGGTCCCACCCCACGCCTGACGATGGTGGTTCGCCGCTCGTCCGGGCGCGCCGGGTCTGGCCCCGCGTTACGGCCTCAACTGACAGAATCTGTCAGTTCGCCAATGGTGGGAGTTATTGCTGCCGGCCGAACCAGGCGAAAAACGCCGCGATGAGGACGGCGTTCACCAGCAGCGCCCCGTAGAAGAACCGGTGCCCGCGGCCACTGAGCGGACGGTTCGTCAGTCCCAGGACTAACACGACCCACATCGAGTAGAGCAAAAGCGGCGGGCAAACGATGCCGAACACGGCCGTATACCAGGCGCGGCGGGCGGCGCGGTCGTCGGCTTCCGTGCGCTTGGCGTTGTCTTCGTTCGCTTCACCCGCGGCGACCTTCTTTCTGCCCGCTGCCGGATCCCATGGCGGAACGACGATCTTCAGCGCCTCGTCTTCCGCCGTCCGCGCCCGGAGCGGCGCCAACGCGACTGGCTTCACGGCGGATTCGCCGTTCATGCTCGCCCTCGCGGGCGGTGGGGCCGCCGGCGGCTGCATGGGAATCGGTGGAATCTTGATTTCCGGCAGCGGAGCCTCGGCGGCGGTCGCCATGCGCGAGATGGTTTGCGCCGGCGGAAGCTGAGCTGCCGGCGCCGGCGGCGGCGCGGGGCGCGGGGAGGCAACCGCCGGCGCCACGCTCGGCGGTGCGGTGTCCGGCACCGGCCCTACCGCCGGCAGCGGCTGGGCGATGGCGGCCGTCGGCTGGCCCTCGCGGCCGGTGCCGCACTTCCAGCACACGGGAAACTGCGCCAACACCTGCTCGCCGCACTTGGGGCATTTCCAAGGCGGTTTCTGCTCCTTGCCCGGCCGCTTCAATTGCGGAATGGGAAACAAGAGTTGCATCGCCCGTTCGAAGTCGGGCGGGCTGACCTGCACCTGCACCCGCGTCGTCGGCGCCCCGTCGGGACCCTTCTCAGGCTCGAGCAGCACGGCGGAAATGCCGGCCGCCTCGAGCTTGCTGCGGATCATCTCGGCTTCCATCGTGCCTCGCAAGGCGGCAACCGTGAGCAAGTTCTCGGCCATCACCCCATTGTACCTTATCCATCGCCTTGGTCATCGACGAAGCTGACTGTTTCGCGGGCGGATTTAGCGATAGCGAACGATGCTGGTGAGAATTCTTTCGGCCTGGCTATTGACAGAGGGCAAACAGTCGGCATAATCAACTAAACTATTAGTTTAGTCCTTGGTTTGCCGATCCGATGCCCGACCCCAATCCCAGCCAGCGCGAGCTCGATGTGCTGAAGGTCCTCTGGGACCTCGGCGAAGCAAAGGTCCGCGACGTCCACGCGGCCATGTGCCGACAGAAGGAGACCGCCTTCACCACCGTGCAGACGCTCTTGCGGATCATGGCCGAAAAAGGGCTCGTCAAACAGCGCACCGAGGGGCGGACGCTCTTCTATTCGCCCCTGCACACGAGAGAGCAGGTCAGCTCCCGGTTCCTGGAGCGTGTGTTTGACGGGGCCATCGACAAACTGGTGCTCAACCTTTTGCGGGCAGAAGACATATCTCCCGACGAAATGCGCGGGCTGGAACGACTGATCGCCAAGGCCCGCCGCGAAAAACAAGCCTCCGAGGAGTAGCACAATGGTCAGCTCACAACAAATCGTCGTCAAGTGGATTGAGTATGCCGCGACGGGAGCGGTGCTGCTCCTGGCGGCCCGTCTCGCTGTCGGACGTCTGCGGCAGCCCACCGACCGGATCAAGCTGATTTTGATGAGCTTCGTCGTGGCGGCGGTCATCCCCGTGCTCGTCAGCCTTTCGCGAGTTCCCGCCTGGCATTTGGGAATCATGGTGGCGGCCGACGCCGAGCACCGTTCGCCGCAGGCAAAAACATCGGCGTCGCTTCCTCTCGCTCTAGCGGCACCGCCAGAAATGCCAGCGACGAGCGAGATTAGCAGGCCCGCGGAAGGCATTGCTGCGAATGACTTACGGCCCCCGGTCCGCTCCAATACTGACTCGCCGGTTGGCACACCGCCGAGCAAGTTCGACGTTTGGGTTCCGATGGCGATCGGACTGCTGATCGCGCATGGTTTTGCGACGGCTTGGTTCCTTGCAGAGCGGCTGATCGGCGTCCGCTGGCTGCGGCGGATGGCGGCCCGAGCTGTTCCAGCCACACCGGCTGTCCGCGCCGTATGGGCGTCGGTCGCCGGAGGGCGCGGCGACGCAGTGCGGTTGCTCGTTTCGAACGACGTCGATACGCCGCTGACTTATGGATTTTTGCCGCCAACGGTCGTCATTCCGGAGCCGATTGCCGACGGCGATCAGATGGTCCTGCGGTTCTGCCTGGCGCACGAGTGGTCGCACGTGGCCAGCGGTGACGTCGCCATGTGGCGGCTGGCGTGGCTTTGCCAATTCGCGCTCTGGTTTCAACCGCTGTTCTGGCGCATGCGGCGTGAGCTGCGGTCGTGCCAGGATTTTGTCGCCGACCATTGCGCGGCGGGCGCCGGCCGCGACGCCGTGGAGTATTCGGAGCTGCTGTTGGATTTTGCCCGGCAGCGAATGGGCCGGCCCGTTGCCGGGGCGATCGCCCTTCTCGACCGATCGAGCCAGCTTTCACGCAGAGTCAAAATGCTACTCGCTTCGCCGATCGCTTTGCGGTCCCGCTCGCCGCTGCTGTTTTGTCTGGCGGCGGGAAGCCTATTACTCGTTGGCGCTATGCTCGTCAGCACCGTGCGCCTCGACTCCGTTCACGCCGACGATGCCGACCAGCCCGCCAGTTCAGAAAAAACCGACAAGACGCCGTCGCAAGAGCAAGCTGCCGCTGAGAAGCCCAAACAGGGCGAGACACTGCACTACACCGGCGTCGTGCTTGACAAGGACAGTGGCAAAGGCATTCCCAACGCCACGGTCGTCGTTCGACGATCGAAGTACTCGTCGGAGGAAAACACCATCATCGAAGAGACGCGGCACAAGACCGACGCCGAAGGAAAGTACTCCTTCGAGATTCCGCCGGAACAGGTTGCCGTCTCCGCGCTGTACATCGAGCTGGACGTGGAGCACGACGACTACGCGGCGCAAAAGGGGTTCGGCTACGCGCTCTCGATGATCCGCAAAAACGAAACGCTGGGCGAACGCCCGTTCTTCGAAAAGGTCGAGCTGCGACCCTCCGACCCCGTCACGGGCACGGTCGTCGATCCCGACGGCAAGCCTCTCGCTGGCGTGAAGATTCAGGGCTATTCGAAAGCCAACGCGTCCGACTTCCGCGATTACGGCTCGTTCACCGACACTCTCACGGACGACGCCGGCAAGTTCCGCCTGCCTCTCGTCAAGGGCGGCGTGGGCGTGTTCTGGGTGTTGCCGACGGAGTATGCCAGCACGTCGCGAGCGGTCGACAAAGAGCGCGGCGACGTGGGAGAAACCCGGCTGCGGCCGGGCGTGCGCGTGTCAGGACGCCTTTTGAACACTGAGGGCCAGCCCGTCGCCGGCATTCCCGTGAACATCTACTACGAGGGTGGCGGTAACGAAACGGTCAACAATCTTCCCGTGCATAGCTCCATCGAGCGCAGTACCATCACGGACCGCGACGGCCATTTTGCGTTCGATCCGCTGCCTACTGGTGAATACCGCGTTATCCCGGAAGAGCACCGATCTGATCCGATCATCCGCGACCGCACCCGCTATGAAATCCCCGGGGTCTTTTCGCCCATGAAGGTGACGATTCAGGAAGGCGTCGCCTGCGCTCCGATCGAGATTCAGGCCTCGCCATACGTCCTGTTCAACGCGCAGTATCTCGACAGCAAAGGCAACAAAACGCGAGGTCACGAGGTCCACGTCTTCGGCCGCATGGACGGCCAGTTCTGGTTCGGGCAGGGGCGTCCCAACTCCGAAGGGACGATCTCCATGCGCATTCCGCACGGGATGGACGTTCAGCTCAATCTCTCGACGAACGAGCACGGCGCATTGCGGTTCCGCCGCGGCAAAGGCAAGGACCTGGAGAATAAACAAAGTCGCGTTGAAATGGGCACTTTGAACGACGACGTGGAAGAGTTCGAGATCATCCGCTACGTGGCGCCGATCGTGTTGGTCAATGCCGCCGATCCCGACGGAAAGCAAGTCAAGGACTTCCGCGTGACCGCGGCCTATCCGTGGGGCAAGCAAGAATACATTCTCGAAGGAGAGCAGCGTTCCGATTTGAGCTTCGAGCACCAGAACGACGGTCGCTATCGAACAAGCCAGATGCTGCCGGATGAGGACGTGAAGTTTACCGTCACCGCGCCGGGCTACGAAGCGGCCAGCGAAACCGTGCGGCTGGGCGAAGGGGAAACGAAGGATCTCGTGCTGACGCTGAAGCAAAAGGATGAAGCCGCCAAACCAAAGGCGGCCCAGTCCACCACGCTTCGATACTCGGGCGTGGTTCTCGACAAGGAGACCGGCAAGCCCATACCGGACGCCACGGTCGTGGTTGGGCGAGCAAAGCACACCCAGCAGGAAGAGGAAGACATCGGCGAAACGCGATACATGACGGACGGCGATGGCAAATACTCTTTCGAGATCTCTGCGGAGGAGCTGGCCATTCCGGGGCTATACGTTTGGGCGAACGCCGAGCACGACGGATACATCGAGCACGGCGACGGCGCATTGCTTTCCCTCATTCGCAAGAACGAAAGCCTTGGCCAGCGTCCGCCCTTTGAAAAGCTGGAGCTGCGCCCGGCCGAGCCTGTCGTGGGCACGGTCGTCGCTCCCGACGGCAAGCCGCTCGGCGGCGTCAAACTGCGAGGATACACGGACATCAACCGGTTAAACCGCGAACGTGGCAACTGGGTTGACGGCACCACGGACGAGGCCGGCAGATTCCGCTTGAACTTCGTCAAGGGCGGGGTGGGCATGATCTGGGTCTTGCCCACCCAATATGCCAGCACTTCGCGTGTCGTCGACAAAAAACGTACCGACCTGGGCCAAATCCGTTTGCGGCCGGGCGTGCGCGTGTCGGGACGTGTCTTAAGCGCTGAGGGAAAGCCGCTGCCGAAGATTCCGATGACGATCACCTACGGGGGCGGCGGGGATGAACCTGACAGCGGAATCCCTAATGTCGCGACATCGACTTTCCTCCGTCGTACTGCCCTCACCGACGACGAGGGCCGTTTCGCCTTAGATCCCGTGTCGACCGGCAACTACCGCGTCACCCCGGAAGAGTACCGCCTTGACCCCATTGTGGATGACCAAACTCGCTATGAAATCCCGGGCGTCTTTATGCCAGTGAGCGTGAAGATTCAGGAGGGTGTCGCTTCAGCACCGCTTGAAATCCAGGCATCGCCGCACATTCTCTTCAATGTGCGGTTCGTCGACAGCAAAGGCGCGCCGGCACGTGAGGACGAGTTCTTCTTGTCCGGAATCCTGGACGGCGAGTCCTGGCACGACACGTGCCTTCCAAACGCTCAAGGAATGACGACACTTCGCGTTCCGCACGGAGTGCAAAACGCGACCGTCCAATTCGTCCCGACGGAGTTTGGCTCCGTGCGGTTCCGCCGTGGTAAGGGCAAACCTTTGGAAAATCACGTTTTCCAGGCAAAGCTCGGCACCTTGAACGACGACGTGGACTTCGAGGTCGTCCACTACCGCGCACCGATCGTTCTGGTCAACGTGGTGGACGATGACGGCAAGTCCGTCAAAGGTTTTCATGTGGCCGCCGCATATCCGTGGGGCAAGCAGGTCTATACCCTTGAGGGCGAGCTGCGCTCCGATTTGGCCTTCAAACGTCAGAGTGACGGCCGCTACCGAACGGTGGAAATGCTGCCCGACGAGGACGTGAAGTTCACCGTCAGCGCGCCCGGCTACGAAGCGGCCAGCGAAACCGTGCGGCTGGGCGAAGGGGAAACGAAGAATCTCGTGCTTACGCTGAAGAAAGTTGTCGAAGCGACGATGGACTAACGAAATGGCGATCCGCTATTGGTTGACCCTACTGGCCACAATACTGGCAAGCGCGCAAAGCCTGCCGGCTCAACAACCGTCGACCGGATCGGCGACCGTCGATCCGCCGGTCGTGGAGAACGTCGATTTCGAGCGGCATGTGGCGCCTCTTTTTAGCCGGCTTGGCTGCAATTCCGGCGCGTGCCACGGAAGGACCGAAGGGCAAGGCGGCTTTCGGCTGAGCCTTTTCGGAGGGGCGCCGGCGAAAGATTATCTGGCGGTCACGGAGCAGGAATCGCGGCGCGTCGTTACCGAAGCGCCCCACGAGAGCCTGATTCTCGCGAAGCCGTCGCGGCATGCCGACCACGAAGGCGGTTTGCGCATGCCCGACGATTCGTGGCAATATGCGGTCGTTCGTCGCTGGATTGCCGACGGAGCTCGCCACGTTGCCGGAAGCGGCGAGGTCCGCAGGCTTGTCATAGGTCAGGCTTTCCAGCCTGGCTTGGAATCGTCCGTGCGTGGGCGTCAGACTGGAAAGCCTGACTCACAGACGACACTGTTCAAGCTGGCACCGCGCGACGCCTTGCGCTTGCGTATCACGGCTGAATTTGCCGATGGCACCGTCGAAGACGTTAGCGCTTTCGTGGAGTTTCGGTCGATTGACGAGGCCGTGGCCACGGTCGATGACCATGGCCGGGTAACAGCGGTCGGACCAGGATACGCTTCGATCGTGGCCTCTTACCTCGGCTCATTCGCCCATGGGCCGCTCGTCGTCCCGTATCCGCCGGCTGAGGAGTCGCAGCCGCGCCTGCCACCGGCCAACCTGATTGATGAGGAAATCGACCGCCGACTCGCCGCGCTGGGGCTTGCCTCGTCGCTACCCGCGTCTGACGAGGAATTCTTGCGGCGCGCCACGCTGGACGTGCTGGGAACCGTGCCAACCGTCGACGCCGTTCGCGATTTTCTGGCCGACCAGGATCCGCTCAAGCGGGCCCGCGCGATCGACCGGCTGCTGGCGCACCCGCGGCGGGCGGCCGTGTGGGCCTCGAAGATGTGCGACGTCACTGCCTGTAACGTCGACACGATGGAACCGCCCGAGGCGCTGCGGCCCAAGCGGGCCAAAATGTGGCACGACTGGCTCCGCCGCCGCTTCATCGACAATGTTCCCTACGACCAACTGGCCCGCGGCGTCCTGTGCGCCACCAGCCGGGACGGCGAGCCGATCGACCGCTGGATCGAGGAGGAGGCCGAGCGAGAGGCGGCAGCCCTGGCGTCGTTCGACTCCGACTATGCGCGGCGCCCTGGTCTCGATCTCTACTGGCGGCGCGTCGGCGCGGAGGGTCCTCCGCCCGTCGAGGATCTGGCGGAGCTGACCGCCTCGGCGTTTCTGGGCCTGCGGCTGCACTGCGCTCGCTGCCACCATCATCCCTACGATCGCTGGTCGCAGCGCGATTTCGCCGGTTTTGCGCAGATTCTCGGGCGGGTGCAATTTGGCGCCTCGACGGCGTTGCGGAGCGAGATGAATCGCCAGCTCGAGGCCCGCCGGCAAAGGCGTGCTTCGGGTGCAACGTATCCGACGTTACCGCGGCTGCGGGAGGTTTACGTCAGTGCCACGGCACGGCCCCTGATCGACGCGGCGCCCGAAGCAAGCGCGCCGGCGACCGCTCCCGGTGGCCCGGTTCTGGCGGACACGTCGGATCCGCGCCAGCCGTTCGCCGCTTGGCTCACGCGGCCCGACAATCCCTTTTTCGCGCGCAGCTTCGTCAATCGCGTCTGGGCGAAGTATTTTGGCGCCGGCCTGGTCGAGCCGGTCGACGACATGTCGGCCTCCAATCCAGCCCGTCATCCCGCGCTGCTGGAACGGCTCGCCGCGGAATTCGTTCACTCGGGCTACGACATCGGCCGACTGGAGCGGCTGATCTTGTCGTCGAACGCCTACCAGCGTTCGGCGCGTGCGGCGGGCAACAACGCCGCCGACTCGCGGAGTTTTGCCCGTGCCACCGTGCGCCCATTGCCGGCGGAGACCTTGATCGACGCGTTGAACACCGCTCTGGAAACCACGGAAGATTTCGGCCCGGACGCTCCCGCCGGCAGCACGGCGCACGAGGTCGCACCGAACCGCTTGTCCGGCACCAACCTCGACACAATCTTTCGGCTGCTTGGCCGCGGCGCTCGCCGCTCGCTGTGCGATTGCGACCGGGCGGCCGGACCCTCGATCCGCCAGCCGATCTTTTTGATGAGCGATCCAAGTGTCCTCAAGAAAATCGCCGGCGGACGGCTTACTCGGCTGCTCGACGCAGGCTGCGACGACCGGACGATAATTGCGGAGCTTTACCTCGCGACACTCACTCGTTTTCCCGACGAAGACGAGCTTGAGTTCCTGGCATATCGGGTTTCCACCGCCCCGGATCGACACGCGGCCTTTGCCGACGTGCTGTGGGCGATTGTTAATACGCGCGAGTTTTCAACCAACCATTAATCGAGGAATTGTCATGCTCCGCTCGAATACGCCGTGTGAATCGCGGGCCGATTCTCGCCGCCACTTTCTTCAAATTGGCACAGCCAGTCTGGCCGGCCTGTCGCTCAGCCGGGCACTGAGGCTCAGGGCCGACGAACCCTCGCCGCGCTCTCCGCGGGCGGCGAACGTGATCATGCTGTTTCTCACCGGCGGACCTTCGACCATTGACATGTGGGACATGAAGCCCGGCGCCCCCGAATCCATTCGCGGAGAGTTTGGGCCGCAGCAAACGTCCGTGCCCGGCATTGAAATCTGCGAACATCTTCCCCGTCTCGCGCAAGCAATGAAAATAGCGACGCTGGTGCGGTCCGTCTCGCACACAATTGCGGAGCACACGCAAGGGCAGAGCTATGTGATGACCGGCAATGCTCCGTCGCCGTCGGTGGCATATCCTTCACTGGGATCGCTGACGTCGCACCTAGCGAGTTCGAACAGGGGCATGCCTGCCTACGCGACCTTGGGAAACGTGCCTGCGGCGTCGGCGGGCGATCTGGGCGTCGCGTTCGACCCCTTCACCATTGCGAGGGTCGGGGGGCAATCGGAGGAGCGGCCGGCGGACTCCATCGGCCTGCCCGACGGCTTCTCATCGGAGGATCTCGCCCGGCGAATGGCGATCCGCGAGCGGATTGATGGCCGCCTCAGGGGCCATTCCAAATCGGAGCTGCCGGCGCAGCTCGATCGCTTCCAGGCGGAGGCGGCCGACATCCTTCTGTCGGACAAGGTCAACCATGCGCTCCGCGTGGAGAGCGAGCCTGAGTCGGTCCGCGAGCTTTACGGACAAACGAGCTTCGGGCTGCACGCGCTGGCCGCACGGCGTTTGATCGAAGCCGGGGCCCGTTTCGTAACCATCGGGTTTGGCGATTGGGACACGCACCTCAACAACTTTACGCGATTGCGGCAGACATTGCTTCCGCAGCTCGATCAGGGGCTGGCGGCCCTGCTCACCGATCTGGACGACCGCGGGCGGTTGAACGACACGATCGTCTATTGCGCGGGCGAATTCGGCAGGACGCCATCCGTGAACCCGGCCAGCGGACGCGACCATTGGGCGCGGGCCATGACTTCGCTCGTGGCCGGTGGGGGATTCCGCCGAGGTTTTGTGTACGGCGCGACCGATGACGAAGGAGCTGAGCCGACCGACGGCTTGTGTTCGCCGGACGACCTGAGCGCGACGATTCTCCAGCGGCTTGGGTTTGCGCCGGCGCACACCGTTTTGACCCGTAGCGGCCGCCCCATCCCGATTTTCAAAAACGGCAATCCAGTGCAGGCATTGACTTCCGGTTAAGACGACGCGCGGGAGCAACAGCCACTGGCCGCGGCAAAAGCCAAAAAAGAGCCGCATCCTTCAAAGGAAGGCACCCGCAACGAGCTCGGCGGGGGCAAGGTGGGAAAGCCTGACCTACCTACTGCTAGCAGTTCGGAGATTTTCGTCGCGGACCGTCAAGCATGGTTTGTAAGCTTCATCTGCAGGTCCGCTTGCAGGCGGGCCCAGACGCTTTCCAGTTCGTCCCACGAGAGCGTTTGCAACTGCTCCAACGGCGTGACACTCTGGCCTAGCGACTTCTGCAACGATTGGATGTCCGCGCGCCGCGTCGAGGCCCGACCCTCAGCAAGCCCTTGCTCAAGCCCTTGCTTCAATCCCTCGGCTTGCGCGGCCTGCTTGGCGCTGGTCACCTCGGCGGAAATATCACGGCGCATTTTCAGCCGCGACTGGTAAAGTTCACGCTCACGATCGGTTCTCGAAATCATAAACAGGTCTTCCAACGCCCAACGAACCTCCGGCGCGTCCAGCGGCTCGGGCACCGCCTGCGGGTCGAGCTGTTCGCCATGCCGCAAGAAGAACAGGCCAGCGGTCCAGCGGCGTCGTTAATTCGTCGATTCCTTTGTTGAACTTCGGCAATTCCAGGATATGCATTTCCATCTGATCCGTAAAGAGGGTCTGATGGCGGCGTTCGCGCAGCTCAAAGGTGAGATGGTAATCGTCCAGCTCGGGAAAGAGCGGTGTATCGACAAAGCACACGGCGATGGTGGGCCTTAATGCCGCGTAATCTTCGCTTTCGTGCAGTTGGTCCTGGTGCCGCCACGCCCAATAGTCGAGCGATCGCTGGCGAAAAACGCCGGTAGCCAGCATTTGCATCTCGATATAAAACTGCCGGCCGCTTTTGTCGCGCGCCTTGATATCGACGATCGAGAGCTTGTCATCCGGTGCATCGTTTTGATTGAACGGCGTCACGATGTGATCGACGCCGACTCCGTAGTTGCTGATCACGCGGACGCCGGGCAAGCGATCGAGCATGGCCCCATCGAGCCGCGGATGCCCGTAGGTGTAAACGGCATCGACCGTCTCGCGGCTTCCTTCAAGGGCGACTTGCCAGGGGAGCCAGGTTACACGTTCGCCGGCCAAATCGAGAATGTCGGCGGCCAAGGGCCCGTCGGCCACGACGCGTGCAGTAGTTGTTGGCATGAATGCGATTAACGAGTGAAACGGCGTTACCGTCCGAGCAGACCGAAAAACAATCGCCGCGGTTCCGCAGGCGAAGCCTCGTCCGGTTCGTTCGCCGGTGCGTCGTCGTCCTCGTTCAGCGAAGCCGGCAGGTTCACTTCCTCGCCGGCCTCACTCTCGGCGCCCCGGTAGTAGGCGTCGTAGTCGCCCGACCGTCCGTCGGCCGGCGGCGTTGCGGGAGCGTCGGTCGCGGCCAAGGGCAGCGGCAGACGCTCGGACTTCTTATATCCGCCCCCGTTGTCGTCCTTGTCGTCTTTGCCCTCGACTTTGACACAGTGCCCGCACACGCAGCAGTATTCCTCGACCACCCACTTATAGTCGGGCACCTCCTTGGTGACCTCCGTCTTCACCAGCTTCTTCCGTGAATGCACCTTCGCACACGTCGGTTGCCAGAGAATCGTGCGGTGACGATGACCGTGGCCATCGCACTCGACCTTGACGCCGCGTTTTTTGCTGGGTCCGGGGATGCAAAAGTCTTCGCATTCCGTGGAGTATTCGGTCGTGGTTTCCTTCTTTTTGCCGCACTCCAAGCGGCAGATTTTTTTGCAGTTCCGCTGGCAGCCGCAGTGTTCGCAATAGTGGCCCGCGTTCGCAACAGCGGCGCTCAACAAGACAGCGGTCGCCGCCAAGAAAGCATGGCGGATGCGCATCATGATGTTTCCCCGATGTGGTACATTTTGATTTGGCTGACTTTTCGGTACATCCGCGCTCGATGGCGCCATTGGATTTATCGGATCTTGCGACGCGCCGCCGCATGCGACGTGTCGTACACGTCACCGAGTCCGCACTGGGCATAACCCGCATAATCGTTCAGGGTCTACAGCAGAATCATGGTAAATTTACCGTGACCGGCAAACTCAACCTGGTGCTTTGCCAGTCGTCCATTGAGAGACGGCGCAAACGCGTCGTAGGGTGGGAACCAGCGAGCTTGCGAGCGCCGTCCCACCATCGTTAGGCATCGGATTGTTTGTCCTGACGCCTGACGTCTGACGCCTGAAACCTGACGCCTCAAATCGGTGGGCCGGCGCTCGCAAGCTTGCTGGTCCCACCCTACAAAGAGCCAGGAGGACGCACTGGCAAGCGTGCCGGCGGTTTGCGATAATCTGTCTGGATGATACTTCGAATCGAAGGACCGGATGCGATGTTGGGCATTTTCGGGGTGATTGTGCTGGTCTTGGGTGGCTTTTCCGCCGGAGGAGCCATCTTCGATTGGCCGTTCCTGTTCTCCGACGGCTACCGCGAATACAACTGGGTGCGCTCGGCGGGCCGCGAGGGTGCCCGTGGCATGCTGATCTTGTTTGGCGGCATCCTGGTGGTTATCGGTTTCGTGGCGCAGGTCGTCGACGCCGCTTCGCGCATCTCGCTTCAGGCCGGACGCGGCATCGGTCCGGATCGCTTTGCACAATCGGCCGAGCAAGGTGCGGCGGTCGATGAGTCGTCGAAGGAGTCGGGCGCCGTTGCGACGGTCGCGACAGCGCCGGCCACGGCACCGCCGCTGGTCGCCGGTCCTACGACGGGCAAAGTCGAGCCGCCATCCGGCGCCGGAACCGCCACGACGGTCTCCAAGGCTCCCACGGCGAGCACCGCGCCGGCCTGGCAGCCGCTGACCATCTTCGAACCCGAAGCCGTCCCGCAAGAGAGCGACACGCTGTTGGTGTTAAAGTACCGCTTCGAGGAAGGGCATCGACCTCTGGCCGGCGGTCATTATATCTGGGTCATCGACGTGCTCGATAAGACCGCGGAAGTGGAATACGACGCCGGAGCGATGCAGCAGGAGGGACAGTTGACTCACATCGTCCGCGCGCCCTTCGTACAAAGCGGGTTCGACCGGACGTGGTCGACCTCGATCGTCGTCGAATTCGACGGACGACGCCAGCCGGCATCGAACACCCTGCACATCGCCCCCGGCGAAGAAGTGCGCTCGGTTCCTCCGCCCGCCCCGCGGCAATAGAATCTTGCCGGATTTTGTTGCGAATGAGATTCGCTATGGACAAACGGGCGGGCAATCGCGAAACTCGACAGCCTACGGCGGCAGCCAAACTCAGCCGGACAAGGCGAAACACGACACTGTGAGAATTGCTTATCTCGACTGCTTGAGCGGTATCAGCGGCGACATGACGCTGGCCGCGCTCGTCGACGCAGGCGTCGATCTGGCGGCCATCAACGCCGGCATCGACTCGCTGGGGCTGCCCGGCGTGAAACTGACGGCCAACGAGGCGAAGCGCAAGGGCTTCCGCGGCCTCCACATCACCGTCGAACACCCGCCGGAACACGCCCATCGCCATCTGCACCACATCACCGACATGATCGACGGCAGCACGCTGAGCGGCCGTCAGAAAGATCTGGCCAAGCGCATCTTCACGAAGCTCGGCGAAGCGGAAGCCAAGGTTCACGGCACGACGATTCGCAAGGTCCATTTCCACGAGGTCGGGGCGGTCGACTCCATCGCCGACATCGTCGGTGCGGCGATCGGCTGGGACCTGCTCGCCGTCGACCGCATTGCCTGCTCGCCGGTTCCCACCGGACACGGGACCGTGACCATCGCCCACGGTACGTGCAGCATTCCCGCTCCGGCGACGGCCGAGCTGCTGCAAGGCATCCCTCTGGCGGAGTCGCAGGTGGCGGCGGAACTGACCACGCCCACGGGCGCGGCCATCGCCGCGACGCTCGTCGATCAGTTTGGCCCGCTGCCCGCGATGACGATCGACCGCATCGGATACGGCGCCGGAACGCGCGACCTGGAACAGCAGCCGAACCTGCTGCGGCTGTTCGTCGGCGAGTCGGCCGATGGCCTGGCGGCCGATCAGGTGTGGGTGCTCGAAACGAATCTCGACGACGTGTCGGGCGAAGTCATCGGTTTCGCCACCGGCAAGCTGTTGGAGGCCGGAGCGCTCGACGTATACACCACCGCCATTCAGATGAAAAAGAACCGGCCGGGAGTGACGTTGACCGTGCTCTGCCAGCCGTCCTTGGCGGAGAATGTGGAGCGGATTTTGTTTCGCGAGACGGGCACGCTCGGCGTGCGTCGCTGGCCGGCCAGCCGACACAAGCTGGAGCGAAAGCCGCACCAGGTCGAGACCGAGTTCGGCCCGATCGACGGCAAGCTGGGCTGGATTGCCGGGCAGGAGCCGAGTTTTTCGCCCGAATATGAGTCGTGCAGCCGGATTGCCCGTGAACGGGACGTGCCGTTGCGGGACGTGTATGAAGCCGCGCAGCGGGCGTGGCAAGCGGGCGTAGGGAGTGGTTAGTGGTTAGTGGTTAGTGGTTAGTGGTTAGTGGTTAGTGGTTAGTGGTTAGTGGTTAGTGGTTAGTGGTTAGTGGTTAGTGCCGCGCAGCGGCTCCTCCAACTATCCACTACCCACTATCCACTCACCACTGGTCAGTGGGCGGACAACGGACAAACAAGGATGTTTCTTCTTGGCCAGATTGAAGGCACGACCATCCTTTTTCTGGGCGGCCTTGCGCTGACGTGCGGAGTGCTGCTGTTTCGCACGCACCGGCAACTCGCCGTGAGGCCGAAAGCGGAGCTGCCGTCGCCGTCGGGCTGGTCGCAGTCTCAGTCTGAGCCGCGCCCGGCCCATCGCCTTGACGCGCCGAAAGACCTGCGGCGCTGGGAAGTCGAGGCACACGGCCTGGCGCGCGAGTTGAACGCCCAGCTCGACACGAAGATCGGGATTCTTGAGGAGCTGATTCGCCAGGCGACGCGGCAAGCCGAGCGGCTGGAGGCGGCCATCGAGTTGGCGGCAGCCGTCGCTCCGCAGGCAGCCGCCGAGAAGAAAACGCCCGTCGAGCCGAGCGTTTTGCGGATCGACGCCGCGGGAACGCGGGCAGGCGCTTCCGCGGCGCGGCGCCAGACCGAAATCTACGCCTTGGCCGACCAGGGCCTCTCGACCCCCGCCATTGCGACTCGCATCGGCAGCCCCATCGGCGAAGTCGAGTTGATCTTGGGCCTCCGCGGTTCGCTGAAAGCGTGAGTTCGGCCTGACCTGCTTGGTTTTCCTTCACGATTCATTCGCAAACCTTCTTCCAATTGCTCGACGAACCGCCGGCGCAACTCGACGGGCTTGATGACCTACACCTCTCGCTGGCTGCAACCGAGTTCACGCGCCAGCGACTGCGGCGTCCGGCGTCCGCGGCCGGCGAGCAACTCCAGCAGCTTTAGCATTCGCAGGAACTTTTCAGCCTGTTTCGTCCGCCGCTCGGCGTCGGTCCGTTTGCGCTCGAAGCTGATCGTTTGCCGGGTCATCTGGGACAGCATAGCATGGGGCAGCGCAAATCTCACGCCCCCGCGATCGTTGACGTTGTGCCGGTTTTGTTCCAGGCGGATTCGTCCCGTAGGGACGGCGGAGTTTAGCCGTGGGCGCCAACCTTAAGTTTAGCCAACTACCGCTGCGTTCTCGTACGGCCAAGCCATCCCGGCCAAGCTCTGCCCCAGCCACCCTTGCGTGCCACTTGTGCAAAAACGTTCAGCCGCACGTGTCGGACAATTGACGCACGTAATCGAGGGCTTCTTCGAGTTCGGGCACGGCCACGCCCGACGCGCGGCCGTGGCGGTCGCAACGGCCCAGCAAGATGAGCGTTTCGTAATCCTCGTGCTCGGCGAGCCGCTTTCTGGCGCGCTGCCCGAGGCTGCCGTCGAGGACAGCGTGGGCTTCCATGTGGTGCTCAATCAACCAGCGTGTGCGGTCGGTAATGAATCCTTCCAGGGCCTCCAGCCCGGCGGCCACGTGGTCGTGCGGGTCGATGGCCTTGCCGACGTCGTGCAGCAGGGCGGCCAGCAGGAACTCTTCGTCGTAGGGCAACTCGTGCGACGCCAGATCGTACACCTGCAGGCTGTGATACAGCGCGTCACCTTCGGGGTGATACTTGGGCGACTGCTTCACTTGCTCCAGCGGCAACAGCAGCATGTGGTAGATCTGGAAGCGGTCGACCTGGTTCTCGGCTTCGGCCAGGGCGTCGTCGAGCGCCAAGTCGGGATACTCGCGGGCCAGAAACTGCTCCAGCTCGGCGATGCTGGCACGCTCGATCGGCTTGCCCGTCACCGAGCTTTTGAATGCGAAATGGGCCATGTTCTCGGCATAGACGGTCAGCTCGAACCTGAAACGATCGACGACGTGTACGTGGGTGTAGATGCGTTCTTCGCCCTGCTTGCGCACCTGTTTGCGTTGGACCGTGTAGCCCAAGCCTTCCCGCTCCAGCGCGGCGGCGACCGCTTCGATGCTGTCGGAAAAAACGTGCAGGTCGATGTCGCTGCCGCGGCGCACGTGGCCGGTGAGCGTGCTGCCGATCAGCCGCGGCCGGAAGGACCGCAGAAGCCGCATCATTCTCAGGGCCGCGATCCGCATGTCGCGGAGATTTTCCAGCCGCCGCTGGCCCTCATAAAGCCGGGCAAAGACCTGGATCTCGTCGCGGATCTCCCGATTGCTGGGCAGATCCTTGGGCTTCACCCAGCCGCCCATGCGGCGTGCGGCCTTGAGTTTTGCCCGGTAGTATTCCGATTCGACGCGCTCGTACATCAAGCGGGCAGCTTCCCAGGCGATTTGCTGCCGGAGTTTGCCTTTGGACATTCGCTTCTGGTGCGCCGAGACAAGGCCCATCGAAGCGGCGCCGGGCCGGTAGCACGCGCGGACCACAACGGCCCGGCACGCTTGTTAGACAATGATATGCTTTCCGAAGGAGAAGTTCCAGCCGTTGGCAAGGCGGCGCTGAGGCCGGTCCTACCGCCGGGGGCCATGAAATCATTTGAAACGGGGAGCAAGTTCGCTATCATGTCCTTCAGGCAAGATCGCGTTGAGGGCAGCGGCGCCCCCGTGCAAGCGGTTTCTTTTTTCTGCGAATCGAGGGCTTCATGTCATATTCACGCACGCTCGTTGCGGTAGGTGGCTCGGTTGCCGTGGCAATCCTTTGCGGCTGCGGCAAGTCGCAGCCCAATAACCCGGCGGCCGCGCCGGCCGGCTCCGGCGTGACCGAGCTTGGCACGGGCGTATTCCAGCCGAACACCGCAGCCAGCCCGGCTCCAGCAACGACTGCCATGCCGCCCGCGACCGCGTCTGCCGGCGCCATGCACGCCGGGCCGGTTGTCAACGGTGCCGTAACCAGCGGCCCCGAAGTCAACGGCCCCGCTGGGACGGGGCCCGTGGTGACTGGCCCCGCCGTAACGAGTTCTGTGACTGCGGACCCGGCCACCACGGTGCCCGATGCGATGCCGGCAGGCACATCGGCAGCGGGCAGTTCGGTCGCGCCTCGGCTGACCCAGGGCAACGCCCCTTCGGGCGCGATGGCTTCCGGCGATCTGTCTGCCTTGTCCGCCGCGGCGAATCAATGGCGGTTGCAAGGGGGCAAACTGGCCGGCGTGAAGCGATTTCAAGAGAAGTCGGTGGTGGCCGGCTACAGTTGGATGATCGATCTGCTTCCCTACCTGGGGCATAGCGATCTCTATAACCGCTTCGATTTCAATAAGGGATGGCACGAAGAGGCCAACATTGAGCTGACGTGCCAGGTCATTCCGGCGTTCATCGACCCCTCGAATCCGAACCGCAACATGCAGATCATCGGCGCCAAAGACGTGATCGGGCCGGCCTTCACGCACTATGTGGGCATGGCCGGCGTCGAGGACTCTCGCAATCGGGTGGCCGCCTCTCTGCCGCGCAGCGATCCGCGGGCGGGCATCTTCGGCTACGACCAGATCGCCCGGCCCGAAGAGATCACCGACGGCGCCGGCAACACGCTGATGCTCGTCAACGCCGGAAAGATCGTGGGACCGTGGGCATCGGGTGGCGGCGCCACCGTCCGCGGCGCGCGGGCGCCCTATTTCGACCCGATCACCGGCTTCGGCCCGGCCGGCGACCCCGGCGGAGGCGCGGTGGTGGCCCTGGCCGACGGTTCGGTCAGGCGGATCTCCAAAGACATCGATCCGGCCGTGTTCCGGGCATTGTGTACGATTCACGGCGGCGAGACCGTCGATCTGCCGGCCCATGCGCCGTAGTGGGATTTTGGATTTTCGATTTTGGATTTTGGATTGACTAGCAACGAAATCCAAAATCCAAAATCCAAAATCCAAAATTGAAGGCCGAGGGGGAAACAAACCCGTGCGATCCTATACCGTCGTCATTGTCGCGTTGCTGTCGCTGCTGCTGTCCACCGCCGCGGCGCGGGCGGATTTCGTCGAATACATCCTGCCGGGCACCACGCTCCGCGTTCTGCTGCAAGGCAAGGCCACCGGCCTGCAAGGCGGAAATATGTCGCTTCAGCATCCGTTGGGCACACTCTATTTCGATCTGCACGACTGCAAGATTCACCCGGTGCCCACGCTCAACCAGCAGTACAAGAAACGTCTTGTCGCCGGCCAAAACAAGAAAGACGCCGCGGCGATGTTCCAGGCCGGCGTTTGGGCGCTGAAGCACGGCATGATCAAGGAGTACTACGAGGCCGTGGAAGCGGCGTTGGAAGTCGATCCCAAGAACGCCGAGGCCAAACGCATCCTGGCGCTGCGCGATCAACTGCACAAGCCGCTGCCGCAGCGCGACGGCGAAGCGGAAGCACTGCGAAAGTTCGTCCACCGCAACGAAATGAAGTTCGCCACCAGCGACCATTTTTCGCTGCTGTACGACACGCCCGACAAACCCGATAAGAATGCCCGTAGCAAGAAGCCTCGCCATCAGCAGCGGCTGGAGCTTTTGGAACGCGTCTACGAGAGCTTCCTGCTCACGTTCTATTCGCATGGCGTCGACCTGGAAGTGCCCCAGCAGCGGCTGCAGGTCGTGCTGTTCAACAACTACGCCGATTACAAGGACTTTTCGACCCGGCTCAGCTCCGAGTTGATCAACGCCTCCGGTTTCTATCTGCCGGAACAGAACATCAGCTTCTTCTTCGACCACGGCTCCAGCGCAAAGTTCAAAATGCTGGACAAGCTTTCCACGACGCTCAAAGACGCGGGACAACGGGCGGTGAAGGCCAAGGCCCGCGGCGCCAAAAACATCGTGCGCTTGGCCAACACCGTCGAGTTGCTCATCGACATCGACCAGGAAAGCCAGGACATCGAAGTGGTCAGCCACGAGGCGACGCACCAGATGGCGTCCAACACGGGCTTGTTTCCGCACCAGGTGCGGGTGCCCAAGTGGGTCCACGAGGGGCTGGCCGCGTATTTCGAGTCGCCCAACGACGGGGCCTGGAGCGGCATCGGCGCGGTCAACGAACTGCGGCTCAAATACTACCGCGCGTTGGAACCCGACCGCGAGCACTCCAATCTCAACTTCATCGTCGGCGACCAGATTTTCGATTACGCCCGTTCGCTGGGCGCCATGTTGCACGGTTATGGCCAGGCCTGGGCGTTGACGCACTTTCTGGTCGAAAAACATTTCGACGACTTGATGCGGTTCTATAAAGCCCTGGGCGAGCTGCCGCCCGACATCGACTTTACGCCCGACGTGCTGAACCCGCTGTTCGACCGCGCGTTCGGCGCCGACCGCGGAGGGCTGGACCAGGAATGGCGGTCGTACATGCGTTCGCTCAAGACCGACGTCGAGGAAGTGCTGGGGGCCAAATGACATCGACCCAAACGGCGGCCCGGCTGGTGCTCAAGCCGCGCAAAGCCCGTCCCTTCTTCGGCCGGCATCCTTGGGTGCTCGATTCCGCGGTCGAGCGGACCGAGGGCGGGCCGGCCGACGGCGATGTGGTTGACCTGATCTCGGACCGCGACGAGTGGATCGCCCGCGGCATTTACAACGGGCAGAGCCGCATTCGCGTGCGGCTTTACACTTGGCGGGCCGACGAGCCGCTCGACGAAGCGTTCTGGCGGCGCCGCATCGCAGCCGCGCTCGCCCTGCGCGAGGGGCTGCCCGACGGCGCCGGCACGACGGCGGCGCGGCTGGTGTTCAGCGAAGGCGACGGCGTCAGCGGGCTGATCGTCGACCGTTACGCCGATTACCTGGTCGTGCAGGTCTCGGCGCTCGGCATGGCGTCGCGGCTGACGCTGTTGGTTTCGGTCCTGGCCGAGCTTGTCAAACCGCGCGGCATTCTCCTTCGCCACGATCCCGATGTGGCCAAGCTCGAAGGGCTGCCGCCGATCGTGGGCGAGGAGTTGGCCTGGGGTGAATCGCCCGATGGCCCGGTGTTCATCGAAGAGCACGGTCTGCGTTACGGCGTCGATCTTTCAGCCGGGCAAAAGACCGGCTTCTTTCTCGACCAGCGCGAGAACCGTCGCGCGGCCGCCGGCTATCTGCGCGGCCGGCGCGTGCTCGACATGTTCTGCTACAGCGGCGCTTTTTCGCTTTGCGCCTCGCGGCTGGGGGGTGCGGTCGACGTGCTGGGGATCGACTCCAGCCCGAAGGCGATTGCCTTGGCGAAGGCCAACGCCGAATTGAACGAGGCGGCCAACGTGCGGTTCGAGTGCGGCGACGCTTTTCGCTCGTTGGAATCGTTGGCGGCCGAGGGGCGGCGGTTCGGCGGCATCGTGCTCGATCCGCCCAAATTCGCCCGGCGTCGCCAGGCGGTGGAAGAGGCGTTGCGGGCCTATCACAAGCTCAATCGCCTGGCGGTCGACCTGTTGGAACCCGACGGAGTGCTCGTGACGTGCAGTTGTTCGGGCTACGTGACGCGGGAAGATTTTCTGCATACGTTGGCAGAAGTCGCGGCCCGCAGCGGCCGCGAGATACAGGTGCTCGAGCAGCGCGGCGCCGGCGCGGACCATCCGATCAGCGCCACCTGTTTGGACAGCGAGTATTTGAAGTGTTTCATTTGCCGGGTCACTTAGTTTTCTTGCGGGGTCGCTTTCTCTTCAGGAACGCGGCGACCTCGCCGTAATCACCGCCGGCAACAGCTTCGGGAGAAGCATGGTCGATGTCTTCGAAGTCGCCCAATTTGCTGCTCCATAGACCATTGCTCTTTTGCCTTGCTGCGTGGGTCCAAATGCCGCCAATCGCATAGATCGCTATTTTCTCGAACCCCGGCTCGAACATGCCGTCGCCGCATTGCTCGTATCCAAGCCACTCGAACAGCTTGATCAGCGAGCCGACGTCGCCGCCACGCATCACCTCCTTGGGCCAGAAATAGGGCTTTTGATCGCCCCATTTTTGGGTGGCGACTCCCGCGGCCCAAGCAACGCAGTTGTAACGAAAAGTTGCGGGGCTGGTGACCTTGTGATTGCCGCTGTTCAGCTTCGGGCAAGAATCGGACAAGGGTCGCAGCCGTACCGGCGTCTTCAAACGTTTCCGGCGCTTACCAGTCATACCCCCGGCTCTTGCCCCAATCGAGCCAGGCTTTCGCCATTTTATTGACGGCCCCATAAGAGGATTCCGGGACCGGATCCGCGCCTGTGATTTGCTCCAACGCTGCAAACCAGTCGCACGGGGCGGCCGCCAGATCACGAAGTATCAAAGGCACCGCCGGTTTTCCCATCGCAATGATTGCTTGGTAGGCCGGATGTCTGGTCTTTTGAGAGATGTTGGAGAGATGCCCCGTCGCATTCTTCCACTCGGCCGACAGTCGGTTAAACTCAGATTGCAGTTGTCCGTTCGCGTCACCGCGTGCCGCGCCGACGGGCTTCAAGGTAACGCTGACGCGTTGACCATCCGGCAAGCCCAATTCCCCCTCAAACTGGATGCTGTTGCCACGAACAATACCGGTGTAGGAAGCTGGCATAGGTAATAGATGTCGATGTTGGTGTTCGCCGTGCCGCGAATAAGCTAAACTGAACGTCGATCGAGAAGTCGTTCGCCCCTCAGTATAAACCCTGAGACGCCCGCATGAAACAAACAGGATTCGCTCGACGGCGCGTCTACGGCGGTTTTCTCGCGGCCGGAGCTTTTGCCGCCGGCTTGACCTTGTCTGCGCGAGGCGACGAACCTGGGCCGGCGGCGGCACTATCGGAGCCGACTCCCGTCGAGGTCGGCGGCACGCCCATCGACATCGAACAGGGCGGCCTGGCGCCCTACTTTGGTGATTTCGACGGCGATGGTTTGCCCGACCTTTTCGTCGGCCAGTTCGACGGCAAGCTGCGCATCTATCCCAACCGGGGCACGAGAGAACGTCCGCGGTTCGACGATTTCCAGTGGTTCAAGGCAGGCGCCGCGGGCGAAGCCGCGAAGGTGTTCCCCGGCCCCAACGACGGCGGGATTGGTGGTTCCGTCGGCTTTGTGCCGCAATTAGTCGATTTCGAGGGCGACGGCCTCCTCGACGTTCTTTCCTGCACCGGCAACGGCGCCATCGTCGTCTTCCGACGCCGGAAAGACGGCTCGTTTGCCGAAGGCGAGAGTTTGAAGCGAGCAGACGGCCTGGAGATTGTTGGTTTGCCGGGCGCGGCAGCTCACGCCGCCGATTGGGACGGCGACGGCGGTCTCGATCTGGTCGTCCCGGTCCAGCCAGTAGGCTTGGGCCTGTTGCGCAACACGGGCAGCCGCCGGCAGCCAACCTACGGCCCTGCCGAAGCGTTCACGGCAGACGACGACCCGGTCTACACGTGGTCCGGCAGCACGGCGCCGGTCATGGCCGATTGGGATGGCGATGGCCTGCTCGATCTCATCGTCGGCGCCGGCGACGGCAGCGTCACATACTATCGCCACGCTGGCGCGGAACAGGCGACAACGGTTGAGGACGGGAAGGAGTTGGTGCCGCCGTTCTTCTTCGACGAAGAAGAGCAAGTGCCCAAGCCCGGCCGTGGCGCGCGGCCTTGCGTCTGCGATTTCGACGCCGACGGCCGGCTCGACCTGCTGGTCGGCGGCGTATGGACATCCGTAGTGACACCGGAAGTCAAGCTTTCCGAGGAGGAGCGGGCCCACGACGCGGCGTTGGAAAAGAAGCTCTCCGCCCTGTCGAAAAAATTCTCGGCCGAGCGCGGGGCGCTGGACAACGAGACCGGCTCCGCGCGAGAGCAGCGGCTGGCAGGCCTGCGCGTGATCGGCAACCAGATGCGCTCCATGCGCCGCGAGCTTACGAGGCCCCCGCCCAAGCCGATCGTCGCGCCGCACGGTCAAGTGTGGGTCTATTTGAGAAGCAACGATTCGTAGATCCGCAGGGTGGAGCGAGCGGAGCGAGTCCTGCCGCCGACGAAAGATGAGAGATTGAGAAATGAGAGACGAACCATCGCGGCGACCGCTCTGGAGGTGGCACCGCACGACGGGGGCGGTGGCCATCGTGGCGGCGGCCGTGCTGATCCTGATGAATGCGGCCCCAGGTACGACTCCCGGTTCTCTCCAACGGTATGGCGACGTGTATGGCTGGCCGCACGAGTTCCTTAACCGCGACACTTCTCGAATGTGGCTTTTCCGAACCAAGGGCCGCGTAGTTGAATTCCGGGGCGGAGAGCTGGCCTTTGATCTGGCCATCGCTCTGGCAATCATCCTGGCGGCAGGCGCCCTTTGCGAGTATCGCTGTCGCCACGGGCGAAAAACGGTGTGGCAGTTCACGGTCAACGAGATGCTCGTGGCAGAATTGGCTCTGGGCGCAGGCTTCGCATGGATCGTTTTTCTGCACCGTTGGCAAGACGCCGCGCTGGAGCGGTTGCGCTGCAGTTTTGACGTGCGATACGGGCTTCCCGCTTCGGTCCGTCACACGATTCCCTATCTGTCCGGCGGCCGGCTCAAGCCGCTCGATCGCGTCATCTCGCTGCACATCATGGGTGGAGAGCGCGGCGACGACTATTTTGAGCCGCTTCGGCAGTTTCGAGATGTCGAACGGCTCGAGATCGAAGCGGATTTTACCGACGGGGCCCTGAAGCATGTCGCGTGGATGACGAATCTCGTGAGCTTGAAACTGCAAAGTCGGAGCCTGACGGGCGATGGTCTCGGATTTCTTACCGCTCTGCCGCGGCTGCGGTCGCTGCAACTGTCGGCGCCAAACCTTTCAGAGAAGGGCGTCAGGCAGTTGTCACAGCTTGGCAACGTGGGATTGGAGCTTGAGCTGCGCGGCCCGACGGTCACGGCCGCCCATTTAGAGATCCTTGCTCATCTACGCGTTCCGTGGCGGCTCACGTTGTCCGATGTTCGGCTGGATAACGAAGCCCTGGCCTCGCTGGGACGACTGAGGAACCTGGAGATGCTCATGCTCGACGCGGGAGCGATCGACGACGCCTCCTTGCTGCCGCTAGAGCGCCTCAGCGGTCTTGTTGTGCTCAGATTGACTAACCCTCGACAAATCAGCCCCAAGGCGTATGAACGTCTTCGGGCACGCCTGCCTGGCTGCCAGGTTCTTCCATACTGATCCGTCGTTACGCCGCTATGTGCATGACGTTGGAAGTGGCGAGAAGCGCCTCGAAATCGCCGGCAACCTTCTGGGCGTCTCTGCGATGGCGTTCTCTATGGATGCGAAACGACTCTATGCGGTTGACCAAAGCCAGAAGGCGGTCGTTAGCGTCTGGACTACCGACGGAGGCCGCGAGCTCTTGTCGTTCGATACGTTTACGCGGCCAAAAGATACCGACGACCTCCTTCTTGGATCGGTGCCCCCGACGATTGCCGCGTTGAGCTTCTCGCCGGACGGCAGGTTCTTGGCCGCCGGTATGGACGAGCGGCCATTTCAGTCGAAGGCCGGCAAGATCGTGATCTGGGACGTCGTTGCCAACCAGCCGGCTCGTTTCATCGACGAAACCCGCGGAAAGCTGCAAGGCCTGGCATTCACGCCCGACGGCAAGCAGCTCGTGGCCGGAGGCCATGTCACCATTCCAAGGGAGCAGTTCGGCAAGCCGTATCCCGCGCAGACCGTGCGCATGGTTCAACTGCGCGTCTGGGACGTGGCCGGCGGACAACTCGTGCGCGAGCTGGCGACGCCCGACAAACAAGCCGGATACGGTCCAATCGCCCTGTCAAAAGACGGTCGCACGCTCGCCGCAGGCTGTAAGGACAAGATTTTGATCTGGGATTTTGAATCGGCATCGGTTCGTTGCTCGATCGGCGTGCCGCAACGCTGATCACCCGGCAGGGCCGCGAGATCGTCGTTTGGAATGTGAGCCGCGGCGAACCGATGCTGACGATTCCGGCCGAAGGCGCCGACCGGGGCGGCAAGATCGAAGTTTCCAAAGACGGCCGGTTCTTGGCCGTCAACGATCTGCTCCGTATGACGGACCCCGGCTGCGGCGACATCCGCGTCTTCGATCTGAAGGCCGGGCGTCGCATCGCGACGTTCGACTCCGGTCGAGGCCGTGCCACCGCCTTCGCTTTTTCGCCCGACGCCCAATACCTGGTGACCGGCATGAACGACGGCACGGCACTGGTCTGGGACCTGAGCCCGGAAACGCGACCTGACCAGCCCGCGAAGGTCGGTGGTAGTTCGCAGCAACGGTGGTTGCTAGGCGTGGAAGAAAAGACCTACGCGCGTTGGGAGGGCGGCCGTTCGCTGCCGACGAAGCCGGCGAATGCGCTGATTCGGCATATGTTTAAAGCCCCTGAAGTGTTTGTCACGCGCGCCGCCGAACGAGAATGAACTCGTGGGCCGAGCGAGTGAATCGCACCGACTGGCAACTAAGGCGGACGTGCCAGGGCGAAACCTCCCGTTGGGGCGACACTGCCAAGTAAAGGAGCCCGACGTGCATAACTGCCCGCCAGTCGCCTTGCTTGCTCCACGTGCGCTCCCGCAGTAAGCTCAATCCCGACGGCACACGTTCAAGGAGGCAGGCCGTGCAGTATAGCTAATCCCGAGCAATCAGCGTGTTGTGCCAATGGCGGATCATCGAGTTGAAGCAGCGTTGTTCGGTGCGGTTTGGCTGACGTTGTCGGCCATCGGACATACCGCGCCGCCGCGCGACGATGACGAAACGTTCTTTGAGACCAAGGTCCGGCCGGTGCTCGTCGGCAAGTGTTTCAAGTGCCACGGCGGCGATAAGGTGTCGAGCGGCTTGAAGGTCGATCGCCGTGACTCGCTGATCAGGGGCGGCAAACATGGCGCGATTATTGTGCCGGGCGAGCCCGACAAGAGCTTGCTCATCGATGCCGTTCGGCGGGGCCAGCGCAAAATGCCGCCCGATGAGCCGCTGTCTGCCGACGCGGTGGACGCTCTCACTGAATGGGTCCGCCGCGGCGCGCCGTGGCCCGAACAGACGTCGCTTATCGCCGATGGCGAGCGGCAAGCAAGGCATTGGGCGTTTCTGCCGGTCCGCGATGCGACGCCCCCGGAAGATCCTACCGGCTGGTCCGATCAGCCCATCGACCGCTTCATCGCGCCAAAATGGCGCGAGCTCCGCATCGAGCCATCGCCGCCGGCCGACCCGTTGACGCTCGTCCGCCGGGCCTACTTCGATCTGATCGGCCTGCCGCCCACGCCGGAAGAAGTCGAGGAGTTTGTCGCCGAG